>Ga0315278_10005984_pt1 | contig 11029 bp, 13 predicted proteins | sample YL17G06_0_MG_FD_203880 | JGI IMG/M metagenome (GOLD analysis project Ga0315278, IMG submission 203880) | Sediment microbial communities from Yellowstone Lake, YNP, Wyoming, USA - YL17G06_0 | ecosystem: Environmental > Aquatic > Freshwater > Lake > Sediment | place: USA: Wyoming | collected... | reverse complement strand
GATGGGTTCGTTGTTGCTGCAGATCGCGGATTTTCTGGATGAGGACAACGAGGTGATCGTGAAGTCGCTGACGAGCATCATCGAGCCGCTGATCCTGATCGGTCTGGGCGCGTTGGTGGCGTTCATCGCGGTGAGCTTGTTCATGCCGCTGTTCGATCTGACGGCGCTGACGGGAGGTGGCTGATGAGGTCGTTTCTGGGGCACAAGCGAACGCCGATCGGGATCGACATCGGAGGGCGGTGCGTCAAGGCCGCGCAGTTGGCGCGGGGCAAGGCGGGATGGGCGTTAAAGGCGGCGGCGATGTTCGCGCAGCCGGCGTTGAACGCTCCGATCGACCGGGCGATGGTGGGGCGGCTGTCGGCGGTGCTGGAGCGGCAGGGTTTCAGGGGGCGTTCGGTGGTGTTGTCGATGCCTGCGGGGAAGCTGTCGGCGGCGGTGCTGGAGCTTCCGCCGCGATCCAGCGGCGCGCCGCTGGAGCAGATCGCGCGGGCGGAGCTGGCGAGGACGGCCAAGCTTGAGCCGAACGCGATGTCGATGGATTTCTGGGAGCTGCCGGCGCCGGCGCGGGCGAATGGGGGGACGCACGTGATGGCGGTGGCGGTGGCCGAGCCGGAGGCGGATGCGATCCTGGACGCGTTCGAGAGCGAAGGGCTGAACGTGGTGAGCCTGGACACTCAGGCGTGGGCGCTAGCCCGGGCGTGTGCGGCGGAGGCGGAGAGTGCCAGCGGGATCACGGCGTTGCTGGAGGTGGGTTTCAACGCGGGATTGCTGGTGCTGGCGCACGAGGGGGTGGTGTTGTACCAGCGGGCGCTGAGCGAGTGCGGAGTGAGCGTGCTGCACAAGGGAGTTCGAGAGCGGCTGGAGGTTGACGCGAAGCTGGCGGGCTACCTGCTGGAGCAGACGGTTTTCGGGGGGCAGATGGACAATGAGGAGATCGATTCAGCGGTTCGGTGCAGCATCCGGGGGGTTCTGAACCGGTATATCGAGGGTTTGGTGGAGGAGATGCGGGCATCGATCTCGTACGCGGGGCATCGTTATCCGGCGTGGGGGGTTGAGCAGTTGCTTGTACTGGGCGGTGGGGCGTCGACGGCGGAGTTGTGCGAGCAGCTTGGCGGGAGGCTGGGGATCGGCGTAAAGGTGGTAAGGCCCTCGGAGGTTGTGGAGTGCCCGGCGGGTCTTGGGGAGATTTGTGCATCGCCGGCGTTGATCGGGGCGATCGGGCTGGCGCAATATGAAGGGTGAAGAACAGATGAAAGGCGTGAATCTCATTCCGGCGTACCGGCGTGAGCGGAGGCATCGGCGTCTGCGGAAGCGCGGGTGGATCGTGTGTTGCACGGGGTACGCGGCGGCGTTGGTGGCGGCGTGCGCGGTTGCACGCGCGGCATGGTTGCCGGATACGAAGGACATGGCGCGGGATCTGGCGAAGGCCAGCAAGCAGGTGGCCGAGCTGGAGCAGGCGTCGGCGTCGGCGCGCGGCAAGCTGGCCGAGGCGAACGCGATGTTGCAGACGGTCCGGGCCGTGGCGGAGCAGCCCGACTGGAGCATTCTTCTTGGGGCGTTGGGGCGGTCGGTCGGCGACGACGTGGTGCTGGGGGTGGTGAAGCTGGACTCGATCAGGGAGCCGTCTAACGGGCCGGTACAAACGGCGGGAGCGTCGCGCGGCGGGGCAGCGGCGGGTCGGCAGGCGGAGCGATGGACGCTGGAGTTGCAGGGGCACGGGCGATCGCAGGGTTCGGCGTCGCAGTTTGTGGTGCGTTTGCAGGAAACGGGACTGTTTGAGGACGTCAAGTTGATGCGAACGAATCGGGAGCCATTCCTGACAGGGCAGGCGGTGGCGTTCCATGTGCAGTGCGCACTTGGCCAACAGCGGAGCTCAGGCAAATGAAGGGCTGGACAGAGAGAATACTCCGGCAGTGGCGGATCGACGCGAGCGGGCTGGCGCTTGTGGCGGCGTTGACGGCGGCGGCGTATCTGCTGGAGATCCGCCCTGTGCTGAGCGCGAGGCAAGCGGTGGGTGCGGGGGTGGCGGAACTGGCGGAGAAGCGGCGAAGAGCAGCGGAGCTGGAGGGGTCGCTGCGTTCGCAGGAAAAGCCACTGAGCGAGGCGCAGCGTCTTCTGGCGGCGTTGGATGTGCGGCTGGAGGATGCGGGGCGGCTGAATGAGCGTGTGGCGAAGCTGACGGAGATGGCGGGGCAAAGCGAGCTTCAGGTGGACGGCATCGAGCCGGGGAAGGTGGTGGGGATTTCCGGGGCGCGCTATCGGACGGTGAGCATTCGACTGAGCGGGCGTGGCGTTTATCGGAATTGCGCAAAGTTCCTCAGGGATATCAGCGAGAAGGTGCGTGACAGCAGCGTGACTCAGATCAGTCTGTCCGGGCAGAATGGGGTCGCCGAAGCGAATGCAACCTTCGCATTCGATCTGCTCTGGTACACGGCGCCTGAAGAGGTGGGGCAGGCGCGTTAGGGCGTTTTTGAGCGGTGATGCGCTGGCGGCGCGAGTCGAGGGTGCGCACGTCCTGATATCTGATTACAGACGAAAAATCCGGCGGGGGATTTGCATCTGGCGGAGACATATTGTCTGTTTCGCCTGCCATGAAAATCTCAGGACAACGGAAGCTGTGTATAGGGATTCTGGTGCTGGGTCTGGCGGCGTTGGCCGCGGACCGGCTGGTGCTGGGGTCCAGCGCATCGGCGGAGGCCGATAATCCAGCGGACTTGCTGGTTGCGTCTGGTTCCGGCGGTGCGCGTGGCGGATCAGCGGGCAAGGCAGCGGGGCCGCAGGGCACGGGGTCAAGCGTGGTGTCGGTGTTGGAGCGTCTGAGGAAGTACGCCGAATCACAAGGAGCAGAGGTGGCCGAGATGAGGGACGCATTCCAGGTATCACCGGCGTGGATCGGGCCTGTGCGGCGTGCGGAGGAGCCCTCGGAGGCGGCGATCAGCCCGGTGGAGGTGTTCAAGCGATCGCACCATTTGACGGGCGTGATGGTGGGGAAGAGCCAGAGCCAGGCGATCGTGGACGGGAAGAGCATCAGTATTGGGCAGGAAGTGGGGGATTTCCGGCTGATCGCGGTATCGCATCGGCTGGCGGTGTTCGAGTCGGGAGAGGGGCACGGGCAGGTGGTGTTGCGGATCGTGGACAAGGATGGTGGAGGGGAGGCGGGCCTGTCACGGTAGGTTATCGGGGTGCGGCATCGGGCGGGGGTTCGCGAAGACCAATTCAGAGTCATTCGTTTGGTTAAGTGGCATGCTAGAACGGCCGATGGTAAAGGCAGGCACGGATTGCAGAGCCGTAAGAACGGGTCGTCAACTTGGAGGAACGTCATGCTGGGCAGCGAGAAACGGGCAAGGCGGGGCTTCAGTCTGATTGAGCTGGTGATCGTGGTCGTGATCATCGGGATCATCGCAGCGATTGCGATTCCCCGGTTGAGTCGTGGCGCGGCGGGCGCGGCGGACTCGGCGTTGTCGGGCAATCTGGCAGTTTTGCGGAACGCGATCGATCTGTACGCGACGGAACACAGCGGGGCGTTCCCGACGGTGGCGGAGTTCGAGAAGCAGATGACGCTGTTCACGGACAGTGCTGGCGCCGGGCAGGCGGCCAAGGACACGACGCACATCTTCGGGCCGTATCTGCGGAAGGTGCCGCCGCTGTCGGTGGGCGCGAGCGGGTACAAGGGCACGACGACGGTGGTCGACGGCGGTTCGGGGACGCCGGGGACCGCGGCGGGCGCCTGGTTCTACAATGCGACGACGGGCGAGCTGAAGGCGAACCTGGTCGACTCCGAGAAGGACGCAACGGGCAAGTCATACAACGTTTATTGAGCGATCTGGCTTCCGGCGTGAAGACGGCGCAAGCCTTGCTCGACATCAGGAACAGTTGCCGCTCGCGGGTTGGTGAAAGCCGGCCGCGAGCGGCTGTATGAATGGACCTATGCCGGCAGGGTCGCCAAGGCGTCTGGAAGGAAGAGGCATGGCAGTGTGGCGGACGGTGAATCCGAGTCAAGTGAGGCGGGGGTTCAGCCTGGTTGAGCTGATGATGGTGGCGGCGATCATCAGCGTGATGGCGGCGATCGCGGCGCCGCGGTACGCCAGCGCGTTGGCTTCGTATCGTGCGGATGCGGCGGCACGTCGGGTCGTGGCGGACCTGGCGCTGGCGCAGGGACGGGCCAAGGCGCAAAGCACGACGTTGACGGTGAATTTCGACCCGGCGGCGGGCAGATATGCCATCGTGGGGATGGCGGACCCTGATCGGCCGGGGTCGGCGTACACGGTGGATCTGCGGGCTGAGCCGTACGGGGCGACGGTGGACCAGGCGGCGTTTGGGCAGGGGACGAAAGTCAACTTCGACGGCTACGGGATACCCAACAGAGGGGGGACCATCATCCTGCACGTGGGGAGCTACAGCAAGACGATCACGGTGGACGTGTACACGGGGGCAGCGAAGATTCAATGAGGCGAGACGAGAGCCAACGCGGGCCTGTGAGCGTGCGGCGGCGAGGCTTCACGCTGATCGAGGTCATGATGAGCATGGCGATCATGGGGATCATCATGCTTGCGTGTTCGTCGGTCATGGTGCTCTGCGCGCGGGCAATCGGGAGCGGCACGATCGCAACGGACGTGTCGCTTCAGGCCGGCGCGGCGCGGAAGGCAGTGGACCAGGTTGTCGAAGACCTGAAGATGGCCAAGTCGATCACGGAGCAGAGCAGCACGGCGGTGACGTTCGTGGTGCCGGACCGGAATGGGGACGGAGTTGACGAGACGATCCGGTATTCGTGGAGCGGGACAGCGGGGGGGCCGCTGGTTCGGGAGGTCAACGGTGAGCCGGCGGGTGGCGCGGTGATCGCCGACCATGTGCAGAGCCTCAACCTCGATTATCTGGTGAAGACGGTAGGGCCGCCTCCGCCGGTGGAGAGCGGCGAATATCTCCTGGAGTCGTACGACGGCGGCACGTTTGCGTACATCAGGCTGCACACGCTGAATAGCACAAGCTGGGTTTCGGAGTACTTCCGGGTTGTGTTTCCGGACAATGCGATTTCATGGAAGATCACGCGGATGAAGGTGATGTTGAGAGGGGGCAGTCCGCCGGCGGGGATGGTGACAGTGGAATTACGAGCGGCGGATTCGGCGAAGAAGCCGACGGGCGGGTCCCTGGGGTCGGCAAGCGTTGACGCGACAGCCATCCCAGGCTCGCCGAGCTGGATCGATGTTCCGTTCAACGGGCTTGGGGGGCTGGACCCGTTAAAGGGGTACTGCGTGGTGGTGAGGGCGACGACGGGCGGCAGTCCGGCGTATGCGTGCTACGACGATTACAGCAACGACGGGACCCTAGCGTACTCCACCACGACCAACTCAGGCGGTTCTTGGTCTGCGCCGACCGTCGGTAAGGCGCAGCAGTTCTATGTGTATGGGACGGTGACGAGGCAGCCGTGAGGATTGCGGATGTTGATGAGCGGTCACAAGCCACAGTGGTCCTGGCGACGGACGGATGTCCGTGGGTTCAGTCTCATCGAGGCCGTGATCTCGATGGCGGTGATGGCGACGATGACGGTGGCGGTGCTGGGGACGATCGGGAGCTCGGCTCGGAGCAGGCTCATGCAGGCGGATCGATGCCGGGCGATGGGGCTGGTCAGGGACTTGATGGCCGAGGTGACGCAGTGCGGTTATGCGGACCTTGGATCGGGGGTCGTGTTCGGTCCGGAGACCGGCGAGACTAGCCGGGCGGGATTCGATGATGTGGATGATTACAGCAACTGGCAGGAGTCGCCGCCGACGTCGCGGAGCGGGCTGACGCTGGTGGGGTACGCGGGCTGGGGGAGGGGCGTGACGGTCGAATGGGTTGATCCGGAGAACCCGGGTCAGGTGTACGGGTCGGAGACGGGCCTGAAGCGGATCACGGTGAAGGTGACGAGCCCGCGGGGCAAAGGGGTCAGCCTGAGCGCGCTGCGGTCCAAGTACAGCGGATACGACAGGGGGATCCGATCGGCGACGTCGTTCACGAGTTGCGTGGGGGTGACGCTGCAACTGGGGCCTGACAACAGCGCGAAGGCGGTTTCGAGTGTGAATCTGGTGAATCAGTCGCCATGAACATGAAAGCAGGACGCCGGTCAAGTTTCGGTCGCAGTCGCCGGGGGTCGATCTACGTGTTCGTTCTGGGCGCGTCGATGCTGGTGGTGATGGTGGGGCTTGGGGCGCTGGCGGTGACGCGGCTGAATGCGCGAGTGGGGGCGCAGGCGAATGATGCGGTGGAAGCGGCGGCGTTGGCGGAGTCGGCGGTGGAATACGCGCTGAGCCGACTGGCGGGGAACTCCAGTTGGCGCACCTACTACGTCAATGGTGTCGAGACAACGCCCAAGCCAATGGGCAACGGGACGATCAGTTTCAAGCTGGTCGATGAGGCGTTGGGGATGGCAGGTGGCGACGGCAGCCTGTCGAACAACGGCTTTGATCCGGTGCGGGCGTACGGTTACGGGCGCGTCCGCGAGACGGTGCGGGTTTACAGCGTGCGGCTACGCGGGGCCACGCCGCTGGATGCGCTGCGCACGACCATCGCAGCGAGCGACGACTACAAGCAGGAGACCGGCGGGACGCTGAACACGACGGGCGGGCCTGTTTCCACGAATGGGGTGCTTACGCGAAACGGCACGATCAACGGGAAGGCCGAGGTCTGGGGGCATACAGGTTTCGGGGCGGTGACGGGGGGGATTACGTTCACGGCGGCCAAAGCGATGCCGGACTCTGCCATTTTCGACATGTACAAGAGGATGGCGACGGAGATCCCGTACACCAGCTTCAGCGGGGACAAGCTCGCCGGAAATGTGCTGAGCGCCGCGGCGAACCCCACGGGGGGGGCGACGAATCCCAATGGCGTGTACTACATTCAGGCGCCATCGAGCAAGAATTTTGAATTACAGATCTGGCGGATCAAGGGAACGCTGGTGATCGAGTGCCTGGACAAGGCGACGGTGCGGCAACTGACGGCGGTGTGTTGGGAGCCCCACGCCGCGGGATTCCCGATCCTGATCATCAAGCACACGACCGCGTCAATCACGAGCGACCAGATCATGCCCCCCCCCGACACGATCAACGAAGCGACGATCGGCGCGAACCTGAATCCTCCGGGAACGCCGTACAACGGGGTGTGCAACAGCACGATCGGCAGCACGGAGACCTATCCGTCGCAGTTGAAGGGCCTGATTCACGTGATCGCCCACCCCAACAACCCCAACGACTCGGAGATCAAACTGGACAAGGGGGTGCGGATCATAGGGACGATGATGGCGGACTTGCAGGTGTGGACGAAGGATGCCAGTCTCTCGTGGGACTCGGATCTGTACTTCAATCCGCCGGTGGGTTACTGCACGGGGCCGGCGATGATTCCTGTGGCGAACACGTGGCGGTGGGAGGTGGGTCCGTAAGCGTTGCGGAGGTGGGGCTGCTCACGCGGCGAAGGCGTTGATCGCGCGGCTGTGCTGGAGCATGTTGGCAAACTCAGTGAAATCAAGTGCGAGGAAGACCGAGGCGAGGGCGGGGTCGAACTGGGCGCCGGCGCACCTGCGTATTTCGGTCAGGGCGATCTCGCTCGCCATAGCCGGGCGGTAGGAGCGAGTGGAGCACATGGCGTCGAAGGCGTCGGCCAGCGCCAGGACGCGCGCGACGAGGGGGATGTTCTCGCCGGCGAGTTTCGCGGGGTAGCCGGCGCCGTCCCAGCGTTCGTGGTGATGGAGGACGCCCTGGAGGACGAGGGGAATGGAGGGAACACCTCTGAGGATTCGGTGGCCGACTTCGGGATGCCGGCGGACCTCGGAGTACTCATCGGCGTTGAGGCGGCCGGCCTTGCAGAGGACGTGTTCGGGGACGCCGATCTTGCCGACATCGTGGAGCAGGCCGGCGATGCGGTAGAACTGGACCTGCGACTTGTCGAGGCGCAGGGCGACGGCCATCTGGGTTGCCAGGAAGCCGACGCGTTCGGAATGTCCGCAGGTGTAGCGGTCCTTGGCGTCGATGCTGGCGCTCATGGCCTGGAGCATGCCTGTGAAGAGGAGGTGCTGTTCGGCGAAGCGGGCCATGTTTTCGTGGAAGATGCCGAGGAAGTCGGCAGCGGCCTTGATGAATTTCATTTCGGCGCTGCAGATATCGGGGTCGGGGCCGTGCTTGCCGCCGCTGACGAGCAGGCCGATGACGCGCTGGTCGTGTGTGATGGGCTCGGCGAGGACCTCGGAGTGAGCCAAAGCGGCCAGGGGCGAGGCATTCGGCTCGAGGAGCCTTGTCCAGTTGTCCGAATCGGCGTGCTCGAAGAGGGGCAGGATGGCTTGATCGAGGGTGTTGGTGGGGCAGGGCAGATCGCCAGCAAGGATCAGGCGGCCGGCCAGATCAGGGACTTCGCGGCTGTCGGGGCTGAAGCGCACGGCGAGCCATGAGAACGGCAGGATCTCGTGCATCTGATCGCAGATGGCCTGTATGAGTTGTGCGGGGTGGGCTGTGCTGTTCATGAGGCCCGCCAGTCGGAAGAGGAGGATGGTTTCCTCGTAGGCCTGGGTGAGCTTGTCGGCAAACTGGCCGATCGCCTGGCGGTCGCGGTGGGCGCGAGCCAGATCGTCGGCGGTCCATTGGAGGACCAAGGCGAGCTGGCGGAGATCGGTCTGGCTGGGTTTGAGGAAGGGCTGAATGAGAAGTCTGGCTTGGGCGACGTCGAGGCGGGCCGAGTCGCAGATCGTGGTGAATTCGGGGGTGTTGAGGAAGGTTTCGGTGAAAGCGATGGCGGCGGTGAAGGCGTTTGGGGGTGCGACGTGCTGCAGGGGGAGGGGGATGAGCCAGCAGCCGGGGAGGATTTCGGTGATGGCGGGTTGCGGGGGGGCGGCGAGAGCGGCGGCAGCCTTTGTGACGAGGGCGACCATGTGCGGTGACTGGAGAAGCGGTTGAAGGGGCGGAGGCGCGTGGGGCGGGTCTGTCGGGGCGTCGGGGGTGTTGCACGGCCAGAGGGCAAGCCCCAAGGCGATGGCTCGCTGACGCAGGAGCTGATGGGCCGGGCACGGCATGGACGTGTTGAGGTTGCTCATGGCCGGGTGATGTTCATGGCCGGGGCGGCGGCGTCCGGACGGGCCGGCTCCTTGGCAAGTATATGCTCGACTGTCGTAAGCAATTCACGGATGCTGAAGGGTTTGCCCAGGAGTCGGCGGATGTTGGTCATGGCCAGCTCATCGGCGCCGACCCTGTGCCCTCGGGCGGTGAGCATGAGCAGGGGGATGTGGGCGGTGGCGGGGTTCTTCCGGAGCTTGAGGGCCATGTCGAGGCCGCTGAGGGTCGGCATCTGGAAGTCGGTGATGACCAGGTCGGGATGATGTGCGCAGGCGAGCGCGAACGCCTCCTGGCCGTCGCCGGCGGTGATGACATTGTATCCCGCACGTTCAAGCTTGAACGACAGGATGTAGGTCATGTGAAGCTCGTCGTCGGCAACGAGGATCTTTCCTGATGGCATGCGGCTTCCTCGATGCGGTCAGTGCGGAGTATCCGATTCAAGCGTACGCGTCCGCAGTGGTCCGCTGGAGGAGTCATCGACCTGATGGGCGGTCGGCTTAACGACTCCAAAGGCGTCTGGCGGGGGAAGTTGCGCGCAATCCTGGAGTTGCCCATTGCCGTCGGCGGGGCGTAGAATCGCCGTTGGGGATCGAGCGTGCGGGTGTTTGGCCACGGTGGCAGAGGGGATGTGGTTCTCGGACGGCGGGCTGCGATGAGCATGGAGAGCGGCAAGACGGGCGTTGGTGGAACGGCGCAGGCGGCACAGGAGGTGCTGTCCGGCGAGAGCAAGGCCGGTGTGCTGGGGAGGCTGCTTCCGTTTCTCGGACCTGCGTTTGTGGCCTCGGTGGCGTACATGGACCCGGGCAATTTCGCCACGAACATCCAGGCGGGCTCGCGGTTCGGATATATGCTGCTTTGGGTGGTCGTCGCGAGCAATCTGATGGCGATGCTCCTGCAGATGCTGTCTGCGAAGTTGGGGATTGCGGCAGGTCTGAACCTGGCGGAGGTGTGCCGGGAGCAGTTTCCCAGGCCGGTGGTCTGGTGTCTGTGGGTGCTGATGGAGCTGGTGGCGATGGCGACGGACCTGGCGGAGTTTCTGGGTGCGGCGCTGGGTTTCAACCTGCTGTTTGGCATGCCGCTGTGGTTGGCGGGGGTGATGACGGGGATTGCGACGTTTCTGCTGTTGGCGTTGGAACGGAGGGGTTTCCGGCCGCTGGAGGCGGTGATCACGGTGCTGGTGGGTGTGGTGGCGGTGTGCTATCTGATCGAGACGATCCTGGATCGGCCCGACTGGCTGAGCCTGGCGCGTGGCGCGGTGATCCCGCGGTTCGAGGGGAGGGAGAGCATTCTGCTGGCGGCGGGCATCCTGGGAGCGACGGTGATGCCGCACGCGATCTTCCTGCACTCGTCGTTGACGCAGCGGCGGGTGACGGTGAGGACGCCGGAGCAGATGCGGAAGCTGTTCTCGTTCGAGCTGGTGGATGTGCTGGTGGCGATGACGGTGGCTGGTCTGGTGAACGGGGCGATGCTGGTGATGGCGGCGGCGACGTTTCATACGGCGGGTCAGACGGACGTGGGGAGCATAGAGGAGGCGCACAGGACGCTTGAGCCGCTGCTGGGTCGTGGGGCGGGGGCGTTTTTCGGCATCTCGCTGCTGGCCGCCGGGCTGTCGTCGACGGCGGTGGGGACGATGGCGGGTCAGGTGGTGATGCAGGGGTTCGTGCATCGGGATATACCGTTGTGGGTACGTCGGGGCGTGACGATGCTGCCGTCGTTTGTGGTGATCCTGATGGGCCTGGACCCGACTCGGACGCTGGTGATCAGCCAGGTGGTGTTGAGTTTCGGGCTGCCGTTCGCGATTGTGCCGCTGGTGTATTTCACGGCCCGGAAGGACATCATGGGGGTTCTGGTGAACCGGCGGGCGACGACGGCGGCGGCAGGCATCATCGGCGCGTTGGTGGTGGCGCTGAATATCTACCTGTTGTACCAAATCTTTTTCGGAGGCTAGGCGATGCTTA
>Ga0315278_10005983_pt1 | contig 11030 bp, 3 predicted proteins | sample YL17G06_0_MG_FD_203880 | JGI IMG/M metagenome (GOLD analysis project Ga0315278, IMG submission 203880) | Sediment microbial communities from Yellowstone Lake, YNP, Wyoming, USA - YL17G06_0 | ecosystem: Environmental > Aquatic > Freshwater > Lake > Sediment | place: USA: Wyoming | collected... | reverse complement strand
TCTCCATGCCCCACGCGTTCGTGCCGTACACCGTGATGAGGTTCTCGCCCTCGATCAGGCTCACTTCCGGTGCCGTCCATTCCGCGTTGGCCGCGAAGGTTTGCGCATAATACGATGCATCGATGATCCACATGTCGCCGACCACATGGGTGTTGTTCGTGCCCGCGATGATGGTGGTGGCGATGTCATTGCCCACGGTCACCGCATCGTTCGTGATGTCTATGAACGGCATGCCGACCTCGACCGTGAACGGCTGGTCACTGAACACCCGGGCGTTAGTGAGCGCTATGCTGTTGACCACCTCGAACCGCATGACGTAGGCGGTTTCGCCCAGCGCCAAGGGCGCTGGCACCTGCCATTGCACCATGCCCAATGTGTTCGGGATGTCGTTCGTCACGATGGCGACTTCTTCCAGCGTGTTGCTGTCGAGGACACTGATCTTCGAGATGAGGACGTTCGTGTCATCGAGATCGTCGGTAATCAGTTCTACATTCCAGACTATGTCCGTTGTGAGCTCGCCCTGCAGCACACTGCCGCATGACGGGAAGATCAGCGCGTTGGTCGCAATCTGCGGCACACCATGGCTGGATGACCATGCACACAGATCCAGCAGAATGATGCCCGAAGCGCCACCTGGCCCGTCCACCGCCAATTGATATGCGGTTCCTTTCACACATTCGAATACAGCGAGGCTGGCGCTCCCGCCGCCGTTATTGTCATCTTCAGCCACGATTCCCAAGGCGTCCACCGAGGATCCCGTGTACACGCCCAGCACCGTGTCGAAACTGCTGCCCACGGTGCTGTTTGTCACAATGCCATTGAACGGCGCCGTCCATGTCCACCATACGGACTTCCCTCGATTCAGGAAGGCCGGCTCGCCGCTCTCCGCGGTTGCATTCGCATTGTTGCCCGTGACAATGATGGTGGCGCCTGAAAGCACGATACGGTCTGCAAACATGTCGTTTGTGGGCGGAAGGTTGTCAATCCCCGTATTGGCAATTGTGATGGACTGCGCGACATCCGACATGTTGGTGGCGACAATATAATACGACTTGTTCGGCACCCATGGCCAGTTGTTCGGGTACAGGAGATAATAGTCGAACCCGCTGTCCGCGCTGCCGCCACTCTGCCAATCGGCCGTGTAGTCAAGGTAGGGCACCGTGCCCTGCTCCATGAAGACCTGGACATCGTTCGAATGCGTGGACGAATAGATCCAGCGCGTGGCGTCCGCAGGCACGTCCACCCGGAACAACTGCATGCCGCCCGCTGGAATCTCGAGCGTGCTGGTGCCGCCGTAGAACGGGATCACGATGGGTGCGCCAAAATCGCCACCTTCCGTGGCCGAGCTGAACGAGAACGACGCGTCGTTTACCGCCCGGAATCCTACGTAGTACGTGTGACCGGGCCGCACGGGCGGCACAACCACACTGTACGTCCCTGGCGTGTCATAGCTCTGGTAGGGCCCGTTGTTCTTGTTGTCGGATGCCCAGTCGAGATAGTCAAAATACCAGTCCTGCGCTTGTTTGTTGCCGGGAGGCACGGTGTCGCGGACATACATCGTCACATCGCCCTGTTGCTGGCTGAACGTGATATTCCAGTTTGCGGGTGCGTTGGTGGGAATGTCCACGCGGTAGTAACGCCAGTCGCCGCCTGCGATAATCTGGCCGCTTACACTGCCGCCGTCCAAGTCCAGGTTGGTCACTGTGCCTGAGGTGATGTGGAGACGGTAGCGGCAGTTGGCATTGCCTGCCGCCTGCACGGCAAAATACCAATAGCCGGGTGTGAGCCATGATTCGTATCGCCCGTCATGGGGCACCCAATTGCCATATTCGGTGCCGGTGCCGGTGCTGGCGCGTTCGTAGATACTACCGCCATTGCCGTTTGCGTCATGGCTCAAGGTGGGAGGATAACTGGCCCGGATATACAGGTCGGGATTGCCGCTGATGGCCTCGAGCATGGTGCGGATAAGAACTGCGTTGTTGGTCGGCACAATCACCGCGTAGTAGTGGAACATGCCATTGCCCAAGTCAATGCCCTGGTCGCCGGGCAACGGCAGGCCGTTGGTATCAGTGCCCGTGTCGCCAAACTCGGGTGCGGTCAGTCCTGGGGTCGTCACCGGCTCGCCCATGCCCGGCATGATCCACGCGGGCCGCTCAGTGTTGAAGTCGCGGCTGGTCAGAGTGAAGTCGGTATTGCCCGACCCGCGCACCTCGACATACCAGATGCCCGCTGTCAGGAACGGAGGAACGATGAGCGACGAAGAGGCCATGAACGGCGTGGTGCCCGGCGCACTATCGGCTGGAAGGCTATCCTGGCGCACCCGCACGGTTGCCGCGCCCTGGCTCTGCGCGACGTCCAATCGCCAGCCAACCACCGCATGCCCCTCGTTTATCGCGGGTACCACCACCCGGTAAAACGCCCGCTGGTTGTCAACAAGTGTGCCGGAGACAATGTTGGTCAGCCCATTCGTGTTCAGGTTCGCGCTGAAGTTAATGTCCGGAATTGGCATCTGTCGCACACGCAGCGTGTAGGTTGCATCCGGGTACATGCCACCGCTGTCCGACGCATTCACAATCACACTGTAGACGCCTGTTGCAGGATTCGGCACGGTGATTAAACTGGATTCCCTTATTGCTTGATCGTTTCCACCATAGTTGCCGTACGCTTCGCTGCACCAGTATGACCAGTAGTATATCCGCGGCAACCGGTCGCCCTCCGCCAGTTTCAGGCACGGGTTCCCCACCCGGTCCTCCAGCCGCACCTCCATGCTCAATGTCCCTTCCGGGACAGTGAACTGGCATGCCTTTGCCGCGCCGCCTTCCAGCGTGTCCGCCTGCGTCAAGTCTTCCGTCCCCACTGTCCCAAGGTTCGTGACCCCCATGCTTCCGAAACTCTCGACCGTCCAACTGCTGCTACCACTGCCGATCCGGCTGTTGTCCGGAGAGTAAGGGCTGTAAACTGGATTCTCACCTTCGCTAACTACTGCCAAGTAGTAGATGCCTGAACGGATGTTGTCCGTGCCGTTCTCGGGCAACAACACCCATTGCTCGCACCCCACTTTCTGCATGCGTGCGCCGCCAGTACCATACGGCGTTGTCAAACCCCAGTTGTTCAACAGGGCTATGTTCGGCACATTCTGCCATTGCACCTCCAACATCGCCTCGCCTTCCGTCGGCCGCAGCCGCATCTGCCAGCTCGGTGTGTTCGTGAGGATCTCGACCCGATAGTACGCCGCCTCGCGCGGTGCCACATCGTTCGTCGTTGCGCTCCCGCCTGAGAACGGCACCTCGATCACCGGCAGCGCAAGCCCGTCTCCGATCCCCCGGCTTTCCAGCGTGTAGCTCATCGTGTTCGTCCCCTCGCCAAAATCCGATCCGTTCAGCACGCCCACATAGTACGTGCCCGGCTCGAGCGGGTTGCACATCCCCATTGCCAGTATCCTCCCGCTTTCGTCATTGCTTCCGCTCGGATCACGCCAGAGCCCCGTCCAGTCCTGATCCGCCGCCCACTGGCTCCCGCTCGGCCAGTTCGTATACATCGTCGGCACGTTATACCAAAAGCCGTGTGTACTCAGCGAATCCGGCAACTGATCCCGCCGCACCACCACGTGTGGATCGCCCGAGGTCACGTCCTTCACCCGCACATCCCATCCCACCGCGTTCGTCGGCACCTCGATCAGGAAGTACTGCCAATGATCCGGTAGCTGGTTCGTCACATCGGCGAGGCCATTGTCGAAGGCAACGGGTGTCGGTGTCAGCGCATGTACACGCAACGTGTATTCTGCGTCCGGGAACACGCCCCCGCTGTCCGATGCATTCACAATCACACTGTAGACACCTGTTGCCGGATTCGGCACGGTGATCAAACTGGCATTGTACATTGCCTGGTTGTTTCCGCCGTAGTTCCCGTAGGTATCCCCCCAGTAGTACATTATCCGTGGCAACTGGTCGCCCGCCACCAGTTTCAGGCACGGATTCCCCACCCGGTCCTCCAGCCGCACCTCCATGCTCAATGTCCCTTCCGGCACAGTGAACTGGTACGCCTTCGCCGCGCCGCCCTCCAGCGTGTCCGCCTGTGTCAAGTCTTCCGACCCCACCGTCCCGATGTTCGTGATGCCCATGCTCCCGAAGCTCTCGAGCGTCCAACTGCTGCTGCCGCTGCCGATCCGGGCCTCGCTGTACCATGGATTCTCGCCTTCGCTGACCGCTGCCAGGTAGTACGTGCCTGAACGGATGATGTCCGTGCCGTTTTCGGGCAACAGCACCCATTGTTCGAGCCCTACCTTTTGCATGCGTATGCCACCGCCACCATATGGGCTTCCAAAGCACGGAGATATGTTCGGCACATTCTGCCACTGCACCTGCAGCAGTGCTTCTCCCGACGTCGGCCGCAGCCGCATCTGCCAGCTCGGCGTGTTCGTCGGTATCTCGACACGGTAGTACGCCGCCTCGCGCGGCGCCACATCGTTCGTCGTTGCGCTCCCGCCCGCGAACGGCACCTCGACCACCGGCAGGGCAAATCCGTCTCCGATCCCACGGCTCACCAGCGTATAGCTCATCGCGTCGGAACCTGATCCGTTAATTACACCCACATAATACGTCCCTGGTTCGAGCGGGTTGCCCATCCCCATTGCCAGTATCCTCCCGCTTTCGTCATTGCTTCCACTCGGATCACGCCAGAGCCCCGTCCAGTCCCCTCCTGCCGCCCACTGGCTCCCGCTCGGCCAGGTTGTATGCGCCGCCGCGTCCTGACGATTATTGTTCCCATCCCACCAATAGAAACCGTATGTACTGAGCGAATCCGGCAACTGGTCCCGCCGCACCACCACGTGTGGATCGCCCGAGGTCACGTCCGTCAAGCGCACGTCCCAGCCCACCGCGTTCGTCGGCACCTCGATACGGAAGTACTCAAACTTTCCCACCGGTTGGTTGACAATGTTAGTTGTCATCGTGTCGAAACCTACCGGCGACGCCGTTAGCGTCCGCGTAATCAGCGTGAAATCCCCAAGCGCGATAGTGGGCATAAAGACACCGATATACCAGATGTCGGCTAGATGACCAGGACGCTGGAGGAACTCGATGCCCGAATAGTCCACATGGCCATTGTTCGCATAGGTGTAGCCGTCCTGCCGATAGAACCAGTGGCCGGGCACCGCGTTGCGGCGCAGGGCGATCTCGGTGCCGGGCACATGATCCTGCAACAGCAGGTCCCAGCCAAGACAACCAAGTTGCGACGGTATGTCCGCGACGCGGTAATAGCGCCAGCCTACGCGGTCGGGATCGTCGTTCGTCGTGCAACTGACAAAGGCAATGTCAGTCACGACCGGATTGGTGCTGGCGAGCGTGAATGTGTAGGGGCCGATGCCGTACACCGTGATGTAGAACGAGCCGTCGCTCAATGTCGGGGGCACCAGCGTCACGCTGTCCACCACCGACCCGCCGACCTCGGAGAATATGTCGTTGTTCCATTCGTTGGGCACTTTGTTGCGGCGCACGGCCACATTGGCGTCGCCGGCACTCGAGGCGACACTCACCTGCCAGGCGATCTGATCGATCGGGACTTGGATATTATAGATTGCGTAGCCGAAACCGCTTACCGTGACATTGGTCGTGCTGATGAAGTCCAGCGGCGTCACGGACTGCTGGCGCGAATCGAGGTTGATCGTTTCCCCCGGCGCTCCTGCCACACCCACAAAACAACAACTGAATGTCTGTGTCGAAACATAGTCTGGCACGACCAGCATTTGGAGGTCTTGCATCAGGTCGTAGGAGACGGGATGTGGTGCAAACGATTTCCTCACATATAGCGTATTGGTCATGCCGTTCAGCCACAGCCGCCATGCCATTGTTTCGGGGGGAACCGTGGTCTTGAAGTACCGCATGCCCTCGGCGCCGATGGATACCGGCCCGCTGCCGCTGGCATCGTTGGTGGCCAACTCGCCCAAATCCGTCACATACGCGCGGCCTGACACCAGGTTCCATTGCGCCCCGGGCGTTGCATGGACCATGATGTCCCATTCCTGGCCCAGAGTATACTGCGACGAATGCACCACAAAGCCGTCCGAGCCGGTCCGCGTGGACTGCCATCCGGATCCTGTGCCGGGCTGCCAGTCCTGCTGCATGTAGATGTCCGCCTCGCCCATGAGCACGTTCAGCGCGGTGCGCCACACGCCGATGTCCGTGTTTTGGGGGTGGATCCCGAAATAGTAGTCGCCGCCGGACATGCTGGTGTTCGTGAACACCTCGGTGCCCAGATCTGCGGTGCCCGGATCCCAGTTCAGCTCCGTGATATAGCCAACTTCGGAGAACAGGGAGTACTCCGTCGTGCCGTCGGCAAGATACACACCGATGAACCATGTTCCCTCCGTCACCTCGGTATCCGTCAGGATGATCGTGCCATTGGTCAGGCCGGAGACTTGTTTGAGATACTGTCCTGGCGTGGGCTCGTCGCCGCAGCGCACGTCTAGCTCAGGAATGCCGGTTCCGGACGAGTTGAGGACCAGCCTCCAACCGGGCGAATTGGTCGGAATCTCGACTTGGAAATACTGCCATTGGCCGTTCGTGAGCGAACCGTCCGCTATAAAGGCCTGGGGCTTCGCCGCCGGCAGGCTGGCCGACCGCAGATCGGCAACGTTGGTTTCGAGCATCACGACAAACGCATGTTCCGCGGAATTCGTGGGCGTATAGACCATCACTTCATAATTGGTCGCCACACATTCCGGCAATTCCAGGTTGATGGCATTGGTCCTGCCGTCGTCGAACTGCGCGATGAAGTCATAGTCGGCGGTCGTTGCCGTGCCGCCCAGTTTGAGCAGCAGATGTGAGAACTCGGACGTCGTGTTCGCAACCGTCAGCGAGAAGTTCGTCGTTCCGGCGCTCACGAGAAACGGGAAGTTCGTTGATGTCCCCGGCGCGTTGATGCCGGAGAACGTTTCCGCCCGCACCGTAGTAACGGCCATGGCGGCGAGCACGACAGCTGCCAAAAGGCCCTTCCCGTTGCGCTGCATGAACCGTGTTGCCGACAGGTGGTTGTGCGACAGGATATGTGTGGTGCCGTTGGAATGTATACTCGACATACTCGATCCTCCATGCACGTATTACTGGCAGGAGCCCGCATGCCGTTACCGCTGGTTGTTCTTCTGCAACTACAGCCTGGTGCCCGTGTGGCTGGCTCGCGCGCTATCAGGATCCGGCCTGCGGCCAGCGGGGCACGCCTCTACCCTTTCTGCACATGGCTGAAGCGGCTGACACCGGTGCGCTCAGCACCTTCACACCATCTGCATTGTGGGCAATTATACGCTTCCGTTCCCCAAAAGTCAAATCGAACGCGCTTCCCTTCATCCCGAGACGATTGATGGTGCAACGATAGTACAGGCAGTCTACCAAATATCCGATTTGCCACCGGCACGCCGCCGCAACACACAATAGACTAGTGGACACGTATGACGAGCCCGGTCTCGATGGACTCGATCGCGGCCTGCAAGACCTTCTGCACGGCGAGCCCGTCGGCGCCCGAGCCGTCTATCTTGTCCGCCGGCGTGCCGTTCGACAGCTCCTCGAGGAACGAGTGAATGCGGTTGCGGAACGTGTCGTTGAAGCCGCTGACACCGCCGAAGACGGGATTCGAGTGCACGCGCTTCTCCATGTCGCCGGCGGGATACAGCGTCGCCTCGCGCCACATGTCGTCAATAACGAGCCTGCCCTTCAATCCGGCAACTTCGCACCGTTCCATGGGATGGCCGCGCTCGATGTCGTACGATGCCGTCAGCCCGCCTACCGCGCCGTTCGCAAACTGCATGCTGAAATGCGCGGTGGACCAGATGGAGCGCCCGGGCGCCTTGGTCGCAAAGCACTGCACCGCCTCTATCTCGCCGCCGAAATGGCGCATGATGTCCACCGAGTGCGGGTTCAGCGCCTTGATCATGTAGTACGGCGAACTCTCGGCCGGGTTCTTTATCCACATGAACATGTTCACAAACAGAAGATGACCGATGCGGCCATCGGTCTGCCATTGCTTCGCCAGCCGCGCGGCGGGAGTGAACCTGTGGTTGAAGTTGATGGCGTAGCGGAGGCCCTTTGCCTTTGCCGCGGCAACCATTTCCGCAGCCTGGCCGATGTCGTTGCAGATCGGCTTCTCGCCCAGCACGTTGCAGCCGGCTGCGAACGCCTGCATGGTCGGCTCGTAATGGTCGCTGGAATACTCGAAGCCGCCGGTGGTGATGCTGCACAGAGCGGGCTTGAGCGCACCGAGCATCGTGGCCGCGTCGTAGAACGCGGGCACGCCGAGCCTTGCTGCGGCGGCATCCGCCCGCTCCTTGATCCGGTCGCAGACGCCGACAAGCTCGGCCAGCGGATCGTCCTTGTAGATCCCGGCGTGCAGGTTGCCGATCGGGCCCATGCCTATAACGGCCACTCTAATCATGAACGCTCCTCATAGACACTAGTTCTACCACTAAGACACCAAGACACGAAGTAAGAATGTGGTATCATTGCCGCCGCCCTATTTGTATTCGTATTCCTTCATTGCGGGCGCGAAGAAGTCGAAGCAATGGGTTTCCTGGTCCGTCTGCCAGCGGCCGACGGCCGATGGATTCACCGGGATCCGCGCAAGGGGAAGGCCGAGGAACGTCTCGAGCCGGGCAAGCGTCTCCTCCTGCCTCAGCACGAAATCCTCGAACCGGACCTCGATCCAGTTCCGCGGCTTGGGCGTTGCCTTGACCAGTTCGTACTGGTAGTTCCACGATATCGCCCGGCGCAAGCGGAGGTCGGCGGCGGGCGGATGCTCGACGCCGAACCGGTGGAGGTCGTCCGTGAGATGACTGCCAATGATGCAGTCGCGCGGGTCGCGGATCCAGAAGATATACTTGATGTCGGGAAACATCCGGACTATCCACGGCAGCACAAGCGTGGTCTCGGGTATCTTCCAGCCTTTGTGCGCGGCATCGCTTGCAAGGACGGACGCGAGATAGCCATTGATCAGCGCGGTGAACTCGGCGGGAATGTCCATGGCATGAAGGGCGTCCCAGTTCCACGACAGCCCGCCCTTCCACGCGATGTGGCGGCCAAGGACACGGCACGCCTCGTACATCTGCTCGGGCGGCAGGAGGTCGCCCGAGTCGTTCAGGGGCTCGCCCATGAACACGCCGCTGGCCGAGAGCGTGTGGGACATGGCCCGCGTGCCCGAGTGGCCGCGGCCAATGACCGTAACCATCCCCATTGCTAATCCGCCCAGGCGACCGGATCGCCATGCAGCGGCGGCAGCGGGTTCGGGCGAACGAGGGCGCCGCCTTGCTCATACGATTCCATCACCGCCCACGTGTACTCGAGCACCGCAAGCGCATCGCGGCCCGAAGCACGGATCAGCTCCTTGTGGACGCCGTTGGTGATGTCCTCGAGAAACGCGTGCAGCCGCAACGGGAACGTGAGGCCAAAGTCAGTCAGGCCCGAGTTGGTCACGACCGGTTCGTTCGGTGTCTTGCCCGGCCAGTAGGTGATCTTCTCGATGCAGTTCTCGATGCAGAACGTGCCACGCGTGCCGGCTACCTCGACGCTCCACCAGCCGCCCAGGCCAAAAGGCGCGTCACCCCGCTGGCTGAGCAGATAGCCCACCGCGCCGCTGGAGAACCGGACGTTGATGCTGGCGATCGAGAGCATGGCGTCGCCCGCGCGGCGGCGGTAGCCGGGCCGGTCCACAAACGCCTGCACATGCGTGATGTCGCCGCAGAAGTTGCGCATGACGGAGAACGGATGCGTAAGGAACGCCTTCAGGTGCCAATAGGGCCAGCCCTTCGTCTTCGGGGAGCCGGGCGCGGTGTAGTTCTCCGGCTCGCTGCCGCTGAAGCCCATTTTGTGCAGGCAATACACTATCTCGCCTATCTCGCCATTTGCGATGTGCTTCCGTGCCTCGTCTGCCGTAGGCGTGAAGTAGTGGTTGAGATTGCAGCCCAGGTACACCTTCTTCTCCGCGGCACGGGCAACCATCTGCCTCGCCTCGCCCACGTTGTTTGACAATGGTTTCTCGACCAGCACATGCTTGCCCGCCTCGATCGCCATCATTGCCGGCTCGAAGTGCCAGCTCCCGTTCTCGATGCCGCCCGTGGCGACATCCACAATGTCAAGCTCCTCGTTGCGCATCATCTCGGCCTGGCTGGTGTACGCATGGACGCCATACGCTTTTGCCGCCTCGTCCGCTCGTGCCTTCACCACGTCGCAGACCGCCACCAGCTTCGCCAGCGGATCCTTTACATATGCCTGTGCGTGGGTGTTGCCGATCCCGCGCATGCCGACTATGCCTATTCTCAGTGCCATGATCGTCGTTCCTGTACGGTTACTTGTGTGGTTTAGCCTGCAATTTCGCCGCCTGCTTCGGATCGCCTATATGAAAGTTGTCGTACGCCTGCTGCGACGTCTTGAACGGCCCGACGCCTGCAAAGCCGTGCCAGTCGCCCTGGGTGTGAATGGGATTCCTGATGCCGGTCTGCTTCTCGCGCGTGGCAATCCATTTGTCCATCCGATCGGTCAGCAGCTTCACCAGTGCCGGCTCGCTCTTGGCCAGGTTTGTGTTCTCGCCCGGATCGGCGACAAGGTTGTACAGCTCGACCGGCGGCTTGAAATGGAAATCGGGCTCGAGCGCGCGGATCAGTTTCCATTCCGGCGTGCGCCAGCCATGCTTCCGCATCCAGGTGCACTCGGTGATGTAGAACTCGCTCCGGTGCGACGCCTCCTCGTCCCGGACAATCGGCATCAGGCTCTTGCCGTCGAAAGCGATGTTTGTCTTGATGTCCAGCACGTCCAGGAGGGTGGGCACCAGGTCGTAATGCTGGCCGAACCCCTTCACACGCACGCCTGCGGGCACCTTGCCCGGATACCTGATGATCAGCGGCACGTGCAGCGTCACATCGTAAATGCCGTGATGGTCGAAGTAGCAGTCGTGGTCGTACAACGTCTCGCCATGGTCGGCCGTGACGACCACGAGGGTCTCGTCAAGGATGCCATGCGTCTCGAGCGCGGTGAAGATGGCCTGGATGCAGG
>Ga0315278_10005982_pt1 | contig 11031 bp, 12 predicted proteins | sample YL17G06_0_MG_FD_203880 | JGI IMG/M metagenome (GOLD analysis project Ga0315278, IMG submission 203880) | Sediment microbial communities from Yellowstone Lake, YNP, Wyoming, USA - YL17G06_0 | ecosystem: Environmental > Aquatic > Freshwater > Lake > Sediment | place: USA: Wyoming | collected... | reverse complement strand
CTCTCGCGCATGCTCGAGGTAGTTGGCTCCGATGCCGATGTTCGCTTCGCGCCCCTCGAACGGCACCTCGAGCTTCGCCAACTCCACCGTCACCGGCGCGCCACCCGCCGCCTGGGCCATCGCGTCGTACCCGAACTCGCGGAACAGTCCCAGCGCATCAGCCTCCGGGCGGTCGAAGTGGGCCGTAAGGTCCACGCCGACTATTGAATCTGCCACGTAGCTGCGCACCAGCAAGATGCGCGGCCTGCCTTGCTCGCGATACCGCGCAATCGTCAGCGCCTGATCCACAGGCGCAATCGCAACACCCCTCGCCATGGCGGGATCAATCGTATCGGTGAACAGCGGGCGCGACAGGTAAACGCTGGTGAACAATGCGCCCAGCACCAGCAGGCAGAAGCCGACCACCAGCGATTGCAGGAGGGTACTCATGGCGGGAGTCTAGACTAGCTGCGAATCGCGGCGTACCAACGCGTCCGTTCCTTCCTCTCGACTTCCCTGCCAAACCGAGGCGACAGCCGATCCGGGCGCTGCACCGCAGCGCGAGCGACCCCCGGTCGCGTCTGCCCGACTCTCAGTCCCGTCCGTCTGACCCACCTCCGGGCCGACCCCGGAGGCGGAGCGCGGCTTCAGTCGCTGCGCGGGTCGCATGGCAAACAGCAATCTCCGCATTCACGGCCACGGACAACCATCCGACAGAAATCGCGGGAACGAGTTGCTGACGAGTCGACACACTCCCGAAGTGACCCCTACTGCACGGTCTTGACGTTCAATACCTGATCGTTGGCTGAACCGCCGAAGGCGGGCCCATCGGGCGAGGTCCAGGGGTGAGTCGCACCGCGACGAACGCCAGTACATTGACGTACTGGCCGGTCCGCAGTGGAGCATGGACAGCGTAACGTCGCGGGACCGAGTAACCGGGGCTTCAATCGCCCCGCGCGACTTCCCTATCGCGGCACGAACTTCTGCACCCGCTGACCCCACGCATCGACAACATACACAGCGCCATCTTTCGCAACCGAAATGTCGTGTGCGAGTCGGAACTGCCCGTCGTAATTGCCGAAGCGACCAAATCGTGTGATCAATTGCCCGTCAGCATCCACGACGGCAACACCCGCACGGTCCGGAGGTGCCTCCGGTTGATCGCCGCCGTCCGCGATGAACACGCGATGCTTCTGCCCGACCGCGGCGGCATAGGGCCGCCCAAGTTGAACACCCTTCCATTGGTCGAGGAACTTGCCGGACGTATCGAATACCTGGACCCGCGCATTGCTTCGATCGGCGACCAGTACCCGACCGCGCTCATCGATCGCGATGCCGTGCGGCAGGTCGAACTCACCGACTCCTGCTCCCTTGGTGCCCCATGCCTTTAACAACTTCCCGTCGGCAGAGAAATGCAGGACCCGCGAGTTGCCATAGCCGTCGCTGACGAAGAACGTTCCATCCTTGGCGACGGCCACGTCGGTCGGCTTGTCGAAGTGCGTGTCGTCGTTTCCTGCCACCCGCGCTTCGCCCAGCGCCATGAGCAGGCGCCCGTCGGGTGAGAACTTGAACACCTGCTGAAGTCCGACATCGGTGAGCCAGACGTTGTCGTCCCGGTCGATCGTAAGACCGTGCGGCATGATGAAGAGCCCGGCACCCCACGACCTGAGCAGTCGACCCGTACGGGATTCGAACACCCACACGGTCGTCCCCTGGATCGGATCGGCGGGAAACGGTTCCTGCCACGTGCGCCCGGCACGGTGGAATACCCAGACGTTGCCGTTCGAGTCGACGTCGACTCCGGTGGCCTGCCCGAGTATTTCGCCCGGCGGAAGTTCCGGCCAGCCGTGCACGACTTCGTACCGTTCGACCGGGTGTGCAGGCTGAGCCTCAGCAGTGGCAGCCAACACGGATGCCACGAGCGTGGCGGTAGCAAGAACAATCGACAACTTGTTGTTCATTCCTGAGAGTCTACCTGCGCTGGACCGGACCGAAACGCTGCCATGCAGCGCGAGGCCGCTACGCGGCCGTCCCCAACTCTTGTCTGCTCGATTCCCCCACCCCTGCCGACGCCAGGAAACGGAGCGCAACTTCAGTCGCTGCGCCGATCGCATAGCAGACCATGGTCTCGGCATTCATTGCCGCGGGAAACCATTCGAAGCGTCGCCGGCCGACGCGAGCTGGCACTGCCAGCATCCGCCCTAGTCCCGACTCTCGGTCTCACCATGCCCAACCCCTCCGAGGCGCTGCCCCTGCAGCGCGACAGAAATCGCCGGAACGATTTCCGAACCGCCACAGGCGGGCCTGAAGGGCGAGGCCCAGGGTGAGCCGCACGCGGCGAACGCCAGCACAATGGTGAGTCGCACTGCGACGAACGCCAAGGCAGGAACGCCGAGGCCGGTACACAAGCGCAGCAGGAAGCGGAGCGACGTGGCGCAACAGAGCGGCGTAGCGTCGCGGGGCCGAGTAACTCGCCGCCCAGTCATCGAAGAGTGGCCCGACGACCCCGTCGCGCCAGAGCACTGCGCTACGGGACTGAATTCCGCGGTGCTCTGCACCCAACGAGTCAGCGTCACCATCAAGGACGATCCAGGGGTTCCTGCGCCCGTCCCAACGACCGCTGTCCAAGCGGGCGTGACTTCGGCAGACTGACCGGCGAATGCGCACCCTGGTCGCCGTCACCCTCGCCGCCGCAGCTCTGCTGCAAGTCGTCGCCGCGTTTCTGTCAGTTCGCGCGTTGCCGCACAGCGGATCCTATCGCTATCCCTGGATCGCGCTGTCGCTCGGCCTCGTGCTGATGGTCGAGCGCCGCGTCGAGCCGCTCTTCGATTTTCACGGTGGTGTCGAAGATCTCACCGACGCGCTCTTTGCGCTCTCCATTTCGGCGTTGCTGGCCCTTAGCCTGATCGGCCTCGGTCGCATGGTGCGCGCAATCCGCGCGAATCAAGAGCACCTCGCCCGTCTTGCCATCACCGACCCCTTGACGGGGCTTGCCAACCGGCGCCACCTGCTCGCCGAGCTTGAGCGGGAGCTGCATCGCGCCGGCCGCAGTGGGCATCCCGTGTCGGTGCTGATGCTCGACCTCGACAAGTTCAAGGACATCAATGACCAGTACGGGCACGCGGTCGGCGACGCCGTGCTGGTCGCCGTGGCCGCGCGGTGCACGGCGCGACTGCGGACGATCGATCGGTGCGGCCGCGTGGGCGGCGAAGAATTCGTCGTGGTGCTGCCAGAGACCGATGCCGAAGGAGCGGCGACCACGGCAGAACGGGTGCGCGCCAAACTGGCCGAAAAGCCGATCGACACCGTCGGTGGGCCGCTCGAGGTGACGATCAGCATCGGCTTCGTTACCCACGAACCGCGCAGGCCGCGCGCAGACGAACCCGCAGGAGACAACGTGACCGGCCTGGCGCAAAGCCTGCTGCGACGCGCCGACGCCGCGCTCTATCGGGCCAAGGCCGGCGGGCGCAATTCCGTGTCCGGCGACGTCAGCGATTCGCCAGCGAATGCCGGACTCGTGGCCGGCTCTGACAGCAAAGCCAACGTTGCTTGAGCTGCGGCAATGGGCCTGCAGCGACCACGCTGACACCTCCCGCTCGCCTCTCTTGCTACCGTCTCCCCGCACAGGAGACGCCGCATGAGCCACAGCGACCCTCCCTCACTCGCACCGCCCCCGCCTTGACCGGCATCCGCTTCGGTGTACACTATCGGTGTACACATTTGGAGTCGCCATGAAGCACATCGGCATCCGCCAGGCGCGGCAGGCCCTGCCCGAGCTCGTCGACCGGGCCGAGGCGGGCGAGGAGATCGTCATCACCCGCCAGGGCCGGCCGGTGGCGAAACTCGTCGCCGCGCCGAAGGCCGCCCGCGCCCTGCCCCCGCTCGCCGAATTCCGCGCCGCGCTCGGCCCGCCCCGCACCCCCGCCGTGACCCTGCTGCGCGAGGAGCGCAATGCCCGCGGCTAGCGCCTACGTCGACACCAGCGTCCTCGGCGCCTACTACTGCCCCGAGCCACTGAGCGCAGCCGCCGAGACCGCGCTGCGCGACCTCGCCACGCCCGTCATCAGCACGCTGACCGAGGTCGAGTTCGCCTCGCTCATCGCCCGCAAGCGGCGGCTGCGCGAGTTGACCGAGCGCCAGGCCCGCGCGATTCTCGATCTCTTCGCCGAGCACGTTGCTGAGGGCTTCTATCGCCGCGTGCCGCTAGGCACAGAGCATTTCCTGCGCGCGCGCGAGTTGGTTGCCACGCTCTCGAGTGCGTTGCGTACGCTCGACGCCCTGCACCTCGCCGCCGCCCTCGGGGAGAACCTGCCGCTGCTCACCGCGGACCGCGATCTCGTGCGCGCGGCGAAGCGCCACGAAGCCGCGGCCATCCTGCTCCGCTGAGCCCAGCGGCGCTCACCGACCCGGCGCCCGATCTCCTGACGCCGCAACCCCGCAACCCCCGCGCCAGGGAGGGTGTGACTACGTCGGCTGCATCGTCCAGTCCACCTGCGCCAGCGCAACCCCGACTGCTCACTCCTCCTTGCCTTTCCGTTTCTGCTGGTACCGTTACTCCACCAGCCGAAACCACGTCTGGCCCATCGTCTGCTTCCACGTCAGCGGCGATCCGATGCCTGATCGGATTCGTCGGCGGCTCGCTCAAGCTGGGCGGGGCCGACGTGGCGCCGATGCGCCCGCTCGCGCTGCGGCTCAAGTAGAGGTTTGGCGATCCGCAGGCTACGATCATCGACAACGATGAACAAGATCACGCCCGCGGATCTCCTTGCCCGACTCGACGCGATCGGCCGCGCGTTGCTCGACAGTGGCCACGCGATGGCGCTGTTCGGCCTGGGGTCGGTCGGCCTCGAAGGCGAGCGGCTTGACGAGTACTCCGATCTGGATTTCTTCGTCATCGTCGAGCCGGCCCACAAGGCGCGCTACATCGACAATTTGGACTGGCTCGCGGCGGCGCATCCGCTCGCCTGGCACTTCAAGAACACGGTCGACGGTCATAAGGCGCTGATGACCGACGGCGTGTTCTGCGAGTTCGCGGTATTCGAGCCGCAGGAGCTCGACGCGATTCCGTTCGCACGGGGTCGCGTGGTCTGGCGCAGAGACGGCGTCGACCCGTCGATCGCGGTGCCGCGTCGGCCCGTCCCCGACGGCCGGCTGCCGGAAGAAGCCTGGATCGTCGGTGAGGCGCTGAGCTGCCTGTTCGTCGGCATGCAGCGCTGGCACCGCGGTGAACGGCTGTCCGCGGCGCGCATGGTGCAGAGCCACGCGGTCGATCGACTGATCGAACTCGATGCGTTGCGCGCAGCTGCAAACAGCAGCCGGGCCACGGCCGATCCGTTCAGCCGCGAGCGACGGCTCGAGCAACGCCAGCCCGCGCTTGCGGCGGAGTTGCCCCGCGTGATACCCGGGTACGCGCGTACGCGTGATGCCGCACTCGCGATACTCGATGCGCTGGAACGGCGCGGTGCCACGCTCGATCCGTCGATCACCGAGCGCATCCGCGAGCTCGCGACTCGGCCGGCTTCGTCCTGATCATCGGCATCGCGCATCGCAGCGCGCGTCGGCTGGAACAAAATTCTCCGACCTCCGGTTTTCTCCGTTGACCGCTCGCGTCGCCGCATAGCCTGCGTCACGACTGGCTCTGCTTGCCCGCATTCCGCTGCGGGCGACGACGGGGCGGTGTTGCCGACGAACCCTCCCTTGGTCATGGAGACAGATCTGATGAAGCTTTCACTGAGGACCGTCATCGCCGGCAGCCTTGCCGCCGGCGCGCTGCTTTCGTCCGTCGATGCGCTCGCCCGCCACGGAGCCAGCCGCCCAGAGGGCGCAAGACATACCTGACGTCACCGCCCACAGCCGCCCACCACCCGCGACGAACGCCCCGCTTCGCACGATCATCCCTGCGCAGCCGCCGCGCCTGCGCGGCCGCAACGCTTCGCTCGCGACGCTCCGCCACCTCCGGTGCCCGGCCCTCGCAGATGCTCGGGCGTTCGTGGGGGCCGCCTGACATTTAGTCAGCCGGCGTCGAACTCTCCACTCACCCACTGCGGACCGGCCAGCACCTGCGCCTCTCGCGTCCTGCTCCGGCGCCGGACCTGCCAAGGCATCCATGCCTCGGCGTTCGTCGCAGTGCGACTCACCCTTGTACTGGCGTTCGGGCGGAGGCAGCTGACATCTAGTCAGCCGCCTTCAAGCCCGCGCTCACCCTTCGAACGTCGCGTACTTATTCCTCAGCGCGTCCATGAACCAGTTCATCGTGACCTTCTCCCTGCTATCGGTTGTTGCGCCCCGTAGGCCCCGACCGGAGCGCCCCCGGCCACCCCACTCATATATATACAGCGGTTCTCATTGCGCTTTGTGGTCCATCCGAACCACAGCATAATCTACCGACCGCGAAGCTCATCCCATGAGCCCGCCGCGCCGCTCACATTGATCCGGCTTTGCGCCCCATCGCTCTTGTCGTTTACTTCGCCTATTTCGTTTACTTCGTTTAGCGGCAAGCTTCCTTACATCTGCACGGAGGGTGCGGACCTGGCCGCCACCGCAAAATCCGTCCTGGAACCGATTATCCCGGACTGCGAAGACATCGATCAGGCGCGCGCCATAACGCGTGCCCGCTTCACCAACGCCGCCGAGCTGCTCCGTGACCTCGAAGAAGACGCCGGGCGCTAAACGCGCGGCGCTGCCACGCGCGTCCGACCACACGCGGGCGTTCGCCAGGTAGGCGCCGATTCAGTCGGCAGCGAGTTCAAGCCCCGCCGCACAGAAGCGACGGAAATCCGCCACGTTCGCGGTCGCGAGCGCTGCCCGTGCCCGGATGGCGGTGGCGGCGATCATGCAGTCGGCGAGGGAACCGCGGCGCCGGCTGGATCCGTTGAACAGCTGCGCGGCCAGCAGCGCGTCATCTTCGTCGAACGCGGCGCACACCGTCACGAACCGCCTCACGGCCTCGATCACCGCGGGTTTCACCGGCCCGCAGAGGAATTCCGCCCACGCGATCGAACTGATGCCGATCGGCTCCTTGTCGGCCAGCCAGTGTCTCAGCTGCCGATCCTGGGCCGACCCCGCGACCAGGGAGCGGATCAGGAAGCTCGTATCGAGCAGGATCAACGCGTCTGCTCTTCCCGTCGCCGGGAACCGGCACGGCGATCCGCTCGCACCTGACTCGCCCAGCGCGTGGCAGCCGCGGGCGCCAGGGCCAGCACCTTTTGCAGTTCGTCGAGCGCCTGCAGGGGCTCGGGCGGCACGTTCACCGCGTGGATTGACGCCGAGGCGCGGATCGCGCGACGCATCGCTTCCGATTTCGAGACGTTCCAGCGCTGCGCCAGCGCATCGAGCGCGCCCACCGTCTCGAGGTCGAGGGCATAGGTCGTCTTGACAGTGGGGGTGGCCATACCGTGATGGTAAGGCCACCTACGCGCAGCGTCAACTGAAGGGCGTGGCTGCACATGCCGGCCAATGACGATTGATGGCGGGCGCGGCGGGCGCGGCGCACCAAGGTGGTGAAGATCGTACGGATCGACGACGTCGCGGCGTGAGCGAGACCGCGAGACTGCGAGCCGCGGCCCTTCGCCGCCGCCCGATGACCGCAACAAGACTTTCGACTCGCGACCGCTTGGCAGGCTGTCAAAAGCTCGTTTCAACAGCCTGTTTCCGGGCCACGGACGGCCCGGCGAAATCATGCAGATTTCTATGTGCTTGATTTTGGGAGCGTAGCGAAAGTCGCGCCTTTCGCAAGCGACGTTGAGAAATGCGGGGAATGCATGTTTCAACACCCTGTTAGACAGCCGCGCATTCATTCTCGCCCTCGACAAGCTCACCCAGAAAGGTGCAACCACCCGCATCGCCCCACTGTCGCTAAACGGTAACACTCTTGTCACCGGCCTGACTTCGCGACGGCCGGATAATGCCAACGTCGCGAGCAACTGCAGACGTTTGCGGGACGCGGCACAGGAAAAGCGCAAGGAACACCGATGAGCTGGGCAGACACCGTGAAAGCGATCGCACTCACCGCCCTGGCCGAGCGCACCTCAACGGCCGGTCGGATCTCCGCCGACGCCCCATGGAGCTGGAATCCTCACGACGTCTGGCTGACGCGCATCAGGCAGCCTCGCGAACTCACGGCCCGTTCCTCAATGAGCGAGCCGTCGACCCCGCCGCACCGGGACACTGCACTGCGCGACTGAGTTCGACGCTCGTGACTCCGCCTGAGCACCGGCGGACTCCCCGGCGTTCTTCCTGACGCGTCTCGCAGCGCGCTCTTGCTACCGTCTCCCCACAAAGGAGACGCAGCATGAGCCACACTAATCCCCTCACCCTCCCCCGCTCCCAACTCTACGAGTTGGTCTGGGAAAAACCCGTTACCGAGCTCCCGCATCGGCCGACATCAGCCGAAGCTCGTGCGTATCGACCCGCAGCATCCGGCTGTCCGGTACTCGCGCCGATATCCGCGTCAGATCCACGTCCCGGCCTCGAAACTCGCCTTCCTCAACGACTGCATAGACCTCGAACCAGTCCTCCAGCATCGGATAACTGTGCCGCTCGATACGTTGGAGGCGCAGCCGCGTACCGGCGCTAAGCACACCCACGATGTGCGGCCACCGCGAAGGAGTTGCCTGGTATGCCTCAATCGAGGACGGCGCAGTTCCGGGGAGATAGGTAACGGAGCTTGCCACGACCACGGGCCGCCCGACGCCGGTGGGCCAGCCTTGATACTCGAGATACCGATCGTGCAGCAGCACGTACACCGATCCCGGCACGTAATCGGTCGCAACCCCGCCGTCACGACTCAGATCGACCGTTGATGAGCACGCGGCAATTGTCAGCAGCGCACCAGCGATGCCGAAAATCCGCAGAACCCGCTTCAGTGAAGATTGGACAGGCATCCTGCTCTCCTATCGAATGCCTGGTCCCGTACCACGCTCGGGCTTGGCGTACCCGGCCCGATCACCCCTTCGGATTCGGCCCGAACCGGTTCGCGCCCGGCTGGCTGTCCTGCACGGCGAACACGATCAGCACGATGTCGCCAGCGATGGGAATGAAGCCGATCAGCACCCACCAGCCACTGCGATCGGTGTCGTGCAGTCGACGCACGGTCACCGCCAGGCTCGGCACGAGCGTGCCGAGCGCAAACAACCCGCTCAGCAGTCCAATCCCGGCTTCCTCATTGAGAGTGCCGAAAACTCCGTCCACGAGCAGCAACGCGATCAACGCGAGACAGTAGAACAGCACGTAGTTCCAATACTCCTTGCGTCGCGCCCGACCTTCGAAGGTGGCGTACTTATTCCTCAGCGCCTCCATGAACCAGTTCATCGTGTCCTTCTCCCTATGATTTGGTTGTCTCGCCGTGCCGGCCCCGACCGGAGCGCCCCAGCCCCCGGGCCACCTCACTCATATTATGTCAACCAGCGCCAACCCGATCGATCTCGCCTTCCGCCCGAAAACCTGGTTACGGCCGCTTGCACTCGAGAAGCGGTTGCTCACGCACATCACGGGTACCGAGCGCGGCTCCACCTCCCCCTACTGACTAAGCTCCCGGTACTCGCGCGACAAGGAATACACTTCAAGCCAGGCCGCCCCGATACAAGAAGGCTGACGCCATGAAGAACAACGCGTGGATGAGTGTGACGACGCTCGTGGTGCTGCTCCTTGCGGGCACAACCGATGCACTCGCCGCCAAGTCGGGTGGAACGACCGCATGCCCCATCGCGCAGGACACCGACTTCGCCGTGTACGGACAGACGTTCAAGGGCGGGGTCGGCACCAGCAGTCGGAGCTGGATGGCGCACTTCTTCGACTGGTGGATGGCGCAGGACTCGAATGTGCACTATGTCTTCCTCACGGCCGCCCAGGCGCAGGCCTGCACGAACCTGCGGACGAACTACAAGAACCTGAAGATGTGGGTCCAGCCCGGCGGCAACGCCTACGACCAGCAGAGCGCGCTCGGCGCCACGGGCAAGGCGAACATCAACGACTTCATCGTCAACCAGGGCGCGTACCTCGGCGTCTGCGCCGGCGCGTACTACGCGACCCGCGATTACTGGTGGGAGGGCAAGTACTACGCCCACCCGAACCTGCTCGGCGCCTACCCGGTCACGATGGAAGGCGCGATCAGCAGCATCGCGCCCTGGCCCGGCTACGCGATGACGGTCCTCAGCAATGGCCGGAACGCGATCTACTACGGCGGCCCGACGGTCGGATTGCTGCACACGAGTCTGGCGAACCTGCTCGGCGAGAAAGACGCGAACTTCGCCAGCCTCGATGGCGGCCTGCCGGCGGTCATCGTCTACAGCAAAATGCTCCTGACGAGCGTGCACCTCGAGGCATTCGAGAACGACGGCATCAGCGGCTTGAGCACCAGGGACCGCACGGAGAACTACAAGTACCTCGCCAACCTGATCAACGGCGTCGCGGGTACGACTTTCAAAGTCCCGGCTTACTCGGGCGGGTTGCCCCAGTGCAGCGACGGCATCGACAACGACGGCGATCGAAAAGTGGACTTGTCAGACCCTGGCTGCAGCAGCGCGCTCGACGACGACGAGACGGACGCGCCGGCGGGCCAGGTCATCGCGGAGGGCTTCGAGAACGGCCTCGGCGTCTGGACCGTCACCGGCACTGGCGCACCGTGGACGGTGAGTTCGCTCGACCCGTACACCGGCGGCGCGCACGCGTACGCCGTGCAGCCGGGCGTGAGCACGATGACCTACCTCGAGCGGACGTTCAGCTTGGCTGCGTTCACCAATGGCGGCCACCTCATCTACTACCGCAAGCTGATCGGCCTCGACGGAGCCGACGAGTTCGTCGCCGAGTACTACGACGGGTCGTGGCACACGCTCGAAGCGACTGGCAGCGCCAGCGCGAACGACTCGGCGTACGTTCAGAAGGAGTTCGACCTGCCGAAGGCTGCGACGAAGCTGCGCTTCGGCTGCATGGCGGGCGCGGTGAGCGAGAAGTGCGAAATCGACGACGTCAGCCTGTTCGGCCACTGAAGTCCGCCGCCGGCTGCATTCCGAGCTCATCCACTGAGCCTGCTCTGCAGTATGCTTTGAGCTGGGA
>Ga0315278_10005978_pt1 | contig 11034 bp, 6 predicted proteins | sample YL17G06_0_MG_FD_203880 | JGI IMG/M metagenome (GOLD analysis project Ga0315278, IMG submission 203880) | Sediment microbial communities from Yellowstone Lake, YNP, Wyoming, USA - YL17G06_0 | ecosystem: Environmental > Aquatic > Freshwater > Lake > Sediment | place: USA: Wyoming | collected... | reverse complement strand
GCTCGCATTTTATCCTTTGGATTGGAGCCCGGTCTGCCAAGGCGAGAATAAGTGTTTGACCGACGACTTCCCCAAGTTCCAATCGGCCAACGCGGAATTGTTCGGCATCAGCTGCGACAGCTTCTTTTCGCACAAGGCATGGGCTGATTCCATGGATCTCAAGCACCGCCTGCTGTCGGACGTGCACCGGACCACGGCAAAAGGTTATGGCCTCTACTTTGAGCCGTTGAACTGCTCGAAGCGTGCGACCGTCATCGTGGACAAGAACGGCAAGGTCGCCTACGCGAAGGTGCAGGAAATCAAGGTGGCGCGGGAGGACAAGGACATCCTCGCAGCCCTCGCGAAGCTGGGCTAAACCTCAGTCAAAAAGTCTGAAAGTCGGAAAGTCTTCAAGTCGGGGACTTTTTGACTTTCGGACTTTCGACATGATGACTGTACGACTTTATGACTGGGATCGTCGAAGACGTCAGAGACGAAAATTACAAGGAGTTCACCGACGCGCCCGCGTCGATCGTCGCCTACGGCCTGGCCACCTGTGAGCCCTGCAAAACCTACGACCCGATCCTGGAAGAGACGGCCGCCAAGTTTCCCGACGTGAAAGTCGGCAAGGCCAAGATGCACGTCCCAGGCCGCTGCCGCGAGATTAAGAAGAGCCACACCTTCGAGACCTACCCCACGACGCACTTCTTTTCCCATGGCAAGCTGCTCCTGACCCGTGAGGGGGTGGTGGAGCCGGCTGAACTCGCCGCACTGATTTCGGATCACTTGCTGAAATAGAAAAGAACGGGCAGCCGAGCCAATCCGTGCTCGGGGAATGCGCACCCTCAGAAGGATGGGGAGGGAGCGACCAGGTGCCCTTCTTGCTCGCAGAACAGAGGAAGGGATGGAGCCTGATGATCTTCTGTGCTCGCGCAACGCGCGGCCTCAGAAGGCCCTCGTTGGACGCGCGCAGTGGAAGATCCATCAGCCCCCATCCCTAGAGAGATAACGAGCACGCTTGGAGGGAGCATGGATATCGTTCGATGCGCGCAGTAAAGGGCAGCCTTGGCCACTCCCTAAATAGAGATTTAGCGAATTGAAGGCCCTCGCCAGGGCTACTGGCACGTCACGGGAAATCGATTGCCAAGCAATCGGAGGGTAGGGCGGGTGAAAAGTATCTGCCCGTGGGTGGGGGCGGGTGAGAAAGCTGCGCGCAGTAAAGGACAATCTGGCCACTCCCTTTTGAAGAGAAACACGCGAGCCTGGAGGGCTTATCTGTAGCCTCGCTCGACGGCCGCAGTCTGACCAACAGTGGTGCCCTGTCACCAGAGGAAGAGGATGACTGCGAGTGATTGCAACGTGCACCTCGAAGTTCGCCCGGCTTGAATGGGAGAGGCAAAAAGACTGAGCGAGGGCCCCTGAGGCCTCTGCTCTAAGGCGAGAATCGCAACATCTCCACCCGCTTTTCACTCTAGCCCTTGTTATGGGCGAGTCTACAATTCGGCACCGTGACGACGGCGGGGGCTGTGCTGTTTCAATCCTCGCCCGCCCTTTCGAGCGGACGCTGCCTCAGAAATCCTTTAGGCTTTGGCTTTCTCCGACCCTCGTTTTGATGTGACAAGACCGTCAATCAACTGTGCGCCCAGATCAACCAACGCAGCGTTCGTTTCATTTGACAATGTATAGATGGGCTTCTTCCATGAGATGAGAACCCGGCACAGATCAAAAGTTTTGCTGTTGGGGCCAGCATAGGGCACGAGAATTTGTTCGGCAAGGACTGCGACAAAGCGATTGCGGAGGAGGGCGCTATCAACCGTTGGACGGCGGAGTTTGTCGGAAAACGGCGAAAGGTACAAGAGCCGGTCTTCTTCTAGGGCCGACTTGTGTTCGGACGGTATCCGCATCCCTTGGAGCGCTCTGGCTGGACACACAATTACCCGCTGACTGCCGCGCAGCAGAATCCGCAGGCATTCGCGCTCCATCGGCGAGTGAAACCCCCCGATGACCGGCACGCCTGCTTCACGCAACTGCTGGGCTAGGTCGTATGTTTGGAGAATGATGTTGCCGGGACACTTAACCGAACAGATCAGTGCTATTGGTTTGCTCTTCAGGATGTCAAGATTACCAATGGAGGCAATTCGGGAAGGAACCTTGTCGCCTAGGTATTGGGCCAACTGCGGAGGGAAACTTGAATCACTGGAAGAAAGCCACACAAGAGAGGTCGGCATGCTGTGGATGAGCCCATTATCTAACTAAGCAGGGATTGCCTCGTCCTCAGGCACCGGAAGGTTGGGATCAGCCGTCACCGCCAGCCATTTTAGAGTGGCTAGATTGCGGATCGTTGAAGCGACCGCGCTTCGATCTAGAGGCGGACGACGTTTCTGTTTCCAACGCATAACCGCTTCCAACACATCAGACTCGGAAGGCAGTTCTCGCCTTTCACCCATGAGCTCTTGAGAAACAAACAAGACCGTGGCGATGATCTCCGCTTGATCGGTGTTGACCCTGGTGAACAGATCCGCTGTCTTGTCGAGGGTCTTGTCCCATTGCTCAAAGAAGGGCGAATACTTCTGGCGAATGCGGTTGAAGTTCGGTCCCACAGTAACCATAAACATCTTCCCGCGGCGTTCTTCCTGCAATAGGCCATTATTGACAAGCTTGGCTTCAAGAGCCTTCAAATCGCCTGAGAACGGACCGAAACTGCCTCGTTGATACTGCAAACCCGTCGGCAATCCCTCGTTGGTGGAGACATAGGCGATTTTCTGAAACAGCGTTCGCCCAACAGGCCAATGGTAGGGCTGCTGTTCGATACGAGCGAGAATTTCCACGAGCGCCACCCAAGCCGGATTGAGCGCCGACTGTCCGTTCTTGACAGCCGACTCCGCCGGCCGATCGGCACCTTGCGTCAAGAATTCCACCGTCAGTTCTTTCGGGTGAGTGCCATAGGGAGCGTACATCTCCACGGGGATAGCCATGTCCTTCAGAAAGCGATAAATTAATGGGCCAACCACCCGCCATTCCAATTGCCCATTGCCACACCCAAGCGGAGGAATGGCCAGTGACGTGACACCCCATGCCTGGTAATACTCCAGCAAGTGTCTTAGTCCGCGCTCAATGTCGGTGACCCTAGAAATAGATTTCCAATGGTCCTTCGTCGGAAAATTGACGATCTGGGGAGGGAACAACGTCGTATAGAGGTACGGGATGCCGGGCTTCACTTCGCCCCGCTGGCATTGTTGAACGTAGTCGTCATACATGTCCGGGAATTGGTTCTTGAACTCAAGGGCAATCCCTTTCCCCATGACACCGACGCAATTGACCGTATTGATCAGCGTCTGCGCCTTCGACTTGAGTATGTCTCCGACCAAGATTTGCATGGCTGCCCCTTAAAAGAACATAGCACTGTTGATGATGACCGGCAATCGGGTACCCAGAGCTTCAAACGCGCGGAGTGCCCGTTCGTTCGCCACGTAAGACCCGAAAAGGAATTCCGGGTCCACGGAGTCGGGTACCAGAACCTCCGCGCACTTGATCGATTTGTGTCTCATGGCCTCATAGGGATCGTTTGCATTGGTCCAGAATCGGGCAAACACAAGGTCTTTGTCCAGAGCCCGTATTCCAGCTGAAGCTGCATGGAACCGAGCATAGTCGCTCGCCGCATTGCAGTCGGTGACTATTACCCCCGGCAGATCAAGTACGGTATGCTCGATTCGCATGACGCAGATGCTGTCATTCCGGTCCCGTCGCCTGCTGAGCATAGGATTATGCGCATCGAAATACAGGTTGGCGTACTCGTGTAAGAGGCCCGCGCCAGGAATCCGTTTGTCACGCCGCCTGTCCTGCACTTCCTCCATGGCAACTGACCGATGAGTCAAGCGAGCCGCCCGTCGGTTCGAGAGAATCCCACGGTCCAAGATCGAAGCCACATTCTCGATCGGCGTGATAAAGTGAAGCTCGGTAATATCCGTTCGGTTCACTCCTCATCCTCGCCTGCATCCTGTCCCATCCGGTATTTGATGTCGTAGTTGATGATGAAGTCCAGTTCCTCATCCGTGAAGCCGTAGTGCTTCGCCAGCACGCGATCAATTTTGTCGATGATGGGCTTACTGGCTTTAGGGTGAATGCACTGCACGGTCAGCGTGTCATGCTTAAAGCGCATCGTCCGGTTTTCTGAGTTCTTACGAAGGTCCTCCATGAGTTCCTTTGCCAACTTGAGGAGATCCTTCTTCGCTGGACATGAAGCCAGACCTTCGAGGTCGATTGGAAAAGCTTCGACTTCGCGCTTGTTTACGTGGCGGCAATCCGAAAAGACTGTCACGAACCAGTAGAAAAGGTTCGAGTTGAGGCAGCACAAAGCAAGATTCGCATCATCGTCACTATCGAATCGGAGTTCTTTGAACTCTGATGGAGGTCGTCGTCTGCCTTGCCCATCAAGCACACGCGGTTCGAAGTCGAGTACTTGTAGGAAGTATCCGACCTTTCTTGAATAAAAGACTTGGTGCTGCCCTGCGCGCCTAAAGAACCCATAAAGCTTGCGTTGTTGGGAGGCAAATTTCCGGATTATCGATTCCTCAGTTTCCGAGCACAGCTTCGGCAGGGTACCATCAACCAACGCTGGAAGAGTTTTTGTGAAGATGAGTTTGCTGAACAACGCTGGCCGTTCGTCAGTAATCCACTTGTTATAACGAGTCGAAAAAAGTTTGGGCAGGCTTGCCGGACGGCCAATCAGGTGAATGGTTAATCGGATATGCTCCAGACCATCGAACAACCGCGAAGGACGATCATCATATGAGCTAAAATGGTCTTCCCGTTTAAGAAGTAACTGCTGGAGCGTCTCATAGCGGTCGGTTGAGACCGATGAGACTGGCACAATGTATCCCTGTCGTCCTTCATTTCTACCGAGCGATGCACACCGTTCAATGACCAAGGCATAAAGATTACCGCTTGCCTCGCACGAGTAGCCTCTTATCTTGTAATCCCTCAAATCGTTCAGTTCAACATATGGCGGATTCCCGATGATCACATCAAACCCACCGCTATTCATAATTCTGTAGAACTCGATGAACCAGTGGAATGGTTTGTGGGAGACGATCCACTTGGCATATGGGGTAAGCTTCGCAGCATTGACACCATATTCGTTAGCCAGATAGCGATTGAGCTCGTCCTCCAGTGTCTTGAGTCGCCTCTGTAGCTCTTGCTTGGCCTCGGCAAAGTCTTTCGCCTCCATGCCGTGTTCGGTTTGCATCTCATGGAATTTTTGAAAGGCCCGGTCAGCAATCTCGGCGTTCTCTTCGATGGTGGGAAGGGATTGAAGACGTACCCAGTCCCCTTCCATGGAGTTCTTCAAGGCTTCAAGGCTGGCGTACCCAACCAACGTATTACCCGCGCGGATATTAAAGTCGATGTCGGGTAGCGGCTCGATCTGCTCCACCTTCTCGATTTGCGCGACGAGTTTGAGAAAGAGGCGAAGCTTACAGATTTCGACCGCCTCTTCCATAATATCCACGCCATAGAGATTGTTAAGGATGATGGATTTCAGGATGAAATAGCGGCGGTTGGGATGACTCGCAACCCGTTCCAAAATTTTCCTAAAGTCAGCAAACTTCTCGGGCCGGTGCTTGGCGCTAGATCGAGTGAGTTCGTCGAGAAAGACTTCCATGCGGTCGAGGCAGGCTTCGTAGAGCGGTTCAAGGATGTTCAACGCGGCAAAGAGGAAGGCGCCTGAGCCGCAGGTGGGATCGAGCACCGTAACTTTCTCGATTGCGTGATAAAATGCCCGCAGCAGTTCCGGGCCTTCGGAATTTTCGATGACATCCTGCGCGAACTGCCTGATGTCGAGGTTATCAGTAATCAGATCGTTGATATCTCGAACTTCGCCGTCCGCCAGCTTCTTGCGCACCTCTTGGTATCGCGTACGCCGGGCGACCACCTCGCGCCAAATTTCCGTGGGCAGGGCATAGTTCGCAGATGCGGACTTGTTCCATCCCGTCCGCTTGGACACGTCGGTTAGGCCAGCCGCAATGGCAGGAGGGAGTTCGAGACCGACTCCCTTCTTTACCGGCTCATAGATGTATCGGTCAGGATCGAGCTGGAGGAGCCGCCAAATGGATTGGTTGCCTTCAAAGGCGATCTTGCATTTCTGCCGAGCGGTATCGAGGAGGAAAGGAACCACGGTGTTTTGGCTGATGTATCCAGTGATGTCCTCCTTCGTGTAATAGGCCCCCATCTGCTTCTGGTTGATGTACTTCTCGAAGATGTAGCCGAGTACGTCTGGATTGATTTCGTCATCGCGGCGAAGCGGACGTTCGTCGAGATTCCACTGCCACTCCCCGAAGAAGGCGAAGATCTTCTCGAACGCAGCGTCAGCGACTTGAATGTTTTTGCCGTGCTGCTCTTCGATCTGGTGACGGAGGAACAGTCCTCCGTTGAGATACGGCACCTTGCCCAGCAAGTGGTTCACCGTCGCTGCACGATCTGTATCTTTCTTGCCGAACCCTTCGAAGAACAGCGGACAGAGAAAGTCCTTATAGAATCGATCCTTCCCTCGAGCCTGGCACTCGGTCAATTTGTTTCGCAAGTAATCCTGATTGCCGTCGAGGAAGCTTTTCTTCTGAATGAAGTAGACGAACATCAGCCGGTTGAGCATGACGGAGGCGTACCATCGCTGCAGATCTTCGTCGGGAATACCTTTCAGAAACTTCAGAAATGCTGTATGTTCCTTCTGGAACGTGTCGTAGAACCGCTTGGTGATGCGCTCGACGTCGAAGGCTGCTCGTGCACGGCTGGTCACCTCCACCAGACTTAATTGTTCTTCCTCTTCCAGGGAAAAGGCGATGCCCTGGAGTTTTTGGATAAGGGCGTCTCCTGGTTGATTGCGATGGTAGGTATGTTCCCGACAGGCAGTCGGTTTGCCCACTTCGCGCTTCACCCACTGCCATACCTGAATGGAGTTGGATGGGTCCGTGTAAATGATCAAATGTTCTTGAGCGGACTTGGTGAGCTGGCGGTCGATCTTGCGGCGGGTGGGGTAGTCTGGAATCGCCTGTTGCCCACTGGCGCGACAGTGGAACGCCACCATGCCACGCTTCTGGGCCACGGCGATTAACGCGAATGTCTGCCCATCAATTAGAATGTCGAGCGACGCGGTATGTGAATCCCAGCCGAGTTCTTCGATGAAAAGGCGTCGAAAATCCCCTGAGGTGAGATGTTGGCGAGTTCGAGTAGAGTCGAGCGACATTGTTGTCTGGTTATTCGGGGGCTGATAGTCCCATGGAACAGATGATCCTTGGTTCTTGAGTCTGTTCTTCCTCATGAATCAGACAGAGCCGATCTTCTTCACGGAGCGCGATCACCAGTTCTGCAAGTGCTTCATCCGACACCCCGCTTCGGAGTTGGCGATTGAGCGTATCTACCGCAGATTGACGGAGTGGGTAGCGGTAGATTTCATCGATCGCTTTCAGGAGTCCCTGGGACTCGAACAATGTCCCCTTTACACGTTCCGCATAGCGCTTGAGCCGTTCATAGGTGCGGAAACGCGCCCCGGAAGGCCGTCCTAATTGTCCCCCGACGGTTTTCTCTTCTTTGACAATCAACTCGACACCCTTCTGAACGAGTTCGTGATGGTTTTCTTGGCGCGGTAGAGCCGGCGTGTCTGGGTTGCAGGCTGCAGCCTGCAGGATGGCAAACTGTGACTCGGTGACGGCGGTACCCTGCTTGTCGATCCAGGCTAGGGCATCGTTGCCTTCTGCCGTTCTCAGATACACCAATACGCCGCCTGGCTGCTTGTCCGTCGACTCATGCGCCCGCGTCGCATAGATCACAGGCGGGAGCTCTGGAATGGATTTTTGCAGACTGGGATCAGCGGTAATCGCATTCTTCCAGATTTGATAGGCGTATGAGGCCAAATCCACTTCTGTATCGGCGTCGCCGTCTAGAATTCCCGATTTCTCATGGTAGAGGTTCAGGACCGCGTTGTCGTTTCGGTCGTCTTCAAAGAAGGCCTCGTCTGTGCCGACCACTTCCGCATTTTCCTGAAGTCGACGCCGTACTCTTGCACGGAGACGAATGATGCGTTCGACTCCCTCTGCCGGCAAGAAGGAATAGCACAGGATGTTTTCAGCTTTCTGTCCAATCCGGTCCACGCGACCCGCGCGTTGGACGAGGCGGATGATGGCCCACGGCAAATCGAAATTCACCACAATGGCCGCGTCTTGCAGGTTTTGTCCTTCGCTGAGCACGTCCGTGGCAATCAATACTCGTAACTCATCACCTGGTTTCAGCCGATCGCGTTTGTCGTTGTTGTCTGGACTGAACCGCCATGCCAAGGCAGTCGGGTTCGGGGAATCTCCGGTCGCACCAGCTAAGGCTGCGACCCCGCGCGTCGCAAGCTGAGTCTCTAGGTAGTGTACGGTATCGGCAAATTGCGTAAAGATGAGAACTTTGTCGTTCGGATGCTTCTTCTTGAGCAAGGTTACGAGAGCTTGAAGCTTGGCGTCTTTATTCGAGTCCCATTCACCACATAGTTGCACAATCTTTAACAAGGCCTCTGTATCGCTCCACAAATCGTTCTCTAACGACTTCACAAACAACCCTGACGGAAGCCACTTAAACCGCCGCTTGTATTGGCCGGCGTACTCCTCATAAATCTCGGCTCCTCGTGCAATGAAGTCTTTGGCCTTTCGTAGCGAGCCTGTTGGCTCTTGCTTCTGATCTTGATCGTTCTCGTCATCCTCGAATAATCCAGTCTTGGATCCGGCGGCGTCGGCGTCTTCGTCATAGATGCGCGCATCGAGCATCTCGGCATCTTGCGTGCCGATTGGGAGTGGTTTCCTTTGTTTAATCGCATGAAGATAGACATGGTTACGAAGGATATGGCGTTCGATGGACTGGAGAAAAGCCTGGCCGCTGCTTTCGAGACGCTTGAACAGATTCGTCCGGCAGAACCCCATGAGCCGCTTCCCCGCGCGAGATAGATCTTGCAGCAATCTGGCTTCGGTTTGTGTGGGAGGTTCATGCGGGGCAGCTGCCACATAATTCCCTAATCCGTACCGGGGGAGATTGAGGGCGTTGATCGCATCGACCACATCCGGTGCATAGAGCCGCGCATATTGGTCGGACGGGTTCGCATCGTCGAGCTTAAACGCCACAGTCTTTGGAACTCGGGTGGGAAAGTAAGATCGGCTCCCATCTTCGAAGGTGAGAAATCTACGACCGTTGGCCAGGTCAGTCTGCGCATAGTTGTCCTGGATGAAACTGCGGGTGCGTCTCACCATGTAGAGGCGCATCAGCTCTCGCCAGTCGTCGGCGTATTCGCTTTTTTCAAATGCTGCCAGTGAACGGACAGGGCATTGGTGACGGCGAATAAACTCGGTTTCGGTGAGCTCGCGAATTAAGCGTTCGGGACGAACACCCAGATCCTTGTCTTCTTTCACGAACAGCCGAAGCTGGCTTGAGAGATCTAGGTAGGTCTTGTTGTAAGGGGTTGCCGATAACAAGATGCACTTACTCTCATTGGCTTGAATGTATTCTTGAATCGCTCGATAGCGCTTGCCTTCACGGTTACGAAGATTATGGCTCTCGTCAATGAGCACGAGTCGGTAACGGCGCAGATTCGGAAGTTCCACTACAACCTGGCTAATTGATAGTACCTTTGCATGTAACCGATATTGCGCCCGATAATCCTCCCACATTGGGATCAGGTTCTTTGGGCAGATGATGAGGGTTTCCAGGCCCTGATCATCTTCGAAGATCCTTGCCAGGGCGGTAGCCATAAGAGTTTTCCCAAGACCAACGACATCACCAATGAGCACACCACCACGCTTGTTCAAATGATGCGCTGCAATTTTGACCGCTGCCGTTTGGAACTCGAACAACCTCTTGCCAAAGTCCCGTGGGATACGAAATTCGGAAAGCCCTGCCCTGGCCTCTTGCGAAAGATGGTACGCCATCTTGATATAGATATGGTACGGAGAGACCAGTTCTTCCCTTGCCCAGCTCTCTTCGATAATGCGGACGAGTTCTTCGGATATATCCACACACCAACGGTCAGTCCATCGGTCTTCAAACCATCTGGCCAGCTTTTGGCAGGCGTCGTGATCCAGCACATCCACGTTCAACTCGCCCTGCTTGGAAAGACCCGCGAGGGTTAAATTGCTGCTCCCCAGGTATCCGACGGTGGGGTTGATGGGATCGGGGCGGAAAAGAAGATATAACTTGGCATGAAGCTGATGACGGAGAAACAGTTTGACGACAACTTTCTTCGCTTTGATTTGCTCCGCCAGCTTCCGTAGACCTTCTTCGTCTTCGTTGGTCGGAATCCCGCTGCTCAATTGGTCGCGGAACTCTTCGGCCAATTTCTTCTTTAAGCGAATCGCGGTCTGGTTATCTATCTCGCCATCTCGACTTATTAGGCTTAGCGATTCCCGTAATTCGTCCTGCGGCAACCGCTGCATGCCGACCAGAAGGCGGCAACAGTGTCCATCCCCACCGTCCCATTTCCCTATATGCGAGTCGAGTTGCTTCCATCCGCGCAAGTTGAAATAGCCCACGCAGAAGTCAGCACGGTTGGCTACCTGAATGGTCTCACGTAGGGCTGGAAGAAGGGATTGCTCGATGTTGTCAAAGATCCTTGGCATGCTTCCTTAATCTACGAGTTCATATGAACTGGCGCCGAAGGATACCCCTTTCCTATTGATAAATCACTCCGCTTTTCAGGGTTATTACAAAACTATGGGGATAGGGCGAGGCGACGGGCAAGGGGCGAGAAGGGGAGTAGAGAGCTGATGGCGGATGTCACGATTAGAGAATGAGCTGGATGAGCAAGGTTACAGTGCGTACTAAGATCTAGATGTCTGGCTTTATTTCATCGGTCGCGTCTTGGAACAGTGCTCATGTTGAATGAGCCAGGTTGAGCCTTCCTTGCGCAGGATCGTGGTGCATTGCCCGGAGTCCTGCGCTTCGAGTTCGCCTTTCCTGATCGCCTGAAACACATAGTCGTAGGTCGCCCAAGCCGTTGGGCCCGGCATCCGAACATGCAGATTCGACACGGCGCTGATA
>Ga0315278_10005977_pt1 | contig 11036 bp, 10 predicted proteins | sample YL17G06_0_MG_FD_203880 | JGI IMG/M metagenome (GOLD analysis project Ga0315278, IMG submission 203880) | Sediment microbial communities from Yellowstone Lake, YNP, Wyoming, USA - YL17G06_0 | ecosystem: Environmental > Aquatic > Freshwater > Lake > Sediment | place: USA: Wyoming | collected... | reverse complement strand
CACCAGTGACCAACTAGAAATAAACCTTTTATTGAAGTTTTTTGTGGTAACAAAGACGAATCTATTTGATTTAACGTAGATTCCCACCCAAAAGCCGCGCCTTTATAATTATACGTATATCTATAAAAGGTATGTGGAGTTGCAGTAATTACAACATCGAGGTTATTAGCGAGTGAAGGCAATATATTTTTTGCCATAAAAAACATTTTTTTAGCAAAAGCTTCTCTTTGTCTATCCCAAAACTTTTTTGTTTCAAATGTAGCCATTGTGAAAATTTGTACAGTGTCTTTTATTGCTGTTTTATCGTGCAATGATGGGAAGGAAAGCATTACCCCTGGGATATTAATATCGCGAACCTTCTCTCCCAATAAAGTATAGCTTCTCTCTAAATCGTAAGTTTTAAAATACCATATATTGCATGGATCAATTTGTTCTTTCTTTAAAAAATTAAGCACGCCAGTATAGATACAAAAAATTGAATTTGACGGTTTGAGTTTTTTAGTAACAGCAGCTTCTTTTGTGTTTTGTTTTAAGAGGGTATTGAATGTTTGAAACGCATCGCAATTAGAAACAACAAATCGAGAGTTGATTTTCTCTCCGGAATTTAATTTTACTCCCGTTACCTCATTATTGGCAGTTCCTATATTAATGACTTTTTCTGAAAGGAGAAGATCTCCATTGTTGCTTTTGAATTCTTGTGCTAATACATCTGAGAAATTTTGCATCCCCCCTTCGGGATAATAGCCCGGATCAAGTATGAATTCCCTAAAAAGGATTATTGCAGTGAATGCAGAGATTCTGCCGGGTGGCAAACCCATATTTCCAAATAGAGGAACGCCTAATGCCGACTTTAAATGCTCATCACTGAAAAAAGAATTCAGAATTTTTCTAAACGACTTATTTTTCGTTGCTCCATAGATATTCAATACATCTTTTTGCGAAATAAATTTAAAAAAGTTACTCAATTCAGTTTTTTCTTTCGGAAAACTTTTTTGCCATTCTTTCAGAGTATCGCGGTGATCTTTTCTAATATAAGTTATTTCATCAGGCATTATTATTTTATCAGTTGGGTCGGGTTGATAAAATTTTAGTTTATTTCGTATATTGAGCTCATCGATAATCTTACCCAAAATTCCATTATTTATGCCGCCTAAATAATGGATAGCAGAATCAAATCTGTAACCCCTTCTTTGAAAAGAAGTACAATATCCTCCGGGTTTATCATGCTGTTCAACAATTAAAACTTTATATCCCGATTTTACTAAATAACATCCACATACTAAACCACCAATACCAGCGCCAATTATTGTCACATCATATTGATTATTCATAATTTTTCAATATTATAGCTCCGTTATAGCCAGCGAAGCCGCAGGATAGTTTTATCGCGGTTTTTAGGGGTTTCTTGGTTAATTTCTGAACAACAGGAATATTATACTTGGTTTCCAGGGAATCGCAATTTAAAGTCGCGGGGATCAGGTTTTTTTGCATCGCTAAGAGCAGGATTATGGTTTCCAGTAGCGCACTTCCTCCCAGGTTATGGCCGACATAAGGCTTAAAAGCTGTAATCGGAGTTTTGTTTTCGCCGAAAACATCAGTAATGGCTTTGGCTTCATAGCGATCAGTGATCTTTATTCCTACTCCGTGGGGATTGATCAGGTCAATGTCTTTGGGTTTTAATCCGGATATTTTCAGAGATTGTTTTATGGCGTCCTGGTAGGAATTGCTGTTAAGTTGAGGGAGGGTTACCTTCCATCCTTCCAGGGAAAATCCTCCCCCTAAATATTCGGCGTAGATCTGAGCTTTTCTTTTTTTAGCTGAGTTTAATTCTTCCAGGACTATGGCTGAAGCGCCGTCACCCATGACAATGCCGTTGGCGTTTTTGGAAAAAGGCTTGATCTTTCCGTCTTCGGCGTACAATCCTCGATCATTGAACCAGCGGTGTTTGAACATGGTGTTGCAATAGTCGCCTCCTGCTACTATCGCGATATCACTGCCTCCTAATTTGATCTGTCTGGCCGCGGATTCCAGAGAGAACAGGCCGGAAGCGCAGGCATTGCTGGTAAATAAAGAATATCCGTGCAAGCCAAAGGCTTTGGAAACCAGGTAGAGATACATAAAAGTCTGCAGGTCGTAGCCGTTCTGGACCAGAGAATTAAAACCGTGGTCGTAAATCTCTTTTTGGGAAATGCCAGAGTTGCTTTGGAGCTTACTTTTTAAATAAGCCATTGTTTCTTCCAAGAGATCAGTCAGGAAAGGTTCAAAACCGGGGTGTTCTACGGTCAGAAACAATCCAATATTATTGTTTTCCCGGTTATAAGAAACTTTGCTGTCATCTAAAGCTAATTTAACCGCGGCTAAAAGATAAAAAAGGTCATGGTCAATTTTACCCTGCTTCCAACTGGAAATATCTTTTAAAGCTTGAGGATCGATCTTGAAGTTATTGATATCGAAATCAATTATTTTATGCAGCCAGAACTTGTCCCAAAGCTCTCCGTCAACTTTAAATTCTTGTTGAGCTAATCCGGTTCTGGCTTTGAGGATCGAATCCCAAAGGTCGTTTTTTCCAAAGCCAATCGCGGAGATCGGTCCGACTCCGGTAATCACTACTCTTCTATTTTTAAAGGTAGGCATAGTTTAAACTTTCGCGAAAGCTACACAGCAGTTGTTGCCGCCAAAAGCGTAAGAATTATTTAAGACGACTTTTAGATCGGCTTCCCGGGGGGTATTGGGAACGCAATCAATGTCGCAGTCAGGGTCAGGAGTTTCGAAATTTATGGTTGGCGGGATAAGGCTGTTTTTGATGGCCAGGCAGCAGGAGATCGATTCCAGGGCCGAGGCCGCGCCCATAGTATGTCCTAACATGGACTTGATGGAGCTGACCGGGACTTTCCTTCCGCCGAATAAGTAATTGATCGCCGCAGACTCTTCTTTGTCATTCTGGTTGGTGCCGGTGCCGTGGGCGCAGACGTAATCTACCTCATCCGGAGAGATCGCGGCGTCCTTAAAGGTTTTTTCCATTACTTTTTTGATCCCTTCCAGTTTGGGTATGGTGGGATGAAAGGCGTCGCAGGATAAACCGTAGCCGATCACTTCAGCGTAAATAGGGGCGTTTCTTTTTTTGGCGCTCTCATATGATTCCAAAAGCAATATCCCTGCTCCCTCTCCCAAAAGCATTCCTTTCCTATTCTTGTCAAAAGGCCGGCAGATATCCGGGGACATAGCGTATAATCTTTGGAATCCGGCAAAAGCGTAATGTGAAAAAGAGTCTGATCCTCCGGCCAAAGCGAAATTCAGGTCACCGTTTTGGATCTGGTCATAAGCATATCCGAGAGCGTAATTTCCCGCGGCGCAAGCGGTGGGGATAAGGTAATTTAAGCCTGTGGCGTTAAATTCTATGCCCACGTTGGCGGAAATATTATTCACCGCGGCCTGGAAGATCTTAGAGCGGTCCAGGTTCTTGAGCCCGCTTTGAGCCCAGGAACGGACTAAGTCTTCCATCGGCCTTTCGCCGGTGGTAGTGCCGAGAATTACTCCAACTTTTTTATTGGGTATGTCTTTACATGAGATATTCGCGTCTTTGAGGGCTAAGGATGCGGCGGCAATCGCTAACTGGGAAGCTCTTCCCAGGAACCTGACTTTTCTTTTGGGAATGAATTCTTCCGGGTTAAATTTCTTCACCTCTCCGCCCATGTGGCACTTGAAGGCGCTGGTATCAAAACCAATAACTTCGGATATTCCGGATTCACCGTGAGTTATACCTTCCCAGAAAGCATCTTTGCCGATGCCGATGGAGGACACCGCTCCCAGCCCGGTAACTACTACCCGACGGTTACTTCTCATTTTTTTTTACCGCGAAAAAACCAGTCATTTTAGCTACTTTCTTATCTTTTACCCGGGCTACAGCGCTGATCACTCCTACATAATCTAGAATTTTAACCCGGTAGACATCGATGATCAGCGTATCTCCCGGAAAAACCGGGTTCATGAATTCAGTTTCCGCTTTGCATAAAAAATAGTGGGGATGAGTTTTAGCAATTTTTGGTTTGGCGGTAGAATATAATAAAATTCCGGCCTGGGCCATGGCTTCAACGGTCAAAACTCCGGGCATAATCGGATTACCCGGGAAATGGCCTTTAAAGAAGGATTCATTCGGGGCAAGATATTTTTTAACAGTAATATGCTGGCCTCTTTCGATCTTGATCACTTCGTCCACAAACAAAAACGGCTCTCTTTGCGGCAAGATGCTTTTTATCTTTTTTAGTCCCCATCCCATGGTATTTAGGCTTTCTTTAATGATTTGACCATTTCGATAACTTCTTTAAGAGACCGAATCTTGGGAATATCTTTTTCCGGAACGATGACTTTGTATTTTTTTTCTACCGCGGCCACGATCTCAATGGCTTTCATTGAGTCTATTCCCAGATCATTGGCAAAATCAGCGTCGGGTTTAATATCAGCCTCAGGGATCTCGATTACTTCCGACACGAGTTTCGTTATTTCTTTCTCCATATTTTCCGCCATTTTACACCTCTTTTAGTTGTATTTAGAGATAATTGCCGTGGCATTATTGCCGCCGGGGCCGAAACAATTTACCAGGATGTTGTTGAGTTCCTGTTTCCGGGCTTTATTGGGAACATAATTTAAATCGCATTCCGGGTCCTTTTCTTGGTAATTTATCGTCGGAGGGATCAGATCTTCGGCTAAAGCTGCTACTGAAGCTGCAACCTGAAAGCAGCCGCTGGCGCTGACGCTTTCTCCGATCATTGATTTTATGGCGCTAACTGGAATAGTTTTAGAATACATTTTGAAGACATTCTTGATGGCCGCGGTTTCCAATTTATCCTGCAGGAGAACTGAATTCGCCGCGGAACAAACATAATCGATCTCCTCTTCGCTTAAACCGGATTTTTTTATGGCCCGGGACATGGATTCGATCAGTCCTTCAGATTTAGGAGAATATTTGGCGGCTCTAAAGGCATCAAAAGTCGATTCTACGGCAAGAACTTCAGCCAAAATTGTCGCGTTACGGGCCTTGGCGGTTTCTTCATCTTCAACTACCAGGACCGCGGCTCCTTCTCCCAGGATTATCCCGTTCCTGCGCTGGTCAAAAGGGCAGCAGATCTCTTCGCCTCTTATCCCGGCCAGAAAATCGATCTTATTGAAACCTACAAATCCAGGAAAAGATAAACCTTCCACCCCGGCCACTAAAATTGATTTTGCCCGGTCAGCCTGGATAAAATCAAAAGCGTATTTAAGGCTGTCCAGGCCGGCGGTAAATCCGGTAGAAATGGTAGTGTTAAATCCTTTGATCTTATACCAGATGGAGATCTGGCTGGAAGGGAAATTCATGGTGGTCGGCGGAAAAAGCCCGGGGCTGGCGAATTGCGGGCCTTCTTCGTGCACTTCTTTGCTAAACTCTGCTAAATCCCAGAGTGAAGAAAGCGTGGTTCCGGTGACCACTCCCACATCGTCGGTATTTTCGTCAGTTACAATTAATTGAGCGTCTTCAATGGCCAATTTTGACGCGGACAAAACAAGTTTAGTAGCCCGGTCGAGGTTGCGTAAACCTTTGGTGCCCAGGAATCCTTCGGCGTTGAAATCTGAACATTCTCCGGCGGTTTTAGTTTTAAAAAAAACGGTGTCAAATAAAGTTATCGGCTTGATGCCGGAGCGGCCTTCTTTTAAGGCCTTCCAGAAATTTTCTTTACCAATACCATTAGGAGCGATAATTCCTACTCCTGTGATAACTACTCTTTTTTTCATCGTTTTGCCATGTTTTTTGCCAGCTTTAGGGCGTCTCGTTGAACATTAAGGGGAAATTTTTTGCTCATCTTCATGAATTTATTTTTATTAATCCCTTTGAGGTTCAACTCCTCCGTGCTGAGGTCAGTGAGCCCCTTATTTTTAAGATATAGAGTGTCCAGAAGCGCCTTAGCTGGATCAGCAATAAATACGCTATCTTTGAGTGTATAGCCGAAAAAAAGTTCCTTTTTGATCTGGCGGAAAACAACGCTGCGATTGCTTATCTTGAGATGTTTTGTCCTCCTGGGTGTGGCGAATTCTATTTCATAGGCGATCTGGTTGAGGAGCCCAAGTTTTCCCAGGCAATAGGTAAAGGAAAGGTAGCTGGGCTGATAAATGCTATTGGCGGCTTCAAGTACATCTGAGGGTTTCAAGGAGATTTCATAAAGGTCGCGCCGCAGGCGGTGTAAGATTTTCTGTTTGGTCAGCCTGCTCAGGGTTACTTTTCTATTTGCCGGTTTGAGATCAAGCAGGCGGCCGACTTCCCGCGAGCTTAAAAAACGTTTTTCAGCGGCTAGCAGGGTTTCATAGACATTACGCATTGCGCGCCTCCAGTTCCTCAACCACAGGATAATAACTGCGCGGCAGGAATTTTCTCAATTCCTGGCGGATTTTGCCTTTGGGATAGCCGAATTTTTTTCGATTAAACTCTACCCCAATTTTCTGGCAAATAAACCAGGCATCAAAAACGTCCCGCGGCATTTTACGCTCTTTGAGCATGCGCAATTTGTCTTTAAGGATGCGTTCCAGAGTAAAAGCTGTGGTTAAGATCGTCAGGTTAGTTACCGAAGATTTCGCCAGCGCGTTGGCAAAATCATTTTTTTTCTTTAATTCTGGCCGGCGAGAAACCTCAATTTTAAGCGATAAAGCCATATTCTGCCAGGTTTCTTTGATGCGGATTTCAGCCAGGCAGGTGTAATATTTAGCAGCCAGGTCCTTGAGCGAAAAACGGCTGTCGGAGGAGATTATTTTATGGATCACAGTTTTAAAATCTCGAACGCTCACGGGGGAAGTTGTTGAAAAATCAAGATCTTCAGAAAAACGCGGTGAGTTGTAGATCAAACGCAGCGCTGTTCCGCCTTTAAAAATGAGCGCGTCGGAGATAACTGACTCAAAAAGCGCTTTGAGCACGATGAGCTCAGCTTCTTCCCGGATGACCTGCTGAACATCGATGCCGATGCGCGCGGCTTCTCGCAGGGCGAAATCTTTCTCCATACGTTCACCTTTAGTAGACATAATTGTATACTATCTGAGAACTAGTATACAAAAAGAAATCAATATTGTCAAGGATCAATTACTTGTTCAGGTTAAAATAGATTTCTAATTGCGGATTACCCGCTTTGATGTATTCGAGAATTTTTTTTACCAATGCTATGCTGTCATTGAACGCCCGCAGCGATTCAGAGGCTGACAACGCGTATCCGGCTTCGTAGGTTATCTCATTTCGCTTTCGGCGCATCCGTTCGAATTGCGCGGTGATATCCTGGAATTTCGCTCCTAATATCTTCGCGGTAACTTCAATGACCGTTTTATGCTGCCCGCCGTCGTCCGGAACGTAACCTTTTGCCAGTAACAGCGCCCTGCCGGCTTTGAGCATGGCCATATACGCCAGGACATAGGTCGCACGCTCGGCTATGGCGCAAATTTTTTTTGCTTCCTGTAGGTCCAGAACAGCTTCTCTGAGTAATGCTTCAACCTGGACTAAGCCTGCTTTTTGTTTGCGAAGCTTCCCTTCTTTCTCAAGTTGTTTGATCAAATTTTCAGCCATCAAACCTACCTTTTAAGAGAATAACTTTTTGTTTAAGCGCAAGGTTGAGAAATCCGTTTTTTATTGCCCGTTGTTTCTTGAATTCTTCTGGGGTGTAAACGCTGAAGTTTATATCGCGTTTAAGCAACTTTTCGGCGCGGTTGATCTGCGCGAGAAGGCTGTTTTCGTCAATATTTCCGACTACCAGCAGGTCTATATCGCTTTTGGCGTTTTCCTCCTGCCTGGCAAAAGAACCGTAAATTAACGCTGCTTCGATGCCGGATATTTTCTTGAGTATTTCCGTTAAAAGCCCCTGCGTCCCGATAGTTCTGGAAACAATGCTTTTTAGTTCACTGAAGAACGGATAGGTTTTGTTGAGGCGGTAGAAAACGAGATTGCCCCGGCGGTGTATGCTAAAAATACCGTCGCGGTTAAGGCGCATCAGCTCCCCGCGGACCATGCTTACCGGGATGCCGAGCTTGCGTTCAAGCTCGCGTAGGTAAAATTCGCTGTCAGGATTGGTAAAAAAAAGCCTGAACAGCTCTTTGCGGGTTTTTGATCTGAAAACTGTGGTGATATCCATTTTTTTGTAATGTTTTTATATTACAATTGTAACATAAACATATTACAGCTGCAAGGTTTTTTTGTTTTTAAGCCATAGATAAACCGCCGTCAATCACGATAACTTCGCCGGTTATGTAGTTAGATGCATCGCTGGCCAGGAATTTTACCGCGTGCGCTACTTCCTCTGCTTTACCAAACCTGGCAAGAGGTATTTGCGCCAGCATCTTGTTTCTCAGCGTTTCTTTAAGGTCTTTGGTCATGTCAGTCTCAATAAAACCCGCGGCAATGGCATTGACCCGGATATTGTAAGGCGCGACTTCTTTTGCCAGGGCTTTGGTAAATCCGATGACCCCCGCTTTCGAAGCCGAGTAATTCGATTGGCGCGGCAGGCCTATTATGCCGCTTACGGAACTAATATTGATGATATTGCCGCTTTTCTGCTTGAGGAGCCCGATGATGGCAGCACGGCAGAGATTGTATGTTCCGGTGAGGTTGGTGTCGATGACTTCCTGCCAATCAGCTTTTTCCATGAACATCAAAGCTTTATCTTTAATGATCCCGGCATTATTGACCACAATATCCAGCCCCTGGAAATGTTCTTTGGTCTGGTTAACCCAGGTAGTGATAGCATCAAAATCTTTAATATCCACGCAATAAGCTTTGGCTTTGCGGCCAAGTTTTACGATCTCATTTTCCAGTTTTTTGGCTTCCACCTCGTTACTGCGAAAACTAAAAGAAATATGACAGCCTTCTTTGGCCAGTTCCAAGGCTATAGCGCGGCCGATCCCCCGCGAAGCACCGCTTATAATCGCAACTTTATTCTTTAGCATCTAAAGTCCTTTTTTATATTCTATTGCTAACCATTTTTACTTACAATAGATTCTTTGATTTTGGGTAGTTTAACTGTGAATATTGAGCCTTTATCAGGTTCTGATTGCACGGTTATAATACCATTATATTTTTCTATAACGGAATGACAAATGGAAAGCCCAAGTCCGAGCCCTTTGCCTATCTCTTTGGTCGTAAAAAACGGGTCAAATATTCTGTTGATTATCTCTTTGGGTATACCAATGCCCTCATCTTTGATTTCCATTTTTAACCGATCATCATTTTGGGAAAGCGTTATTTCTATTTTACCCTCTTTTCTTATCTTCCCGATTGCATCTTTTGCATTTAAAATCATATTTGTAACAACCTGTTCTAATTCGCTATCGTTGCCCATGATCAGATAATCGTCTTGATGGGCATTGAGAACAACCTTAATATTTTCCTGTTCTAATTCGAATTTAAGGAAATCTATTACGTTTTTAATTACAACCAGAAGATTTACTTCGTTGACCCCGATGGCTTCGAGCGGCTTTTTTGCATAGGTCATTAATTTTTGAACGATTGTCTTGCAGCGCTGTGTTGCCTCGTCAATAATTTCCAGCGATTCCTGGTCAAATTCCTTCGCTGCCAAAAGCATCTGGACGTTGGTCAAAATCGCGGTTAAGGGATTGTTTATTTCGTGGGCAACGCCGCCGGCTAAAGTACCGACAGTTGCCATTTTTTCTGCCTGGACGAGCTGTTGCTGCACTTCGACCAGTTCTTTCGTCCTTTGTTTGACTTGTTCCTCTATATTTTCATATAGTAAGGCATTTTCAATTGCTAACGCTGCCTGACTGGCTAAAATTGTAAAGATATTTAAATCTTCAGAAGTATATACTCTTTCTGAAAGTTTATCTCCTAACATAATAAGATTTAACAACTTATTTTCCAAGAAACTTGGTACGACTACCGTGGCATTCAAAGAATACATTTCTTCTTTTACTCTTTTTAAAATATGATCGGCATTATCTTGGGATTTTCTTTCTACCTCTTCATATACCAAAGGGGTTTTATTGTTCTTTAGCCACGCTATTAATGGGCTGTTGCTGTCTATCGAAGCAAGCTGACTTTTCCTGAGATTGCGTCCGGTTCTCAGGATAAACTGTTCTTTTTTTTCATCAAATAGATATATCGCTGAATGAGAAATAGACACTTTTTCAGTAATAATATTCGCGATTAAATCCAGCAATTCTTTTGGATTGCGTATGCGGGACATACCCATTGCTGTTTGTCTTAAAACTTCCTGATAGTTCCGCTGCTCTCGTAATAAAATAGCTTCGGCTCGTTTTTGGAAATATATATATGCAAATGTACCTGCTGTTGCTAAAGCCGTTCCTAAAAAAAGCGGGCCCAGCCACCAGTTAGACCCCAAAAGGTTGATTAACCATGTTCTAGCGTAAGTTGCAAAAAGGAACGGCAAAGCAAGAACTAAGGTGTACACCACGACAAAGATTCCGGTGCGAGTAAAAGTGACGCGGACATCCATAAGGCGATATTTAAGTATGGTGTAGCTGGTAACAAGAGGATAGATTACTACAGCGATATTAAATACCGGATATAGACTGATATTAAAACATGGCAAGAAAGAAGTCCCGCCTCCGATAAAACCTGAAGCTGTGCCAATAAAGAAGTATTTAATCTGCTGGCGTTTGAAACCCGTTGCACTCTTGTATCCTTTGATTAAGTCTATATGTGAAATTATTGCCAGTCCTCCAAAAACAAAAAATATAAAAGACTTAAGCAGGAAACTTGAAGGATAAACCCAATATCCCGGCTCAAACACCTTTGAATCGGTAAAGAATAAAGTGACGTTGCCCAGAAATAAGTCTCTGAGGAAAAAATTTAATATAAGGAAAATAAAAGTTATACCATAAAGCGACTTCAGAAAAAACGGACGTTTAATAGCGAGATAGGAGCTGACAAAGTGCATAAACAGAACGGGTATGAAAATGATACCTATATATGAAACCTGCCACCAGAATAATGCTGATTCTGCATCTTTGGCGAGAGATACCATATAAGCGCCAAAGCCGTAAATAGCAATGGCAACGGT
>Ga0315278_10005976_pt1 | contig 11037 bp, 7 predicted proteins | sample YL17G06_0_MG_FD_203880 | JGI IMG/M metagenome (GOLD analysis project Ga0315278, IMG submission 203880) | Sediment microbial communities from Yellowstone Lake, YNP, Wyoming, USA - YL17G06_0 | ecosystem: Environmental > Aquatic > Freshwater > Lake > Sediment | place: USA: Wyoming | collected... | reverse complement strand
CCAACAGCAAGGGCACGAAGGTGTTCGCGCTGGCGGGCAAGGTGAAGCATGGCGGCCTGGTCGAGGTGCCGATGGGCATCACGATCAAGGAGATCGTGACCGGGATCTGCGGCGGCATCAAGGAGGACAAGAAGTTCAAGGCCGTGCAGATGGGCGGCCCTTCGGGCGGCTGCATCCCGGCCGAGCTGGCCGACACCATCATCGACTACGAGTCGATCAACAAGACCGGCGCCATCATGGGCTCGGGCGGCCTCGTCGTCATGGACGAGACGACCTGCATGGTCGACGTGGCGCGCTTCTTCCTCGACTTCACGCAGCGCGAGTCGTGCGGCAAGTGCACGTTCTGCCGGGTCGGCACCAAGCGCATGCTGGAGGTCCTCACCCGCATCACCGAAGGCGACGGGCGCGACGGCGACATCGAGCTGCTGGAGCAGCTCGCGGTCCTGGTCAAGAACAACTCGCTGTGCGGACTCGGCCAGACCGCGCCCAACCCCGTGCTGACCACGCTCAAGTACTTCCGCTCGGAGTACGAGGCGCACATCACGAACCGGAAGTGCCCGGCGCACAGCTGCCGCAAGCTGCTGACCTACGAGATCACCGAGGCGTGCAACGGCTGCACCGCCTGCGGCCGGGCCTGTCCGCAGAAGGCGATCACCGGCGGCAAGAAGGAGCGGCACGTCATCGAACAGGCGCTCTGCATCCAGTGCGACGAGTGCTACAAGACCTGCAAATTCCACGCGATCACGCGCAACTGACGACGGCCGAGACCGAGAGGTAGGACATGGACCTGGTCAAGCTCGAGATAGACGGCAAGCGGATCATCGCCGATAACCGGCAGACCATCCTCGAGGTGGCCCGCGCCAACGGGATCACCAATATCCCCACGCTGTGCCACGACGGTCAGCTCGAACCGTTCGCCTCGTGCTTCCTGTGCGTGGTGAAGGTGAAGGGGGCGCGCACGCTGCTGCCCGCCTGCTCCACCAAGGTGGCGGGCGGCATGGTGGTCGAGACCGACAACAGCGAGGTGCGCCGTTCGCGCAAGGCGGCCCTCGAGCTGATGCTGTCGAACCACTACGCCGACTGCATCGGCCCCTGCCAGCTCGCCTGCCCGGCGGGGATCGACATCCAGGGCTACATCGCCCTCGCGGCGCTCGGCCAGTACGCCGACGCGATCCAGCTCATCAAGGAGAACAACCCGCTGCCGGCGGTGTGCGGACGCGTCTGCACCCGCCCCTGCGAAGTGAAGGGGTGCCGCCGCAATCTGATGGACGAGGCGGTCGGCATCGACTACATCAAGCGCTACATCGCCGACCTCGACCTCGGGTCGGCGGCGCCGTGGCGGCCGCAGGTGGCGCCAGCCAACGGGCGCCGGGTGGCGGTCGTGGGCGGCGGTCCGGCCGGCCTCTCCTGCGCCTACTACCTGGCCGTGCGCGGCTACGGCGTGGAGATCTTCGAAAGCCAGCCCGAGGCGGGCGGCATGCTGCGCTACGGCATTCCCGAGTACCGGCTGCCCAAGGAGACGCTCGACCTCGAGATCAACCAGATCCTCGAACTCGGCGTGACGCTGCGCACCAACACCTCCCTCGGCCGAGATTTCACGCTCGCCTCGCTCCGGGCGGACGGCTACGACGCCGTCTTCATGGGCATCGGCGCCTGGGACACCTCGAAGATGCGCGTCCAGGACGAGGACGCGCCGGGCGTGCTGCCGGGCATCGAGTTCCTGCGCGAGTACGGCCTCGACCGGGCCCAGCCACTGCCGGGCCGGGTGCTGGTCGTCGGCGGCGGCAACACCGCCATCGACTGCGCGCGCACCTCGCTGCGCCTGGGCGCCGGCGAAGTCCGCCTGCTCTACCGGCGCACCCGCGCGGAGATGCCGGCCAACGAGGTCGAGATCGAGGAGGCCGAGCTCGAGGGGGTCCACATGGACTTCCTCGTCGCGCCGACCCGCGTCGTCCTCAAGGACGGGCGCGCCTGCGGCCTCGAGTGCCTGCGCATGGAGCTGGGCGAGCCCGACGCCTCCGGCCGCCGCAGTCCCAAGCCGGTCAAGGGCTCCGAATTCGTCATCGACGGCGACTGGATCATCTCGGCCATCGGCCAGAGCACGCTCGTGGCCGGCCTGGTCGGCGGCAAGATCCCCAACTTCCTGCCGTTCGGCGAGAGCCTCGCCCTGACGCGCTGGCAGACCATCCAGGTCAACGAGAAGACCTTCGAAACGAGCGTCGACGGCATCTTCTCCGGCGGCGACGTCGTCACCGGCGCCGCCACGGCGATCGAGGCGATCGCGGCCGGCCGCAAGGCGGCCCACGCCATCGACGAATACGTGCGCACCGGCAAGGCGCGGCCCGAGCCGACGCAGTTCAACAGCCGCAAGGACGCCTTCCGCAAGGTCACCGTGGAGGACCTGCGCGACGGCGCCCGCTACGCCCGCCGCCCGATGCCGGCCCTGGCCATCGACGAACGCCTCAAGAGCTTCGCCGAGGTCGAGACCGGCTACACCGCCGGCGACATGCGCCAGGAGACCCACCGCTGCCTCGAATGCGGCTGCGTGGCGCTGTTCGACTGCGACCTGCGCCGCTACGCCACAGAGTACGAGGTCGAAATCGACCGCTTCCTCGGCGAGGCGAAGCAGTACCGGGTCGACCGGAGCCACCCGCTGATCGAACTCGACCCGAACAAGTGCGTGCTGTGCGGCCGCTGCGTGCGGATGTGCAGCGAAGTCGTCGGCGTGGCGGCGTACGGCTTCATCAACCGCGGCTTCCAGACGGTGGTCAAGCCGGCCCTCGGCGGCGCCCTGCTCGACACCGGCTGTGTCTCGTGCGGCCTCTGCATCGGCACCTGCCCCACCGGCGCCATCGCCGAGATCCTCCCCCTGGCCAAGCCGGGACCGTGGCTCACCGTGAAGACCCCCACGGTCTGCACGTTCTGCGGCGTCGGCTGCCGTTTCAACTTCGACAGCTACGGCGACTCGCTCGTCAAGGTGACCCGCTTCGACGACGACGCCGGCGCCACCGCGGGCAACCACTGCCGCAAGGGGCGCTTCGGCTACAGCCACGTGCAGGCGCCCGATCGGCTGCGCACGGCTTTCATCCGCGCCGGACGCGAGCTGCAGGAGGCGAAGCTCGAAGACGCCGTCTCCTACGCCGCCATGCGTCTCAAGGAATTGTGCCGCAGGCATCCGGGCGACGCGGTGGCCCTCTTCGTCTCCCCGCGCCTGACCAACGAGGAGATCTATCTGGCGCAGAAGTTCGCCCGCCTGGCGCTCGGCACGCACCAGGTCACGACCTTCGCCCATCTGGTCAACCGCGACCTCAACTGCCCCGACGTGCTGTCCAACGGCACCTACCGCGACCTCGAAGACGCCCAGGCGATCCTCGTGGTCGGCTCCGAGCTGGCCGACGAGCACTTCGTGGCCGACCTGGCCGTGAAGAAGGCGCTCCGCAAGGGCGGAAAACTGATCATCATCGGCCCGCGGGCGGACCAGACCTCGCGCTTCGCCGACATCTTCCTGCAGTGCGCCGCGGGCCAGGAGGCCGAGGCGCTGCTGGGCCTGCTCGCGGCCTGCGCCGAGAACGCCCCCGACGCCCTGGCCGACGACGCCATGTTGGCCGGACTTGTGAAAAAGGCCGGCGTCGACGCGCGCGCGAAGGCCGCCGGTGTGGCCGCGACCGACCTGCGCGCGGCGGCGGGCCTGCTCTGCCGCAGCATCCTCAAAGTGCTGGTGTTCAACCGTGACCGGCGCGCGCCCCGCGTTCCCGGCGACGCCCGTCTCTACGCGCAGGTCGCCTCGGCGCTCGGCTGCGGGCTGCTGGGCCTGCACGAGAAGGCCAACATGCAGGGGGTGTGCGATCTCGGCGCCAGCCCGAACTGGCTGCCCGGCTACGCCTCCACCGGCGATGCCGCGGCGATCGCCAGACTCGAGAAGGAGTGGTGCGTGGCGCTGCGCGGCACGGCCGGCGCCGGCGCCGATATCGCGGAGGCGCTGCGGCAGAAGAAGATCAAGGTGGCCGTCGTGATCGGTGAGGACCCCCTGGGCGCCGCGTCACTGCCGCCCGACCTGGCCGCCGGCCTGGCGGCCGCGGAGTTCCTGGTCGTGGCCGATCTCTTCCCCACCGCCACCACCCGGACCGCCGCCGTGGTGCTGCCGCTCTCGAGCGCCGCCGAAACCAGCGGCACCATGACCAACTCCGAACGCCGCGTGCAGTCGCTGCGCCGCGCCATGCCGCCGCTGGCCGGCGTCGAGACCTGGGACCTCCTCTGCCGCCTCGCCGCGCAGATGGGCTTCCGCTTCAAGATGAAGTACGACAGCCCGGCCGACGTCGCCGTGGAAATCGCCCGCCTGTTCCCCGCCTGGGGCGCCGTCGCCATCGACAGCGCCGACGCCGACGGCACCTGGAGCGCCGCCGGCGCCGGCCTGCCGCCCGTCCCATTCGATCCCGCCCGCCTCAGCGAACGCGTGCGCCCGGTGCTCACGTCCGATCTCGACCACGTCGAGGCGCGCTTCGCCGCCTGGTTCGAGGAGACGATCGCCGCCGCCAAGGCGAAGCTCGCCACGGAGGCCGCGGCGGCGATCACATAGACGAAACGTCACTCCCGCGCGACTGATGCCGGCCCGGACGATGAGTCCGGGCCGGCGTCGTCTCGGCCCGTCCATTGCGCCCACAACGGCCCCCGTTGACATCCCGCCCCGGAACCGGCACTCTCCCCCTCCCATCCACCCGAGGAGGCTTGGTCATGCCCGATATCGCCCGCATCCAGCAGCAGCTGCGCGCCACCGGCGTGGACGGCTGGCTGCTGTGCGACTTCCATAACCGCGACAAGATCGGCTACGCGGTGCTCGGCCTGGACTTCGCCAAGTTCACCAGCCGGCGCTGGTTCTACTGGATTCCGGCGAACGGCGAGCCGGGCCGCCTCTCTTCGAAGGTCGAGCCGCACCGGCTCGACGACCTGCCCGGCCCGCAGCACTGGTATCTGTCGTGGCGCGAGCTGCACGACGGCCTGAAATCACTGCTCGGCGGCGCCAGGACCGTCGCCATGCAATGGTCGCCCGACTGCAACATCCCCTACGTCTCGATCACCGACGGCGGCACCGTCGACCTGGTGCGGCGGCTCGGCTACGAGGTGGTCTCTTCGGCCGGCCTCGTACAGACGTTCCAGGCCGTGCTCGACGACGCCGCGTACCGCTCGCACCTCGAGGCGTGCACCCGGGTGCAGAAGATCAAGGACGAGGCGTTCGCGCTGATCGGCAGCGAGCTGCGCGCCGGCCGGACGATCACGCAGTACGCCGCGCAGCAGTTCATCCTGCGCCGCTTCGCCGAAGAGGGGCTCACCTGCATGGGCGAGAACCCGATGGTCGGCACCAACGAACATCCCGCCGATCCGCACTTCGAGCCGACGCCCGAGAACGCCCGCCCGATCCGCCAGGGCGACACCGTGCTGATCGACCTGTGGGCGAAGCTGGACGAGCCGGGCGCCATCTTCTACGACATCACCTGGTGCGGCTTCGTCGGGAAGAACCCGCCGGCGAAGTACGTCGAGATCTTCAACACCGTGCGCGACGCCCGCAACGCCGCCGTGGCGTTCATCCGCGCCCGCTACGCGGCGAAGCAGCCGGTGTACGGCTGGGAGGTGGACGACGCCTGCCGCAACGTGGTGAAGCAGGCCGGCTACGGCGACTTCTTCATCCACCGCACCGGGCACTCCATCGGCGAACAGGTGCACGGCAACGGCGTCAACATCGACAATCTCGAAACGCGCGACGAACGCGAGATCGTGCCCGGCATCTGCTTCTCGATCGAGCCGGGGATCTACCTCAGGGGCGAGATGGCGGTGCGCTCGGAGATCAACGTCTTCGTCACGCCGGACGGCAAGGTGGATGTCGCGGGCGAGCAGCAGCGCGACCTGGTCCTGATCGACGCCTGAGCGGAAGGAGGCCCGTCGTGGGCTGGTACCTCTGGGTGATCCTGGTTTACCTGCTCGTTTTGACCGGCTTCAACTTCCTGCGCGCGCGGAAGGTGCAGTCGCAGGACGACTTCATGGTGGCGGGGCGCACGCTCTCCGTCACGACCATGGTCTTCACGCTGGTCTGCACCTGGATCGGCTCCGGCACGTTCATCGCCGGGGCGGAGTACGCGGTGCGGGCCGGCTGGTCGTCGCTCTGGCTGCCGGCCGGGGCGTGGGTCGGCATCGCGGTGATCTACTTCCTCGCCGCGAAGATCCGCGGCTTCGGCCAGTACACCGTGGGTGACATCCTGGAGGTGCGCTACGGCAAGTTCGCGCGGCTGTTCGGCGCGATCGCGCTGGTGATCGCCTTCACGACGATCGTCTCCTACCAGTTCCGCGCCGGCGGCTATATCCTGAACGTTGCCACCGACGGCGCGATCTCGGTCGAGATGGGCCAGGTCATCGCCGCCGCCTTCGTGATCCTGTTCACGTCGATGGGCGGCATGGTCGCCGTGGCCCACACCGACCTGCCCAACGGCATCATCATCGTGCTCGCCTGCTGCGCGGCGCTGCCGTTCGTGGTGCTGTTCGCCGGCGGCTGGAGCGGCGCCGCGGCCGCGCTGCCGCCGCAGCACTTCGCCGTCTTCGCCTCCGACTTCGGCCGCTACCCCGCGCTCAAGGCGGGCGGCTACTTCCTGGCCACGCTGCTGCTCCTGATGGGCATCCAGTCGATGTACCAGAAGTTCTACTCCGCCAAGAGTCCGGCCGAGGCGAAGAAGGCCGTGGGCCTCTGGATCATCGGCACGATCCTGGTCGAGACGGTGGTCGTGGTGATCGCGATCTACGCCGCCTCCGCGCACTGGGCCGACCTGCGCGCCTTCGACATCGCCGGCACGGTGAAGGAGCAGGTGGCCACCGGCCAGCTGCAGCCGGCCGAGGCCGGCACCCGCGCCCTCTCGCTCGCCACTCAGGCGGTGGCGGAAGGCACGGTCAAGCCGGAGCAGGCGGCCCGCCTGCAGGAGACCCTGCAGAGCGCCTTCGCCGGCCGCAACGACGCCACCGCGGTGGCCGACGCCCGCGCCGGCATCGACCCCGCCTCGATCGTCCTGCAGGCCGCCCGCGACATGGCCGGCCGCGGCGGCCTCGCCATGCTGGTGGGCCTGCTGCTTCTGCGGGCCGCGTGCGCGGTCGTCATCTCGACCGGCATGAACTACCTGCTCTCCCCCACGACGAACCTCATGCGCGACATCTACCAGCGCTTCATCAACCCGCGGGCCGACCCCACGAAGATGGTGGCGCTGCAGAAGGTGTTCGTGGTGATTTTGGGCCTGTGCGCCTTCCTGATGATCTTCATCCCGACCGTCCTGCATTCCCGCATCTCCGTGCTGCGCTACTCGTACTTCGCCTACACGATGTACGGCGTTTCCATCACGCCCGCGCTGCTCGCCGCGCTCGCCTGGAAGCGCGCCACCCGCCAGGGCGGCCTCGCCTCGATCGTCTCGGGCGCCTTCATGGCCCTGCTGCTCGAGTTGGTGATCCCCAACGCCTTCCCCTCGGTGATGAACGGCGGCGACCCGTGGGGCATCCCCAGCATCTACCCCGCCGCCCTCGTGTCGATCGGCGCGCTGATCATCGTGAGTCTGCTGACCCCGCCGCCAACGGCGGCGGAGCTGGCGCCGTTGTTCGGCGGAGAGAAGGCCCAGGGGGCCTGAGCGGCGGGGGATCGCCTGAAACGCGCGGGGGGACCGGAACACCGGTCCCCCCGTTCCGTCGACGATCGGGACGCCAGCTCAGCGCGGGTGCCCGAACACCATCTTCTGCACCTCGACCCCCTTGACCGCGTTCAGCTTCGCCGCCAGTTCGTCGGCCACCCCCTCGGCGCCGCGCAGCTCGAGCAGGACCAGACCGTTGGGGCCGCAGCCCTCGGGGCCGGCCTCGTGCAGGCCAAGGCGGGTCTTGATGTGGCAGCCGTACTCGGTGAACAGCTGCTGCACGCGCGGGGCGTTCTCGAGTCGGTCGGTCACGTGGATGCCGAGGATCAGGTGCTTGTCCATGGGTCTCCTCCGGTTGTGAAGGGGCAGGTCCAACGGGACTGGCGCGGCGCTCAGGCCGTGGGCGCCCCGGACTCGCGGGCCTCCCGCGCCGGCAGCGGTTGCGGGAGCGTGAAGGTGAACTCGGCCCACGCGCCGGGCGCGGAGTCGGCGCGCAGGCGGCCGCCGTGCAGTTGCACGATGCGCCAGCAGGTGTAGAGACCGACGCCGGATCCCTTCTCCTTCAGCAGCTCGGGGGTCTGCAGGCGGGAGAAGCGGCGGAACAGGCGGCCGCGCTCGCTCGCGGGGAAGCCGGGGCCGTCGTTGCGGACCGCCACGACCAGGGAGTCGTTCTCGCGGGACGCGGTCACGCGGATCCCGCCGCCCGGGAAACCGTACCTGGCGGCGTTGCCGATCAGGTTGGTCATCACGACGCGCGCCAGCTCGACATCGCACTCCACCGGCGGCACGGCGGCGGCGGGGGTGAGCTCCAGCCGCATGCGCCGCGCGTCGATCTGGGAGCGCACCAGGTCGGCCGCCGGTTCGACCACCTCGCGCGTCCAGTCGACGTCGGCGCGGGGGCGCAGCGCCAGACCGCCCCCCTCGATGCGCGCCAGGTCGAGATAGTCGCGCACGAGGCCGAGCAGGTGCTCCCCCTTGCCGATCATGCGCAGCAGCTTGTCGCGCTGCGCGGGGTCCACCTCGCCGAGGTAGCCGTCGGCCAGCGCGCGCGCGTCCATCACGAGGGAGGCGACCGGGCTTTTCAGCTCGTGGGCCACGAAGCCGAGCATCTCGGTGTAGGCGAGATTGGCGCGCTCGAGCTGCTCGATGCGCCAGGCCTTCTCCACGGCCTGCGCGAGGCGCTCCGCCATCGCCAGGTGCAGGCGCACCTCGTGCTCGGCGTAGGCGTCGGGCCGGCGGGAGCTGCGGAAGAGCAGGCCGACCGTGCGTCCCTCCACCCGCAGCGGCGCGGTCAGGCTGGCGCGGACCCCTTCCTTCAGCAGGAGCGGCGTCGAGCGGCTGGCGGGTCGCTCCCGCAGGTAGGCGGCCAGGTCGTTGATCACCCGCACGCGGTTCCCCTCGAGCAGCGCGGCCAGCGAGCTGCCGGCCATGTCCTCGGCGTAGCCCTCCCCGAGCAGGAGCGGCGCGTAGGTGGCGCGGGCCCAGCGCGACACGACCCGCCGCCCCTCCTCCTCGACGAAAGCGAGCCCAAGCCGGTCGCAGGGGGTGATCTCCAGCGAAGCGTCGAAGACGAAATCCATCACGCCGGCGAGGGTCTCCGCCGCGGCGACCCGGCGGTTGATGGTATCGAGCACCTCGCGCTCGCGGCCGGAGAACTCCGCCGGGAGGACAGGCGCGCCGGCGTCGACGTACTCGAGGACTCCGTAGTGCTGCGCGAACTCGCCGGTCATATCGGCTTTGCTTCCCCATCGCGCCGCGCGAAGTAGCCGGCCTTCTCGACGGTGGTGGTGATGTCCATCTCCTGCACATGCACGTCCGGCGGCAGACGCAGCGCCACCGGCGCGAAGTTGACGAAGCTGGAGACGCCGGCCTCGCGCATCGTGTCGACCGCCGCCTGCGCCGCGGCCGCCGGCACCGTGATGATGCCGACCTGCACGCCCAGCTCGCGGCAGATCCGCGCGAGATCAGTCGCGGCATGGCAGCGGCAGCCGTGGATGACCCGTCCCGCCAGCGCGGAGTCGCTGTCGAACGCCGCCACGATCGTCAGGTTGGGCTTGCGTCCGAGGAAGTAGGCCAGAACGGCGCGCCCGAGGTTGCCCACGCCGACCAGTGCCACGCGCAGCCCCTCCGGGTGGTCGAGCACTTTGCCGACCGCGTCGATGAGCGCGGTCACCTCGTACCCGCGCGCGGGGCTGCCGGTGAATCCGATACGCATCAGGTCGCGCCGCACGAGCGCGGCCGTGCCACCGGCAAGCGCGGCGAGCTGGTGGCTGTACAGGTAGGCCAGCCCCTGCGCCTGCAGCTCGATCAGGATGCGACGGTAGATACTGAGCCGATGGATCACCTTGGGCGTCATGATATTCCTGTTCTGTGACTTGGAAACGCTGTGAAAAATATCACAGCGCGCCGAAAGTTGCCAGATTCACCCCTGCAAAGTCAACGTATTGCGTGGTTTTGGGCATTTTCAGGCCAAAAATTCCGATTCCCGAGCCTCCGGGCGCCAAATCGGCCCGGAAATCAGGTCCAGATCCGGTGCGGACGGCGGTTCCCGGCGCGAACCATACACCATTCTGCATACGGTTTCAATACCCGGAACATTCAATAAATGCCTGAATCAAGCCTTTAATTGCCAATTTCACCGCGATTTGTATTTGCTTGCTTTTTCTCAACAGCTTCACACCTTAGCTCGGGATCCGGCGTTACCAGGACTGACGCTCGAGATCCCCGCCCCCGCCCGCCCAATCCCGAGCGCGGCCCGCGGGTGCGCCGCGAGCCGCGAAAGGAGTGCGCCATGGCCAGGATCCTGATCGTCGACGATGATCCCGATGTTGTCGACGCCTGCCGTCTCTTCCTCGAAAAGAAGGGGTTCAACGTCTCGGCCGCCTACAACAGGGCCGAGGGGATGAGCGCGATCCAGTCGTACAAGCCCGATCTGGTCATCCTCGACGTGATGATGGACCAGCCCGACGACGGCATCGCGATGGCGCAGGACTTGCGTCGCCAGGGCTTCAAGGCCCCCATCCTGATGTTGACGAGCATCAGCAAGGTGACCGGCATGTCGTACGGTCGGGACAACGATCTCGTGCCGGTGGACGAGTTCCAGGAGAAGCCGGTCGACCCGGCCACCCTGGTGGCGAAGGTCGAGCGACTGCTCGGCAAGAAGGAGGGCTAGGCCCATGCTGGTGACGGAACGCGAGCGGCTGCGCGACGAGATCACGGCCCTGGCCGACCGGCTCGGCCGCGAGCGCAGTTCCCTGATTCCCATGCTGCAGGAAGTGCAGGCGCGCTACCTGCAGATCTCCGAGTATGCGATGCAGGTCGTGGCCGATCTGCTCGACATCCACCCGGTCGAAGTGTACAGCGTCGCGTCGTTCTACAGCTTCCT
>Ga0315278_10005971_pt1 | contig 11042 bp, 8 predicted proteins | sample YL17G06_0_MG_FD_203880 | JGI IMG/M metagenome (GOLD analysis project Ga0315278, IMG submission 203880) | Sediment microbial communities from Yellowstone Lake, YNP, Wyoming, USA - YL17G06_0 | ecosystem: Environmental > Aquatic > Freshwater > Lake > Sediment | place: USA: Wyoming | collected... | reverse complement strand
CCGTGTATACCGACGACTACTGGGATGGCGCGCGCTTCACGTTCGACGCGCGGGAGCGGATCGTGTTCGCCAATCCGTTCGAGGATCGCAGCACCGCGTACCTCGACCGCGCCGACGGAGCCGAGCGAGCGGCCTTCCTCTTTCACCAGCCGCTGCGAGCCGCCGCCTTCGAGGGCATGCTCCGTTTGGCATCGGCGCGCTACCGCAAGGAACGCGTCGATGGCTTCGAGCTGTTCTACGCGATCGAGCCGGGGGTCGAGGGAGTGGCGGAGCTCCCCATCGTCGCCGCCACCGCCAGCGACAACGCGATCGACGCCGCCTTGGCCTTCGACCGCGACGGAACGACCCGTTGGACGACGCTCGCGCCGCAGCGGCCGGGCATGTGGTTCAACGCCGATCTCGGCGCGGCGTACGACGTTGCCGAAGTCGCGTTTCTGCCGCGATACGCCTCCGACACGCCGCGCGGGCTGCGCGTCGAAGTTTCCCTCGATGGCCAGAGCTGGACGAGGGCCGCGGAGGCGCGCGTGTACTGGGGACCTTGCTCGTGGGCACGCGGGCGCCCGCTGCCGAGCTATGACGGCTGGGTGGTGGCTCGCTTCTCGCCGCTGCGAGCTCGCTTCGTACGCCTGACGGAGCTCGGCAGCGACCCTCGCTATGCGTGGAGCATCGCGGAGCTCGTCGTGCGGGCACCGGGAAAGCGCGCCGACGCGATGCCTCCCCCGCCGCCGCCCGGCCCCGGACGCCTGTTCGCGGATCCGGTGGCGGCGGCCCGCCTCCCCGGCGCCGTACGTCATTGGCAGGGCGACCTCATTCCACGGTTAGAACATCTGCGGGACGCCTCGCTCGTCGACGCGCGGGACCGGGCGCTTGTCGCGCGGACCGCCGTGCTCGCCTCGGGGAGCGATCCTCGCATCGGTGCGGTCGCGGGCGAAATCACGCCGCTCGGCGACGAGCTTCTCGCCACCGGCCTTCGCCTCGACACCGACCGATGGCCGCGCCTCGTCTCGGCGATCACGCGTTACGACGCGGGCGACGAGCGAGCCCTCGTCGATCTCGGCGCCGTTCAGCCGCTCGGCGGGATCGTCGTCGAGCACGCCGACGCGGCATCGAGCTTTCCGCGCGGCCTCGTCGCGCGCACGTCGCTCGACGGCGCCTCCTGGAGCGAGCCCGAGACGCTCGTGCCGCGGCCGAGCCGGCTCCTCTGGTCCGATCAGGGGCTCCTAGGTGCGAGCCTCACGGATCGCATCTTTCTGTTCTCGACGCCGCGTCGGGCACGCTTCGTAGAGCTCACGGCCTCCCCCCGCCATCCGCAGTTCCCGTGGGTCGTTCGGAAGGCGACGGCTCTTCTCGCTCGGTGATCTCGACGTAGTCCACGTCCGCTTTCGCACCGGCGGAGAGAAGTCGCGTGCAGAGGATCGCGCGGTCGGGAAGCTCGACGGATGTCTCCGTCGTGGTCCACGAGCGTCGTGCCGGGATTTCGGTCTCAGCGAACCGTCGGCCGTCGGCGGCCTCCACACGCAAGCGCAACGGACCGCCGCGGGACCGCACGGCGACGCCGACCCGTCCGGGCCCGAAGGTCCGATAGGGTCCATCGCGGACGACGACCCCGGGGGGATACTCGACGACCGAGGCGTAGGCGTTGCCCGAGGCCTCGGCCGACTCGTAATCGACTCCGTAAAGCGCAGGCAGGTCCTCGGCTTCGAAGCGCCGCGGACCGGTCTCGCGCTCTTCGGGCCCGGCAAGCTTGCGGACGAGCACCCAGTCCACGTCGAGCGCGCTGCCAGCGGCGGACGCCGCCCAGGCCCGGAACTCGAGCGTCTTTGGATGGTCGATCGCAAACACGACGGGAAGCTCGCTCCACGCGTCTCGTTCGACCGTGGCAACGGCGAGCTGGCTCTTGCCGAGGTCGGAGGACACCTCCACGCGTCCGCTGCCGCGCACGCGGAAGCGGGCTTCGTAGGTGCCCGCCGGGAAGGCTCGGTACGGACCGTAGACGGCCGGAAGCTTCGCGTCGGAACGGCCGCGGACCAGCGCACGACCCGAAGCCGACGGATCCTCCAGGCGCTCGCCGTCACCGACCCTCAAGTTCTCCGCCTCGTAAAAGACACCCATCGGCCAAGGCGCCGAGCCGGCCCACGGCCGGTATGGTCCGGCTATGCGCTCGAAGAGGTAGACGCCGTCGTCTTCGGTAACGGGGCGCAGGTTTGGGTTCTGGCGCATCGCAGCGAGCGTGAAGCGATAGGAATACGCAAACACCTGCGCCGGGTAGGTGTCACGGTGAACCGTCACGAGGCGCACCTCGAGATCGTCGAGCAAGCGATGCTGATCCTCGGTGAGCTCGCCCAGGTTCATCGATTCCAGCGGCCGAGCGACCCGTTCGACGTAGTCGCGTGGAGCCGTCGGGCTGTAGCCGTTCACGGTCGGCACTCGCGTGCGGGTCGCCCAGTACTGGTAGATCGACGAGTAGGCGCTGTCGCCCGGCCAGAGCGCCAGCTCGAGGAGATTCGAGCCCCGGGCTCGCTCCGCAACCGCGGCATAGGCGCGATTGTCGCTCGGCAGGCGGGAAACGCCGAACGGCAGCAAGCTCGAGAAGTCGAAGAGAACCGCGCCGAGCGCCGCGCAGGCGAGCGCCGTCCGCCAACGTCCGCCGACCTTCTCGGCCGCCACCGCGGTGCCGATGCCGGCGGCAAGCCCGAGCGCGATGGCGCTCACCGCGAAGAACTTGGCGGGTTGGCGGATGATCGCGAAGAACGGAATCAACCGGGCGGCGGCGTGATAGAGCGGCAACCATTGCGGCGCGTTCGGGCCGAGCGCGAGCGCCGCGAAGCCGAGCGCGACGGCCGCGAGCACTCGCCCCTCGCGCCTGGCGAGAGCGGCGATCGCCAGGGCCACCACGACGACGCCGGGGTAGAGCTGGCGCGTCAGCACGGTATTCGACCGCTCGAGAAAATCGCTTGGCCGCGGCGCGAAGGGCCTGATCTCACGGAGGGATCGTCCGGCGCCGTGACCGGAGGGATCGATGAAGGAGCTCTTGTACTGCAGGAGCAGCAAGGCCGCGACGACCAATCCCAAGGCGAACGGCCAAAGCGCCCGCCAGCGCTCTGCCGACGCGCCGGCGACCTTCACCGCGGCGCGAGCGACCGGCAACTTGAGCACGATCAGCAGCAGGGTCGCCGCGCCGAAAACGACGATGCCGAGATGAGGCAGGCCGAGACCCAGCTGACCCGCGTAGAGGACGAGCAGAACGAGAGGAGAATACGACCGTGCTTCCTCGGCCCACGCCGCCTCGCCCGACCGCGCGCGAATCTCCGCGGTCACGCGCCACGCCATAGAGAGCAGGGCCAGAACCACGATGAAGAGGAGCAGCAGCGCCGCCGGCCCCCAGTTGGTGCCGAGCCGCGCAGCGAACACGGCGAAGGCCGCGGAGGGCCCGAGCGCAGACAAGGCGAGCCAGCCGCACACCGTGCCCCTCGCTTGCGCGCGCCGCGTCGGCTCGAGACCCCAGATCGCGTAGAGCAGCCACAGGGGAAACAAGAAGGCGAAGAAATAGACGAAGTGCGGCTCGTTGAGCGCCAGACAGACGAGGCAAAGACCCGCAGCGAGCGCCGCCCACCGGCTCGACCCCTGCCACGCCACCTCCAGAAAATAGATCGCGAGCGGCAACAGGAAGAAGGCGATGCCCGTCGGATGACCGCCCGCGAGGCTCGCCAAGCGATACGGCAGCAAGGTGACCGCGGCCGCAGCCACTGCGGCGCCGCCGCCATCGGCCCCGAAGCGGCGTGCGAGCAGGAAAGTGGAGAGCGCGGTGGCGGGAAACGATGCCAGCACGAGAAGGTTGTAGGCCGCCGCCCGACCGAGCGGAGCGAGGGCGGAGAACAGCAGGGAAAATGGCAAGAAGAAGAAGCTCCTGCGCTTCGAAGGCTGCGGAGCGCTGAACTCGTAGGGGTCCTGGAACCACGGTGCGCGGCCGCGAACCATGTCGTCGGTGACGGAAAGGAAATAGAGGAACTGAAGCTGATCGCCGTGCACGAGGCCCTGCACGCGGCGCTCGCGGCTCACCCCGCAGCCGTAGGGAATCGCCTCGGAGAAATGGAGGACAAGCGGGTAGGTATAGACGATCGCCGCCAGCCCGCCCGCCAAGAGCACGAGCGCGGCGTGCCTCGCCCGCACTCGTGGACGAGCGGCCTCCTCCCTGTCACCCGCCACCCGCCGATGTATACGAGGGATCTTCGGGAAAGGCAATTTTGACTTGCCCGAGCGGGTCCGCTAACCGAGCGGAATGAAGCCCCGCGGCCGATCGGCGGTCTCGAGCGCCGCGCTGCTGCTCGCGCTGCTCGGCGCCACCACGTCCTGCCAGCGGTCCAGCCTCGCCACACCGCGGCGCGCGCCGATCCTCGACCTAACCTCGGGCCGGGACCTTGCCGAGATCACCGAGACGCGGCGAATCGTCTTCGGCGCCGGCGGCCGCCGCCTTCTCCTCGACGGCTGGTCGGTCGACGAATACGACCCGTCGTCGGGACTGACGTTCGTATGGGCCACGGAGCTCGAGGCGAACGTCGCGTTTCAGGTTCTCGCGGTCGTCGATCAACAGTTCCTCGTCAAGCTCTCCGCGTTTGCGGGCGCGATCCCGCAGACGATCACGGTGCTCGTCAACGGCCACCCGGTGTCGAGCTTCACGGCCGAGCCAGTCTTCCTCGAGTACCGCTTCGTCGTCCCGGCGGGCCTCCTTCGCCGCGGCGAAAACCGCCTCACCTTCCGACACAGCCGGCTCGAAGGCCGCACCGACGGCGGCGAAGAGCGACGCTTCGCCGCCGCGTACACCTCGATCTTGATCGGACCGCTGTGTCTCCCGCTGCGTGGCTGGGGTCTGCCTCCGCACCCTCGCGTGCACCGGACGCAGGCGACGCGCTCGGAGCCCGCGGCGCTCGTCATCACCGGTCCCGCGGTGATCGGCCGCCACCTGCGTGTCCCGCTCGAAGGGGTCCTCCGTTATCGCCTCTCGCTGCTCGGTCCCGCGCAGGCACCCGCCATCGCCACGTTGCGTATCCGCGACGGCGCCGCGAGCCGCGACGTCGTCGAGACGCGGCTGTCGCCCTCGCTCTTCGACCGCTCGCCGTCCCGTGATGTCGAGGTCGATCTGACCCCGTGGAGGGGCAAGACGGTCGACCTCGAGATCGAGGTCGAGCCCGAGACCTGCCGCGCAACCGTCACCACCGTCGCGATCTCGCGCGCGGGCGTCTATCGGGCAGACGAGTCGGCCGAGGCCGGTTGACGGCGACCGCGGCGGGCCTGATACTCCGCTTCCTTCCGGGCATCGAGCGACTCGATCGCTCCGAGCCAGCCGCGCAGCTCCCGAAGCGGCTGGCCGGCGTACACGCGCAGGAAGCGCAGGCGGTCGATCCTCCTCACGTCTGCGCGAATGGGACGCTGGAGCTGGACGAGGTTCTTGACGCGCCGGCGGCGAGACACCTGCCCCGGCCGGCGCACGTTCTCGAGGTCGAGGAGGAAGAACTCCGGCTCGTCCGCCGCGGAGAGGCGCACCAAGAAGTTGTCCGCGTTGGCGTCGCCGCTGTAGAAGCCCGCGTCGTGGAAGCGGCGGAGCTCGCGCGCCAGCGCGACCAGAATCCGGCGGCGCTCGCGGCTCGGCAGCCGTGGCGCGCGCTCCCGCCAGAAGCGCCCCGCGGGTTCCGCGCCGTCGAGGCTCGCCGTCACGAAATAGCAATCCGCAGGAAGACCGCGCGAGCGCGTCTCGGCGAGCGCGAGCGCCGGCGCCACCCGGAAGCCGGCCCGCTCGAGCTCGGCCGATCGCTGCCAGCATCGCCGGGCTGGCGTCGGCGCGAACATCCACTCGAGCCGTCGGTACCACGCGTAGGGCTTGAATCGCTTGACGAAGATCTCGCGTCCCTCGACCGTCGTCGCCGCCACCGCCGTTCGCCGGTGATCCTTCACGAAGCGCGCGCCCGGGGCGTCGAGCAGGCGGTCCGGGGCCGCCAACGCGGCCCCCAGCGGCGTTCCGCGAAGTCCGGGGGCGATCACCGCGTTCACGACTTGCCCCGCTCGCGCTTCGGCTCGAGCTTCGCGGAGTCGATCTTCATCCAGAAGCTTTCCCCGAGGGACTCGGGACGCAGCCGGCGCGCCCGCCACTCCACGTAGAGCTTCAGCGGGATCCAGGCGAGCTTGCCGAGCTTCGCCTTCCACGACAGCCGGCGGTAGCTGCGGGTTCGCTCCGCCATGGCGCTCACCGACTTGTTCGAGTCGACGCGCGGCCCGGAAATCTGCCGCGCTTGGAACGAGCCGATGCGGGTTCGCACTTGATAGCGCACGATCTCCCCGACCCGGCTCGGCTCGCGCGCGAAGACGCGCGCGTCTCGGCTCCGCCAGATGCGATCGGAGCCGAGCAGCCGCGTGAGATAGAGATCCTCGTTCAGCAACCCGGGCGGCAGACGGATCCCCTCGGCGACGCTGCGGCGGATCGCATAGAAGCGCGCCGAGACCATTCGACGCGGATCTTTGAGCCGCTCCGATTCGACGCGCGCCGCTTCGAGAAAGCCACGATAGGAGACCGGAACGAATCGCGCGGTGCTCACCAGCGTCGACGACAGCACGGCCGCCTCGGGATGCGCGTGCGCGGCGTCGAAGAGTCGCTCGACGGCCCGCCAGTGAAGAATCACGTCGGCGTCGGCGAAGAACCACCATTCGGCATCGCCACGGAGGTGACGGTGGAGCGCGTTCCAGCCCTGCGACTTGCCCTTCTCCGAGGTCTCGACGACCGCGAGCTCGGCGCACATCGTGCCGAAGCGGCGCGCACGCTCGGCGGTCGCATCGCGACAGCCATTGGCATAGACGACGATCTGTCGCTGCTCCGGAGGCAGCCGACGCCAGAGCGACTGCCGCACGACGCTCGTCAACATCCGCTCGATCGACCCTTCCTCGTCGTGGGCGAGCACGCCGAGCGCGAAAACCGTCACGCCGCCCTCCGTGCGAGCCCGCTGCCGATCGCGGCGAGCACCGCCTCGACGGTGATTTGCCGCATGCAGAGCCGGCCCACGGGACAGCGGCGAAGGTAACAGGGATGACAGGCGACCGGGCCGACGAGCGCCAGATCTTCGGCGCCGTAGGGTGCGGAGCGCAGCGGGCTCGTCGCCCCCCAAAGCGATACCACCGGCGTACCGAGCGCCGCCGCCATGTGCATCGGCCCGGAATCGGGCCCGAAGGCGATCCGCGCGCGGCCCAAGATGCCGATCAGGTCGCGAAGCGTCGTCCGACCGGCGAGATTCGTGACGTCGCCGGACGCAGCACGCTGGACGTCCGCGGCGAATGCCGCCTCCCCGCCGGGCGCGCCGACGACGACCGCCGAGAGCCCGAAGCGCGCGCGCGCGGCGTCGAGGACCCCGGCGGTCCGCTCGGCCATCCACCATCGGCTCTCCCAGGTCGATCCGACGAAGGCCGTCACGAAGGGGCCTCGCACGTCTCGAAGAAGTTCGTCGACGCGCGCCGCCTCCTCGCGAGCGAGTGACAGACCGAACTCGACCGGCGATTCGGGCAGTCCGAAATGGTCGGCGAAGGCCAGGTACTGACGAAGCTTGCTCGACCAGTGCGGCTGCGGCGGGATCGTCTCGCTGTTGAAGATCCAGTTCACTTCCTTGGTGTTCGAGCGGTGAAAGCCGACGCGCACCGCGGCGCCACTCACCCGGCTGACGACGCCGCTCTTCAGGTGTCTCTGCAGGTCGAGCGACAGGTCGAAGCGCCGGCGCCGAACGCCGGCGAGAAACCGCACGAACGCGCCCACGCCGAGGTCCCGCCGGAAGATCAGCCGCTCGTCGATCGCGGGATGCCGATCGAGAAGCGGCGCCGCCGAGGGCTCCACCGCCCAGGTGATCCGCGACTCGGGAAAACCGCGCCGCAGGCGCATGGCAAACGGCATCGCCCGGACGACGTCGCCGATCGCGCCGAGCAGCACGATGAGGATCCGCCCGGGCGAGCGCTCAGCCGACGCCACGCGGCTCCTCCGCGCGCGCGCCGATCGCCGGCTCGAGCCGCCAGTAGATCTCCTCGAGACGACCGAGCGCGGGCGCACCGAGCAGACGGCCGGCGGGATCGAGCTTCGCCGCCGATCGCCGCAGGCGGTGGAGGCTTCGCCGCCGTGCGGCGATGCCGAGCGGACGGTCGGCCAGCCGTGCGCGGTCCAGGTCTACGAAGGCGAGACTCGCTCCATACGAGCGCGCGATCACCAGAACGTTTCCGAGATTCAGGTCCGGATGCCAGAGGCCCGCGTCGTGGAGCTCTCGCAGGCCACGCGCCAGCAGAGGGACGACGTCGAGGCCGGGATGGCTGCGCAGAAAGTCGAGGATCGGCACGCTGCCGCCGATCTCGCGCATCAGCAGATGGCCGCGGTAGACGAGCCCGAACCTCCACTCCACCACGGCGGCGATCGCGTCCGGTACAGGCAGTCCACGGCGACGGGCGCGAAGCAACACCCGAAACTCGCGAAACGGGCGCGCCCGAAAGCCGAAGTAGCTCTGGCCGAGCCAGCGCATCGCACCACCGCGGCGGTAGCGACGTACGATCACCGTCCCCTGGTCGGTCGTAATCCGCCACGCCGTGCCCCGTCCACCGGGGATGCGGTCGGCGGCGCCCTCGGCGCCGAGCAGGTATGCGAGCGAGTCCCGCCACTCCCGGCGGACGATCCCCGACACGGCCCCCTGCTCGAAGCTTACCAGGTGCCGCTCCCGCCAGCGCATTTCCGCTTCCCAGAGCTTCGCGGCGCGGGCGAGCTTCCAGTACGCGTCGAGCACGGCCTGCGCCGGCCGCCCGCGGAGCGCGGTGACGACGAACGCGCGGACCGGGTCCCAGAGAAACTCCCGCACGCCGGCCGTCTCTCCGCGCCCGAAGGCAAGCTCGGCTGCCTCACAGGTCTCCACGTTCAAGCGCTCGACGGCGTCATGCCACTCCGTAAACGGCGCGCGCCGACTGGCGGCCGAGCGACCTTCGGGGACCTGCGTCTCGCTCACTCGAGCTTCACGGCCTCGTCGATCAGCATGATCGGGATGTCGTCCTCGATCCGATAGAGGAGCTTGCATGCCTTGCAGACGAGCCCGTCCTGCTTCGGGTTGAGTTCGAGGTCGCCCTTGCACTTGGGGCAGGCGAGAATCTCAAGCAGCTCTTGGCTGATGCCCATCATACTCCTCCTGGATCCATTCCCACTCGCGACGAAGCCCCTCCGGGAGCGCGACGTCGGGCCGGAAGCCGAGCGCCTCTCGCGCGCGGGTGCAGTCGGCGGCCGTGTGCCGGACGTCCCCCTTTTGCCGCCCTTCGCGCCGCACGCGGAGAGTGCGGCCGCAGAGCCGTTCGATCGTCTCGAGCACGTGGTTGATGCTGACCTCCGAGCCGCCGCCGATGTTGAACACGTCGCCACCCTCGCCTCGCTCCGCCGCGGCGAGGTTGGCCGCCACCACGTCGGACACGAACGTGAAGTCGCGGGTCTGCTCGCCGTCGTCGTAGAGCGTGATCTCTTCGCCGCGGAGCGCCCCCTTGAGGAAGCGGTGAAACGCCATGTCGGGACGCTGCCGCGGGCCGTAGACCGTGAAGTAGCGGAGCGATACGGTCGGCAGCCCGTAGCTCCGCCAGTAGAGCCAGCAGAGGTGCTCGGCCGCGAGCTTGGTCACGCCGTAGGGCGAGATCGGGCGGGGCAGGCCTTGCTCGCGCATCGGCAGGTCGGTCGTGTCGCCGTATACCGAAGAGGACGACGCATAGACGAAGCGACGGACCTTCGCGTCCCGCGAGGCTTCGAGCAGGCGCTGTGTGGCAAGCACGTTGTGGAGCGCGTAGATCTCGAAGTCGCGCCCCCAGCTCGCCCGCACCCCGGCCTGCGCGGCTTGGTGGAAGACCCAATCCACGCCCGCGAGGAGCGGTGCGAGCTCGACGCGCGACAGATCCTGCTCGAGGAACCGGACGTTCGGCCGCTCGCCGAGCGATCGGAGATTTCGCTCCTTCACCGTGCGCGGGTAGTAGTCGAGGAAGCAGTCGACGCCGACGATCTCGTGGCCGAGCTCGGCGAGGCGCGCGGCGAGATGCGAGCCGATGAAGCCGGCCGCGCCGGTGACCAGGCACTTCACGGACGTCTCGTCTCGCGGTCGGCCGCGAGCTCGGCACGCCGTCGCTCGATTGCCGCGACGACGGAATCGACGAGCTGAGCGCCGTTCTCGACGTGCATCGACACCCGTACGGCCACCAGTTTGTCCTTCGCGAACGGAAATCGTTCGAGCTTCACCAGATCCTTCTCCGTCGTCACCACCAAATCGAGCTCCCGGCTGCGGTGGGCGATCCTTTTCCAGTCGTCGAGAGTGTAAACGTGATGGTCGGCGAACTCCAGGAAGTCCTGGAGTCTGGCTTCCCAGTCGTGGAGCGTACGGTAGAACGGCTGTGGATCGGCCAAGCCGGAGACGCCGAGGGCCTTCCGCGCCGCCAAGACGCCCAGCGGCCGCTCGCGCCATTCGCCCGAGTCGGGCGTCAACAGAGTCACGGCCCGCAGCTCTCCGCGATACGTCGGGATCTTTGCCAGATGGCGCTCGAGCGCGGGATGGACGCGTTCGTCGGCCCCCCCCTTGGTGATGAGGGCGGCGTGCGCTCGACCGAGCGCCGCAGGCGGCTCGCGCAGCCGGCCCGCGGGCAAAACGCGATCGTCGCCGGCCACGGACGGGCGCACGCAGACGAGGTCGAAGTCGCGGCGCAGCGCCAGGTGCTGGAATCCGTCATCGAGCACGAGCACGTCCGCGCCGAGCTCCCGGCAGGCGAGGGCACCCGCCTCCGCCCGGCGCCGCGCGACCACGACGGGCCCCGAGAAGCGCCGCGCGAGGACGACGTTCTCGTCGCCGACGACCCGCACATCCGTCGACGCGGCGATCCCTGCTATCGAAGCCGCTCCGACCACGGTCGGCACGCGCGCCTCGCCGCCGTAACCCCGCGATAGGATCGCCACGGAATAACCGCGCTGCTGCAGGCTCTCGGCCAGCCACAACGCCGTCGGCGTCTTCCCGGTGCCA
>Ga0315278_10005970_pt1 | contig 11043 bp, 10 predicted proteins | sample YL17G06_0_MG_FD_203880 | JGI IMG/M metagenome (GOLD analysis project Ga0315278, IMG submission 203880) | Sediment microbial communities from Yellowstone Lake, YNP, Wyoming, USA - YL17G06_0 | ecosystem: Environmental > Aquatic > Freshwater > Lake > Sediment | place: USA: Wyoming | collected... | reverse complement strand
CTCTTGGTCACCATCCGTGCAGTCTTGTGAGGTTAGGTCCAGTACGCATAAGTACTGATGCCCGATTGGTACTAGACGCGTCTCACGGCGTCGGCGACACTACGGCTCCGCCGGTCATGTCGACGGACGTGGACATATCCCACGGCCTCCATCATCTCGGGAGTCACATCGATGAACGGAATGGCATCCTCCGGGGATCCGGGGATCTCCAGGTCACGGTACGGAAGGCGCCTTGTCTTCTTGGCCATATGTGCCCTGGCCGCCTCTGCTCTCATGGCTCCGGCTGCCTCGGCGGCTGGCGACAAGGTCCTCGTCTGCCACGCTTCGGGACAGGCCGACACGACGAAGTTCGAGACCCTCTCGGTCCCGCCCAACGAGGGCGGCTTTCCGCAGGGCCACTTCACCGAAGGCGGCACCGCCGCGGCCGGACACGAGTCCGACTATCTCGGTGCCTGCAATGAGGATCCCCCCCCGCCGCCTGATGATCCCAAGATCAAGGTCGTGAAGTCGGCCGACCCGACGAGCCTCGGCTCGGGCGGCGGTTCCGTGACGTACACGTACGTCGTCACGAACGACGGCGATGTCGCCCTCACGGACGTGACCATCGAAGACGACAAGTGCGCCGACATCACCGGCCCGATCAGCGACACGAACGATGACGAGCTGCTGGACGTCGATGAAACCTGGACGTACGAGTGCACCATGGACGTGACCGCGAGCATCACGAACACCGTCGTCGTCGAAGGGACGTCCGGCGAGGACACAGTGAGCGGCACCGACACCTTCTCGGTCACCGTCGGCCAAGAGCTGCCGGCGACGGGCACGCCGAAGCCATCACTGCCCAGCACGTCGACGATCGATGAGCCCGGTCAGGGCGGCGGTGGCGCTGCCCTCGTGCTCGTGCTCCTGCTCCTGGCTGCCGGTGCCGTCGGGTTGGTCATCCTGGATCCGGCCTCGATCCGAATCCGGAAGTAGCGGGCGGCGGGAGCCGCCGATCGAGCCACAGGACGGCGGACGCGGCTGGTGCTGCGTCCGCCGTCGTTCTTCGTTCAGCGTCTGCGCCAGGGGTGGTCCGCCGTTCAGGCGCCGACGTCAACCTCCATGCCCGGCGCGGCGAGGTCTGAAGGACCATCGAAGGCCCCGCGCGCGATACGGAGCGTCGCGGCGGGTCGCCCCTCGTCGAGGACATGCGTCAGGATCAGGCGCGCTGCTCGGCCGTCGCGGGCCACGCCGGCCGCCTGCGCGGCGGTCAGATGCCAGGCCGCCTCGACCGAGGCGATGGCGCCCCAGGCGGCCTCCGAGAGGAGGGTGTCGCCAGGCCGGACGAGGGCGAGCAGGTCCTCGGCTCGGCCGCAGTCGCCCGAGTAGACGAGCCCGGGCCCAGCCTCGTCCATCGAGACTCGGAAGCCGTATGAGTCGTCGGTGTGGGTGACGCGCCGCGCCTCGATCATCAGCGCCCCGACACGGTGGACGCCGGCGGACAGGTCCGGGCCCGGCAGGGGGTCCAGGAAGCCGGCGATGCCGTTGAGCACGTCGTACCGCTCGCGGATGCCGGCCGGTGCCATCAGCGGGACCGAGCCCTCGGCGGTCTCGGCGTACTTCAGGTAGTGGCGCATCGGGACCAGGTCGATGTGGTGGTCGGGGTGCAGGTGGCTGATGAAGATGGCGTCGAGCGATCGCGGGTCCACGCGTGCGCCGAGCGAGGCGAACGACCCGTGCCCGATGTCCAACACGACGCTCGTGCCGCGACCTTCGACGAGATAACACGAAGACGTCCGACCCCGGCGGCGTGTATAGGCGGGTCCCGGACCGATCACCGTCAGGCGCAGATCAGGCATCGTCCGGTCAGCGTACGACATGGCAGCTGTCAGATGGCCGACATCTCGCGCAGTCAGGACGGGCCCCCAGCCGACCAGCAGTCCGCGATCCGGTCGAGGAGCTGCGTCAGGTCGTCGACGACGAGCGCTGCCTCGACGGGCATCTCGCCCGGGATCACGCCCCACGGTCCCCGTCGAAGCCAGACCGCGCGCAGCCCGGCCGCTGACGCCGGGCGGACGTCGTTATCGATGCGATCACCGACGTAGGCGACATCGGCCGGGTCGGGCGAGCCGAGCAGCCCGAGCATCCGCTCGAAGAAGGCCGGGTCGGGCTTGGCGACGCCCATCTCATCGCTCATGGCCATGACGTCGGGCGCGAAGCCGAGCGCACGCAGCTCGGCGGTGCGCACAGCCGGCTGGTTGGCGATGACGGCCACGCGATACCCGAGCGCGCACAGCGCGTCGACGGCGGGCAGCGCGTCGGGGTAGAGGTCTTCGGCGCGAAAGCCGCCGTAACGACGCTCCACGTCGTCGAGATGGAGGCGCCAATCGGGTCGGCGCACGACGTCGAACACGTCGCGGTAGTCGTGGCCGCGCTCGACCGCCGCGCCGAGGGCGGCCATGAAGGTCAGCCGCGAGATGCCGAGCTCGTCCGCCCAGGCCGCCCAGACCCGGGTCTCGTCGATGAGGGTCTCACCGACGTCGAGGCAGACCCAGCGGGTCATCAGCCGCGCTCGTGCCAGGGCATCAGATGAGCCGCAGCTCCCGTCCCGCGCTGGCGAAGGCGTCGAGGCAGGTCTGCAGCTCGTCGCGGCTGTGCTGGCTCGTCACGATGGTGCGGATCCGCGCCCGGTCGAGCGCGACCGTCGGGAAGACGACGGCCTGCGCGAAGACGCCGAGCTCCAGCAGGCGTTGGCTGAGCCGGCCGGCGTCTTCGGACGACCCGACCATGACGGGCGTGATGGGCGTCTCCGAGACGCCCGTGTCGAAGCCCAGGGCGGTCAGCCCGGCCTTGAAGAAGCGGGTATTGGTCCACAGGCGCTCGATCCGCTCCGGCTCTGCCTCGAGGACGTCGATGGCGGCCAGGCAGGCCGCGACGACGGCTGGCGGGTGCGAGGTGGAGAAGAGGAACGGTCGCGCTCGCTGGACGAGGTAGTCACGCAGGTGCTGACGCCCCGCGACGTAGCCGCCGAGGACACCGACCGCCTTAGAGAGGGTCCCGACCTGGATGTCCACCCGCCCGTGGAGGTCGAAGTGGTCCACCGTGCCGCGGCCGTTGCGACCAAGGACGCCCGAGGCGTGGGCGTCGTCGATCATGACCGCCGCATCGTAGCGATCGGCCACCTCGCAGATGTCGGGTAGCGGCGCGATGTCGCCGTCCATGCTGAAGACACCGTCGGTGATGACCAGGACGTGCTCGTAGGCGCCCTTCGGCCCGCCCGCTGCGCGAGCCTCGCGCAGGACGCGCTCGAGGCCGTCGACGTCGCGGTGCGGGAAGACCGCGCGCGACGCCTTCGAGAGTCGCACCCCGTCGATGATCGAGGCGTGGTTGAGCTCATCGCTGACGATCAGGTCACGTTCGCCCGTGATGGTCGGGATGACGCCCGAGTTGGCCGTGAAGCCCGACTGGAAGGTGAGCGTGGCCTCGACGTGCTTGAAGGCCGCCAGCCGCCGCTCCAACTCCTCGTGCACGGCCATGGTGCCCGCGATGGTGCGCACGGCACCCGAGCCGACGCCCAGGTCGCGCACGGCCGCCAGCGCCGCTTCCACCAGGCGGGGATGCGTGGCCAGGCCGAGGTAGTTGTTGGAGGAGAGGCTGATGACCGGGCGTCCGTCCATGGTCGTGCGCGGTGTCTGCGGGCCCGACATCACGCGCAACGGTCGGTAGAGCGACGTCGCCTTGAGATCCTCGATCTCGGCGCCCAGGTAGGCCAGGGGATCGGATCGGTCGGTCATCGCGTCAGCCCTCCTGTGGCAGGAGGACGACCTTGCCGGCGTGACCGGCTGCGACCAGGTCGAAGGCCTGCCGAAAGTCGGCCAGGGGCAGCCGGTGGGTGATGATGGGCGAGAGGTCCAGGCCCTCCTCGAGCAGGGCCGTCGTCCGGTACCACGTCTCGAACATGCGCCGGCCGGTGATGCCGTAGACACGGATGCCCTTGAAGATGATCTCCTCGGAAAGGTCGAGCGTGGCCGGCCGGGCATGCGTGCCGAGCAGCGAGATGCGGCCGCCGTTGGTCAGCGCCGCGAGGCCCTGGTGGAGCGCAGCCTCCGAGCCGGACATCTCGAGGACGACGTCCACCCCGTCGCCGTCGGTCAGCGCCCGCAGCCGCCCGGCCACGTCGTCGCGCGCGTCGATGACCTCATGGGCGCCCATCCGGCGGGCGATCTCGAGGCGCTCGGGCATGATGTCGGTGGCGTAGACGTGGCGGGCGCCGGCGAGGCGGGCGATGGCCACGGCCATCAGCCCGATCGGCCCGCAGCCGGTGATGACGACGCTCAGTCCGGCGATCTCCTCCACGAAGGCAGCGTGGACGGCGTTGCCCATCGGCTCCTGGAGCGCGGCCACCTCAGGGGTCAGGCCCTCGCTGACCCACGCGTTCGTCTCGGGGATGACCGCGTACTGCGCGAACGAGCCCGGCGCGTGGACGCCGAGGATGCGGAGGTGCTGGCAGATGTGGGCACGTCCGGTCCGGCACTGGTAACAGGTCCAGTCCACGAGGTGCGTTTCGGCCGCGACCAGCGCGCCGAGCGCCACGCGGCTGGCACCCGGTCCGCGGCCGACCACGATGCCGGCCATCTCATGCCCGAAGATCAAGGGCGGCCGGACGTGCTCCTGCGCCCAGGCGTCCCAGCGCTCGATGTGCACGTCCGTGCCACAGACGCTAGCGGCGAGGACGCGCACCAGCACCTCGCCCGGGCCGGGCTCGGGTACGGGCACCTCCCGCAGCTCGGCGCCCGGCGCCGCGGACGCCTTGACGAGGGCGCGCATCGTGCGTGGTAGCGCCGCCGGCTCGACCGTGTCGAGCGCTACGCCCTCGGTCATCGTCAGCCGTGCCGTCCGGCGGCAGTCATCGTCAGCCCGCGGTCAGCGGAAGCAGGTGCCGCGCTCGGGCGCGGACGGCGGGTCCGTCCACTGCTCGGCGAAGGTGATGCCCTGCTTCGCGACCACCTCGTTCACGAGCAGCTCGCGGTCCCAGGAGACGTACGCGAACCGCGTCGCGATGCCGTCGAAGCGGGCCACGATGACCTTGTTGGGCACGCCGCAGGCCGCCGCGCCGCTGGTCGTCGGCGTCTCGTCGTAGATCGTCTTGAGCTCGCCGAACTCCGCTTCGGATGGACAGCTCTCGCCGTCGTCGCCGCAGCTGTAGAGGGCCATCACGAAGCCGTGCTCGACGTTGTGAAGCCACTGCTGTGGCTCGACGGCCTCCTCCGGGCGGTAGAAGTCGCGCGGGGCCGGAGCCTCGCCGCCGATCGACCAATGCGGGCCAGAGCCCGGCGGACAGTAGGCATACCTGGTGACCTCGTTGGTGTCCCGGACGTGCGTGGTGCCGAGGTCGGTGACCGGGAAGCCGAGGCGCTGGGTCGGAGCGGGCTCGGGGGTCGCATCGGGGCTGGCCTGTGGATCGGGCGTGCGCACCGGCGTGGCCGGCGGAGCCGGTTCGATCGGGCCCGGCGTCAGCAGGCTCTCACAGCCGTAGGCCGTCCTGGTCGACGACTGCACGAAGACGGCCAGGAGTGCGGCCACGCCAAGGATCGTGAAGCCGAGCAGGATGAGACCGCCGTAGCGGTCGAGAAGGCCACGCTGGTCCTGGGTTGCGTGGCGGGTTCGTCGCCCGGCCCGCGGGGTCGCGGCGGGGCTCGTTGAGGCCGAAGCCTGGGCGGCCTCGGTAGCGCGGCGGTCGCGCTCTCTTCGGGTCGGTCGGGCCACGGCGGTCGAAGTTCCTCACGGTGCGACCGGACGGTCGCGAGCCGTGGAGGCTTGCGCGCCCGGTACGGGTGGTCGGATGGGGTGGCCCACAGCGTACCGCAGTCGGGTATTCCGGCGCGACGCCTGACCCCAGCCCTGGCACGGGCCCGAGTCTTGCCTACGGTTCCGTGAACCAGCCGCGTGAGGCGGGACGGCTCAGGCCCCGGAAGAGGATGACCGCGAGGGCCAGGGCGAATGCCGCGCCTGGGAGGCCGGCGTAGATCCCGAGCAAGCCGACGAGCGGGATGGTCAGGCTGGCCAGGCCAAGCGAGAGCATGAAGGCGGCCTGCTTGCGCTGCAGGACGAGCGTGATGGTGAAGATGAGGTAGGCGAGCAGGAGCATCCAGAGGATGCCGATCGCGGAGACGGGCGCTTCGACGGCCTGGTCGATGACCAGCGGCAGGGTCAGGCCGATGATAGCCAGGACGATGAAGGCGTAGACCAGGAAGATTCGCACGCCGCCGGGCATGGAGCGCAGGATCTCGAGCATCGCTGCGATGGTAGCGCCGCACCCGGCAGGTGGGCGGTCCTGCTACGCGGCGGCCTCCCGGAGGATCGCCCGAGCGATCGCTTCGACCGCGTCGGGCGCGAGCGCGGCGCCTGCCTCTCGACGAAGCTGCGCCACGGCTTCGGTCGAAGCCAGCCGGACCGAGCGCGGCTCGCCCGCGATCAGCCAGTGGTAGCGATCGGCGGCGGCATAGAGGCGCGCGCCGGGAGAGATGGACTCGCCCCGCAACCCGTCCGGGTAGCCGCCGCCGTCCCAGCGCTCGTGGTGGTGTCGGACGACGTCCGTGACCGCGTCGAGCTCGCGATATGGCTCGAGCAGGCTGGCGCCGATGACCGGATGCGAGGCCGCCATGGCGCCGCCGGTCGCCTCGGCGTCGGAGATGGCGGCGAGGCGCCCGATGTCGATGATGAGGGCAGCCGCGACGACGGCCTCGGTCGACTCGACGGACAGCTCATAGGCAGGCCCGAAGCGGCGGCAGAGCTCGGAGATCTCGGCGTTCTGGCGTGCCAGCGTGGGCGCCTGTGGCCGGAGCAGCTCATGGAGCGGCCGCACCATCGAGACGACATCGACGGGCACCGCCGGATCGAGCTCGCGGCGCTGCTGGGCCTCGTGGACGACTTCTTCGAGGCGCGTGCGCATCTCGCGCACGTGCGTCGGCAGGTCGCCGGCCGAGACGGCCCGGCCCTTGCCGAAGTGCTTGGCCACGAAGAGCGCCGTGTCGGCGATCGAGACCAGGTCGCGCGCGTCCTTGGCATCCTGCGGGAAGGCCGCCGTGCCGATGCTGGCGCCCACGCGCAGGCCGCTGTCGCCACTGCGCAGCTCGGCGAACCGGCGCAGGACCTTGCGCGCCACCGCGCGCGCGCCGACCTCGTCGGTGCCCGGCAGGATGAGCGCGAACTCGTCACCGCCGTAGCGGCAGACGAGGTCGCCATCGCGCACGGCTCGACGGAGCCCATCGGCGATGCGCCGGAGCAGACGGTCGCCGGCCTGGTGGCCGAACTGGTTGTTGTAGGAGCGGAAGTCGTCGAGGTCGATCATCAGGACGGCCACCGGCCCGGCCTTGACCAGCTCGGCGAGCTCGTCCTGGAAGACGCCGTGATGAAGCAGGCCGGTCAGGGGATCGTGACGGGCGGCCTCGCGCAGCTGCTGGTAGAGGAGGGCGTTGTCGAGCGCGATCGCGGCGTGGTTGGCATATAGCTTGGCCATGTCCAGCTCGCCCGCTTCGAAGTCCCGCCCGATGCGATACAGGTTCAGCGCGCCCATCACCCCGCTGGGGCCGTGGAGCGGGGCGACGATGATCGATTCGTAGTCGTCGTCCGGGGTCCCGGGCACGTTGACCACGCGCGGGTCGCGCCCGGCATCGTTGATGCACTCCGCCTCGCCGCGTTGGACGACCGAGCCGGTGATACCGGCGCCGAGCGGCAGCTGCGCCTTGAGGATCTCCTCCGCGAACTGATCTCGGGCGAGGACCGGCACGAGCAGGCCGGCCGCCTCATCGACGCGATAGATCGTCAGGGTGTCATAGGGCACGACCGTCTCGAGCGTTTCGGCGATGGCCTCGAAGGTGGCTTCGACCTCGCGCGTATGGAGGAGCCGCTCCGTGACGCCGAGCAGCAGGCGCTCGCTCTCGAGCTGTCGCTCGAGCAGCTGGCTGCGCCGCTCCAGCTCTTCGTGCCGCGCCGCATTCTCGAGGGCCACGGCGGCCTGCGCGCCGAGGATCTGCATCAGGCGCAGGTCCTCTGGTTCGAAGGCGTCGCAGCCGAGGCGTGAAAGCTCGATGACCCCCAGCACGCGCTCCTCGAAGACCATGGGCACCACGATCATCGACTCATCGATGTCGTCCGTGCCGGCGATGTCCTGCATCCGTGGGTCGGCCAGCACGTCGGGCACGATCTCTGCCTCGCGTGCCATGGCGATGGTGCCGCCGAGGCCCTCGCCGAGCTTGAGGACGACCAGCTCCGGCGTCTCGCTCGCGTAATACTCGACGCGCGCCCTGAGCGCGATGGCATCGAGGGTCTCGCCGTCGGGCTGCAGGACATAGAAGCGCAGGCCGTCGTAGTCGATGATCTCGCCGATCTTCTCGGCCACCGTCTCACCGACGCCAAGGATGTCGCGGGAGCGGTTGAGCTGGCGCGAGAGCGCCTCGATGCCCTCGAGGTGCTCGCCCCAGCGTCGGCTGGTGGCCAGCAGCCGGGCGTTCGTGAGTGCGGTCCCGGTCTGGCCGGCGATGGCCATCACACGGTCCACCTCGAGGCTCGAGTAGCGGCGCGGCCGGAGCGAGGCGACGGCCAGCATGCCCGTCGCGCCGTCCTCGCCGGAGAGGGGCACGAGCATGACGGACCGCACGCCGTGGGTGGGGACGACCGCTGCGCCGACCTCGACATCAGGCGGCAGGTCGTCGATGACCACCGGGCGACGATCGATGAGCACCCGGTCGAGGCGCCGGGCACCATCGGCCGGGACGGAGAAGTCGGGCGGCAGCCGCAGCTCGCCGGCGGTCGCCACCGGCACAAGCACTTGGCCCCCCGCCCGTTGCCGCAGGTCGAAGAGCATGACCACGTCAGCGTCCATGACGACCAGCAGCCGCTGGGTCACGAGCGTGGTGATGGCGCCGACGTCGAGCAGGCCGGCCAACTCGGCGGACAGGTCGGCGAGGTCGGTCAGCTCTCCGACCAGGTTCGGTGCAGCATCGGCCTCGATGCCGATGGCTGCGCGGCTCGCGGCCGCGCCGACCGCTCCGTAGGTCGTCGTGGCGAGGTGCTCGTCGAGGATGGATCGTTTGAAGCGCCAGGTCCGCCCGACCTTCGATGCCGGGACCTGGCCCCGCTGGGCGAGGCGATAGAGGGTCCGCAGCGGGATGGCCAGGTAGGCGGCCGCATCGCCGATGCCGATCCAATCGTCATGACCACCCCGCGAGGCGGACCCGTTCATGCTCGTGCGTCCCCTGGAGTGCGCGTTGCTACCACTTGTTACGCAGTCTGCCGACGGCCCCAGCGGGCGTCGATAGGACCATCGTCCCGGGCCGTCGTCACCGGTCGGCCGGTCGCGGTCTGGTGGCCTGTCCGTCGGCCCCGGTCGAAGAGCGGGAAGCGCGGCAGGCCTCGCTATACTCCGGCGGCCGTGGACCTCCCGATCGCCCCCGCAGACCCTGTCCTGACGAGTGCATGTGCCCAGGCCTTCGACCTCGAGGGCAAGGTCGGTCGTGCCCTCGAGGCCCTTGGGCCAGTCGCCGGGCGTGATGTCGTGCTCCTGGACGGCGATGGTGGACGACGACAAGCGGACCTTGAGGTGTCGGGCGCGCGCGTCCGGGCCATCGACGAACTCGATCCGGCCCGCCTGGCGGCCGGCTCCGCCGACGTGATCGTGGGCTGCTGGACCGGTCTGGGGCTTGGCTCCGCCGCCGACGCCGGGACGCTCGCGCAGCTCGAGCGCGTCCTCCGACCGGAGGGCCGCCTGCTGCTGGTCGAGGACTACGGACGCGACGACATCCGGCCCTTGTACGCCGACTCGGTCCGCGAGGCGCGTCTGACAGCGGCCTCGGATCGTCGAGGCCCGATGCTGACCGCCGGCTTCCGGGCTCGGACGCTCCATTGCTACTGGACGTTCCCATCGACCGATGCTGCCAGACTCCTGCTCGAGGCGCTCTTCCCGGAAACCGGCACCCGCGTCGCGGCCGCCATGACGAGACCGCGCCTGCAGCACAAAGTGGCGGTCTATCACCGATCGCGCGGCGGATGACGGTCCGTCCGCCTCGTCCGGCCGCCCCGCTGCTACGACAGGCGCAGCGACGTCGGCTCCTGACCCCCTTCCGGGTGGTGATGCTGGTCGCCGTCGCGGGATCCGGCCTGCTCATCCTCTACGGGATCATCGATCGGACGGCCAGCCAGATCCCGATCCTCGCTGCGGGCCTGGCCGTCCTTGGCCTGACCTTCGGGGCCATCGCTGTCGCCTGCGTGGTGACCATCGTGCGAGCCGGTCGCGACGGTCGCGCGGCCCTCGCATTCTGGGCCGCCCTGGCCGGCGGAGCCGCGGTCGTGACCGCCGCCGGCTGCCTGGCGGCAGCCGTCGTGATGGCCATGGTCTGGGGGTCGGCCTCCGCGTCTTGACGGAGCGCTCTCCGGGTCCGTGGGCCTGCCAGAGTCGGCTCCCGGAATCACGGCGTCGGGGCGCGCCAGAGCGCCCTGGGGGCGTGCCGGGGCGCTTCGCTATACTCGGCCGGCCGTCGCGCCCCCATCGTCTAGAGGCCTAGGACGCCACCCTTTCAAGGTGGAGATCACCGGTTCGAATCCGGTTGGGGGTACCACCACGAACCACCGACGCCGGGCCGTCGTCGCTGGCGTCGCTCTCCGGATGGGGTCGAAACGTCGGCCGGGGCAGGTCAAAGCGAGATCGTCGACCGCCTGGCGGGCGGCTACAATCGGCCCACATGGCCAAGACCTTCCGCGGCGGCGAGATCATGGGGATCCGGATCCCGACCGTCTTCAGCGAGACCGACGCGATCGTCTGCGCCGGCTGCGGTCGGCCCATCGAGGTGACGCCCTTCCGGGTCTCGATCATGGACGCCATCGCCGGTGAGTCACCGCCGAGCTGGGCGTCGATCACGATCATCAATCCGGGCCCGCACCAGTTCCACGCCGATCCGTCCTGCTTCTGGACGTGGGCCGGCGAGCGCGGCTACGTCGCCTGCCGGTTGGCGAGCGTCCGTGAGCTGATGCGGCCGGTCCCGCTGCCCGGCGAGTCGATCCGCTGGG
>Ga0315278_10005968_pt1 | contig 11047 bp, 8 predicted proteins | sample YL17G06_0_MG_FD_203880 | JGI IMG/M metagenome (GOLD analysis project Ga0315278, IMG submission 203880) | Sediment microbial communities from Yellowstone Lake, YNP, Wyoming, USA - YL17G06_0 | ecosystem: Environmental > Aquatic > Freshwater > Lake > Sediment | place: USA: Wyoming | collected... | reverse complement strand
TGGCACCTGCCCCAAATGTGGCTGCGACCTAGAGATCCGCGCCGCCATCCACGACCCAGCAGAAATAAAACGCTACCTGCGCCACGTCGGACTTCCTGAACACCCCCCGCCCATTGCGCCGGCTCGGTATGAACACCGAGAGCTCGGACTAAGCTTTGACGAGAGCCCATATCCGCAAGACGAGATCCAGCTCCCGCCCGACTATCACTAATAATGATATGGCCCCGGCCGAGGTGCGTCGGCGGCGGATCATTTGGCCAATCTCGATCAAAAATCGGTGGAACGAGCACCTAGAGTCATCTAGATCAGAGTGAAGTTGAGCGCGAGGGGCCCCAAAGGCGCCGGAAGTTGGGCAGGAAAGATGGAGCATTATGGCCACGGTGGCCAAGCTTGAAGGGGCGGCTACTTAAGTTGACCCTATCGAAAGTACTACAAGCTCACTAGCTTTTTGAGATCGGAAAGAGTGGGGTCGTCTTTCGCGAGCGTCGTATTCGAGGCCAGGACCGCGGGAATCGGTCCGGCTTTGGACGCCACGCCGATCGCCCTGCCCAGTCCCTCAGGTCCGTAGTCAAATTCATGGTTGCCGAAAGTCGTCGCGTCATAGCCCATTTTTGACATGAGCTGAAGCTCGCCGCCGATTTCACGGGTGGCGGCGCCGAACGCCGTACCCATGCTGTAGTCGCCGGCATCGAGCACCAACACGGGCCCCAGGGTGCGGCGAGCCTCCCGGCGCTTCGCAATCACAGCAGCTAATCGCGAAAAGCCACCGCGTGTTTGGTCGTCGTTCAACGTGTTTGGCGAATAGTTTTGGGCCGGCCCCAGGCCGATGAAGGTGGAGTGCATATCGTTCGTATGCAGGCTGGTGAACGTATTCTTTCCCGCGAGGGCGGCGAGCAGCGTTTCCGAAAAGAGAAGTGAAGTGCCGACGGCCACGGCGGCGGCGACCAATTCGCGCCGCGTTATCAGTGCGCCCGACAGGTCTGCTTCTGATTTCGAAGGTTCACGAACGGTTTTCATCTTGGGCTCTCTTTCTTGCGGCTTCCAGCCACTTTTTGACTAATTTGGACCTGGGTACATAATGCGTTCTACGCTGCCAAGGCGCGGATTATCGTCGAGCATCTGTTGCGCATAGCGCCGCGCCAGCTCCGGCTTTCCGAGCTGCAAATTGTACGAGACTAACGCCATGAGAATTTCACCCGCATGCGGGTGCTTTGTTGCAGCTTCATTCAGCAACTTCAGAGAGCGATCGCGATCACCGCTTTCGAAAAGAGCAACGGCAAAGACATAGCTGTAACGCACATTGTCCGGTCGAAGGGCGGCCGCTTCCCCAAGCGCACCGAGCGCGAGCGGCATTTTTTTTTGCCTGACGTAATAGAGCCCCAGGGAATGCAGAATGTCTGCGTTGCGGGGTAGCGCCAACTGGCCCTTCCGGAGGACGGCTTCGACTCTGTCCGGCTGCTGTTGATTGTTATAGAGGTCGGCAAGATTCACATAGGCGAAGGCATAGTCAGGGTCGATGCGGATCGCCTCGCGATACGCCTTTTCCGCTTTCGAAGATTCACCTTGAGCGAGGTAGATGAGGCCCAAATTCACATGCGATTGCGGGTGTTCGGCGCTGACCATCGCGGCGTCGATGTATTCCTGAAGGCAGCGATCCAACCTGGTTTTTTCGTCGGCGTTCAATGCCTGGCGCGGCACCCCAGCTAGAATGCGAGCTGCCTCGATCCGAACAGCTAGCAAGGGATCGCCTAAAAGTGCGTTGCCCATGGTCCATCGCTGTTCGTTCGGAAGCGCTTCCAACGTCGCAAGACCGGCGCGCCGCACCATCGCAGACCGATCCTTCAGCATTTTCGGTAAGACGATGAAGACCGATTCGTCTAGGCGTTGGGGTAACAGAGCCGCGGCACTGGCGCGGGCAATGTCCGGCAATTTCGGCGACATGGTGAGTGCGAGAAGATCTTGGGTTAGGCCAGGCTGATCATCATTCGCGGCATGTAAGGTTTCGCCGAAATGCCAATTCTCGGTCCACGACTTGCCGTACCAAGCCTTCATCTTCGCTTCAGCCCAGGTGGGCGTTTTGTCCGCATGGCACTGGTTGCAAGCGTTGGGGGTATCGAGCTTACGCGACAGATCGGGACGCGGAATGCGAATGCTGTGGTCGTGGCGAGCATGGACGACCATGAAATTGGTCGCTGGCATGTGGCAGGCAATGCATGCGGCGCCCTGACTTGCTTGCTCGTGATGATGGTGTTTCGTAATGCCATAGTGGTCGGCGCGGTGGCAGGCGTAGCAGGTATCGTTCCCCGGGCTGCGGAGCTTCTGGCTATGGGGCTCATGGCAATCTGAGCAGGTCACGCCTTGGTGATACATTTTGCTTTGTAAGAAGGAGGCGTATTCGAAGTCTTCCTCTTTTATTTGCCCGTCGGGATAAAAATGCGGTGCGTTGAGAAGTGATGGCAGGTGCGTATCCATTAACGGCTTGCCGAAATGGTCGTCTTCCTTGAGTTCGGCACGCCGGGAATGGCAACGAGCGCACGTGTCGATCTCCTTTGTGTCTAGCCGCTCGCGGCTCCGCTTGGCGATGTTCTGATTTGGCGGGAAGATCCAGCTGGCACCATGGCGCTCGTTTAGCCTGTTTTCCAGTTCGAAATTCGCCAGGTCTTTGGTGTCACTCGGCTTGTTGGCCCAGGCGACGTGACGCGTCGCACCGCCGTGACAGCTTTCGCAGCCTACGTTCATTTCAGACCAAGTCGTCTGGAAGGTATTGGACGCGAGGTCGAAGCCTTTTTTGACGTTCGTCGAGTGGCATTCGGAACACATGTGGTTCCAGTTTTGCGACCTTTTGGTCCAATGCAGCTCGTCGTTGTGATCGATTTTTTCAGCCGGGTACAGCCGGAACCAGCGCTGGCCGCCGTCTCGCTTTGGCCTCGCGTCCCAACTTATGCTCAGTGCTTGCAGCCGACCGCCGGGAAATTCGGCTAGATATTGCTGCAGCGGGTAAACGCCGAACGTGTATTTGATGACGAAATCTTGGGGTTTGCCGTCGGCGCCGTCGGTATTGACGAAAAATGCCCCGCCGCGCTTGAAGAACCTGGTTTTGACGCCGTGGTATTCGAAGTGGGCGTCGTCAAAATTGCCTAGCACGGTCTTTTCGTCGGCGTGCTGCATCGCTTTTTCGTGATGCGAGCCCTTCCACGCTTTATATTGAGCTTGATGGCAGCCCGCACAAGCCTGGGAGCCGGCATAGGCGCTGGCCGCGCTTTCGCGCGGCCAGCTCGGCGACTGGGGCGTTGGTGGGCTTGCCGCTGCCGCCAACCACGCCAGCAGACCAAGGGAAAAGGCTCCGCAGGATTTCAGGAGGCGGTTCTTCATCGGACTATTTTGATGGCGACTCTTTCAGTTTTGCCATGACTTCGTCGAGGTTGAAACTCGCAGCCTTCTGCCGCTGCGGATACTCTTTGAACGTCGACAGGAACTCCCCGACGTAGTCTTGCGCCGGGACGAGCATGAAGGCGTGATCGATCAGCCAGTCGTAGTAGGTGTTCGACGTCACGTCGGCGCGCTCGTAAGGGTCGTCGCGCAAATTGAAGATCTTCGGAAGCCGCAAGCTGACGAAGGGTTCTGCCCAAATCCGCAGGGTGCCCTCGACACGTTGTTCCATGAAAACGAACTTCCAGTTGTCGTAGCGAAGGCCAGTCAACTGCTGATCGTCGTTGATGTAGAGAAACGACTGGCGCGGGCTCTTAGGCTCGGCACCTGTCAGATAAGGAACCAAGTTGAAGCCGTCGAGATGGACCTTATACTTCGTGCCGGCGAACGGGTTGATGCCGCCGCTGGTCTTGTAGCCTTTCGCCAACTCGTCTTTGATTTGAGAATCGCCGGCGACCGCGAGCAGCGTTGGCAGCCAGTCGTGATGGGCCACCATTTCGTTTGAGACTTGTCCAGGCTTGATCTTGCCGGGCCAGCGGACCATCGCGGGGACGCGATACGCGCCTTCCCAGTTCGAGTTTTTCTCGTTGCGGAACGGCGTCATGCCGCCGTCGGGCCAGCTGTTCATGTGCGGGCCGTTGTCGGTGCTGTACATGACGAAGGTGTTGTCAGCGATGCCGAGATCGTCGAGGGCCTTCAAAACCGTGCCGACGTTTTTGTCGTGGTCGATCATGGTGTCATGATAGGGGCTCTGCCAGCGACCGGCTTGGCCCAGGCTCGCAGGTTTCGTGTGCGTACGAAAGTGCATATGGGTGAAGTTCACCCAGGCGAAGAAGGGCTTGTTGGCCTTCGATTCGCGTTGAATGAAGTCGACAGCGCGCGCGGCGATGTCGTCATCGATGGTCAGCATCCGCTCGCGCGTCAGCGGACCGGTATCTTTGCAGGTCTGCCGGCCCATTTTGCCGAAGCGTGCATCGACCGTGCTGTCGTTCTTGTCCGACGCTTTGCAATCCATGACGCCGCGCGGGCCATACTTCGCGCGGAATGCCGGATCTTTAGGATAGTCCGGAAGCTCTGGTTCTTCCTCGGCATTTAAGTGATAGAGGTTGCCGTAAAACTCATCGAAGCCGTGCACCGTCGGCAGGAACTCGTTGCGGTCGCCGAGGTGGTTCTTGCCGAATTGGCCCGTCGCGTAGCCCAGCGGCTTGAGCAGTTCGGCGATGGTCGGATCTTCCTTGCGTAGGCCAAGTGCCGCGCCGGGAAGCCCGACCTTGGTCAAGCCTGTCCGCAGACCCGATTGCCCAGTAATGAATGATGCGCGGCCTGCCGTGCAGCTCTGCTCGGCATAGTAATCCGTGAACATCACCCCTTCTTTTGCGACCCGGTCGATGTTGGGGGTCTGGTAGCCCATGACGCCGTGCGAATAGGCGCTGACGTTGGACTGGCCAATATCATCGCCCCAGATAATCACGATGTTGGGCTTTTTGTCGGCGGCTTGTGCTGAACTGACTGACACCCCAAAAGTACAAGCGCCGAGAATGAGATTTGCCAGATGCCCTTGTGCGGATGGCCTTCGAACGAGTGCACGAGATGCTTCCATGTTTGCCTCCAAGTCAGGGACGAAAGCGGACCGTAGCAAATCCTGCGCCAAATTTACAGATTAATAAGAAACCGAAAAAGAATATGTAAAAGCATCACGTTATGAAGATGGGTGCGAGCGAGGGTTTTCGGTGCGAGCGTGGCATCCGAGTCGTTTCGCCGCAAACGACGCAAGAGGTCCTGCGGCACCGTCGGTCAGCAGCATGTCGTCGCTCATCGTGATCGACGACTGCGCCGGCGTTCGGTCCGACCCGAAGCTGCTCGCCATTCTAAACGCGGCAACGTGGCCCGGAGCAGGCGGCAGACGGCTGCTGACGTGGGGATCCTCGTCAACTCGAGTCACGACACCCGAGGTCGAGTTCAGAGGGAAAGTGGTTATTCTCACGAACCACATGCCCGCATCACCCGCAGAGCGGGCGCTGGTCAGTCGTTGCCTGCTCTCTCAAAGGCTCCCTCAAGGTCGTATTCGACCGCCTGAACGACGCCGAGCCCGAGGTTAAGCGCGGCTTATTTCGTCAGCTATTCAAGAAGATCGAGGTGTTTAAGGAGAACCGGGTGAGGATCGTGTGGGCGCTGCCGGAAGATGTCGAGGGCGGAAACGGAATTTTCTTTAGGGGGGAGTGGCTCCTGAGATCTCGCGGCAAAAAACCCAGCCGAGCTGGCGAGGGTGGGTTGCCGCGTAGCCGGCTCGCGCAGCGACAGCCGGTGCAATTAGGAGCCATCTTTCGAAAAAGAAAAAGCCGCCCTCTGTGGGCGGATTTTTCTTTTTCGAAAGATGGCTCCGCAACGACTCCCGAATATAGACAAGATTTTCCGCCAGCGCAACCATCAATAATCACTGAGTTTAATATCATTCCCCTGTTCAGAAACGAGAGTTTCCTCCGGCAGAAATATGTCGTCGAGGGGCTGTCCACAAAGCAAATTTCAGGGCTAATTTTTTCCGCCAGATCGACCGTGGTAGCTTCCCTAAAGCGATACGGCATCACATTGCGTGATGCGGATCAGACAGCCTGGTACCGCCGTGGTCAGCTTGGCTATGGCAAAAGGGTGGTTAATGGACGGGTGACCGTCAATCAGCGTGAAGTCGAAATCATTGCAAACATGCAAGACCTCCGAGTTAAGGGGTACAGCTATTGGAAGATTGCCGAAATCCTAAATTCGATGGGAGTACCCACAAAGTCTAGACGAGCGAAATGGCAGGCTGCGACTGTGATGAAGATTATCGATAGTGGCGGCAAGAGAAGTAAATCTGGTGCGATTGGTTGACATGAGGTCATGTCAACTTGGCAATATTAATTTTGAAAGGGAGTGCGAAAATGCGACAGAACGAACTAGAGGTAGTGACAGCGGACGAAAGTATTTTGGAGTTGGCCCATCTAATGAGCAACCGGTGCTTCGATGCATCGTTTGAACATGGCGGGGGGCTCATTGTTGAGTTACGTGGTGCGGACGTATCAGCGTCAAGCCTCGGGGAAACTGGACGGACTACGAACCAGCATCATCCAATATGTTGTGGCCGCTTAAAGCCTAATATTACAGTAAATTTTACCGGTGTGCCGGACAAGTCTATTATTTCCGCCAATGGATATACTCTAGTTGTGGAGGGAGTAATGTCAGAGCCAATAAATAAATCAAAGATTTAAAGACATACATCAGGGTTTCGAAGAGGACCACCGTCTGGTTGTCCGGTCCGAAGCTACGCATCCCTTGGCGCATGGCGACCTGGGACGCCCACGGAATACCGGTGAGAAACGCCTGCACGCCGCGCTGAAAATCGAGATTGTCATAGACCTTGGCGACTGTTGCCTTGTCCGGAGTTCCATCGAAGAACTTGAGCGTGCCCAAGCAGTTATTCACAGAGCCCAGCGTCGTAATTTCCTGTGGAATGCTGTGGTCATTTTCATCTTCGGAACTGCATGCGGCGAAGCTGTGATTGCTGCAGTCATGCAAATCAACGTGGTGGCGAGTCTGTTTTGTTTGTCTTTGGTCTTCATAATTCTGTTCCTTGGGCGTAGATTGATTAAATTGGCTCATTGCATCTTCACCGGATCATTCGCAACCCTACTGAACGAGAGTCGCGCGAATGACAGGAAGAGCTTCGGCAACCGTCGCGCAGATGTTCTCCATGCCGAGAACCAGATCGGTGCCTGCGCGGCGAAATAGCTCTCCAACTTCGGAGTTCAATTCGACGACCATAAGACGCACGTCTTGCTTGCGGAGTTCGGCAGACAATTCCTCTATAGCAGCGAGGGTTGTCAGGTCCGTAGTATTGCTCATTCCAAGATCGAGAATAATGACGCGAAGATTGGCACCCGACATTTTTACCAAATCCAAGATGCGGGCCTTCATGCGGGCACAATTGGCGAACATGGCGATGCCATCCAATCGATAAACGACTATACCAGGCTCTATTTGAGCGAGGCGTGTAGCATCAATGCGAACAAAAGAGAGCACGCCGCTATCTCGGACTAGTTGTGAGTCGCCGGGCCGTGCAATGACGGCAATCACAATGAAAAGCGACATCGCCACGGCGACAAGAATTCCGGGGACGATTCCGACAAAGAGGACACCAAGAAGGGTAATGATCGCGACAGCAAAAGTTTCCCAGCGAAATCGATACATCCTGCGAAGCTCACGAAAGTCGATCATTCCCAGCGTTGAGACAATAATGATTGCCCCTAGTACAACGAGGGGCAAATTGGCGAGGACGGGTGTGAAAAAGAGCAGAAAAACCAGCATCATCGCCGCAGACATCAGACCTGCGAGCTTGCTCTGCGCTCCGGTACTATCATTGACTGCGGTTCGTGATCCGCTGGCTGCGACCGGGAATGCACCAACCGCTGCAGTTCCGATGTTAGCAGCCCCCAACGCGATAAGTTCACGGTTAGCGTCGATCGGGTAACCGTGTTTCGACGCAAACGATCGTCCGGTCAATACGGCGTCAGAAAATGCCAACAATGCCATTGAGGCTGCTCCGGGCAAAAGCGCGGTCAGATCGCTCACGCTGACAAGAGGCATAGCTAGGCGTGGCAATCCCGCAGTCACCTGACCTACGATCTTAATTCCGAATTCATTCCAGCCAAAAATGGTGGAAAGCGCAATGGCCGCCGTCAAGGCAACCAACGACGAAGGAATCTTTGGCGCAAAGCGTCTAATAGAAAGCAACACAGCCATTGTCGCGAGACCAAGAGTCAACGTCGGCAAATGAGTCTCGCCTGACCGCGAAAAGAGCTCAAAGAGCGAGGCAATGAAACCGTCAGACTCAAGAGTTATGCGAAACAATTTTCCCAATTGGCTTTGGATAACCAACAATGCCGCACCGGTGATGTAGCCGGTCAATACGGCACGCGAAAGAAAATCTGCAAGGAATCCTATCCGGACCAAGCCGCCTATGATCAGAATTACACCAACCAGTGCGGCCAGCGTGGCGACGAGAAATGCAACTCGCTCTGGCGCCGCGCCTGACCCGGCTATTGGTCCAACGATCATAAAAGCTAGCAGTGCTGAAGTAGCCTCGGGACCCACGATCAGATGCCGTGAACTGCCAAGAACCGCATAAACAAGCATTGCGACCAGACCGGCATACATGCCCGCTTCTGCCGACACGCCAGCAAGTTGTCCGTATGCCATTGCCGACGGAACCAGGACCGTGAAAACGGTGGTGCCAGCAATCAGATCCGCGCCCAGTTTTTTCCCATCAAAGTGCATTCGACCTCTGGACTATGCGGTTTGATAGATCCTGCAGAGGTCGGTTGTTATTTTTGAGAACCGCGGCAAACTGGCTGATAATTTTGGGCTGAACACCAATTGGCTGCTTCATAACAATCCATGTCACGGATTCGTTACACGGAGGAGTGGTGAACGACCCGGTGTAGCTGAAATAGTCGTAAGTCTTCGGTAGGTAATCCGTTGGATTACGGGTTCCTTCAAACGACACAGTTTCGCCTGTTTTTCTCGGAATATCGTTGTACAACGGCACATCTATCGACGATTTCTCGTCGCTTTGAATGAATACTGCGACAAGGACAACGTCGCCCTTTGCGGACTTATGGACGAAGTGGAGTTCACCGGGAAATTGCTTGCCATCCAGTGTGTGTTCGCTGGGCACGTGTACGTGAAACTGCTCGAGTGCAAATATTTGCCCGCTCAACGCTAAAGAGCTTCCAGCCCTACCGACGTGTTCAATCGAATGGCCGTTATTGACAGCCCTTATCTGTTCGGGGCGATAGTCGAATTTCAAGCGCGGCAGCGACACCCCAATGGGCGCGTTGGAGGTTATAGCAACGGGAGATTGCATTTTGCCGTTTCCGCACAGTTGAAACGTCGGGTCCAGGGCTGCCCATGATTTTGGGCCGAAAGTGCCGGTGTAAGCCCAGGTCGCGGCATGATCAGCAGGCGTTTTGGAAAAATAATGGTGCGAAATCGGTGGCACATCACCCGCAACTACATTACCTGCCGCTGCGAGTGAAAACCCTAGGACAATCGTTCCTGCCAGCTGGAGTCGCACGAGTCTTCCTCCGAGGTTTCTTGGGCGCGCCATTTTGGCCCTAATTTCGCGCCAACTGTACAGCATCCCCCAAATAGTTTTTAGCCAGAATTCGCTGAGTAGTTACCAAGTTCGATGGCGCCATTTGCGCCATCAGTGTGCTTTGCCCGTGTGCAATACTTCAACTTCCCCGGGCTTCCAGCTCTTGTTGATGGCGTTTTCGGTGGGTCCGTAGAGCCGGAGAATCACAAAGTAGCCCTTACCTGCCACTGTCGCATTCCAGTTGGCCTTCTTGCCAGCGGGCGCTTTGGGTCCGAGATAGATATCCGTGCTGCCGTCGGCGTTCTGCACCGGGTTGTCGCGCGAACCGATCGAAGGAAACGGCCGGCCGTTGGCCAGACCCGAAGCGTTCTCCGCCTCGTAGAGCGTCAAGGACCAGAAGTTGGCGGCAGGGATATTGGCCGGCAGGTTGATCTTGTAGCTGCTAGCACCCGACAGGGGACTGCCGTTGCTGTCGTTGAAAGCGATCATGTATTTGGCTCCCTTACCCGGTGATTGGGACACCATGCCTGGACTAAGCGAGTAGTAGTCGGTGAACATCCAGATGCGGGCGTCGAGATCCAGATACGGATACGCTCCGGCGACATTTTCCCAGGCCATGTTCTTCACGCCGCCGGGATTCGAGGGCGTTCCGTCCGCGAACGGATTGAGCCAACAGGTACGGTCGGAATAGACGCGCAGGTCGAGGCCACTCATCTTGTCTTCAAAGCCGATGACGCGGCTCATCTTGTAGGCGGTCTTGGCGGCCCGATCCAAAATGGCCTTGGTCTTCGAATCGGGATTGAAGGGTCGGCCTTTGATGATACCGATGGACGCAAGCATGCCGAGGGAATCGGATTCAGCGAGGTTGGAACCCTCGCTGTCCACGAGCTGCTTCAACTGGTTGAACGCGCTGCCATCGCTGGCCGGCAGCATGTTGACCGGGACGTGCGAGGCGTTGGGATACTGCATCGGCTTGGCGGAGGCCTGGCCGTTGAGAGGATAGATCTTCGACTGTTCCATGAGCGCCACGGCTGGCCCCAGTACCTTTGGGTCCTGATAGAAGGTGCGCAGGAAGACGAACACGTTGTTGGTCCCCGAGCGGTACACGTAGTGACCTTCCGGCACTTCGCCTTTGTAGCCAGGCGGGAGGATGAGCATCTTGCCGCCCTTGCCTCCGTCCGGTCCGGGTAGGCCCACGTCACCGAAGAACTTGCCGCCATCCACCGGGATGGGGCGTTGCCAGAAGTCGAGCAAAATGCCCTGCAATCCTGGGGGCGCCTCAAACACCAGCGGGCCATCTTTGCCCAGGTCAACGTAGCTGAGCGCGTAGATTACATCGGAGTTCGGCGTGGTGATCAGCGTCTTGGCATCGAGCCGGTTTTTGAAGATCGGCAGGACATTGTAGCCTTTGCCGAAAACCTTTTCCGAGCCGACCTGCATGCCTAGGGTGTTGATGAGCGGCAACGCCCAGAGATAGGTCTGCGTCGCCCG
>Ga0315278_10005966_pt1 | contig 11051 bp, 9 predicted proteins | sample YL17G06_0_MG_FD_203880 | JGI IMG/M metagenome (GOLD analysis project Ga0315278, IMG submission 203880) | Sediment microbial communities from Yellowstone Lake, YNP, Wyoming, USA - YL17G06_0 | ecosystem: Environmental > Aquatic > Freshwater > Lake > Sediment | place: USA: Wyoming | collected... | reverse complement strand
GAGCCCGGTCCGTCGCTGATCCATGGCATTACTGCTGCCAATCTCGGCGTTCCTGATTACAGTCTGGCACTTAAACAGCACAGAGCTTATGTCCATGCCTTGACCGAGTGTGGCCTGACGGTCATCACACTACCGCCTGACGACGAACATCCCGATTCTACCTTCGTCGAAGATACCGCACTGCTGACTCCTGAATGTGCCATCATGATGCGGCCGGGCGCCCCGAAACGGAGAGATGAAACGATCGGCATGGAGGATGTTATCCGGGGGTTCTTTGAGAAGATCGAAAGAATCGAAGCGCCCGGGACGGCGGATGCAGGAGATATCCTGATGGTAGGCAGCCATTATTACATTGGCCTGTCACAGCGCACAAATCCGGATGGGGCTGCTCAAATTATTAGTATTCTCGAGTCCCATGGAATGACCGGCTCAACAGTACCGCTGGAGCAAGTTCTTCACCTCAAGTCGGGTGTGGCGTTTCTGGAAGACAACACTATGGTAGTAGCCGGCGAGTTCAAGGCCCGTCCTGAGTTCAGAGCGTTCAACCTGATCCCGGTAGATGATGACGAAATGTATGCGGCCAACTGTCTGTGGGTGAACGGCACAGTGCTGGTTGCGGCCGGGTTTCCCAAGATAGAGCGAGCCATCAGAGCAGCGGGACTCAAGACCATGGTGCTGGACGTTTCTGAGTTTCGTAAGCTTGATGGCGGACTGAGCTGCTTGTCTCTGCGGTTTTGATCGGAGTTCAGGCAGGTCGAAACCAAACCGCTTGGGGCGGTTTCGATTCCTGCGTGGGGATGAGGGGATAGAAGACGGTATCGACGAGACTCAGGTGGTACGGGGACGACCCGACCGGGCCACCAGTTCGGCTTTCAGGGCGGCCAGGCCGCGTGATTTCAGCGCAGAGATGGCAAAGCCGGGAGCGGAATTGTCCGATGGCGGTGCGAACTCCGGGTTGGCGTCCAGTTTGTTATAGACAAGCAGGTAGGGGACGGATTCGGCCCCGATCTCGGCGAGGACTTCGCGGGTTTGCTCAATATGTTCCCGCATTTTCGGATCAGAGCAGTCGGCCACGTGCAGGAGCAGATCGGCCAGGGCGACCTCCTCCAAAGTGGACTTGAACGATTCCACCAACTGGTGGGGGAGTTTTCTGATAAAGCCAACCGTGTCCGAGAAGACGACTTTGTTCGGGTACCCGGCCGACATCGCCCGCGTGGTCGAATCCAGCGTGGTAAAGAGACGGTCGGCGGTCTCAATCTCCGCTCTGGTAAGGACGTTGAACAGGGTCGATTTGCCTGCGTTGGTATAGCCGACCAGGGCAATCTTAAACAGATCACTCCGCGCCTGGCGCTGGGTAGCTCGCTGAACCGCCAGTTTCTTCAGTTTCTGCTTCAAGTGATCGATCCGGTCGCGCACCTGGCGGCGGTCGGTTTCAAGTTGGGTCTCGCCCGGTCCCTTGGCCCCAATACCGCCGTACTGCCGCGAGAAGTGGAGCCACGCGCCGGTCAGGCGCGGGAGCGTGTATTGCAATTGCGCCAATTCCACCTGCATACGGGCGGCGGCGCTGCGTGCGCCGGAGGCAAAGATGTCCAGAATCAGCAACGGTCGGTCGATTACCTTGGCGTCGAGTTCCTCTTCGAGATTTCGCTGCTGGGCGGGACTGAGGGGGTCGTCGAATATGACGCAGTTGCCCGCCAGTTCCGCCAGTTGAGCTTTGAGTTCCTCGACCAATCCACTGCCCACGAAGAAGGCCGGGTCCGGCCGCGGGCGCACCTGGACACGCTCGGCCAGAACCACTGCGCCGGCGGTATGAGCGAGGCGACGCAACTCCTCCAGCGACTCGACGTGTTCCTGCTTCCGGCGGGAATCGGTCGCCAGCCCGACCAGGATAGCCCGTTCAACCTCACGTATGCCGTGCTCGATTGCCATACAGCCTAAGATAACAATAGTTGTTGGATGACTACCAGCGGAAAACCGCCCGCCCGGCACATTCCACTACTTTTGCTTCGTATATGTTCCCTGCATACACACAAACCAGCTCTGGCCGTCCATGGAGTTTTCCATCGTGAACTTGTGCGTGCTGTCGGTGATGTCATAGTAGGTTGTCCGGGTGTATGTAGTCTGCCCCTGCATCTTGTCCTGACCTGAGACCACCAGTTTGCCGTCCTTGAAATCACCTTCATAGTATGATATCCGACCGGCGAGGTTATCAGTCCAGATCGACTGCCACTTGCCGGTCTCACGGTCGTAGCAGGTCAGGCTCAGACCTTTCATCTCCATGCCCATTATCGAACTCGTGAATTCCGTCTGAAAAGTCGCTCCCCCGCAAGTGTATAAGTTGACACTGGTGGCAGTGTTGGGCATCCAAGGGGCGTCGGGAGTCATACGCATCTCGCCTGCATACTGCCAGGCACCGACCATTTTGGCCAACTGCTGTAATTGCTGTGGCGGTCCCATCGGCGGCATCTGCGGTGCGGTGCTGTCGGCTGTTTCCTGCGCAAAGACTGGCACGCAGAGCGCCAGACCGGCCATTATAATCATGACAATGTTACGTACTGTCTTCATCCTGTCCTCCAACTCCTGGGTTATTCCGGTTATGTTAGTGTCCATTTTTTCCGTCGTTCATATACTACAAGAGCTTGGCCGAGTCAAGGAGAGTATCTTGGGTTTGGTGGCCGAAATCGCCGCTCCGATTTCGGTGCGCCCGACAAAAAGCGCCCGCCGGAACGGGCGCTGTCACATTTTGAAAGATCGTATGACCCTGATGGCCGTCTATTTCTTCTTCACCTTATCCTTGGACAGCACCGAGTGGAACTCGTTGAAAACGATCTCCTTTGGCGTGAACGGGTACGGGCCCAGCTCAAAAGAGTCCCGTGTGCCTTCGATCATCTGACGTACGTCGATTAGCTGCCCGCCCTCAGAGGCCACTCTGATAATGACCGGCATGTGAAAGTTCTCGCCGACTTTATCGGTGCGTACGTCCGCAGTTACATATTGGCCGTCATCACGCTTGACAATCTGATACTCCACGTTGTACTCGGGGATATTGCGCCCGTAGAGCCAGTGATCAAAGAACCAGCCGAGCGAATCGCCGTAGTGTTTCTCCGCCAGATGAATGAAGTCTTCGTTGCTGTAGAGTGCGCCGTTGGTCATCGTCTTCAGATCATTCATGAAGCGCCAGAAGGTCTGGTCGCGGTTCCCCTTGGCTTCCAGATCGTACATCATAAAACGAAGCATATGCAGCACCCACGCCCCCTTGGAGCGCATGAGGGCTGTTTCCATTCTCGTTCCGGTGGCCAGAGGTCGATCGGCATTGAGGTCCAGACGGTCATAGACATAATTGCGCCTTCGACCCAGCTCCCCGAAGAAGACACTTGGGTCGATCTGATGCCACACGGTCATCAGTGACAAATACTCCGGCGCCGCTTCCATGAGCCAGTATTCGCGCTCGGTCTTCGGCCGCATGAGCGCGCCGAAATACTGCCGGGCAGACGCTTCCGCCGCCTCCATAAGCAGCCCGCCGGTGCCGTCGGCGTGCGAGCTCGTCTGTGACACACCGATTAGTCCGGGCATGCTGCCGGTCGGCTCGGGGTAGATGTACTCGACAAACGTGGCCAGCGGGGGACCCAGCCGGCTGGTCAGGAAATTGAACGCGCTGGTAACTGTCGGCTGGAATTGTTCATGGGGAATGAAGTTCTCGAAGTGCGATTTATCGATGTGCTTGGAGGTGATGAAATTGAGGGTAACCCCGATATCGCTTACCACGGTTACCGTGTCGTATCCGGCGGCATACGGCTGGAACAAGAACATCCGGTACGGTTCTGCCGGAGCGGACGTGAACCGAGTGCGGCCGCCCTCCCCGGACTCAATCGGCGTGACGGCCGGCATGGCATAGTTGTAGCCGGTGTGGATGTCAAAAATCAGATTGTGCGGCGACGGCGCCGGATTTTCAACAAACGGCAGCGCCGGATGATACTCCTTGCCGTGATAGAACAATCGAACATTCAGAGTGTCTCCCTTGTAGTGATATTCCGGAAGGATCAACCCCATGAACGTAAACGAGCCCCTCCGCCAGTATTCCACCGGTGAACCGTTGCAGAAGGCGGAATCGAGTTTCAGATTGTGATGCAGGAAGAGCGAGACAAAGCGAAGACTATCGGCATTCACGAGCACCTTGAGATCGATCGTCGCCCGCTCAATATTCTGGCCATCCAGGCCGACCATGCGCAACTCACCTTCGCGTGAGAGTGCCGTGGTCGGATAGCTGATATCAGACATCCGGTAATCATCGTATACGGCTTTTTCTTTGCGCTGCATGACCGCGCCGTCAGTGATGAAGTTGTCGCCGCCTTCGTGCTCATAACCGACAATCACTTCTTCCGGGCGATTGGGATCGAACGAGTAGACGTAGCGACTGAAGTCGATCCAGAAATACCCGTCGGCCCGTCGTTCGAAAAGGGAACGCAACAACTGGAAGTAGTGGTCATAGGTGTGCATGATGACCGGGTCGAAGAAAAACTCGCCCTGCTGTGAGCGGTTGAAATCGGACCAGGGCAGGACGTCGTCCTTGAACTGGAACTTTTCCTTGAGCTTCAGGTCGAAATCATCCGAGAAGTTGACAAACGCTACTTCAAACGATTCGTCAACCGCGGCTTTCCCGGAAGCGTACAGCAGCGACTGAAGCTCGACATGGCTGGGGACTTCGATTTTCGCATGGCCCTTGCCGAGAAAAATCGCCGTGGTCGGACGACCTTCGAGTTGGCGCAGCAAATAGATGCGGCCCGATTCGAACGTGAACGTGGCGACATCTTTTTCATAGACAAAACCCGCTATATCAGCCACTTCCGCCGGCGGCTTGGAGGCCAGGCTGGAACCCATCTCCCCGTAGCATTGCTTGAAACGCCGATACAGGTCGCTTTCGGCCATCACTGAAGTTGCCAGGGTCGCCGAAATCAGACCGGCGCAAAACAGAATCATGACGGTTTTGGATTTCAAGGCTCTATCCTTTCGTGACATTCATCGCACCTTTGATTATAGACGCGCGACAGTTCCAATTGTCTATTTCTACAAGTCACTCACAATATGGTCTACGATCCGGCGCCGCAACAGATCATATTTTTCTTCCAGATTGTCACGGGCCGGAACAAACGAATAACCGGGGTGACGTCCCCAGACCGCCCGGATAGCCTGTTCTATTTCAAGGGCTTCGGCAGGTGTTTCGCGACGGATTTCGTCCTTACGATAATACGGCTCGCCCAACGCAGCCGCCGAACCGAGTTGAATTACCGCCGTGTAGCGCTGGTACTCACGCTCCAGCGAGGTGCCCACATCGGCCATCGTCTCAGAGTGAAAGGCGAAGGCGTCCACCGTGCCGCGATCGGTAACAAACGGTTTGTCGCCGACAGCCTCTTCTCGTTCGATTTGTCGGCGATAGATTTCCCGATGCAAACCAGGCCAGTCATTACGGAAATGCGGAGATGCGCTCAATATGGCCCGCGCCAGTTCTTCGAAGAAGATGAACCCGGCCAGCTCCTTTTCCAGTTTGAGTCGCTCGATGAATTCGGTTTTGCCCGACCCCGGCGCGCCGGTGACGACTATTCGACAAATGTGTTTGCTGGGCATCGGGAGTGAATCTATCGACGGCCCCATGGCGTGTCAAGCTGGGCGGGACGCAACGGGGCCTAAGCCCCGTCTTTCTGGCGGAAGCCAGAACCCAGTTGTGTTGGCAAGGAAGACGATGCGGATGCTGCAATCAACTTCGCTAAGCACGGTTTGATCATTGGGTTTCTCTCTCGGCAAACATAACTGGGCACCGGTTTTCACCGGTGTGACGGCCCCTCGGCCGTCTGCTTGAAGTTGCGGCGGGCAGGACCTGACCCAATAAGCTAACCGGCAGATGAGGGCCCCCGATCAAGTCGAGGGCAGGCATCTGCCGGGCACGCTACATTAGCAACGATTCAGTTGTCCCAAGCGTCACAATCAGCTATCCTTCCCCCCAGAGGAGCATATATGGATATCCCAAAGATTCAACAGTATCTCACCGAACAAAAAATCGACGGCTGGTTGCTGTACGACTTTCATGCCCGCAATGAAATCGCCATCAAAGCCATGGGCCTGACCAGCCATCTAACCCGGCGATCCTGTTACCTGATTCCGGCCAAAGGGAAACCGATTGCGCTGGTGAATCCGATCGAGAAGAACAAGTTCGCGCACCTTGAAGGCGAAGTCAGGATCTATCGCGGCTACCACGGGCTCGAAGCCGAACTGGCCACAATCCTGACCGGCTTCAAGACGGTCGCCATGGAGTATTCTCCGATGGGACGTCTGCCGTATATCGGGTTGGTCGACTGCGGCACAATAGAACTGATCCGCAGCCTTGGTCTCAAGGTGGTTTCATCGGCCGATCTGGTCGCGGCGTTTCAGGCACGTCTTTCGGCTCAGCAGATCGCAAGTCACTTTCGCGCCGCCAAGCTGGTCAACCAGACCAAGGATGATGCGTTCTCGTTCATCGCCGATTCCCTGCGGGCAGGCAAACCGATCACCGAATACGACGTCTGCCGGTTCATGATGGACAAGTTTACATCGCACGGCATGATTTTCGACGTCGCCCCGAACTGCTCGGTCGATGTCAACACCGGCGACCCGCACTACGAGCCGACTGAGTCCGCTTCGGCCCCGATCAAACGCGACCAGCTTGTGTTGATTGACCTCTGGGCCCGGTTTGGCGATGCCGACGGCGTCTACGCCGACATCACCTGGATGGCCTACACCGGCAAGAAGAGCGAGATACCAGCAGAGTACGCTGAGAGATTCTCAGTCGTTGTTCAGGCGCGCGACGCTGCGGTAGCATACCTGAAGGCGCACGTTGGTAACCGTCCGGTCAAAGGCGCCGAAGCTGATGATGCCTGTCGCGCGGTGATCGAGAAGGCCGGGTACGGCCCCTTGTTCACTCATCGCACGGGGCATTCGATTGGATCGAACGTGCACGGCGACGGGCCGAATATCGACAATCTGGAAACCGAAGACAGCCGCGTCCTGCAATCAGGGCACCTGTTCTCGGTCGAGCCGGGCATTTATGACAAAGACTCCGGCGTGCGCACCGAGATCAATTGTTTGATCACGGACAACGGCCCCGAAGTTACCACGCTGCCGCAGCAGATTGAAATTGTCGCCCTGTTCTAAGCCGTGTATGTGTCTGACGACATGATTGCGCGGATGGCTGACCAGTATGGCCGTCCGCATCGTCGCGATTTTCGCTTTGACGTACCTCTCCGTGAAGTTGAACGCATCAGGTCATCCCAGAAGAACGGCCGCAATCATGACGTCACGTTGTATATCCGCAAAGGCAATCAATTCGTGGTAATCGCCAAGCATTTCTACCCGCCCGGATTGTACCGCGCGCCATCAGGCGGCTTGCATCCCGGCGAAGATTTCGAGATTGGCATCGCGCGCGAGGTCAGGGAAGAGACCGGTTGTAGCATCAAGCTTGACAAGTTCCTGCTCCGGACCGCTGTGACGTTTTGTAGTGCCCATGACAGCGTTTTCTGGCGCTCGTTCGTGTTCTTGGCCGACTATCAGAGCGGCGATCTTCAGCACACGGACAAGCATGAGATTCGTGAGGTCCGCCTGGCAGACTGGTCGGAGTTCGAGTCGTTCGGCCGGATAATGCGCTCATTGGATATTGGTGGCCTGCACTACCGCGCGGCGCTGCATGAGTCGGTCGCAGAGTTGCTGAGTGAGAGTCAAGCATGAACGCACGTCTCGCAAAACAGACTCTGGTAGCGGCGGCGCTGGTGACGGTCGGCGGCAACGTACTGGGTCGGCTGTTCGGATATTTCCGCGAGGCGGTCATCGCCAACTACTTCGGCACCAGTGCGATTCTCGATCTGTTTCTGATCGCGGCCATCATCCCGGAGATTCTCACTTTTGTGATTTTCTCGGCGCTGCCGACTTCGGTGATCCGCACCTCATCAGGCCAAAGTGACGCTTCGAATGAAACAGCGCTTTTCTGGAAGGGCCTGTATGTGTGCGCGGCGTTCTTTGGGTTTGTATCCCTCGTGCTGTATCTGGCGAGGTTCTCTCTGATAGACTGGATCGCGCCGGAACTGACGCCGGAGAACGTGTTAGTGGCAGCACGCCTGCTGGCGCTGCTGGCGCCGTTTGTGTTCTTCCGCAGTCTCGAAGCATATTTCCGGGCGTGGCTGTATCAGAGGAAGCACTTCATCGCCCCGTCGCTCTCGCCGTTTGTGCTCGACGCGGTCATAATCGCCTGGATCTGGTTGGGCTACGACACGCTGAATATCGAATCCCTCGCCTACGGCTGGCTGGCGTCGGCGGTAGTGTTGTTCCTGATTCATGCGGCCGCGGTCGGAGTCATATTGAAACCGGGACGTCCGGGCAAAGCTCAGGGCGTAACCGTTGGCCCGCTGGTGAAGATGACCATAGGCGTGATGTTGGTTGAAGCTATGTCGCTTCTGTATCCGGCGATTGATCGATACCTCGCCGTGCGCTATCTGGGTGAAGGCGAGATTGCCGCGTTGCGCTATGCGCTGTTTCTTTCTCAAGTACCGCCCGGCATGTTGGTTGTGACATTCGCGGCAGCGGCTTTTCCCTGGATCAGCGACATGGCGACTACACAGCCGAAGAAGCTGGTCTCGTTTTATCGCGAGACACTTCGTCTGGTCGTTTACGCGATGGTCCCGATGGCAGCCGGGCTGATTGTCTTCGCGCCGGAAGTGGTTGCGGTGGCATTTCGGCGCGGCGCGTTTGATCAGCATTCAGTGCTGTTGACATCCGGGCCGCTGCTGTGCTATTCGCTCGGCCTGGTTTTCTACGGCGTCTATTTCTATCAGATCAGGTTCTACTATGCCCGCTCGCTGCTGGCGAGACTTGGTATGATACTCGGTTCGACACTGTTGCTGAAGCTGGTGGCATCGGTGGTGCTGGTGCAATGGTTGTCGGCCGACGGTCTCGCGCTGGCGACCTCTCTGGCCTGGCTGGCCACGAGTGTGATCATGACGATTGATCTAGCTCGCCACTCCGGATTGACGCTGGTGCACGATATGTCACAGTGGTTGTTACGCCTGCTGGTCGCGGTAGCCGGTGCGTGCGGCGTGTGGTTGACAATGCGCGAGTTGTGGACATTAACGCCATCGGCGAGCCTGCTCCATCAATTCGTGTGGCTTATTGTGATTGGCCTGCTTGGCGCGGTTGCTTATTTCAGCCTTTCTCTTCTGTTGAACATGCCCGAACCCCGACGCGTGTTTGTCACGCTCAAGAGCAAATTGCAAGGTGCTTAGCTTAGACAAACCGGTCGCGCACGGCTCTGCCGGGGGTTCTCACTGCCCTACGCCTGACAAGTGAATGGCAAAACCCACCACGGTGAGCAGGCACAAGGGTTCTGACCTGCAAGATTGAAAAGGCGGGTCCGTCTTCGGACCCGCCCTTTGTGTTTGTATCGCAAGGGTTTGTTTAGAAGTTCCAGACGAAGTCAACGTACGGGATCCACTGCGTATCCTCCTCACTGTCGCTTTCGACGGAAGTCGCAAACCCGAGGTCAACCGTCATCTCTTCGCCGAGGAATCTGACTCCGCCAAGAACCAACAGGCCGTTTTCTTCGTCTCCGGGGATAAACCAGCTCTCGCCAACCAGGGCCATTCGGCGGTCCACTCGATACTCCCCACCCGCCGTAACCGCCGGCTTGTCCATCATCGCGTTATCGTTCCAGGCCAGGCCCAGTCCGAACGTCATGCTCGCGTCGTCGGTCCCGTAGGTCATGCTTCCTTGGCCCAGGTAGAGGGTTTCGTCCCAGAGCCGGAAGATCGTCATGTTGACTGCCAGGTCGAGCTTGTCCGTCGCAGGGAATCCGACCTTAGGCGTGAAGTAGAACAATTGGTCGTCGGCGCCGGGGATAATCGATGCTCCGCCGGCAATCGAAATGTTGTCGGTGATGCCGTAGGCGAGACCGGGAAAGAAAATCCACAGATCGAAGAAATAGCCCTCGCCGGCCTTCAACGAACGAGCGTTCTGGCTAACCAACAGACGCGTGCGGTTGGGATTGGGGAACCAGTCCTTACCTGCCGTGACCGATGCTGCTGGTGCCTGCCGGACCTCTTTGGTCTCTTTGGCCTCTGTGGTCCCTTCGATCTGCTTGGTCGCTTCAATCTTTTTTGGCTCTCTGATTTCGGTGATCTCCCTTATCTTGCTAACCGCGATGGTCATTTCTCCCAGATCGGTTTGGAACTTTATCTGGTCAGCGCGTATTTCCGTTATCTTACCAATCAAGGTTGTGCCATCTTCAAGGGTGATCTTCTGAGTAGTGCCTTCGGGGGGAATCTGCAACGTGCCGGTGTACGCCAGCGCGCTACCCGTCACGATGAGCGCCAGACAAACAGCGGCCGCTAACTTCAAAAGTGTTCTTATCGCATTGTGCATACGTTCCTCTCTTTAGTGTTCGGTTACTTGGGCCATGGTGTCACAAGCGTTCAAAACCTTACTCCGATCAGGAATGCGAAGACTCTGTTCTTGGCTTCGGCGTCTTCATCGATCAGAGGGCGATCGTAATCGGTCCAGTGAATCGGTCCCCAATCCCCCTCGTCGGCGATCTCACGGCCATCGTTCCATTTGACCGCGTCGACAACGTTGGTCAGGCCAAGCGTGTATCTCACATCGAGAAAGAACTTCAGCGGCCTGGTCGACCTGAAGACCACTTCACCGCCGAACATCAATCCGAAGTCTACACTCTTCATGCCGTCTTTGACATCGTAGTTTTCATCCTCCGTGAAAAAACCGTCGTAGTAAATGTCCGCCGACAGCAGCGTACTTACGGATGGTCCAAAGAATACACTAGGAATCAGCCTGGTATCCGGCAAGAGATTGTACTTCAGAAGCACTGGAAACTCGAGATAGCCGAGGGCATAACCATCCCCGCCGAAGAAATCATTGTCCCCGGCTCCCTTTCGCACGTACATAAGTTCGGGCTGGATGGCCAGTCGCGGGGTGATGTTATAGGTCAGGAAGGCGCCCCCGGTGAATCCCCCGGTAGCTCCCGC
>Ga0315278_10005965_pt1 | contig 11051 bp, 8 predicted proteins | sample YL17G06_0_MG_FD_203880 | JGI IMG/M metagenome (GOLD analysis project Ga0315278, IMG submission 203880) | Sediment microbial communities from Yellowstone Lake, YNP, Wyoming, USA - YL17G06_0 | ecosystem: Environmental > Aquatic > Freshwater > Lake > Sediment | place: USA: Wyoming | collected... | reverse complement strand
CGGCCGGCGCTCGGCGTCCACGACGACGAGCAGTTCGCAGTCGTCCTTGAAAATCTGCCGGAGCGCATCGAAGTAGCGCCTCGGCAGCGCCGGAGTGCCGTGCCGGTGCACGTTGCTGGCGTAGAGCCCGAAGAACCGGTCGGTGGACCCGTCGATCTCGGCGATGAGGCCGTTCTTGATTCCCTTGCGCACCATCGCGCGCTGCTTGCGCGGTATCGCGAGCATGTTCGCCTCGGCGTCGGCCAGGATCTCTCTTCGGAACGTCACGTAGAGGTCCTGCCGTGGCCAGGCCGGCTCCCGCACCTCGCGGTTGCGCAGCTCCAGATGCTCCGCGCCGCTCTTGCGCGCGAGCTCGCACGCGGCCTCGTGCAGCCGCGCGCGAGCGGGGGCTTCGACTACGGCGGCGCCGCCGTACACGCAGAATGGCAGCGAGACCACCGCGCGCCCGAACATGACGCTCCTCACTTCGGCGAGCGGAAGCACGCCGACGATCTCGGCGCCCCGCTCGGCAATGAGGAACCGCGCGCGGTGCCGGAAGACGCTCTCCAGGACGGTCTTCCAGCCGTACCGGTGGAAGAAAGTCGCCTCGGGACAGCACTCGACGAACGTGTCCCAGCGTGCCGCATCGGCCTCGCCTGCTTCACGAACCGACAGCGCGCGAGCGTCGGCTCCGCACAGCGCCGCGCTGTCGATCTTCATGCCGCCTCGATGCCGAACACGCGGTCGATCCGGTCCCAGCGGAAGTCGGCGAGAAGCCGCCGCAGCCGCGCTTCGGTGCGCGTGAGGTTAAGGTAGTGCCGGATGCGGGTCTTCGCGCTGGCGCTCGCGACCCGCGGCTGGCCGGGGTCGATCTCCCACGGATGGAAGTAGAAGATCGCCGGGCGCAGGTCCAGTCGGTTCACTCGGCGGATCGCCCAGCGCGTCATCGCGTACGGGACCAGACGGAAATACCCGCCTCCGCCCGCAGGCCAGTTGCGGCTCATCATCCGCACGGTCGTGATAGGCAGCTCGATCAGACCCGCGTGAGACTCGTGCTCGAAGCGCGGCGCGTCCGGTGCGCCGTAGTGATCGTGCCGAATCGGATAGACGCTGGAGCTGTAGCGGTAGCCAGCCTCGGCGAGGCACTCATACGCCCACGCATGCTCCGGGCCGATCGAGAAGCTCGGCGCTCGGTAGCCGATCACCGGGGCGCCGCCCGCGTCCTCGAGAACCCGGCGCGCCCGTCGCACGTCCTCCAGGAAATCGGCGCGAGATTGGTCGGATGCGCGGTGATGCGCGTGGCCGTGGCTCGCGAGCTCGTGTCCCTCGACGACGATCCTCCGGACGATCGCCGGGTATCGCTCCGCGACCCACCCGAGGGTGAAGAAGGTGGCTTTGGCGGCTGCCTCGGAGAGTGTCGAGAGCAGCTTCTCGATGTTGCGCTCGACGCGACACGGCAGGTCGTCCCAGGTGTGACGCGGCAGATACGGCGCCAACGCGTGCGCGTGAAAGTAGTCCTCGACGTCGATGGTCAGCGCGTTCACCGCCACCGTGCCGGCGACGCGTCGCACGGGCATCAGCATCGCAACGCGCCCGCCGCTTCGCGTGCGCCGACGAGCCAACTGGCCAGGTGCGCCGCGATGCGCTCGGCGGCATGCCCGTCCCATAGCTCGGGCTGCCGGCCTCGCTTGCCGCCGGTCGCGAGCACGTCGTCGATGGCCGCAAGGATCCGCTCGCGATCCCCTGCAACCATCGTGTTGGTGCCCTCCTCGACCGTAATCGGTCGCTCCGTGGTCTCGCGCAGGGTGAGGCACGGCACCGACAGTGCTGTCGTTTCCTCCTGCAACCCTCCCGAATCCGTAAGCACGAGCGCTGCGCCAATCATCAGCCCAAGTAGCTCAAGGTAGCCCTGCGGCGGCAGCAGCACGATCGGCTCGCTCGCTATGAGCGGCTCGAGGCCGAAGCGGGCGACGTTTGCGCGCGTGCGGGGGTGCAGCGGGCAGACGAGCGGGAGACGAGCACTCGCTTGCGCGAGCGTGCGCAGGATCGACTCGAGCGCATCAGGATCGTCCACGTTGGACGGACGGTGTAACGTCACCACGCCGAAGCCGCGCGGATGGGAAAGCGGCCAGAGCGGGACCCCAGCGTTGGCGAGCGTCTCGGCGGGCGGCCTCGCACGACTGCGGTGTAGGAGGAGCGAGTCGATCATTACGTTCCCGACGAATTGCACACGCTCCGGTCGGATGCCTTCACGGGCGAGGTTCGCATTCGCCGAGCGCTCCGTCGTGTACAGCAGGTCGGAGATCTGGTCGGTCAGGACACGGTTGATCTCCTCCGGCATGCGCCGGTCGAAGCTCCGCAGGCCCGCCTCGACGTGCACGACCGGCACGTGGCGCTTCACCGCAACCAGGCTGCAGGCGAGCGTGGAGTTCACGTCTCCGACGACCAGGACGCACGAGGGTCGGAACGTGTCGAGCACGGGCTCGAACCGCCGCATGATCTCCGCGGTCTGCACCGCGTGAGAGCCCGCTCCGACCATCAGATTGGCGTCCGGCTGGGGCAGGTCCAGGTCACGAAAGAGCCGATCGCTCATCGCCTCGTCGTAATGCTGACCCGTGTGCACGAGCACCGCGGCAGGCATGCGCGGCTCACGCGCGAACGCCCGGAGAATCGGCGCCATCTTCATGAAGTTCGGCCGCGCCCCTACGATGCAGAGTACCGGGCCGACTCGCGGAGCTAGATCTCCCATGGGGCCTACCTGACCGTCTCTAGCTCGTCCTTCTCGCCGCGCACGTCGCGGACCATCTGCCGCACTGCGTTGGCCGTCGCGCTCACCGTGCTCTCGACGCGCGTGAGGCGTGCATCGAGTTGCGAGAAGATCGCGCTCTCCTCCGCGGGCTCCGCGCCGCGGCGCTGGTGCACTGCGCCGCGCGTGGGCATCACGTCCGGCGGCGGTACGTACCCGCCCAGCTCCTCCTCGATCTCCGCAGCCGCGGACAGCACGTCAGAGCCATCCAGGACGTGCTTGTCCGCGAGCGATCCGGCGAGCAGGACGCGGTTGCAGAGCGTGTTGATCCGCCGCGGGATCCCGTGCGTAATACGGAAGATCTCGTCGAACGCCGCCGGCTCGAACCTCGGATCGCCGTTGGAGCCGACGTGCTTCAGTCGATGCTCCACATAGGCCTGCGTCTCCTCCCGGTCTATGGGGCCGAGGTGATAGGACGCGATGATGCGCTGGCGGAGCTGCTGCAGCTCGGGGCGCTGCAGGATGGGCCGAAGTTGAGGCTGGCCGATGAGGAAGCTCTGCAGCAGCGCGCGGTTCTCCACCTGGAAGTTTGAGAGCATCCGCAGCTCCTCCAGCGCACGCAGGGTCAGGTTCTGCGCCTCGTCGACGATGAGGAGCGCGCGTCTCCGTTGCATCGCCGCCATCGTCAGAAATCCCTCGATCGCGAACAGGATGCTCGCCTTGTCGCGCCCCTTGATGGTCACCCCAAAACTGGCGGCCACCGAGCGCAGCACGTCGCCGGCATCCATCTGCGTGCTCACGACCTGGCCAGCGACGTACTTGCTCGTGTCCAGGTGGGCGAGCAGGCTCCTCGCCAGCGTCGTCTTGCCGGCGCCGATATCCCCCGTTATCGCAATGAATCCCTCGCCCTGCTGGACCCCGTACTGAAGGTATGCGAGCGCGCGCTTGTGACCACGGCTGCCGAAGAAGAACTCCGGATCCGGACTGAGCTGAAAGGGGCTACCGGTCAGTTTGTAGAATTGCCTGTACATGATTTTCGCTAGAAGACGTAGGAAGCCCCGACCAGAATCGCGTGTTCGGTCGCAGGCGGATCGTCCGACGGTTTGGTATCGAAACGCTGGTATCGAAGGCCGATGAAGCCCGTCGTCTTCGGCCCGAGTTGTGTCGAGAGCGTGAGGAGCGCGGTATTCTGAGTGGCTTTTTCCAGCTGCACGGCACCGGTGAAGCTGCGCACAATCGAGCTTGACAAGACCGCGGACAGCGAGGTCCGAGGCGTGAGCCGATGGTTGAAGGCGATCCCGGCGCCAACCTCGGTCTGGCGGTCGGCGGCTGCGAACTCGTCGTCGGGGTCCACGACGCTCAACTGTCCGATGGGCCGCCACTCGCGCGCGTACGCCGAAAAGGTCAGCGTGTTGCGGGCGCCGATCAACGCGAATGAACCCACGGCCTGCTTCTCCAGCATCACGGCCTCCGTGAAGAAGCTCGACTGGTTCGCCTGGAGGGGCGACACGCCGGCCTGCGCGATCAACCGGTTGACCGCGGCCCGCCGCTCGATCGGATCGCCGATCTGCGCGGTCAATGCCGCGTCCAGCAGCGCGCGGGTACTGCCTCCGGGCGCAGCGAACGCGACGTCGCTGTAGGTAGCGATGTTTTTGTTGGCGACCAGGCTCCACGCCGTGCCGTGCGTCCGATGGTTGAACACGAAGTCATAACCGGTCCCGAAGAACCGCTTCATCACGGTCCCCGCCACCTGCGTGCGCTCGAACGGGCGCCAGCGGACCCCACCGCCGTAGTCCGTGTACCACTGGCCGACCAGGTCGAAATTATTCCACTCCCGCCCCGCGCTCGCCGACACGGTTACGAACGGATCGATCTGGTAGTAGACCGTCCCCAGATATCGCTGGTACTCCTGATCGACCGGCTGATTGTCCCAGCTAACCGCAGAGCTGAAATAGTCGAGGCCCCACGCGAACGTGCGTCCGAGCGGTCCGGCGAGATGTCCGATCCACTGGTTCGTATTGCTTGTCGGGAGTGGCGTCCCGTCATCCACCTGTTCCTTCAGCACGGTCGTCGCGTAGCTGTAGCGAACGGTGTAGGCGATCTCCGCGCCGGGGAGAAAGCCCTGAATGTACGGGCTGACCTGGGCCGAGCGTCCTTCGGCGCGATTCGCCGGCTCGGCTTCCGGGTTGAGCGGACGCGGAGCGAGGGCCGAAATGTACTGCGTCGAAACAACCGCCGAGGCCTCGACGTAGAAGAAATTCTCGATCCCCGTGATCCGGGTGTACGCCTCGAGGTTGTTGAAATACTCGCTGGAGAGCGTGCCCTTGGCGGAGTAGCTCGCCTGCCCGGTGTAGGCGATATCGAGGTCCAGTCTTGGCGTGCCGCCAGTGATCACAATGCCGGGATACACGTCGAAGAACACATCCGACTCGGCTTCGGCCGGAGGCGAGAGGGTGGCGTTATCGGTGAAGGTGACCTCGACCCCGACGGAGGGGGTCACCGTCCACTTGCGCGGGATCCCGACGGCCAGCGGGCGAAAACCGATCGGCGACGGCGCGGGCTCAAAGAGCCGGCCGGTGGCCGCGCCCCCGGGGACGCGCGCCGGACCGACGGCGGTCTCTGTCCCGGCTGCTCCGGTCTCTGGTGGCTCCACGAGCTGCGCGCAGGCCGGTCCGCCGATGACGGCCAGCACGCTGAGGCCCAGCCCGCGCGAGAACTTCGCGATGCGCTTCCGACGGGACGGAACCCGCCTCGTCCCGCGATTCCGCATCGCGAGATCAGGCACGCGCCGCTGTAGCGGAGCCTGCGCCGTATCGACCATAGGAGTACTCCGGCTTCGAGCGCGCGGCCTTGTTGAGCATGGTCATCACGATGGGGCAATTCTCCAGGGTTTGGAGCGCCGCATGGATCGTGCCGTGCGTCGTGGAGTCGGCCGCGACAACGACGACGACCTGGCCCATGTGGGCTGCAAGCGCTCTGGACTCCGGCGTTTGAAGGAGTGGAGGGGTGTCGAATATGATCACGCGGTCAGAGTAGCGGGTCGCAAGCTCCCGCACCAGGTTCGCCATGCTCTGGCTCGAGAGTACTTCGGTCGTGCGCGAATGCTGCGATCCGGCAGGAAGCAAAGTCAGCTTCGGCACGTTGGTCCGTAGCAGCGCGCCGCCCAACTTGACCTGGGGATCGGTGAGTACGTCCATCAGGCCAGGCGACGGGGGAAGGCCCAGCGTGCTCAACACGGCAGGCCGGTGCACGTCGGCTTCGACCAGAAGCACAGAATGGTCCAGCTCCATCGCGATGCTGAGCGCCAGATTAACCGCGGCGAAGGTCTTGCCCTCGCCCGGAAGCGCGCTCGTCACCATGATGAGATTGGCCCGTCCGACCGGCGCCGCCGACTTGCCGCGCACGTTGTCGAGCAGCGGCCGCTTGATGATGCCGAATTCGAGGGCAATCTGCGAGCGCAGATTGTCCGGAGTCAGAATGCCGGCAGCCGCTAGTCGAGCGAGGTCGATCTCGACCGTGCTACCGCCAGGCAGCCCAAGGCGAGCGCGCTCGGCCGCGTCCGCCCCGAGCGCCGGGCGGGCCGGGGCGTGATCGTCCCCCGCCATCAGTTCGGAGCCCAGATCCATTAGCGGGATGTCGACCCCGGCCCGCCGGAGTTGGGCGAGCCTTTCTGCAGCTTTCACGATGGTGGAGCTCACGCTGTACCTCTCAGGAGTTTCGGTAGATCACGGACAGGATGACGAACAGGGTGCCGTACATGCTGACGAGGCCGCCGAGCCCTCCCAGGAAGGCCATTGCTCGGCGACGAGTCTGCCGGTCCCGCTCGACGTCCGGAACCATCGAGATGGCCCCCAGCACGGGACGCATTGCAACCTCCCGAAGTGACCGAGCGTCGTGCACGACAGGGGCGATCAAGCTGAAGAGCAGTGAGGCGGCGAGCCCCGCGCCGATCGCGGCAAGGAAAGCCCCGGCGAGTACCAGCATGCGGTCCGGCCCCACCGGCGTGCGAGACACGCGGGCGGGGTCGACCGTCCGGAACCCGGTCGCGCCCATGCGGCCCGAGATCGCGGCCGACTCGCGGCGCGTAACCAGCTCCTGATAGTTCTTCACCTGGACCTCGTATTCCCTGTTCAGCTGTGCGAGCTCCACTTCGACCTGCGGTCCGCGCTGGGCAGCGGCACGAAGCTCGGTGTAGCGCGCGTCGAGCGCGCCGACGCGTGCCTGGAGCGACGCCACGCTCGCCTCGGCGGACGATAGCGAGAGCCTCAGCTGCTGGATCACGGGGTTCTCCGCGAGGGTTGCTCCGCTCTTCGCGGCCGCCTTCCGCCGCACCTCGATGATCTGCCGCCGCTCCGCCTCCAGCTGCTCGACGAGCCGCCTCGTCGCCTGCACGTCAGGGTGGGAATCGGTGAACCGACGCAGGAGCTCGTCGAGTTGCTTGCGAAGATTGTCGAGCCGCCCGTCTATCTCGGGGACGGCGATACGCGAGGTGCCGCCAGGCTGAGCGAGCACAATCGGCTCCTCGCCCGCGAGCTCGCGCTTCAGCGCGTCGCGCGCACGCTCCGTTGCGTGCAAATCCACCCGCGCCTTGTTCAGCTCATCCTGGGCCGCGGACATTCGGGCGTAGTAATCGCGTCCCTGTCCCTCGCCGGTCAGGCTGAGGTTGCGTAGCTTGAAGTTCTTCAGGCGGCTCTCGGCCTCCTCGAGCCGCCGCTCGTACACCCGGACCTGGTCGTCGATGAACTTGCGCGCCTGGTCAGCGTCCTCGCGCCTGGAGCCGACGTCCGAGTCCATGAGGACGGTGACGATTCCCGCGACGACCCGCTCGGCTTTGGCGGGATCCGGATCGCGATAGGAGAGAGTGAACACCTGCAGCTCCTCGCCCTCGCTGGTCAGCTTGATCCCTCGCAAAAGGTCCTCGACCAGCGCCTCCTTCTGCTTGGGATCGGTCAGGCCCGCATCGAGCCCGGCCGCGTGCACGAGCCGCTCGACGTTCGGACGGTTGATCAGCGTCCCGGTGAGCATCGCGACCTGCTGAGCCGGCTCGGGCAGCTCGGGCTGCGCCGCAAGTCCCGAGAGTAACGGGCGGAGGATCGACTGAGTGTCGACCTGAATGCGAGCTCTCGCCTCGTACTGGTCGGGGATCGTAAAGACGAGAACCGCCGCAATTAGGCCGACGACCCAACCGATGGCGAGTCCCACCCAGCGACGCCGCCACATGCCCGGCAGATGGCTCAGTACCTGTCTAACCAAATCGTCCATGCGCAATTAGTCCGGTCGTAGGGTAACTAGGCGCCGCAGCGGCCACTCGGACGCGCGACGACGGGTCGAAGGCTCAGAACCAGCTTTGCGGAATGATCAGCACATCGCCGGGCTTCATCTCGACGTTGGCCGAGATCTCGCCCCGCTTCACGAGATCGCGCAGACGCACGTTGTAGAGCGCGTTGCCCTCCGCGGGGCGCATGATCGTCGCCGCATTGCCGTCGGCGAAATCGGTCAGACCACCAACCGCGATCATGACGTCGAGGACCGTCATGCTTTGCCGGTACGGCATCACCTGCGGGCGCAGCGCCTCTCCAATCACCCGGATCTGCTCGCTGTACGGTCCGGCGAAGGTGGTGACGATCACCGTCACGACCGGCTCACGGATGTACTTGGAGAGGGCCTTCTCGATGTCGCGGGCGAGCATCGTCGGGTTCTTTCCGAGGGCAGGAAGGTCCTCGACAAGGGGAGTGCTGACCTTTCCGTCCGGGCGCACCGGAACGCTCATCGACAACTCCGGGTTCCGCCAGACAATGATGTTCACCGTGTCCAAGGTTCCGATCTTGTACTGGTAGTCCGGCGTGGCAGCCTTCTCGGGCGCGCGCGGGTGGGAACTGGTCCCGCACCCGGCAAGCAGGGCAACCGCCGCAAACAGCGCCCCAAGGGCCAGCTTCGCAAGCTCAATCGTCTGAATCATGGTTTACACCTTCGCTCTCGCTGAAGACGTTCAACGCAAACTCCGTACCAAGTGCTTCCTTGGTTCCAATGGGCTTGTTGCAGCAGATTGAAATGATAGCTGGCTGAAACGCTTCCTTCGGGCCCTATCGCCACGTAGGTGGCGAAATTCCCGCGGGTTCACAATATTTATCGATTCTTATGCCAACGTCGTTGTTCATCCGGCCGGAGCACTCGGATCTTCCCTGGATTCGTGCCGCTCAGCCCTCGACCCGGTGCGAAAGCCGCGGCTGCGCGGCGGGGACTCCTCGCAACTGCCTTAGCAGTTCGCTGAAACCCGAGAGCTCGGCCTCGAATTCGAGAAAGTGGACGTCCTCGCCATCGAGGAACCGCCGCAGCGCGTGTCGCGGCACATGCGCGTCGTTGAGCCCGGGGATGCACGTTGTGGACGACCGGATGCCGAGCTCATCGAGCCAGCGAAACTGGTTGGCGGCCCAAACGCCGCTCGGGTAGCAGAAGTGGACCAGAGGCCGCTCGACGGCGTCGCTCAACACCCGTCTATTCTCGACGATCTCGGACTTGGCCCGTTCCTCGTTGTCAGCGGGGAAGGTGTGACGGTGCGTGTGGAGCTGCACGTCAAAGCCATCGTGCGCAAGTCGCTCGATCTCCTCGAGCGAGAGCAACCCGAACATGCGCAGGTCCACGATCGGCGCGTACGGCACTTCGAGCAGATCGCCCAGCCAGCGCAGAATCTCCTGGCGCCCCACCTCATCCGCACTCCTCTCGCCATGCATTATGCAGTCCCACATCGCCGCGCTCGCTGCTTCGCCACCTCGCAGGTCGACCTGGCGCTCGACCGCACAGAGCGGGGGACCGATCGTGATGCTCTCTCGTCGCGTCTTCCAGAACATGTACTGCACCACGAGACGGAACACGGGCGTCTGGCGACTCGAATAATAGGTCGTTACGTAAACCGTCGCGGGGAAACCGTGTCGCTTCAGGGCCGGCACGGCCGCGGTTGCGAATGCGGCGAACCCGTCGTCGACCGTTATCACCAGCGCCCGGTCCGGAAGCGTGGCCCGGTACATGGCGTCCACCGCGGCGTCCAGGGAGAGTACGTTGAACCCCATCCGCTGGATCGCGTGCACTCTCGCCCCGAACGTCTCGGACTTCATGAAGAGCTTCGGTCGGAAGCGTGCCTCGTCGACGGCCTCGAACCCATGGTAGCAGATGATGCGAAGCTTGCCGCGCGTGACCTGCCGCGCCAGCGCGAAGAGCCCGGCCGATCGGGCCACCCAAAGCAAGGCGAGCTTCAGGCGTCGCTTCATGTTCCGACCGCCGAGCGGGCATGCCGCTTGGCAGACCCGCTGCTCGATGCCGCTTCGACCCCGAGGCGGGTACGCACTACTCGACCGTAACCGACTTCGCGAGGTTGCGCGGCTTGTCGACGTCGGTGCCGCGCGCGATCGCAGCGTTGTAGGCGAGGAGCTGGACGGGAATGGTGTGCACGACGGGCGAGAGCACGCCGGCGTGCCGGGGCGTGCGGATGACGTGCACGCCCTCGCTCTCCGAGAAGTGGCTGTCCAGATCGGCGAAAACGTAAAGCGTGCCGCCGCGCGCCCGCACTTCCTGCATGTTGGACTTCACCTTCTCGAGCAGGGCGTCGTTGGGGGCGATCACGACTACCGGCATGTTTTCGTCGACGAGCGCGAGCGGGCCGTGCTTCAGCTCGCCGGCCGGATACGCCTCGGCGTGGATGTACGAGATCTCCTTTAGCTTCAGCGCCCCCTCGAGCGCGATCGGATAGTGAATCCCGCGCCCCAGGAACAGCGCGTGCTCCCGCTGGGCGAACCGCTCCGACCACAGCCGAATCTGCGGCTCCAGATTGAGCGCGTGCTGAACGCTGCCCGGGAGATGGCGCAAGGCGTCAATGTGGGCGGCCTCGTCCACCGCGCTGAGCCGGCCGCGCAGCTTGGCGAGGACGAGCGTCAGCGTGAACAGCGCGACGAGCTGCGTGGTGAACGCCTTGGTCGACGCGACGCCCATCTCGGCGCCCGCGCGGGTGTAAAAAATCAGCCGCGAGGCGCGCGGGATGGCGCTCTCCCGCACGTTGCAAATTGCCAGTGTGCGCTCCTGGCCGAGCTCCTTCGCGCGCTTTAGCGCTTCCATGGTGTCGAGCGTCTCGCCCGACTGCGAGATGGTCACGACGAGCTGCTTCGGGTTGGCCACCGCGTCCCGGTACCGGTACTCGCTCGCAATCTCCACCGAGGTCGGCAACCGCGCGATCGACTCAAGCCAGTAGCGCGCCACCAATCCGGCGTAATAGCTCGTGCCGCAAGCGAGGATCTGGACCGACTGCACGTCGCGGAGCACGGCCTGCGCATCCGGC
>Ga0315278_10005963_pt1 | contig 11053 bp, 7 predicted proteins | sample YL17G06_0_MG_FD_203880 | JGI IMG/M metagenome (GOLD analysis project Ga0315278, IMG submission 203880) | Sediment microbial communities from Yellowstone Lake, YNP, Wyoming, USA - YL17G06_0 | ecosystem: Environmental > Aquatic > Freshwater > Lake > Sediment | place: USA: Wyoming | collected... | reverse complement strand
TATCGACCTACTACCTCACCCTCGACCTCTGGGTCCCGCAGCCGCCAGTCGTCGAGCTGTACTGCGAGTCGAACTACGTCGCCGTCGGCAACACGGTCTGGCTCTACGCCTACGCGTACGACCCTGACGGATACATCTCTTACTTCAACTGGGACTTCGGGGACGGTGACGTGTGGACGTACTGCGGGTCCGAGGTGGGCTACACGTACTTCACCATAGGGGAGTACACTGTGACCGTGACCGCCGTCGACAACTCCGGCCTTGAGGCGAGCGCCTCGACCGTGATCGTCGTCGTGAACGCTCCCGAGGCGGTGATATCCGTCACCCCGGAGGTGGGCATCGTCGGCTCGCCCGCGACATTCGACGGCACGGGCTCGTACAGCTCTGACGGCCTGGATATCATCTACTACTGGTGGGACTTCGGGGACGGCTGGGGCTCGAACGAGCCGATAGCTGTGCATACCTACTCGCAGGCTGGGACGTACTTCGTCATGCTCTATGTCTATGACGAGGCGTGGAGCTACGGATCCGCGCAGATGCTGTACGAGGTCGTCGACGCTGCGCCGCCGGTCGCGATAGCCGCCTACGACAACCCGCGGCCGCTCGTGGGCGAGACGGTGACCTTCGACGGTAGCTGGTCATTCGACCCTGACGGGACGATCGTCCGCTACATCTGGCAGTTCGGGGACGGAGCGGTCGCCGAGGGCATGTACGCCACGCACGCGTACGCGCACTGTGGCGTGTACGAGGTCCGGCTGACGGTCGTTGACGACTCGATGCTGTCCGACGACAATGTCGTGTACATCACGGTCGCGTCCGTGCCCATCGCCGCCTTCGAGATGACGCCCGAGAAGCCCGCCGCCGGCGATGTCGTGGCGTTCTACGCCTACGGCTCCTACGACGAGGCCGGGATAGTGGACTACACCTGGTCCTTCGGGGACGGCACCTACGCGAACGGCTGGGAGGTCTCGCACCAGTACACCGCGACGGGCAGGTACACGGTGACGCTCACCGTGACCAACGTCTACGGCGTGCAGTCGTCGATCTCCGAGTCGTTCACCGTCCGTGGGCACGCCCCCAGCATCAGCGGGACAATCGTCGATGCGGACCTCGAGCCGGTCAAGAACGCAGCCATCAGGCTTTACGCCGACGGCGTGCTCGTGACCCATGTCAGGACCGATGGCTCGGGCGAGTTCGGGTTCGGCTCGCTCGAGCCCGGGGCCTACCGGTTGGTCGTCTCCAAGGACGGTCTCGGGGCGGCTACCTTCGTCGTGGCGTTCACTGGAGTACCGGTCGATGTCGGCGAGGTCGTGCTCTCCGCCGGGGATGTGTTCGTGGACCTGGTACTGGCTGTCGAGGCCAGGTTCGCGACGTAGACCCGTCGCGCGGGATGCCCTGCCTTACGTGTCCCAGCATGGGCCATGTGCCCGCATCTGCAGCATCAGCCCGCCTGCATGGCGGGAGGCATGACGAAAAGAAGGATGTAAGTGATTTGGGAAGAGGCCCGCGGGGCCTCTTCGGCTTGGAGTTTGTCAGGACCTGCCTGCTCAGGCGAGCTTCTCGGCGACCCATGTGCGTCCGTTGAAGTCGGAGAACGCCACGCAGAAGTCGTACCAGCTCGTCTCAGTGGCGAACGGTATGGTCGCGTACTCGTCCTTGATGGACTTCATGCCGTCGTGCGTTGAAGGCAGGTAGATCGCCAGCCCGGTCGAGTCCACGTTGTGCTGGCCGTTGAACACCGCGAACATGCAGTCGTCCGTGGCCATCACGACCTCCTGGGCCGCGTCCCTTATCCCCGTGTCCTTGATGGTCGGATCCGCGATGAGGTTGTTGGCGAAGCCGATCAGGTCCACGTTGTACGGATAGTAGTACCTGTCCGCCTGGATGTAGGCCGCCTGGTACGCGTTCACGTACGTGCTGAGCGACCCGAGCAGCTCGGCGCCGAAGTAGTCGACGGCCGCCTTCAGGTCGTCCATGTAGGTCATGTCGAAGACGCTTATGGTCCAGTCGACGAAGCCGCTCATCGAGGTGTAGAAGTCGGCGTACTCCTCCGCTACGCAGACAGCGAACGCCCTCGCGTCCATGGTCGGTTCGGCGACCAGGGCCGCGGCGATCGTGTCGTAGGGGAAGCTGTAGGCCGAGATGACCTCCTCGCTGTACACGAGGTAGCTCGCGTAGTCCCTCAGCTGGTAGGATACCTCGGGCATGGCCATCAGGCACGCGTCGAACCCGACGACCCCTATGACCTCGCCCGTGGCCTCATGGACCCCGGCGAAGGCCTCCCTGAGCTCCACCATCGTGATGCAGTCGTCCACGCCCGTCAGCTCGAGGGTCGTGTCGTCCCAGCAGATGCCTCTCCAGCCGCCGCCGTGGTCCCAGAGCATGACGGAGTACTTCTCGGCCGGGTAGTCCGTCATCCCGTTCACGATGAACCCTTCGAGTACGTCCGGGTCCGCCATGTTCACTTCCTTCGGGTAGCCGTACTTCTCGCCTACGGACACGGACACTCCCTGCTCCACATAGAGCAGGTCGGCCACGTCCGAGAGCTTGTCGTACAGAACGACGAAGTTCACGTTCTCGTCGGAACCGACCATCTCCATCTGTTCGAGGCTCATGTCGCAGTACGCTTCCAGGTTGTTGTCCCCGTCCAGATAGACGAATATGGTCCAGTCCTTCTCCTCGCTCCCGGCGGACATGGGCAGTGAGAAGACGACGGTCATCATCACCGCGAACGCCGCTATCGCTCCTATTCTAGAAAACCCATTCATTCGTGTTATCCCCCTCTTGAGACCGGATATGTCTCGGAACCCCCGCAACGAGGTGACGCCAGGATGGCGCCATCGGCGAGTACGGGACTAACGCTATTATATTTTTTCCGTGGCCGCGTGGCCGGGTGCCGGAGAGGCCGATTGCTTCTCACGGTCCCCTTTCCTCTCGCAGAGGCGGGCCGCCTCCTGTCCTTTCCGCTACCTCCCGACGAACTCCCTGTACAGTCCGATGGCCCTTCTGCTCGTGAGCAGGCGATGTTTGATGTTCACCGCGGGAAGTTCCCCTTGGCCCGCCCTTAGTGTCAGGTAGTTCGCGGAATAGGGCGTATCGCCCGCGATGCCCTTGAGGGGTTGGAGTTCATCTTCGCCCGTACCAACCTGGTCCAGGATGTCCAGCAGCGACTTCGCCATCTGGACCTCCAGGAGGCCCGCGAGGCGGCGTGCGTCGCCTCCCTTGTCGCTCGCTTCCTCGAGCATGAGTCCGTATCTGGACCTCTCAGACTCAAGGATATGGGCCGGGGGCCAGCCATGCTTCAGGAAGTGCAGGTTGAGCAGGAGTCTGCCGATGCGGCCGTTGCCATCGCCGAACGGATGGATCGTCTCGAACCTGTGATGCATCCACGCTCCTAGCGGGAACACCCCTTCGCCCTGGGCGCTCCTCCTGTTGTATTCATTCAACCATTCCTCCATCACGGGTACGACCTTCTCGTACCTCGGAGGGGTGTGCTTGGACCCCTGTATGGTCACATTCCACCATCGCCACCGGCCGGCATGCTCGTAGATCCCGTGGAACACCGTCTGGTGGAGACCGAGGACGGTCTCCAGCGTGACGGGCACTGCCGTCAGCTTCATGAGACCTTTGAATGCGGCGTAGTGCTGAATGGTCTCCGTCACGTCTGTCGCCGGCCTGTTCTTCGGTGACCGGTTGTCGAAGAGGACACCCTCGACCTCTGACAGGGTCAGGGTGTTGCCCTCGAGAGCGTTCGTCCCCCAGGTGTTCACGGCGCCCACTTTCATCCATACCGTGTCGGGCAGGTTCTCCAGCGAGGTCCTGCTCAGGAGTTCGGATTTTAGGGCTTTGAGTATGTTTTCGTTCACAATTGGATGTAATAACATATGATGCATATAAGTAAATATGTTTTCAGCTATAGAATGCCATTAAAACATACTTGTGTTGCGCTCAAATGTACATTAAGTCGTGGTTCCGTTCTCTCAGTACGAAGTGCTGTGAAACGATGGTTTCACAGCACCCGTGATGGAAGTGTGGAATGGATTCGTGGTTGAACCGAGACGGTAGGCTCGTTTTCGATCAGAGGGGTCCTGCGCCCCGTCTCGCCCCTTGTCAGGCGGGTCCGGTCGAGGGCCGGGTGAGGCATGCTCCGCCGGCAGGCTCCGGCTCGTGCCGTTGGCCCATCGAAGTCGCTCGTTATGCGTACTTGAGGCTGCGCCAGGTCGCGGTGATGTATACCCGGCCTGACACGGCGTCGACCGCTCGTTCGCATGGCACAGGTGCGCATCGGAGGCTGAGATATGTTGACGGCCAGATGCGGTAGGACGTCCGAGTTGACGTTCATATAGTGCAGGTGTGTATCGGGAATTGCGACTGGGTCGTGGGTGGTCAATGTGGGTTCGTTGCGAGTCGAAGTCCTGAAGCGCCTCGTCACCGCCGTCATAGCGTTCTTCGTGATACTGACGGTCATCTTCTGGGCGTTCAGGGTGGCGCCGGACGACTCGCACAGGGCGCTCCTCGGACGGGGTATGCACGGCGTGGACGACGCGCTCGTCGATGACATGAGCCTCGGGGAGCCCCTGATCGTCCAGTACATAGACTACCTCGGCGACACCCTCCGCGGGGACCTCTATTCCTACTACGGATATGGCAGCGTGCCCGTCGCGGACATCGCGTTGGAAGCGGCCGAGGTGACCATGATCCTGTTCGCGGTCTCCCTCGTGCTTTCCTGTCTGGTCGGAGCGTGTTTCGAGAGGTTCATCGCGGGCCCGACAGGGAGCCTGCGGGACAGGCTGAGCCGTGTCCTGGCGGTCTTGGCCTGGTCGGCGCAGGTCTCAGGACTGGCGATGCTCATCGTATACTGTGACGTGAGGGTCGGGTCCCCGCTCCCGAACAGCATGCGTCCGTTCGGTCTTTGGCTCGCTGACCTGGGAGGGCTGGGCGACGCGCTGATCAGCCTGGTGTTGCCCGTCGCGTCGATAGTCTGCGTGACCTCCCCCTTCTTCTGGCTGATCCTCCGTCATGGCCGGACCGCATGCGGGTCCGCTGGCAAGGCCGAGGGGGTGACGGCCGTGTTCGGCCGGCTGAGGGCCACGGGGCCCATGCCCTTGTTCTTCGTCTCCTGGGTGATGCTGTCGACTCTGGCCGTGGAGCCCCTGTTCGCGGCGCGTGGACTCGGGTATGTCATGTTCTTTGCCGTGTCGAATGCGGACCTGGTCGTTCTGATGGGATGCGTCCTCGTCGTCGCGCTCCTGACGCTGGCCGTCGTGACGGTAACGGACCTGCTGCTCCTCCTCGCGCCCGCGGCGGCGGAGTCCGTGGCCGAGGCGGCCATCGTGCCGAGGTCCGACAGGCCCCGTCCGCTTTCGCTAGCGATATGCGCCGTGAGGCGCGCGTGGTCCGGCGTGAGGCGGAGCCGGGCGGCGCTCGCCTCGTTCGCCGTGCTCGCAGCGTTCGTCGCCATCGCGGTCCTCGCCCCAGTGCTGTCCATGGTGGATGGTGACCCATCCACCAATTTGACCCCGGACGTGCTCCTCGATCCGTCTCTCACCCCGTCTCCGGAGACTGGCCTCATCCACCTGCTGGGTACGGACCACCTGGGCAGGGACCTGTACTCGCTCATGCTCTACGGTGCGAGGGGTCCCCTGGTCCTGGTCGCGTTCCTCGCGCTGTCCACGTTCCTTGTCGCGTGCGCGCTCGGCGTCCTCGCCGCCATGGCCGCCAGGCTCCCGGCCAGGGTGACTGCGGCGGCATATGTGCCGCTGAGAGGCGTCACATACGCCTTCGCCGCGGTCTCGTGTGTCCTCATCATGTATCAGCTGATCGGTATCTGCGGGATGGACCTGCTCTCCTATTCGGTGGCCTTCGCATTCATGTACATGGCGTGGGCGTGGGAGGTCGTGGTCGTGCCAGCGCATCGGCTGTCAAGGGCGTCCATCGCCGCTGGGACATCCGGCCTGTGGTCGCTCATCCAGGGATCGTTGCGCGTGGTCGTCCCCAGGTCCCTCCGCGCCGCGAAGACGGCGACCGTGGTCGGCTTCCTCGTCGTCACGATGATCATCACGCCTGCGACGCTCATGATCCATTCATGGCCAGCGCCGTCCCCGACATGGGGTCACATGATGGACGACGCCGCCACCAGCTCCGCCCTGCTCGCAGGTCCGCAGTTGTATTTCATCGTCCCGTTCGTCCTCCTGACGCTCCTGGGCGCGAGCGCGTACATCCTGATGGACCGCCTCGAAGCGGTTGCGGAGGGTCGGCGGGAAGGATGAGTATTCCCGGTCGGGTGCCCTCGCCCTCGACCGCCCTGAACGCAATCGGTCAGCGTGTCCTTCGTCTTATCTATGGTCGATGTCGTCTCCATCGCGGTGCGTCCATGGGGTCCCGCGGATGTGCGCCAACCACGCCCGGGACGAGGTCATCAGGGCGGAGATGATCCGGCTTGCCCCTCGTATACTCGCAGGGTTGATGTCGGTGCAGGAGAACGGGTCCGATCAGAGCCACTTCGCGGGGTGTCAGTATGCGAAAAACGGGTGGTAAGTGTTAAAGCCTATCACGGTCATGCCGGCGTGGCGTAGGCCAGGGGCGAGGGGGATATGAGGAGCAGTCTTGCGAAGCTAGCGGTCATGGTCTTGGTAGTCGCGTTCGTCGCCGTGCCAGCGTTCTCGAGCCGGACGGCGTCGGAGCCGGTCACCCCGGTCGAGGAGAAGGACTGGACGATCCTGATGTACTGGGACGCGGACAACAGTCTGGAGTTCTGCACCGAGTTCGCGATGACCACCTGGCAGTCGGCCATGGTCTCCGACGAGCATGTCAACCTGATCGCCCTCGTCGACCTGCTCTCCGTCAACGGCACATGGATCTACAGCTTCGGGGACGGCTCGTACGAGATGGTCGCCGAATGGCCGGAGATGAACACCTCCGACGCCTCCGTGCTGAAGACGTTCATCATGTTCGGCCTGGACATGTACCCTGCCGAGAAGACCCTCCTCGTCATGCAGGACCACGGCTACTCCTGGCGCGGCCTCTGCGTGGACGACACGAACGGCGGCGGCATCATGCTCATAGAGGACCTGCGTGCCGCCCTCGACGATGTGAAGGTTGCGCGCGGAGTGCCGATCGACATCATCGCATTGGACGCGTGCAGCATGTCCACGCTCGAGGTGGCGTACGAGCTCAGGGATGTCGTCTCGTACTTCGCCGCATCCCAGGTGGTCGTCCCGTACGACGGCCTCCCCTACGATATGATCATCACATCGCTCATGGACGACCCGACGGTCTCCCCGGAGGCGCTGGCGACGTCCATGGTCGACATGTACATGGAATACTACAGCTCGAAGACCCTGTACGAGCACATCTACCCGTACGACCAGGACTTTGTGGCGTTCTCCGCGTTCAACGAGTCCAAGGTCGGGGCCGCGGGCGAGCGCTTCATCGAACTCACGGCCGTGCTCGAGCCGCTGGTCGTCGAGTACGCGGCCGAGATCAAGGCCGCGAGGGACGCGGCCAACACGGGCATATGGGCCAACATAGGCGGCTGGGAGTACCTGGCGGACGTGTGCACGTTCTTCGAGGGGATGAAGGGGCTCGACCCCGCGCTCGATACGTCCATCGACGCGTTCCTGGTCGCGTTCGACGCCTCGCTCCTGAGCGAGGGGCACAGCGAGGTCCTCGGGGACCTGCCGCAGGGCGCCGTGATACACTTCCCGCCCTGCCTTGCGCTGTACGACTCGGTCTCCTGGTGGTGGGCGAAGCAGTTCGTGTACAACGACATAGGCCTGGACCTGGTCGACGACTCGCGCTGGTACCAGTGCCTGATGGAGTACTACTTCTCGGAGCCCGGGGAGCAGTCAAGGCCGAACAAGTGAGCAGAGGCATCGCACTTCCCGTGACCGGGCTCCTGCGCCGGGCGCATCCTCCTCTTTCGAATGAGCTGAGAGGGACGACGGATGGTACGCCTGCTGTTCACAGCCGCATCTGCCCCCCTTTTCTGCCGAGCCCGTCGGAAAAGCGGGTCGCCCCCGCCGATCCCGAGGGTTCACTGTGGCGATCACAGAGTGGGGTTGCTCATCAAGGGGTAGCGGTCAATGCTGTCGCTGTCGATGGTGTACGGCGTATCTCCGACCCCATCGGAGTCGAGGTCCTCGCCCGTGTAGTCCGACCAGTAGTTGCCTCCCGATACGCCGTCATCCCAAAGGTTCGAATCACCCTCGCAGTCTATCGCCTGGACATCGTTTCCGAAGAATCCGTTGTGATGGATGACGACGGCCGTCCCGCTGTCGTCATCCGCCAGAACCTGGATCCCGACCCCGCTGTGCCACAGGGCGTTGAATGTGACGTTCACCGATGTGCTCGCATCGATGAACACCCCGACGCTGACATCGAGCATCGAGGTCCCGTCTATTTCGTTCCGGGTTATGGTGATCTCGGTCGATCGTGAGACTAGGATCCCCGCTCCCGTGACTTCAATGTGATTGCTATCGATTGTGATGAGGTATCCGTCATCGAACACTATCCCATTACCTGAGTAGAGTATGTGGTTCCGTTCCACATTGACAAGGGACGGCGACCTGAGGCTTATGGCTGCGACCTTGCTATCCTCGATGTAGTTGTCTGTTATGTTCAGGTTGGATACGTCGTATCCTCCTATGCCAATCTCGCACAGCACGAAACTGTTGTTTCTGATGTCGACACTCCAAAGCCAGGAGTACACATAGATGCCGTATTTGCACTGCCGGAAGTCGTTTTCCATCAGCACAGACGCATCGCAGAGTTCTGAGGTGTCCTCGAAGGAAATTCCAGCCAGGCAACCACTGAACGTGTTGCCCGAGGCATTGACCATTGAAACGCTGTCGACCATGATCCCTTTCCCGAGGTTAGTGAATGTGAATGTGCATGACTCCACTGTCACATTGCGCGAGCCCCACAGGGCTATCCCGCAACGATCGGACATGAATTCGGGCAGCAACTCCGGATCGATATCGAAGGTCACATTCCTGATCTTGAGGTGGGCCTGCGTCTGCGCCAGTGTTATCCCATAGCAGTCATGTGAATGCTCACCTGTCGATACGAGTATGCTCAGGTCCTCGATCAGATACGGACTTGCCGCGGTCCCGTTCCCTCCGGTGACATACTCCGATGATTCGAGTCCCGCATCCCCGCTGATCACAATGGTCTCGCTGATGGCAGCCCGGTCATCGGCTCCCCCGTAGTGGACGGCCACTAATGCACCTGCGATCATCAAGACGGCCGCTGCCGTCACAGTCAAAAGGATCGTCGTACGCCTGCCAATCAGGGCCACTCCTCCCTGGCCATGTCAACGCTCGCCCGGATTTAGGCTTTTCGATAGGTCCCTCTCGGGCAGGTCACATGCCTCCGCTGCCTTCTGATCGAACCCGAGCCCGGCAGACTCGCCCCTGAGCCACGGCGAACTCTCGTTCGCACCCAAGGGTGACTGATGGAGCCTAGGCCACACCTGGTTGGGATGGTTCGAGTCTCAGTAGCTCGTGAACCACCCTCTCCTTGAGCCAGCAGCAATCTTCTTCTGAGGGACCTCGCCAGCCAGACTCGATGGGGGCCGAGATTCTATCCCGATCGGTGGGTCTCTCTCTTCTTGAGATTTCCGCACCTGGAGCCTTTTACTGACGGAATCCATTATCGAAGTTGGTTTCCGTTTCTGGATTCTACCGGCAGCTGTCCTATAATCCCTGTCGTTCCCTTCTCAGACTCCGCGGGTCCCTCATCTGTCCTCTTGGCGAGGATATGACCTGTGGTCATGTCCGAGACGGGCATCCGTCCGTTCCCGTCTCCTCAGGGAGGTCTCTGGTGGATCACCTCGTTGATCCACTGCACGAGTTTCTTGTAGGCCTCCTCCCCCTTCGGAGTCAGCGAGAATCGTTCGTGCCCGTCCGAGGAATCCTCGATAGCGATCAACCCCCTCCCGTCCATCCATGAGACGTATCTCCTGAAGACATCGTAGTTGACGTTCGAGGCGACCTGGAGCCTGGTCTTGAGCATCGGCTTCTGCTCCTTCCACAGTCTCTCCAACAACCGGGCTACGACATATAGATCGGGCCGGTCGAGAGGCTGGGGGTCGTCCATTTACTACACGCTCCCCAGATATGTCTCCATCTCCGCCTTCAGGGTCTGGATGCGCTTCGCCAAACCTGCGACAGTTACCTCGTCCTCTTCCGCTCGATGTTTCTTCCATCTGAGATATGTGAATGCGGCCAGTGAACCGAATCCGGCTGACATGCCAAGGAATATCGAGGCGTTGGACAACTGTCCTCTCAACAGATCCAGGGTTCCGCCTGCCCCTAGCACCAATGCAAAACATGAGAAGAAGAATATGAGCAGCCACGATCCTGGGTCTCTGAACATGCCCGCCTTTCGTCTGGCTTTGAGCCACTTCGGGGTCTCTTTGTAGGATTCAACGATCAGTTCGAACGAGCTCGGTTCGCCGTCCCGAAGCTGCTCTCGCGCGACCTCTCTGGAGAGCGCGACCTCCAGCCTAGCTGCCCAAGACCTCATCTCATCGATTCTCGGTGTTGACCACCGCGCGAGCAATCGCCAAGAGACAATCGATGCAGTGATCCCCGTGACGATGCCGATGAGCAAAGAGAGAACGCATCGAGTTCTCACATCGAACTCCTGGAGCATGTATGCGCCGCTGGATACGGCAAGGGCTGCGGACAGGGCCAGGCTCACCGTGACCAGTATCAGGATGGAGTCCTGGTAGTTCGACCTGGCAGCCTCATATGCCTCTGCCGAGAGTCTTCGCCATTCGGACAAGCACTCGACCAACATGGCGCGTGTGCCCGCCTTCGCGCCCGGTTCGTCCGGGATTGGTGCTGGTGACAACCTCGGAAGGACGCGGTCGCTTGCGAAGACAGCCGACCTGTAGAGCATGAACAATACGATGGCCATTGCCAATGGGGCCCCCATGGGTATGAGCAGCAGAATGACCAAGACGCTCCAACCTGCTGGCGTAGCGTCCGTACTATACGAGACGAGGGTACCTTCAGGGGCGGGCTTGGTCTTGATTTTGATTGCCAAG
>Ga0315278_10005962_pt1 | contig 11054 bp, 9 predicted proteins | sample YL17G06_0_MG_FD_203880 | JGI IMG/M metagenome (GOLD analysis project Ga0315278, IMG submission 203880) | Sediment microbial communities from Yellowstone Lake, YNP, Wyoming, USA - YL17G06_0 | ecosystem: Environmental > Aquatic > Freshwater > Lake > Sediment | place: USA: Wyoming | collected... | reverse complement strand
CTCGATGGTGCCCTCGTACAGCGGCGACTCGCCCTATTTGATCTTCACGAAGTACAACGACTACGCCGGGTCCGACGGCGGCCAAGGGGTGAACAAGGTGGCGGTGCTCGACCCCAATCACACGATGGTCGAGCCGCACCCGTCATCGAACGGCCAGGTGGTCATGAACGAGGTACTGACCGCCGCCGGGGTCACCCCGGACGCCGAACACACGGCGACGTATCCCAACGCCGTGCGCGAATGGTGCATCAACTCCGCAGCAGTCGATCCCGCGACTGGCTCGATCCTCGTCAACAGCGAAGACGGCAAACTCTATCGCTGGAACCTGACCGCGCAGACGCTCTCCGAGTCGGTCACGTTGTCGGCGGGAGTGGGCGAGGCGTACACACCCACGGTGATCGGCCCCGACGGCACCGTCTACGCCATCAACGAGGCGATGTTGAATGCCGTCGGCCAGACGCAGCAATCCGCCCTTTCCATCAACGACGTCCTCGTGACCGAAGGCGACAGCGGGACGCACGCCGCGACGTTCACCGTGACGTTGTCACCGGCGAGCACGCAGACGGTGAGCGTGAGCTGGGCGACCGGCAACGGTACCGCCGTTGCCGGCTCGGACTACACCGCGGCGGCGGGAACCCTGAGCTTCCCGCCGGGGGCGACCTCGCGCACCCTGAGCGTGGCGGTGACGGGGGACAAGACGAGCGAGGCGAACGAGACGTTTTCGGTCAGCCTGAGCAACGCCACCGGCGCCACCCTCACCGACGCGATCGGACAAGCGACGATCGTCGACGATGACCCGTTCCCCAGCCTGTCGATCCAAGACAAGTCCGGTAAGGAAGGCAACTCCGGGACGACGACCCTCCTGTTCACCGTGAAGCTCTCCGCCGCAAGCGGGCAACCCGTAAGCGTCGCCTACGCCACCGCCGACGGCACGGCCATGGCCGCCAGCGACTACGTGGCCGCCAGCGGCGTGCTCACCTTCCCTCCCGGGACAACCAGCCGGACGATTCCGATCACCGTGATCTCGGACACCGTCAAGGAGAGCAACGAGACGTTCTTCGTGGACCTCAGAAGCCCGTCAAAGGCGACCATCGCGCGCAGGCGCGGCCAGGGGACCATCAGTAACGACGATCGCTGAGCCGGAGACCTCTGCTCACGGTCCCCGCACGACAATTTCCCTGCCGCGAATGCGCTCGCTCCGCTGGCCACCGCCGGGGTCCCGCGCGTCAAGCCGAGGAGTCAACCGAGGCGACCGAGCTTGACGTCCGCCGTGCCGTCGGACTAATCGAGGTGACCGTGATCGTCGCGGACGTCGCGACAACCAACCGAAAGCGAGGGACCCATGGCCCAAGGCAAAGCGAAAAAGATGTGGGCGCTCCCGGGCGCCGAAATCACCGCTCCCGCGTCTCTGCTGATGCACGGCGGCGACAACACGTTGCTGCAGTGTCCGTGCCCTTCGTTCTTGATCGAGCACGACAGGGGGTTGGTGTTGTTCGACACCGGTTGCAATCCGAAGGTCATCGACGACGCGGCCGGCTACTGGGGCGAGGTCGCGGCGCACCTGCCGGTCAAGTGGAGCAAGGCGGATACGTTGGACAAGCAGATCGAAGGCGTCGGCTACAAGCCGAGCGACGTCAAATACGTTGTGTTGTCGCACTCGCATCTCGACCACTCCGGCGGTCTCACCTACTTCCCGAAGGCGAAATTCCTGGTCGGCGCCGGAGAGCTGCGCTACGCATATTGGCCGGATCCCGACCGGCGCTGGGCGTTCATCTTGAACGACTTTCTGCCGACGCGCGCCTACGACTGGCTGGAGTTGAATTACGATTTCGACCTCTTCGGCGATGGCGCGGTGCAGTTCCTGTACACGCCTGGGCATACTCCGGGCGAGTGCACGCTGGTGGTGAACTTCGCCAACCGGAAGATCGTGCTGCCGGGAGACACGGTTCACCTGCGGGCCGCGCTCGACAAGGAAGCGACGATGCCAGCCGACGTCGATCCGCTCGCGGCGACCATCTCGCTCCGGCGGATCAAGGCGCTGCGCGACATCACCGGCGCCACGGTGTGGATCACGCACGATCCCGAGGACTGGAAGGAGCATCCGCACCGGATCGAATAGCGGGACGAGGCGAGCCGATGCCGCTCTACGAATGGCGCTGCGTGTGGTGCGACCTGACGTTCGAGGCGTTGGTCGCCGTCGGCGCGGCGAAGCGAAAGCGACCATGCCCGCATTGCCGGCGACCGGCGGCTCACGTGATGTCTGCTACGCGCCTCAATTTGGGCCGCCTTCCGCCGCCGATCGACGCGAGACCGGCGGGGGCGAAGCCCGACGTTACGCAGCTCAAGGTTCCGAGCTTCGCGCGGATGTGCTGGATGGACAACCGATCCGCGGCGCGCCTGGCAGCCTACAAGCACGGGCGGGGTGCCGAATACGACGACAGGACCGCCGCGCGCGACGAGGCGAAGAAGAACTATGGGGTGGCAGAGAAGCCGAGCTCACACCCGCACGGGCATTCCCCGCTGGCCGATCCGGCGGTGTTCGCGAGGCGCGCCGCGGCCGCGCGCAAGTCGGCGGGGAAGCCGGAGCCGGCGCGCTGAAGCCGCGAGGGGCCACGAACGTTTGATAAGTTCGGTAGGCCTCATCCCCCGCGGAAGCGGCGCGCGGCGCCTTGTGCGGCTCGTAGGTCGCGGTCGCGCGCTCGAGTCGAGCTTTCGAAGCGCCGGGAGGGAGCGCGGGCCGACTGTTGACCTTCCTTCTCTCGTCGTGGTTCTTCGTGTGCGTAACTGGCGCGCGGGCCGGCGCACGTCAAATCCATTTCCTAGTCTTCTCCAATCACCTCGAGGCCTGCCTGCGCGCACGCGATGTCCTGCTCTACCGTTCCTCCGCCTACTCCTATGCCGCCGACGACTTCGCCGTCGATTCTGATTGGCAATCCTCCCCCCACGACCGTTGCGCGAGAGAAGTGTGACAGGCCAATCAGTCGCGACGGGTCATCCTTGATCCGCTTGTAGAGGTCCACGGTACTCATTCCGTAAAGCGCCGTGTAGGCCTTCCGCTGGCAACCTTCGATACCCAACAGCGGTGCCCCGTCCATACGGCCAAAGGCCTTGAGATTGCCGCTCTCATCCAGGACCGCAACGTTTTGCTTCACGTTCAGCTCTTTCGCGCGTTCGATCGCTGTCAAAACCATCCGGGCAGCGAGCTCGAACGTTATCGCCTTTTTGGTGTATGTCTTTTCCATGGATGATCCTTTCCTGGAGGCGGCGCTCAAACACTGATCCACTCGACGATTCGTTTGTAGCCCGTCCCCTCTTCATGTCCTACGATCTTCAAGAAGCGAGGAGTCGTGGTGTCAAGGCGAGCCGCAGGAGCCGGGCGACGAGGCGGCCTGCGGCCTCGCCGCCCGGCTTCTCCTCCACGGCGACGTGCAGAACGTGTTCGACCTGCGAGATCGCGATCAAGCCACGGGCGATCCTTACGAGGCCCGGAAAGAGATTCCTGGAAGCGACGAGCACGAGAGCAAGTCCAGCCATCTCGAACACCTCGAAGATTCCGGTACATGGTTTTCAAGAGAGCAGATCTTTATAGCGCGATAAAAACCAAGTAACGAAGCACCAAACAGAAGGAAACGGAGGAACTATCTATGACAAAGACAACCCTTACGTACACAAAGGAGGAGCTTGAGGAGAGGAGTGAAGATTTTCATCAGCTCATCTTGGAGGCCCTGGAGGAAGGGAATATTGAAAAGGCGAAATATTGGGCCAAGAGGAACCAGGAAACTCGGGAGTATATCCACGATATGTATATTGCGTGGGTGCCGCGTCTGTTATCCCTCATCCATGAGCGATTGGGAGAAGATCAGTTCGTTCCTATTTTGAGGGAGTCGGTGAAATCCTTTATCGAACCGCTGTATGGCACAAAAAAGGCGATGGTGGAGCAGGGCGGAATGAGAGCCTGGATGGATTTTATCGTCGATGTCTGGAGACAGCACTGCGGGGCATTCAAACTCGAAGAAGACGAAGAAAAATTCATCATGACACAACAACCCTGCGGCAGCGGTGGCCAGTTGGTGAACCGGCAAGTGTATGACGGTATTTATGGAGAACGAAGATATCAGGGGAAAGGTCACTGCACCTTCGGTCAGGAAGGGTTGCCTCTTTACTGCGGACACTGCGTGTGGGGCCATATGGTGTTGCCGATGAAATATGCAGGTGAGCCGCTTTGGGTTCATGACTACGAAAACCCTTTTCCTAAGAAGCCGGGAGATCCATGCACTCACTATTTCTATAAAGATCCATCCAAGATTCCAGCCAAGTATTATGAAATGGTCGGCATGAAAAAACCGGTATAGCGCACGTTTCTCTATCTTTCCGGCTGGCGAGGATCCGAGCTGAGGGCTCTCGAATGGCGTGACGTAGATCTCGCTCCCTCGCCCGACGATTTTCCTTGGGCACCTGACTGAGGCAGAAGACTGTCTTGAAGGAGGAGGTGTTCCAAGTCCCGACGTCCATCCTCATCCCTCATCTTGGCTCGGCGTCTTCACGAAACGGCACGACAAATTGCACCGCATCTTCCGGCCGCCCTTGCCCTGGAATAGGCACGCCGGAGGTATGCAATTCCCGCCATTTTACGGGACCATTGACGCCATGCAGGCAGAATACCACTCGGCTTCTCGAGGCCTCGACCCGTACCTCCATGAAGCTCTGAAAAAACGGGGCGTGGTTGAAGTCGAACATGCCGGACAGCGTCTCTGGGGAGAGCGGCCAAGCTCCGAACCGCCGGACCCAGAGCCAGAAAGGCAGCTTCCAGGCCGGTGTCTCGGCATCGAGCTTGGCGAGGACGGACTGTGTGTCGGGATAGAAGGCCCACGCGACGGTGGCGGGCGCCTGCGGCCAGGCGAGTGCAGTTCCAATGCTGAGATAGGCACCGCCCCCGCCGTTGACGAAATGATGCAGGGAGCGGTTCGCCCGACCGTCAGGAATGACTTCGGCGTAGTACTCGAAGTCGTGGGTGTCGCCGGCCATGGCCACGCGAACGCCATGGCTCGAGAGCAATCGATAGAGAGCTGAAAACCTCTCGTCGCCCGGGGTCGTATCGGCCCCTCCGGCAAAGCGTGGATGCCCAACGATCGCCATCGTGAATTTGCCCTTGGCGCGAGCGAGCGCGCGTTCGAGCCAGGCCAATTGAAAATCGTCCACGCCTCGGGTGATGCCGGTGTCGATCGCGATGAGCGCGAAATGCTCCGTCTGGATCTCGAAGAACGGGGCTCGCTGCGCGGCGTTGTCGATCTCGTACAAGCTGCGCAGACGGGCGGCTTGCTCGAGAAGATCATCGATCCTGCGGCGATTGGTGCTCGTCAGATGCAGATCGGCCACCACGCGGGCAGAGAGAGCCGCTCGCGCGGCCTTCGGCTCCAAGAAGTTCGCGTTGAAACCCTCCAGCGCATCGAACCAATCGTGGTTGCCGGGGATCGCGTAGATGGGCTTCCTGAAGCCCTTGAATGGCAGGTAGAAGTTGGGCTCGTAATCCGTCATCGCGCCCGCGGGGTAGATCACGTCGGAGGAGACGACGAGGAATTTCACATCCCCGCCGCGGCCGACCTCCAGATAGCGTTCCATCAGGGCGTATTGAGAAGCGTCGCCCTCTCCGGGGTCGCCGATCACGAGGAAGCTGAAATCCTGGCGATCTACTCCGTCGGGGTTCACCCGGAATAGCGCGTCAGTCTGGTCACCATAGGCGGCGGCGACCGCCTTGACCATCCCCTCGCGCCATTTGTCGACCCGCAGCTCCGTCATCTTCTGGTAGAAACCACTGGCCCAGCTTTCCGTGTTGAAGTACCAGCTGAAGCCCCAGATCGGGTTGATGGCGACGAACAAGGCCGTGACGGGTAATCCGAGGCGCAAGGCGAGGCCCATTGCTGCCGGCAACGACCTGCGAGCCGCAACCAGCATCATGGAGAAGGCAAAGCGACTTTCTGTCCATGCGGAGAGCGTCCAGCGCGGCAGCGGCTGCAGATCGGCGTCGCCGCCATTGATGCGCACCCGCCAGGCGGCACGCTCGATCGGACGCGTCAGACGGCGCCACAGAACACGCAAGGGCAACAGCAGAAATACGCCGATTGCGACCGTCATGCCGATATCGCCGGCAGTGGCAACAAAGGGTGATATCAAGCCCAGCCATGTGGACCCGGATTGCATGCGGCCGAGGTGAATGGCGAAGAATAAGGCCGCGACGGCAGCGAACCAGGCGTACTCGGTCCTCCGCACCGGCTCGGCACTCGAGGCGATACGCTCCCTCGTCTGCTTGAACAACTCGTGCGGCTCCAATCCAAGCCTGGGGTCTGGATGGACGGAGGTCGGCTCACTGGGCAGCTCGGTATCGCGTGCGCCGGGCGACAAGAGCAACTGCCAACCGGCCGCAACCGTATAGCCTCCGACGGCGACACCAACGGCGACGCTGAAATCCACCCGGCGCCATAGCATCCAGACAAGGAAGCATAGCGCGAGGCTGGCCAGCCCGTTGATGACGGCGACCGGTCTCGGCGCAATGCTGGTCCCGGCAATCGCCCGACCGACCTTCGTGGCACCATCCAGGCCAAGCAGACCCATGAGTAGAAGGACGAGGCCACTGACCGCCAGCGATGGGCTGACCAGAAGCAGAAGGCCTGCAGCCAGGGGGAGACCACCGGTCAGGTACGAGCCCGGCCGGAAGCGATGGCCGGCGGACTTGACCGTTTGCCACACATCGGCGACCCCGACGGCGCATATCGGCAGGGCCAGCAACTGCAACGACCAGGCCCCGGCGACGAACGGCGCCGCCAGGGATAAGCTACCGATTGCGATCAGCAACGCTCCGATCGGTCGGTGGGCCAGAGGATTTTTGAGGCGTTCTAGCACCGCGCCCCTGACTGCGGAGCATCGGGGGTGATCCCGTCGGGACCCGCGCTCGCCGAGGCGCCCTACGCCAGGAGCCTCCAGATCCAAATCGCCACGATCGTCACCTGCACGACGAACAGCGTGGCGCGGATCAGCACGAAGGGCACGGCCGTCGACGCGATGTGCACCAGGGACTGCGCGAATCGAGCGCAGAGGAGCGGCATCGCCAGCCCGTCGGTGACATCGGCCTTCCCGGCGACCGCGGCCGACAGGATCACCGCGCCCACGACCGGCAGGAACTCGACGCAGTTCAGGTGCGCGCGGGTCAGCCGGCTTCCCAGGGGATCGACGTCGCTCCCGTCCGGGGCGAACGAGTTAATCGCCTTGCCCGTGCGCACCGTGGTGAGCACCCGGTAGTTGGCGAGCGTGAAGACGAGCAGGATGGTCCATGCGGCAAACCCGCACAGCGCAACGAGTGATGGTCCCATAAGCGAGCCCTCCAGTGGTCGAGATGGCCCGCAGCATCTCACACCGCCGTGTGTAAGGGGAAGCGGGAAGATTCCCGGGGTGCGTCAGCCGGGAACGGCCATCCCCTCCTTCACCCCCGGTCGCGCGGCGATGCGCCACGCGTACTGTATGGCGGTGATCCACCTGCGCGGGTTCTCGGGCGGGATCTTCTCGGCGGGGTCGTGTGCTCGCCCAGGTGCAGCAGGGTCGCGCCCGACTCCCAGACCAGGAGCCCGTCTTCCTCGACCACTTCCGATCTCCTGCCCCGCTTTGACGGGGCGCGTAAAGCGGCGGCCGAGCCGAGCGGCATCGGGCGGGCCGGCGTGGGCGCGGACCTTGGCGCGTTTACTCCGGCTGCCGGTTACCCCATTTGCCATAGTGGGTTTTGGTCTCTACCGGGTCGCGCGAGACCGGACCAAACTTTCCTTTCGGAAAGCCGATCGGGATCACCGCTACCACGCCATAGTCCTGCGGGATCTTGTAGTACTCGTGCATTTCTTCCTCGAACATCTGATGCATGGTGGTCAAGCTCGCGCCCAAGCCCAACGCCCTGCACGCCAGCAGGATGTTTTGCACACAAGGGTAGATCGAACCATACGACGGCGGCGCCTTGCCGACCCGTTTGTCCTGCGGCACCGCAAAAGGCCAGTCGCGCTTACCGCAACAGAAAAGCAGCACCGGAACTTCGTGCATGTGCTCGGACAGGTGCATGGCCGCCCTGATCGTGCGCCCCATCGGGGTCGAATAGTCGACATTCTCGAGCACGTCTGCAAAACGATTGCGCATCCAGTAGTCGTAACGCTCACCGAAGAACTGCTTGCCTTCTTGATCCGTGACGACGAGAAAGGCCCAGCGCTGGGTGTTCTGACCGCTGGGAGCGCGGATCCCGGCGTCCAGGATCTTGTGGATCATTTCCTGCGGCACCGGGTCCGGTTTCAAGCGCCGCATGGCGCGCATGGTGTGCATCGTTTCAAAAACGCCGGGATCGTCGTTCATTACGGACCTCCAATCGTCCTGTCGTTCACTTGCACTGTATCAAGAGCTCGGCGCGCTCGATGCGAAGGAAGGGCTCGTAGCTCTTCGCGCCGCCCGACATCTCGAGCCAGGCGTGTCGTCCGCACAAGACGCGCAGACCGCCGTCAACCACCGACCGGCGGAAGCCGCGTCATCGATCGGCGGCTTCCTGCTCGAGGAATCGCCGCGCCTCCATCATATGCGGAGCTGCGAAGCCCTCGGAGAACCGACCGTACACCTCCCCCAGCTCGAGCATCGAGGCCTTGCTCGGGAAATGTCGCGCCCGGCTGGTAACGGCGCGGAGCTCCCACCACAGCGCCCCCGCGCGTCGAGCGATCTCGCGGGCCTTGCGAAAGCAGGCCTCGGCCTCTTCCGGTTTCCTCTGAGCGATCGCGACCTCGCCCGCGATCCGATGAACCTCAGCTTCGACGAATCGCTCACCCGATTCCTCGACCCGTGTGCGCGCCCCTAGTACGGCCGACTCGGCGAGGTCGAGACGACCGGCGGCGAGACAGGCGTCGCCCAGGTTGGTGAGCTGCCAGGTCCTGGAGAGCCTCGTCGACAGCTCCTCGGCGCGAGCGATGGCCTTCTGCATTTCGGCGACTCCGCCAGTTGGGCGACCCCGCTTGGCGACCGCCCAGCCGTGGGCCACCTTGAACCACAACGTCAGTTTCTCGAAGCCTTGCCGATCACCCGATTCCATCGCGGCAGCGGTCACCTCCTCGAGCGTGTCGGTCTCGCCGCGGCATTGAAGCGCAAACGCTCGCGCGATGTATCGACCAACCCAGGCGCCGTAGGGGTGCGCGTTGTGCTCCGCCAGCTCGGAGGTCCGATCGACCAGCTCGAGCGCGCGGTCGGGAAACCCCTGAATGACGAGTCGCCACGGGAGAAAGAGGCAGACGTGGATGGCCGGATCGATCCCGAACTCCAGGGCAAGGGCGGCGTGTCGAGCCGGGTCGTACCGCTGCAGCACCGATTCAAACAGCTCTCGTGACCGGGCGAAATCCCCCATCCGCCACGAGATCTCGCCAAGGTTGACGTCGGCCGCGAGGATCTGAGCCTCGTCGCCCGCCTGGAGAGCACTATGGCGAAGACGGATCGCGATTTGGTGGGCCGTCACATGCCGGCCCTGATTCAGATGGAACTGAGAGAGTCCAAAAAGTGCCGGGAACAGGCCCGTGTCGTCGCCCAGCTCGTCACAGAGCGCGACGACCCTCTCGAGCGCGGGCTGACGCCGTGGATCCGCCCAGTTCAAGGCGATGAGACAAACACCCATCTTGTTCTGCAACTCGCGCTCGAATTGTTTGCGCTCTCGATCTGTCATCGAAACCGCTCCGCCGAGACAGGCGAGCGCGGCGGTCAGGTGCTCGATCCCTTCGGCGTGAGCCGACCGACGCTGGGCCGTCGACGCGGCGTCGCGATAGTAGACGGCAGCCTTGTCGTCGACGCCCGCCTCGCGCCAGTGCCTGGCCAGGAGCGCCGGCTCGGCGACGCCGTCGGCGCCCGCCTCGAGAGACTGGGCGACCCGGGCGTGGATCTCGCGCCGCTGTCGTCGCAGCAGCGACTGGTAGGCAGCGTCTTGAATGAGGGCGTGCTTGAACTGAAAAACCGCGTCGGGAACGCTGCCCCGTTGGTAGAGAAGCTCGGCCTCGACCAGCCGGCGGAGATCTCCCGTCAGCGCCTCGGAGCCACGGTCCCAGACGGCCTCGAGCAGTCGGTTCAACGCGGAAAGACCGTCGCGGATCTCCGGGGCGCAGCGAACGGCACGCTCGGCGTCGTCCTCGTGGGCTTGAGGGTAGCCGAAATAGACCAGCAGGCCGTCCCCGAGAACCTGGGCGAGGTACCCCTCGTATCGCTCGACGCACTCGCCGCCGAAAGCTTGGTAGGCGCCGACCACCTCGACCCAGGTCTCGGCGCCCAACCGGGCGGCCAGCTCGGTGGAGCCCACGACGTCGCAGAACATCACGGTCAACTGGCGACGCTCCCCGGAAGACGGTGGAGCCGAGGGCGCCGGCGGCGCTGCCTGCGAGGCGGCGCGCGCGATCGGGGCGCCGCAGTTGTCACAGAACCGCGCACCCGCACGCAACGCGGTTGCGCACGCGGCGCAGACCTCGGGCAGACCGGCGCCGCAGCTCTCGCAGAATTTGGCTGCGTCTCGGTTAGGGTGATTGCAGGTTGGACAGATCACGGAAGCGGCAAGGAGACGTTACACGAGCCAGCGGATGCCGCCTAGGCCGGCGACCGGCCCGCACGCGCCCCGGAATCGGCTGCGTGGCGTGGATCATCGTCGCCGCGTCGTGAGCGGGAATGATCGCCGCCGTCGAGGGTTGCGGCGTCTCTATTTCGCTTTATCTCCGGGGCAGAGCAGGTACGGGCGGTAGGTCTCACCCGAGCAATCGCCGGTGGTCACGGGTACGAACATGTCATGTCCGCGCGTCGGCTTGCCCGTTATAAACATCCGCGTCCCCTGACTGCGCAAACAGCGAACCAAGCGCCGAGCCTCATTGGCTTTGCCCTGATTCACCAGCACGACCGCGCGTTGAAAATGGCCCGGCTCGGTGATCATCGTGTTCGTCTTCACCTTGCACTCGATATCAGCAGCTCCGGATGACGCACGGAGGACCAAACAGAAAGCTACCAGCGATGCGCAACCCGCA
>Ga0315278_10005957_pt1 | contig 11057 bp, 7 predicted proteins | sample YL17G06_0_MG_FD_203880 | JGI IMG/M metagenome (GOLD analysis project Ga0315278, IMG submission 203880) | Sediment microbial communities from Yellowstone Lake, YNP, Wyoming, USA - YL17G06_0 | ecosystem: Environmental > Aquatic > Freshwater > Lake > Sediment | place: USA: Wyoming | collected... | reverse complement strand
CGAGCGGGGTCCGATCGCGGCCGAGTACGTGGTCAACGCCGCCGGGATGTGGGGCCGCGAGGTGGGCGCGATGGCCGGCGTCTCGGTGCCCCTCCAGGCCGCCGAGCACTACTACCTGATCACCGACACGGTCGAGTGGGCCCACCCAGACCTCCCGATCGTGGAGGAGCCGGACCGCTTCGGCTACTACCGCGAGGAGGGCGGCGGGATCCTCGTCGGGCTCTTCGAGCCAGTGGCGGCGCCTTGGTCGCTCGACCAGGTCCCATCCGATATCGCGTTCGCCAGCCTGGCGCCGGACTGGGAGCGGGTCGGGCCATACCTGACGCGTGCCCTCGACCGCTTCCCGTCGCTCCATGACGCCGGCGTCCGGACGATGTTCTGCGGTCCGGAGAGCTTCACACCGGACCTGAGTCCGCAGCTCGGCGAGGCGCCCGAGCTGCGCGGCTTCTTCGTCGCGGCCGGGATGAACTCGCTGGGGATCCTGCTCAGCGGCGGTGTCGGCAGCCTGACCGCCCAGTGGATCGCCGACGGCGTCGCGCCCGTGGACGTCGTCGGGATGACGGTCGATCGGACGCAGGCGTACGAGACGAGCCGACGCTTCCGCGCCGACCGGGCGGTGGAGCAGCTCGGCGCGTCCTTCGGCGCGGCGGCGTTCCCGAACTGGCAGCCGCGGACCGCGCGCAACGTCCGCCGCTCCGTCATCCACGACCGACTCGCCGCCGCGGGGGCCCACTTCGGCGTGTCCTCTGGCTGGGAGTACGCCGAGTGGTTCGCTGAGCCCGGCGAGCACCCGGAGATCCGGCCGGGATGGGGTCGCGACGCCTCATTCGCGCTCCAGGCAGCGGAGCATCGCGCCGTCCGCGAAGCCGTGGGCATGCTCGACATGTCGCTGATGGCCAAGTTCCTCGTCCAGGGCCGCGACGCGGAGCGGGTCCTGAACCTCGTCTCAGCCAACGACGTGGCCGTGCCGGTAGGTCGCGTCGTGTATACGCCGTGGCTCAACGAGCGTGGCGGAATCGAAGCCGACCTCACCGTGACTCGCCTTGCGGAAGATCGCTTCCTCGTCGTCGTCACCGACCTCATCCATCGCCGGATCGGACCGTGGATCGAGCGCCACGCCCCCGACGGAGCGCACGTGGCCGTGACCGACGTCACCTCGGGGATGGCCCTCATGACGGTCCAGGGCCCACGGTCGCGGGAGTTGCTCGGTCGCCTGACCACGGCGGACCTGTCCAGCGACGCGTTCCCGTACCTGACCGCCCGCGAGATCGACCTGCACTACGCCCGGGTGCTCGCGATGCGGGTCACCTACGTCGGGGAGTTGGGTTGGGAGCTGCACGTCCCGGCCGAGTTGGCGCTCACGGTCTACGACGCCCTCCTCGAGGCAGGAGCCGATCTCGGCTACCGCAATGTCGGCATCGGCGCGATGGGCAGCCTGCGACTCGAGAAGGCCTACCGCGACTACGGCCTCGACATCGACAACAGGGACACGCCGCTCGACGTCGGGCTCGGCTTCGCGGTCGCCTGGGACAAGCCCGACGGCTTCCTCGGCCGCGAGGCGCTGCTGGCCGCCCGCATGTCCGGTCCGCCGAAGCGGCGTCTCGTCCAGCTGCTCGTCGAGGATCCCGAGCCGCTCCTCTTTGGCGGCGAGCCGGTGCTTCGCGACGGCCGCGTTTTCGGCTTCGTCCGTGCCGGCGCCTACGGACACACGTTCGGCGGGGCGGTCGGCCTGGCGATGCTCGAGGACGAGGGCGGCCTCCCGGCCGAAGCGGTCGATGGAGTCCGCTTCGAGGTCGACATCGCAGGCACGCGCTACCCGGCCCGCGCCTCGATCCGACCCCTCTACGACCCGGATCGGGCACGCATCACGGCCTGAGACAGGAGCGCTAGAGTCCGGCCATGACGGCGCCCGCGCTCTCCCGGCCCTTCCCCCGGCTCTTCGAGCCCCTGCGCATCGGGAGCGTGACAGCCCGAGGACACCCGGAGATGCATCGGCTGTCGGGACGGAGTCGCCCTCCAGGCTGTCCCAGGAACCGAAGTTCGGCACCGGAACCACCTGGCCGCTCGCCCCGGACGTCGTCGTCTAGAATGCGTGCGTCCCGGGCGGGAGCGACGCGGCCGGCACGGCACCCGCCGCCGGACCGCGAGATCCGAACGCGTTGAACCATCGTGGCCGAAGGCCGAGGAAAGGATCAGACCGATGGGGCAGCTCGAGCGACTCTTCGGGACGCGCAAGCCGGTCATCGCCATGCTCCATTTCCCCGGCCTCCCGGGCCGGCCGTGGCACGATGCCGCTGCAGGCGCGGGCCGGCCGGTGGACGTCCTCGGGCGTGACCTCGAGACCCTCCAGGCGGCCGGTGTGGATGGCGTCCTCTTCTGTAACGAGGCCGACCTGCCCTATCAGCTCCGGGTGGGACCGGAGATCCCGACGGCCATGGCAGCGGCGATCGGGCAGCTCCGGCGGGACGTGAAGGTCCCCTTCGGTGTGAACGTCCTGTGGGATGCCATGGCCAGTCTCGCCCTCGCGCGGGCGACGGGCGCGGTCTTCATCCGCGAGGTCCTGACCGGCGTCTATGAGAGCGATCTCGGGATGATCGAACCCCGGATCGGCGAGATCGCCGGCTATCGCCGGATGATCGGCGCCGACGGCGTCGCCCTGTTCGACAACATCGCACCGGAGTTTGCCAGCGCGATCGGCAACCGGAGCGTGGCAGACCGAGCGCGAGGTGCCGCGTTCATGGGCATGGATGCCGTCCTGATCTCCGGTCCGGCGGCTGGCGTCCCATTCGCGATGAGCGACCTGCGGGCAGCCAAGGAGGCCGTGCCGGAGACGGACGTGGTCGCCAACACCGGTGTCCGGGCGGACCGGATGGCGGAGATCTTCGCCGTCGCCGACGGTGCGATCGTGGGCACCAGCCTGAAGGTCGACGGGGTCACCTGGAACGCGGTCGATCCGGCGCGGGCGGGGGCCATCATGGACGCCGCGCGATCGGTCCGTAGCGTCGCGACCGGATGACCGTGGCAGGCATCGAGCCTGACATCGTCATCGCCCGGGACATCGGGTGGGATGAAACCGCCCGATAGGTCGAGCCCGACTTCGCGCGGTGATGTCCTCGTCGCCATCGACGTCGGCACGAGCGGCGCTCGCGCCGTCCTTTTCGACCTCGATGGCCATCGTCTGGCGGAGCGCCGGCGGAGCTACCAGACCCAGTCGCCGAAGCCGAACTGGGCGGAACAGGACGCCAGGGCGTGGCGCAGCGCCTCGCTCGGCGCTCTGGCCGCGCTCGTTCGTGGCCTCGGCCCCGGGGCCAGGGTCCGCGCGATCGGCCTTACCGGGCAGTGCCCGAGCGTGGTCCCGGTGGATCGTCGCGGCGTCCCGGTGGCTCCAGGGATGACGTACCGCGACAACCGGGCCGTGTTCGAGGCGGCCGAGATCCGGGCGCGGTGGGGCGACGCCGTCGTGCACCGCCGGACCGGGCATCTGCCGGCAGCCTTCCACGTCGGCGCCAAGGTCCTCTGGTTGCGCCGTCACCTTCCGGATGTGTTCGACCGGACATACCGGTTCCTGCAACCGCGCGACCTCGTCGCTCTCGCTCTGACCGGTGAATGGGCGACAGATGGGAGCCACGCCGCTGCGACCCTCTTCTACGATCTTCACGCTCGACGGTGGGACCCGGGGCTGCTCGCCGCCTTCGACCTGCCGGCCGACTCTTGGCCGCCACTCCACGATCCGTGGGAGGTCCTCGGCACGGTCCGGCCATCCCTCGCGGCCCGGCTTGGGCTTGTCGGGCGGGTCCCGGTGATCCTTGGCGGCGCAGACTCGCAGGCCTGTGCGCTGGGCGCGGGCGTGGTCGCCGCGGGGCCGGTGAGCGAGATGGCTGGCTCGTCGACTTGCCTGAACGCGGCGGTCGCGAAACCGCTCGATGTGCTTGCCGTGACGCACTACCCCCACGTCGTACCCGGCATCTACACCACCGAGACGGGCATCAACACGACCGGCGCAGCTGTGACCTGGCTCGCAGGGCTCATGTTCGGCGGTCGGCGTGGCCGTCCTCTCGCTGAGGACTGGGCGCGCCTTGACGCCGAGGCCGCACTCGTGGCCCCCGGCTCGGACGGGATCCTGGCGCTCCCGGTGCTCGGCGATGGCGAGCGGGACGACCCGGACGTGCGCGGCGCCTTCACCGGGCTGTCGCTGCAGCATGGCCGTGGCACCATCGTCCGCACGATGATGGAGGGCATCGCCTTCGAGATCGACCAGCACCTCGATCTGCTCCGCGGGGCCGGCACGCCCGTGACGGAGCTCCGCGTGTCCGGGGGTGACGCGCGTCTGGGGACGTGGACCCAGATCAAGGCGGATGTGCTCGGGATCCCGGTCATCGCCATCGCCGGCGATGCGGCAGGGACCGGCACCGCGATGCTGGCCGGGATCGGCGCGGGGGTCTACCGTGATGTCGCCGAGGCCATGGCCCGCTGCGTTCACGTGGCCGATCGGCGCGAGCCCGGTACGGCGAACGCAGCCCTCTACCGGACCATCGCTCCCCGCTACCGGGAGTTGGCAAGCTCGGCACTCGTGCGGCGCGACGAGGGCGCACCGATCCGGTAGCGTGCAGGATCGACGCTCGGCACGGCGTCAGCCGCAGAAGTCGCGGATGGTTCGCTCCAGGATTCCCCCGACGGCCACCAGCTCCGGCAGCGAGACCCATTCGTCCGGGGCGTGGAAATGGTCACCCGAAGCGCCGACCGAGAGCGTCGGGATCCCCGCCGCCTGCATCAGCGCCGCGTCCATCCAGGCGTTCTCGCCGGCCGCTACCAGGTCCCGGCCGATGACGGCTCGCGTCGCTGTGGCCAGCGCAGCCCAGAGCCGCTCGTGGCCGCTGGCCTGGAACGGATCCCGATCAAGCTTGACGACGACCTCGGCCACCAGGTCCGGGCGCTCGGCCCGGACGGCCTCGAAGATGGCCTCGATATCGGCCACGCGGTCGGCGATCGTCTCACCGGGTTGGGTGCCGATCTCGATGCCGATGGTGCAGCTTGCGGGGTAGGTCGCATAGTCGCTGCCGCCCACGATCGTGCTGGCGTGGTAGACCGTGGCGCCGTTGAGCGGGTGCGGCTCGGTCGCCCAGCCGGCACCGAGTCGGTCGAGTCGCTGGAGGATCGCCGCCGCGCCGGCGATGGCGTCGATGCCGAGATCCGGTGCGGATCCGTGGGCGGCCCGACCGTGGACGACGATATCGAGCCAACCGAAGCCCTGGTGGGTGACGGTCGCGCGACCCAGCCCGAACGGCTCGACCACGATGGCGGCGTCCATCTGGTGACGAGCGAGCAGGTTGGTGGTCCCTGCCGACGTCGCTTCTTCGTCCATGGTGAAGGCCATCACGACATCGCCGCGAAGCCGCGTTCCAGCCCGGATGAGCGCCTCGAGGAGCAGCAGCAGCATCGCAACATGACCCTTGTCGTCGGCTACCCCGAGACCGGTCATCCGCTCGCCGTCGACGACCGGCTCCATCGCGCGATCTGGCCAGCTCGCGTGCCCGACCGTGTCGACATGAGCGTTGAGGCAGAGCGTCGGGCCGCCGCCGGTTCCGCGCCAGCGGGCGACGACATTCGGGCGACCCGCTTCGACCTCGTCGACAGCGACCTCGACCGGAAGAGCCGATAGACGCTCGATCAGTGTTGCCGCGACCGCACCTTCGCCCGGTGCGCCCGGTATGAGCCACGGATTCCGAGAGTCGATCCGGACGAGCCGAGCCAGGAGCGTCTCGAGCTCCGAGCGGACGATAGGCATCTCGATACCTCCGACGTGATCGAGACCGTCAGACGAGCCGGTCGGCGGTCGCCTTGACCGCGTCCTCGAAGGCCGAGAGGGTCGCCTCGATGTCGGCGGCTGTGTGGACGGTGGAGACGAACCAGAGCTCGATGTTGCTGGGGTGGACCATCACGCCGCGTCGGTGCAGTGCCAGGGCGAGTGCGGCGTACTTCGGCGAATTGAGGTGGGCGGCGGCGTCGCGATAGTCGACGATCGGTGTCTCGCTGAACCAGAACTGGAACATGGGACCGACGCCCTGGACCTGGACCGGTACGCCGGCACGCTCGAAGATGCCAGCCATGCCGTCCATCAGCCGACCGGAGAGGTCGAACAGGCGCTCGTGCGTCCCGGGCCGCCCGAGCACGTCGAGCGATGCGCTGGTGGCGGCCACCGCCACCGCATTGGCGTTGTATGTGCCCGCGTGGAGAACCGCCCCGTCGGAGACCTGGTCCATGATCTCGCGCCGCCCGCCGAGCGCGGCGACCGGGAAGCCGCCGCCCAGGGCCTTAGCCATGGTCGTCAGATCTGGCGTCACGCCGTAGAGCGCCTGCGCGCCGCCGAGCGCGACGCGGAAGCCGGTGATGACCTCGTCGAAGATGAGGACGATGCCGTTGGCAGCGCTGATCTCACGCAGGAAGGCAAGGTAGCCTGGCTGCGGCGGGATGACGCCCGTGTTGCCCATGATCGGCTCGGTCAGGATGGCCGCGATCTCGTGGCCGCGTTCGGCCACCAGGCGCTCGACGGCCGACTGGTCGTTCCAGGGCAGGACTGCCAGCGTCTGGCCGATGACTTCGGGGATGCCCGGCGTGCCGGGTAGAGCTCGCGGGTGCTCGGGCGGGCCGGCCAGCGCGAGGTCCGGGTGGTGGCTCCATTCGAGCTGGTCGGCCCAGCCGTGATATTGGCCCTCGAAGCGCACCACGACGTCGCGCCCGGTGAAGGCCCGCGCCAGCCTCGTAGCGTGCAGCACGACCTCCGTACCGGAGTTGCTGAAGCGAACGAGCTCGACGGACGGCACGGCCGCCACGATCTTGCGCGCTGCCTCGGCCTCCAGCTCGTAGGGCAGGGCGAACATCGTGCCGATCTCATGGATCGCCCGGGTGACCCGATCGGTGATCTCCGGGTGGGCGTGGCCGTGGATCATCGGCCCCAGGGCGAGGAGGTAGTCGAGGTACTCGTTGCCATCGACGTCCCACAGCCTGGCCCCCTCGCCCCGGGCCACGACTGGAGGCCCGGGGACCCAGCCCGCCTGCGGGCCCCGTGCGCCGCTGTTGACGCCGCCAGCGATGACCTCCTGGGCGGCCAGATAGGCGGCCTCGGAGCGAGCGGTCGAGTAGGACATCGAGAGCCTCCTTGGGTGTGCGGTCAGGCAAGCGAGATGATGACCATCATGATGAACGGGCTCGACGGTGCGCGGGCAGGGACATAATGGGTCGGTGCAGCCCGCGGCAAGGGAACGTCCCCACGGTGTCACCGGCGCCCGGGCCACCAGCGAGGAGGAGATCGGATGAGACTCACCAAACCGGGTCGTCTCCTGACGATCGGGGCCGCGTTCGCGTTCGTCGCGAGCGCCTGCGCCGGTCAAGGCGGGACGCCGGCCCCGAGCACCGCCCCGGCCGAGGCCCCCTCGGCCGGCGGGAGCCCGTTGCCGTCAGCGGCGGGCTTCGATTGGATGGCACACACAGGGGAGGAGATCACCTTCCTGGCCAACGAGCATCCCTGGACAGACGGCATGAAGCCGCTCATCGACCAGTTCACGCAGGAGACCGGCATCAAGGTCAACCTCCAGCCGTTCTCAGAGGACCTTTACTTCGACAAGATGGAGCAGGTCCTGCGCGGCAGTGAGGGCGCCGCGGACGTCTACTTCCTGCCCATGGACTCGACGGCCTTCTCGCAATTCAACGCGGGCCTTATCGAGCCACTCGACGGCTACATCGGCGATCCGAACAAGACCGCCGCCGACTACGAACTGGCCGATTTCCCCCAGGGCTTCCTGGATCCGGGCACCTACCCGCCGGGTGACGCCGCGGCGAAGCTGTACGGCATCCCCATCTCGTTCGAGTCGTACATCCTCTTCTCCAACAAGGACCTCGTCGACAAGTACCTCGGTGGCGTGATGCCGAAGACGTTCGAGGAACTCATCGCGGCCGCCGAGAAGATCAACAAGGAGGGCGCGGCGGACGGCGTCGCCGGTGCCGTCATGCGGGGCATCCGCTCAGACACGATCATGGACACGTTCTCAGGCCCGGTCTTCGACGCCTGGGGCGCCACGGAGGCGCCGGGGCCCTACGGGCTCTGGTTCGACGGCGGCTGGGACAAGCCCCGGCTGACGGATCCGGCGGTTTGCGCCGGCATGACCAATTACGCCAAGCTGCTGGCCGCCGGTCCGGCCAACAAGTTCGCCATCGACTGGCCCGACGCGAACACGATCTTCTCGCAGGGTAAGGCCGCGTTCTTCATCGACGCCAGCTTGTTCGGGCCCTCGTATGAGGATCCGACCGTCTCGCAAGTGGCTGGCAAGGTCGGCTACTCGGCGCTGCCGCCCGCCTCGGGCGACGGCACCTCCTATACCGGTCACTGGCTGTGGGGCCTGGGCATCCCGGCCAACGCCAAGAACAAGGACGCCGCCTGGTACTTCACCCAGTGGATGACCAACAAGGCCAACACGGCCAAGATCGGCGCCACGACCGGTGGCGCGCCGAGACTGTCGTCCTACAGCGACCCGGCCTACACGGACGCCCTTGTCCCTGAGTACGTCTCGGCCGTCAATGAGGCCATGAAGACCTCGCGCACGACGGTCGTCTTCAAGGATGGCTGGAAGGACGGCGCGCTGGCCATCGTCGATGGCATGCTGGCCATCGCCAACGGTGAGGATCCCACGGCGGCCTGCGCCAAGGCCAACGACGCCCTCCTCAAGGCCGTCAACCCGTAACCATGAGCGTGGCTCGGGCGTCGGCACCACCGATGTCCGAGCCGCCTCGCTCGTTCGACCCATGACATCGCTGCGACGTCGGTCCCGGTCGCATCGGACCGACCGCGCCGGGCGCTTCCTGGTGCCGCTCGTCATCGTGATGGGCATCACCTCCTTGTTCCCGACGCTCTACTCGCTGTACATGAGCGTTTTCGACTGGAACTGGGGCGAGCGCTTCAACTTCGTCGGCCTGGACAACTACCTGCGCCTGATCGCCGACGACCGGTTCCACACGGCCCTGCTGAACACCTTCGTCTTCACCATCTCGGCGGTCAGCATCGAGTTCGTCCTGGGGCTGGGCCTGGCCCTCGTCGTCCACCGCATCCGGCGCGGCGCGGGCATCTTCCGGACGCTGCTGCTGGTACCCCTGATGGTCTCGGGCATCATCGTCGCGGTCATCTGGAAGATCCTCCTCGATCCGACCCTCGGCGTCCTCAATCTCGCTCTGCAGAGCATCGGCTTCGCACCCATCGGCTTCCTTGGCGACCCGCACATGGCCATGGCCTCGATCGTGCTCATCGACGTCTGGTGGCAGACCGCGTTCGTCTTCATCGTCCTGCTGGCAGGCCTGGGAGCCGTGCCCCAGGAGCCGCTCGAGGCGGCCGAGGTCGACGGCGCCGGTGCCATCCAGCGACTCGCCTACGTGACGCTGCCGCTGCTCCGGCCGGTCATCCTTGTCGTGCTGCTCTTCCGCACGATCGACTGCCTGAAGGTCTTCGCCATCATCTTTGGCACGACCGGCGGCGGCCCACTGACGACGACCGAATCCGTTCAGGTGCTGGCCTATCGGGTCGCGTTCAAGCAGCTCAATATGAGCCAGTCGATGACCATGATGGTGGTCTTCGCGCTCATCGTGCTGACCATCGTCCTGCTCTACCAGCGCTTCGGGGCGGCGACTGGAGTGGAGGCGTGAGGAGGCAGACCGTGATACCGCTGCTCGGCCGGCGAACCCGTCGACGCGTCGGCGACGTCGTGGCCTACGGCATCGCCATCGCCGCGACGATCGCCACCCTCTTCCCCCTTTACTGGCTCTTCGTCATCTCGACGAAGGTGCCACGTGACGCCTTCAAGTCGCCGCCGGACCTCATCTACGTCCCGGACTTCAGCAAGTACCTCTCGATCTGGAGCACGGCCGGCTTCGGCCAGGCGTTCGTGAACAGCGTCATCGTGGTCGTCATGGGCGTCACGTTCGCGCTCCTTGTGGCCACGCCGGCCGCTTATGCGCTGGTCCGCTTCCGGCGCCGCAGCGATCGTCTGATCAAGGTCTGGCTGCTCCTCGCCTACGCCATCCCGGAGTTCCTCTTCGTCATCCCGATGTACGTCCTCTACCAGTCCATCGGCCTCTACGACAGCCAGTTCGGCCTGGCCCTCATCTACCAGGTCTTCGCGGTGCCCTTTGCCGTCTGGCTGATGCAGTCGTTCTTCATGGAGGTGCCGCGGGACCTCGGCGACGCGGCGCGCGTGGACGGCTGCTCCGAACTGCAGTCGCTCATGCGGGTCTACCTGCCCCTCGCCGCGCCAGGGCTCGCAGCGACGGCCGTGCTGGTCGGCATCAATATGTGGAACGAGGTGACCATCGCCCTCTCGCTGACCTTCGACGAGTCCCGCACCGTGACCATCGCCGTGGCCGGCTTCCGAGGCTACGCCGCGATCCGATGGCAGGAGATGGCGGCGGCGGCCGTCGTCGCCATCGTGCCGATGGTCATCTTCGCTGGCCTCGCCCAGCGCTACCTCGTCAAGGGCCTCACGTTCGGAGCGGTGAAATGAGCGAGTCCATCGATCTCGAAGGCCGCCGCGCCCTGGTCACCGGAGCCGGACGTGGCATCGGTCGAGCCATCGCCCTGCGGCTGGCCGGAGCGGGTGCGGATGTGGCAGTCAACGATCGCGACGCCGAGACCGCCGCGCGAACGGCGCGCGACATCGAGGCACTTGGACGTCGAAGCGCCGCGGCGGTCGGCGACCTGTCGCGCACGGCGGAGGTCCACGCCGCCTGCGATGCTGCTGAGGCTGCCCTGGGCGGCATCGACATCCTGGTCAACAATGCCGGCATCTCGCTCTACCGGTCGCTCCTCGAGTGCACCGAGGACGACTGGGACCGCCACCTCGACATCATGGCCAAGGCGACGTTTCTGACGATGCGCCGCCTGGCGCCGGCGATGATCGAGCGGGGCTGGGGCCGCATCGTCAACCTCGGCTCCTACGTCGCCCAGGTGAACTGCACCACGAAGTTCTTCGGTCCGTACTGCGCGGCGAAGTTCGCGGTCGTCGGGCTGACCCAGGTGG
>Ga0315278_10005956_pt1 | contig 11058 bp, 7 predicted proteins | sample YL17G06_0_MG_FD_203880 | JGI IMG/M metagenome (GOLD analysis project Ga0315278, IMG submission 203880) | Sediment microbial communities from Yellowstone Lake, YNP, Wyoming, USA - YL17G06_0 | ecosystem: Environmental > Aquatic > Freshwater > Lake > Sediment | place: USA: Wyoming | collected... | reverse complement strand
GCTTGACGTCCTCGCTTATCCAGCCTATCTCCACATAGTAGTCTAGAGCCAGCGATATCTTGTCCCGCGTGATCCGTTCGAACAGGAACTCGATCCACCTCATGACGAGCGTGAGTGTGAGATAGTCTTTCCGGATGTGGGTCAGGATCGGGGATCCTTCTCCAGGGGGGGACGATGCTTGCGATACTTGTGATGCCTGCTTGACTCCTGGCTTGAACTCCTCGATGACGGCTGTCTGGGACTGGGGCCCGAAATTTAGCTCGAACGCAGGGAAAACTGCCCTGGGTTCGTTCGATCCTGCTGGAACGAAAGACACCGTGTCCTCCAGCCCGAACGGCCTGAACGGCGGAAGCTCGTCGTCGACCTCCATCGGAGCACGATTCTCCACACTTGGTGCCCGCCTGAAGGGGGTGAACTTTTCATTTCTTGTGGCATGGATTTCCTCTTTGACAGGCTCTTTCTTTGCTTCGAGCGACTGGCCAATCCTATGTGAGAGTGATTCATGGGAAGACATCAGCTTGTCGAGGTCCTTCTCGAGCCTGGAAAGATGGGCGTGCAGGGACCTTGATTCCCCCTCGATCCTGTCGACGGATCTCTTCACCCCGTCGAAATCAGTCTCGAATTCGTCGGGAGCCTCGACCTCTGAGACAGTGGGAGCGTCTTCCATCTGAACGAGGTGATCTTCGATACGGTCTGTGTCTAGCGAGAAATCCTCAGCTTCGATTTCGCTGAGCGCATCGGCTACCGATCCGGCTTTTTGCTCGTGGTGATGCTGATCTTTTGACAGAGCCCTTTCTCTGTGATGGGGGTCCGCGGACCGGCGGTCGGGACTCTTTCCGAACAGATTCTTGAACCTCGACATTGGTACCACTGTGTTTCTGGATCTATCGGCCTCTGCCAATTGATAGAATCGGTGGGCATGGAGTATAAATGATTCCCCTCAAGTGGCAGGCGTGATTCTCAAGTTGTATCATCAGCTGGCCTCACCAGGTGACAGGCGGGAGGGGGATGGGCTGTTAGATCTAGAGCTCGATGCTCTCCCTCAGAGTCGGCAGGGCCATATCCCTCGTTATCTCGATCGGCGTCTTCAGGAGCATATCGACCTTCATGTGCATCTTGCCCTTTTCGTAGACCAGGGTGACGCAGTCGATCTGGGAGCGGTATGTCTTGTATCGCTTTCCGTCGGGGGTCAGGGCCGATCCCTCCAGCTTTATCAGGGAGGATGCCGAGAGCTCCCGCAGCTTCCTGTAACAGCTCGCCAAGGGGATATCGAACATGAACGCGAGTTCCCTTGCGCTCCTTGCCTTATGAGAGGTCGCGGCAAGGATCTTCATATTATATTCATCCATCAACAATTGCGCGATGTTAAAATCACTGTTCATGGCGAATCACCGGAATAGAATCAGCCCCCCGTGGTATTTAATCGCGATGCATTATGTCTCATTTCTGAGAATAACGACCCCATCGAGATGGGGGAATCTTATACGCCTGGACACATATCAATGTTGATAATGTCAATAGGGACAGGATGATCGACCGAAAGGGGGAAATTGCCCGTTCCTTGACGGTTTTCGCAGGGAATACGCGGAATTCGATTGAGAAATGATGAGATAGCCCCTGTCAGTGGCCAAGGTCAAATTGGTACCGTCTGAACTGTTTTCGAACCACGACATCAGCGGAATGAACGATTTTACTGCATGATAATCACCCCCTACATTCGGGCATATTCGTTTCAAATAGGCCGGCCTCGCTCAATCATCAACAAGCTTGAGATAAAGCTGTGAGTGCGGCACGTCGCATCTGCACCTAACGGTTGGATCGATATGGAAACTGACAAAGAGTCCGAGAAGAGATCGCAGCCAATGCCGACTGAAGATCAACTTATGACATACGCGAAGACCTACATCGGGACCTACCTGGGAGTTGTCAACGAGGAGAAGCCTGATGACCTCCCGATCCTGGCCAAGAACGCGCCATATGACATCGAGATCGCCCTGCTGCCGAACGGCTGCTTCTGCCTGCTTTTCCAGAAGTCGAACAAGGAGAGCTTCGTCGTCACCGATAAGAACTGGGAGTATGTCGAGGGGAAGATCACCTCCGGCATTGATCATCTCGTCAGCATCTTCGCACATGAAGGGTTCGGCCGGGAGGATGCGTCGGAGAAAGCGAAGAAGGATGCGATGAACGACATCCGTGCGATGGAGAGCAACGAGATCGTCCAGGCGAGCCTTCATCTGGAGAGGATAGTCGACGAGCTCACTAACGTCGCGATGTCCAACAGGGCTTCGCTCAAATCGATTTCTTCACAGATCTCCAAGCTGTCCCCCCTGAAGGATTCTGCCAAGAGAGGCTATCCCCAGTCGGAGATGGTCCGGATGGTGCAGGGGATGAAGGAGTACCCGGCGGCGCCGATCGAGATCGTGCTGGACATACCGGACAGGCAGATGTTGGAGCGGATCTCAGAGCAGATCAAGGCCGCGTCAGGATTCATCAAGAGGATCGAGGAGCAGGAGGAGCTCATCGAGGACATCGAGGAGAAGATCAAGAAAGGATACGATGACCTTTCGAATAAGATCGACGAGAAGATGGACCACGGGCTCGCCATGGTGCTCACCTCTGCCGACAGGAAGATCGACAAAGGTCTTTCCACGATAGGAGAGAGCACCAAGGGCGGGGTATCCGACGAGAGCCTCGATCTCATCAACAGCCAGATAGAGGATCTGAGAAAATCTGTGGCTTCCGCTTCGACCGGCTCCCCGCTGGCAATGGAGAAAGTGAAGATGGACCTCAGCGCCGGCGTCAACGAGATCAGCCGGAAGATGAGCGAGATGCAGATGCGCATCGAGGTCATCGAGGATTATCTTATGAAGATCTCGGCGATAATGAGGAAGCGGGCGTAGTCCTACAGCAGCCCGAGCGCCTTCCCCGCGCTCTCGAACGCACCGAGCGCCTCGTCCAGATCTCCTTTCGTCAGCGCGGCGTTCATGATCGTCCTTATCCGTGCTTTGTCTTCTGCGACCATTGGGTGGACTATCGGAAGCGCAAAGACTCCAAGCTCGAACAGTCTCGCGCTGAGACGTTTTGCGTCAGCGCTCTTCCCAACTATCACGGGTATGATCGGCGTCTCGCTGGCCCCTGTGTCGAAGCCCATCTTCTGTATCCCTTTCTTGAAGTACTCGGTGTTCTTCCAGAGATTCTGGACATGCTGCGGTTCCGTCTCGAGGACGTCTATTGCGGCGATGCATGCGGCGGCGACCGCGGGCGGATGAGAGCCGCTGAGCAGCCAGGTCCTCGACCTGTTAAGCGCGAAATTGATTAGCGCCCTCGAGCCGGATATGTGCCCGCCAACTACGCCGAAGGCCTTCGAGAACGTGCCCATCTCGACGTGCACGTCGCTCCTGCCGAGGTGGAAGTGCGAGACAATCCCCCTGCCGCCTTCGCCAAGCACTCCCTCTCCGTGCGCGTCATCGACATAAACCATCGCACCGTGCTCCTTTGCCAGCTTGACGATCCTGTCCAGCGGGGCGATGTCTCCGTCCATGCTGAAGACGCCGTCGGAGATAATCAGAATGCGGCGGTGGGAGGGTTCCTTCTTCTCTGCGTCGTTGAGCACGCGGTCCAGATCGACCATGTCGCGATGCTTGTAGACGGCCTTGTCCGCGTGGGACAGCCTCACGCCGTCGATTATGCTCCCGTGGTTCAGCTCGTCGCTGACTATCAGGTCTCCCTGGCCGACGAGCTGCGGGATGAGCCCGGCGTTGACGGCGAATCCAGACTGGAAGACCAGGGAAGCGGCGCAGTTCTTGAACTTGGCAAGTCTGCGCTCGAGCTCGATGTGAAGGTCCATGTTCCCCGCGATCGGCCTGACGGAACCGGAGCCGGCGCCGTGCGTCTTGACCGCCTGGATCGCGGCCTCCTTGAGCCTCGGATGGTTGGCGAGCCCGAGGTAGTTGTTCGAGCAGAGCATGATGAGCTCTTTCCCGTCGACGACGCACCTGGTCGTGCTCGGCCCCTCAAGGACCCTGAGCTTCCAGTCGAGCTCCTTCTTCACGAGGTCGTTGTATTCTTCGAGCAAGAAACCGGTCGGGTCTCTCGTGTGAGCCATTTCAATCACCATTTCGGAATGAGCGATATTTTTCCTGCCTGCTTCCTATGAATGAGTTCCATCGCCTTATCGATATCCCCTATCGGCACTCTGTGCGTGATTATCGATGACATCTTCTCCCTGAACGCCGGGTCTCTGAGGAACTCGGCCGTCTTCTCCCAGGTCTGAAACATCCTCCTGCCGGTGATGCCGTACACGGTCGCGCCTTTGAACGTGAGCATGTTGTTGAGATCGAGGCTGACCGGCTCGTCGTACAGTCCGAGGACCGAAACCCTCCCGCCTGGCGTGAGCATCCTGAAAATCTGTTCTGGGCCGACGAGGGCGCCGGACATCTCGAGCGCGACGTCGACGCCGTTGCCTTCGGTCATCTCCATGACCTCTGAAACAATCGCATCCGTTCCCATCGTCGCGTCGAACACGACATCGGCTCCCATCTTCTTCGCCAGATCGAATCTGACTTTCTCGCTGCCGAGTTCCGTGCCGATGATCTTCTTCGCGCCTAATTTTTTTAGGACGGCGATCGCCATGAGACCTATGGGGCCGCATCCGACTATCGCAACATTGCTGCCTTTGATGTCATCGATCACATCTGTCGGGAGCACGGTGTGCACCGCGTTGCCGAGAGGTTCCTGAATGGCTGCGATGGCGGGATCGATCGACTTGTCGGTGATCCAGGCGTTCTGCTCCGGAATGACCACGAAATCCGCGAAAACACCGTTCCTGTCAACGCCCAGTATCTCGACGTTTCTGCATATGTGCCTCTTGCCCTTCAGACATTGATAACATGAATTGTCGACGATGTGCGTCTCCGCAGAGACCATGTCGCCGACCTTCACCCGGCTGACACCTTTCCCGATCTCGACGACGTCGCCGCAGAGCTCATGGCCGAAGATCATCGGAAGCTTCTTCACCCGCTTCTCAGCCCAGTGGTTCCATTCCCATATGTGGATATCAGTTCCGCAGATGGAGGAGGCTTTCATTCTGACAAGGACTTCGCCGGGGCCCGGCTTCGGGTCCGGGACTTCCATTATGACCGCTCCTGCTTCTCGCTTCTGCTTGACTACGGCTTTCATAGGAACGATGGGCAAGATTCACGTACTGCCGTATAATGCTCTACTCGCCACTAATCATCGATATGAAGATGCCCGACGGTCGGTTCACTTTCTTCTTTGAGCCCTGTACCATTCAGCCGTTCGGGATATCCCTTCCTCAAGAGTGATCTTCGGTTCGAATTTCAGCAGCTCCCGGATCTTGTCGATGTCCGGTATCCTCAATTCTACGTCGACATAGGGCTTTGGCACGAAGCGGATCCTGCTCTTAGATTTTGTGACCTGGATAACCTTCTCCGCCAGGCTCAGTATCGTGCAGGTGCACTTCGGGTTGCCGATGTTGAACACCTCCCCGACCGCCTTGTCCTTCTCCAGGCATAGCATAAGGCCGTCCACGATGTCGTCGATGTAGCACCATGATCTTATCTGGTCCCCGTCGCCATGGACCTCGATGTCCTTTCCCCTCAGCGCGGCATTGATGAATATCTGTATCGCTCCCTCTCCGACCTGGCCTGGCCCATAAATGTTGAAAGGCCTGACGGAAACAACCGGGAGGTTGTGCTCCTTGTAGTAGTTGTGCGCGAGATGTTCGGCGGCCAGCTTGCTGATCGCATAGGTCCATCTGGCGGCTCCCACGGCCCCCATGTTCGTGCTCTCCTCTTCCCCCTTCTTGTACGCGTACGACCCATAGACCTCGCTAGTCGAGAAGTTCACGAACCTGTCGATGTGCCCGATTCCGTTGGCGACCTCCAGGGCGTTGCTCGTGCCGACGTAATTTATCGTCATCGTCTTGATCGGACTGCCGATCACACTGTCAACACCAGCGATGGCCGCAAGGTGGATGACGATGTCCGAGCCTTTCATCGCCTTCCTCATCCCTTCCTTGTCCAGCACGTCCCCTTTGATCATTTTGAGATTCTTGTTCTTGGCGATCTTGGAATGGACAATCGAGTTCCTATGCAGGGTGTCGAAGACGACGATCTCGTTAGAGTCAATCAGCCTCTCGCAAAGCCTGGCTCCGATGAAACCCGCTCCGCCTGTCATGAAGATCCGCTTGTTCTTGATGCTCATTCGAAATCCCTCGTTTCGTGTTCAAGGCCAGGGGCATACATACTGGTTGGAGAAGAAACACGACCTGTCATTAAAAACCTTCTATCAGCAGATTGATGCAACCTTCAGATTGTGGCATTCGATGGGGCGAGATCGGCCGACTCTCTGTTCCTCAGTCTGCTTGCTCTCCCGTCATGAGGGAACGGAGGGGGGTCGGAAAAGTGGGCCCAGCCGGATTTGAACCGGCGATCTGCTCTGTGTGAGAGAGCCGTCATAACCGCTAGACCATGGGCCCCTTCGCGTTCGCATGATTGCGCCAGCCATTAATATCTTTTCTTTTTGAAGATGGGATGTCGCAGCCAGGCATGACAATCAAGATTAAGGCGTTCGACCAATCCCGGTATGACATGAAGGTCACGATTAACGGCAAGAAGAAGGATATCCCTGCGGTCTGGTGGGACAACGGCAACGTCGTTGCGATCGATCAGACCAAGCTTCCAACGGCGATCAAGATTGTGAAATTCTCTAACTACAAGCAAGTGGCATCGGCCATCGAGACGATGGTCGTCAGAGGTGCGCCGACAATAGGTGCGACCGCCGCATACGGAATTGCGCTTGCGGCTGTCAAGAAGGAGTCTGTCGCCCGTGCCGCTAAAGTCCTGAAGGCGACGCGGCCGACGGCCTACGACCTCTTCTACGCGGTCGACTGGATGCTTGAGAGGATGGACGACCCCGTGAATTCCGCAAAGCGGTACGCAGACGACATAATCGGCAAATGCAGGAAGATCGGCGAGAACGGCTCCAAGCTCATCAAGAACGGCTCGAAGGTCCTCACGCACTGCAACGCAGGTGCGCTCGCGACGGTGGATTTCGGGACTGCGCTGGCTCCGATGAGGGTCGCGAAGAGGCAGGGGAAGAGGTTCTTCGTCTTCGTCGACGAGACTCGGCCGAGGCTGCAGGGAGCGAACCTCACCTCATGGGAACTGATGCAGGAGGGGATCGACCACGCGATAATCGTTGACAACGCCGCCGGCCACTACATGAAGTCCGAAGTGGATCTTGTCATAGTCGGTGCCGATAGAATCGCCTCGAACGGAGATACAGCGAACAAGATCGGCACCTATGAGAAGGCTGTGCTGGCGAAGGAGAACGGAATCCCCTTCTATGTTGCAGCCCCCATCAGCACATTCGACCCACGGATCTCTTCCGAGAAGGGGATCCCGATCGAGGAAAGACCCCAGAAGGAGATATTGAGGATCGGCAGCCAGTCCATCGGCCCGAAGGGAGCGAAGGCGCTGAACCCTGCCTTCGACGTCACGCCGGCGAGGTACATAACGGGATTCATCACCGAGTCAGGAATAATCAAGCCTTCAAGAGTATGCCAGTTATCCTGACCGTGGCTATGTATCGATTCGACAACTTTTATTGCTGACCCTTCGATATCCGAGCAATACCATGATACTTGTAACGAAGTGGTTCGGCACTTTCCTATGCGAGCTCGACAAGGTCGTCGAGAGCCGGCTCTTCCCCAAGGACCTCGATGCGATAGCCACGCGAATGAGGCGAATGAGGAGCAGAGAGACACTGGAAGAGGAAAAGGAGCTCGGCCAAAAGGCATCCGCGGTTGCGGAGAGGCGCCTTGGGAGCATCGCGAAGATCGTTGCGTTCGATTCCACGTTCATCAGGGCCGAGAAGTACGGCTTCGACATGGACATGCTCAGGCAGGCGAGCATGAAACTCGCCAGGGAATCGCTCAGCGAGGAAGATCCTGGCGCATACATCACAGAGCAGATCAGAGCGTTTGACGACCTTCTTGCGACATGCAATCTATTATCAGAGCGTCTCAGGGAGTGGTACGGCCTCTATTATCCTGAACTAGAAAGACTGGTCGACGACAAGAGATATTCCGACCTCGTGTCCATGGACCCGAAGAGGGAGAGCGTTGCGACCGCGGCGAAAGGAGATGCCGGTGCGAGCGTCGGCGCCGTGATGTCCGACGAGGACCTTCGGTCCATCCAAGCCCTGGCCAAGGCTGTCTCTGAGGCATACAAGGCTCGCGATTTCATCGAAGCGTCCATCCAGAAGAAGATGAAGGAGGAGGCGCCGAACCTCTCGGCGGTCGCAGGGCCTGTCATCGGCGCGAGATTGATCTCGCTGGCAGGCGGCCTTCAGAGATTGGCCGGCATGCCTACGAGCACGGTCCAGCTCCTCGGAGCGGAGAAGGCGATGTTCAGACACTTGAAGGACAAGAGCCGCCCGCCCAAGCACGGCGTCCTGTTCCAGCACCCGCATATCCACAAGGCGCCGTATTGGCAGAGGGGAAAGATCGCCAGAGCCCTCGCTGGAAAGATCTCCATCGCGGTAAGGACGGATTTCTACGGATCGAGGGACATCTCCGCCGACCTCGTCGCATCGCTCGAGAGGCGCATCGCGGACATCAAGAAGCGCTACCCCTACCCCCCGAAGCAGCCCACCAGAGGGAAGCGCGGAAGGGCGAAGAGCAGCTGGAAGAGCCAGTGAGACATTACTTAAGACGAAGCTCTGAGATGCCAGCTAATCATTGATAGAAGCTCTTTCCCTCCTTTTGCCCGAAACGCCCTTTTCTTCAAAGGAGGTCCATATCGGAGTCAGGCGTGAGAGCCTTATCTGCCTTTCTTGGTCTTTCGGTTAGGCAGGATAATGATTGCGACGGCCACTATGATTGCAGCCGTCACGATGAGAATACAGAGAACGACCAGGATGAGTTCATCAAAGCCCGGGCCAATTGCTATGTTCTCAATCCAGGCGCTCTTAATATTCTCTTGGTTGCCTGCATTATCTATTGAATAATATTCGATTGAGTGATTTCCCGGAGAACTCACATTTATTGTGTCCGAGTAATTCACCCACGCACCACCGTCGATTCTATAAATGGTGCGATTTAGGCCGCTGGTGGCATCGATGGATGCGATTGTCACGTTCGTTCCAGAAATCGATGTCGTTGTCGTCGGAGCCGATCGGTCAATCTTGATGGTGATCGATTTGATGGATTCGAAGTAGCCTAGGGAATTCACGGAATAGAATTCAATGAGATGGATCCCATCAGACAGGTTTGTCACCGGATCGGTCTGATTCTGGAACGGGCCACCGTCAATCCTATAGGTTGTCCATTTGATGCGAGCCACATCATCATTCGCCACGAAAGAAATGACTGAGTCGGAGACATACCATTCATTGTTTCCCAATGTGGCATTGATGATAACGGCGGTGGTGGGCCTATCATCGATCAGATGTGTGATTGGAATCGTCATCAAGGGGTAATGGTCATACTGGTTGGGACTGCCCTCTGTGACCAAATAGGACCTGTCTCCGATGCCATCATTATTATTATCATAAAGGAGGCTGTGATCGGACCAATAGTTACCTCGGCCGTTGACATCCCAGGCGGTGTCCCAGCCTAATGCCTGGAGATGAATGGCGTCGTATTCCCCATTTGGAATTGCGCCATGGTTCCCAATTAGCGAATTATTCCACACCTTGTTGCCCAACGAGCTGGTGAAGTAGATACCGTAATAGGAGTTGTTGCATATCGAATTGTGATTGACTATGTCATTATCGCAGTCGTTGAAAAACATCCCCGTGCCGCTAAACATCCCCATGCCACCGTTAGAACATAGCTCATTGAAGCAGATATGATTCCGGTTTGAGAAGGCGGCATCTATGCCCACGCCGATGTTCCAAGAACATAGGTTTCCGAGAATTGTGTTCTGGTCTGAAAAGTACAGGACTATCCCAGTGAGGCAATGGCAGACCGTGTTGTTATCGATGAAATTGTTGTTGGATCCATCGATCTCGATTCCGTGATCGCTCCAATTGCAAATATTCTTCGAGATTCTGATGTCCAAGGAATCTAAGACCAATATGCCAGCAATCGAATCCAAGGAGCAATCGTTGTTACTGATTTCAATATGCGATGACGCTTCGATCTCGACCCCGATATCGGTGTGCGAAAGGTCCTGCCCGTCTATGATCATGTTGGAGCAGTTTACGAGTATTGCCTGCCCAATGCCGGAAGGAACGGATCCTCCATTCTGGTTCTTGCAGTGGAATATAGGTCTTCCGTTAACGAGGTTGGACATATCGATATCATAAGTGTCCCACTCCCACATATATTGGGAATAGTTCACTACATACGTTCCGAGGATATAGATTCCGCAACCGAACATCGAGTTGTTTCTGAGCGTGACGTTTCCCGAGAACAGAAGGAACATCCCATGGGTGTTATCGAACAGAGTGCAGTTCTCGATGGTCGCATTACTGACAGCGGTCAGCCGAATCGCGCTTTCCCCGTAGGGGACGGTGTTCGAATGGACCGTCACGTTTCTGATTGTGAAATAGGCATTTGTTCCGATAATGTTGATCCCGGTTGTTGAAGACGCATTGATGTCCAAGTCCTTGATGACATATGGGTTCTGCTTGCTTCCTTCCCCTAGCCATCCCTCGATAAGGGCGGTAGTCGCAAAGTCAGCATTACTCGTGATGTAGATGGGTGCATGAGAATTGTTGGCTTGAATTCCCACGATTGGTCCGTCGAAGGCACCGATTTCCGGATATCTCATAGATTGGCCTGGGCAGGCAAACTCGAAATAATATGTGTGATTCGAGCAATCCGGCAAGGTCGTCTTGAATGTGAAAATGCTTCCGTCATCGTATTTCGTGTCAGTTGTGGACATCTGATGTGGCGTACCATCTATGGATATCATCTTCACCGTGGGCGCATTGTTCTCCGAATCGTAATATCTCACAGAGTAAGTGAAATTCGTCGCCGATACTTGGCCTACGGCTGGAAGGACGTCGGGGGAGGAAAGTCTCATC
>Ga0315278_10005955_pt1 | contig 11058 bp, 11 predicted proteins | sample YL17G06_0_MG_FD_203880 | JGI IMG/M metagenome (GOLD analysis project Ga0315278, IMG submission 203880) | Sediment microbial communities from Yellowstone Lake, YNP, Wyoming, USA - YL17G06_0 | ecosystem: Environmental > Aquatic > Freshwater > Lake > Sediment | place: USA: Wyoming | collected... | reverse complement strand
GTCCGAATTTAAGATGTGCGGCAAATGTGCCGCTCAATATAAAAATCCCGCAGACCGCCGATTCCACGCACAGCCCGTTGCCTGCTCCACCTGTGGGCCAAAAGTCTGGTTGACCGACAACAAAGGAAAAACCATACAAACCGATAAGGCGATAGCCGAGACCGCAAAAATGCTCCGAGCGGGGAAGATTGTGGCGATAAAAGGTGTCGGCGGATTTCATCTGGCGACAGATGCACTCAACGAAAAGGCGGTAAAAAGACTGCGCCTGCGGAAAAAAAGAGACTACAAACCATTTGCGTTAATGACAGATTCAATCGAGAAGATAAAACAATATGCAATTGTGAGCGAACAAGCAGAGCAGATTCTGAAAAGTCCGCAGTCGCCAATAGTGTTGCTGCCTAAGAAAGAAAACTCGGCCATCGCACCGTCGGTGGCTGAAGGCGTTAATACTTATGGCTTTATGCTGTGTTATGCGCCGCTGCATTTTTTGCTTTTCGCAGAGGGATTGGATGTTCTGGTGATGACAAGCGGAAATATCGCGGATGAGCCTTTAATCTGTAAAAACGACAAGGCGATTGAAAAACTCGGCTCCGTTGCGGACGCATTTTTGATGCACGACAGGAAAATCTATCGTCCTGTTGACGATTCAATTGTGCATTTTGTAAACGACGAACCTGTATTGCTTCGGCGGGCAAGAGGTTATGTCCCTTCGCCAATTTTTACCGAGAAAAAATGCCAACAGGAGATATTTGCGGCAGGAAGCGATTTGAAAAACACATTCTGTTTCGGCAAAAACAATCAATTTATATGCAGCGAACATATAGGCGACCTTGAGGACGCAGAGGTTTATCATCACTATATTGAATCAATTGAACATCTACGGAAACTGTTTGAAGTTGAGCCGAAAGTTGTCGTTTGCGACCTTCACCCCGCCTATTTATCGACGCAATACGCCCTTTCAATGCCCAGCGTGAAAATAATTCAGGTGCAGCACCACTGGGCACACATCGCCTCTGTGCTTGCCGAACACAATCTCAAAGGGCCGGTGATAGGCATTGCAGCGGATGGCACAGGCTACGGCACCGATGGTGCAATATGGGGATGTGAGTGCTTGATTGCATCATTAGACACTTTCAAGCGGTTCGGCCATCTGACATATTATCCTTTGTGCGGAGGGGACAAGGCGAGTAAAGAGGCCGTCAGGCCGTTATTGGGGCTGTTGAAAAAAACTTATGGGGACAATTTTCGCCCGAAAAAATTCAATTGGCTGTTTGAGAAGATTGAGCCGGACAGAAACAGGCTGAATATCATAATAGACCAGCTCGAAAAACAAATTAATACCATTGAGACATCGAGTTTAGGGCGGGTTTTCGACGCCGTCGCTGCTATGCTGGAATTGGGCAGCTTCAACCACTTCGAGGCACAACTGCCGATGGCCCTCGAATCAATCGCCGGTGAGAGTATTGAAGAACGTTACGATTTTGGGCTTATCCATAATACCGGCAAACCATTACAGCTTGATTTGGGCATAATGTTAAAACAAATAATCGATGATATTCATAAGGGCGCGAAAAATAAAATCATCGCAGCCAAATTTCATAACTGCCTTGCAGCCGCCTTGGTCGAAATGGCCAAATGCGCAAGAGAAAGCACAAAATTAGACACAGTCGCACTCAGCGGCGGCGTCTTTTGCAATCGGTATCTGACTAATCGGCTTATAAAGCTATTGAAGGAAAACGATTTTACCGTATTATTTAATCGAGACGTGCCGGCCAATGACGGCGGTATATCCCTCGGCCAGGCCGCTGTTGCCGTCGCTCGTGGCCTGTGACCCGTGGCTCGTAACTTGAAATTAGTGACTTGAAGGAAAAATCGCTGAATGTATCAAGATAATACAGATTTTGATAGACCCGCAAGCAATGAAGCAAAGATCTGGAGATATATGGATTTAGCCAAGCTTGTATGGATGTTGAATCATCGGTGTCTTTATTTTACGAATGTCGATAAGCTCAAGATTGAAGACCCGTTTGAAGGTTCTTGCCAACCCAGCGAACTTTTGAAAAGCGTTCCAGAGCCGGTGGCGAAAGATTTTGCAAGAAAAATGGGTTCCTGCGGGCCGCCACTGACTGTGAACTGCTGGCACATAAATGAAGGCGAGTCTGCTGCGATGTGGAAACTGTACGCGGGCGAAAGTAAGGGAATAGCTATTCAATCAACATTTGGTAGAATGGTTAAAGCTTTCAAAGAATTTCCTGATGACGTGCATATAGGAAAAATCCGCTACATAGATTACCAAAATGAAACATTTAGATATGGCCCCGGTATATTCGAACCAATTCTAACTAAACGTAAAAGTTTTGAGCATGAACAGGAATTGCGGGCAGTTATCTGGACAACATCGCAAACAACAGTTAGGACTGATGATGGGTCAGTTCTGGCCAATGTTGACATCAAAGAATTGATTGAGGCTATCCGTATTGCACCTTTTTCTCCCGACTGGTATATAGATAATGTCCAGGTAATTGTCAAAAAGTTTGGTTTAGAAATACCGGTACTGCCATCTGAACTTGACAGACAGCCACTTTACTGAAGTAGGGAAAGTTTTAAAGATTTTGAGGAATTATGAAGGTAAAAGATTACAAAGATTTGAAGGTTTGGCAAAAAGGCATCGAAATAGTTGACAAGGTTTACGCATTGACGGCTAAATTTCCCAAAGAGGAGTTGTACGGCCTGACCCTTCAAATGAGGAAAGCCTCTGTGTCAATCCCGTCAAATGTTTCAGAGGGATTCGTAAGAGGCCATACTAATGAATATAAGCAGTTTCTTCGCGTGTCGTTGGGGTCGTGCGCTGAATTGGATACCCAGTCGATTATCGCGAATCGAAGAAATTACATAATAAAAAAGGAATTGGACGATTTAGCGGAAGATTTGAATCACGAAAGTCGAATGCTTGTGAACCTCATCAATGCCCTCTGACCACAAGTTATAGGACACGAGTCACGAGCCACAAGCCACGAGAGACGAATTATGTGTTTAGCAATACCGGCAAGAATAGTTGAATTGGAAGACGATAACGCCGTCGTCGATGCGATGGGCAACCGCTGGCAGGCAAAAACTACGCTGCTGCCAAAGGCAAAGGTTGGCGATTTGGTGCTGGTGCACGCAGGTTTTGCTATTTCCGCCGTCGACGAAGAAGAGGCAAAGGAAACCTGGGAGCTTTTTAAGGAAATAGACGACTTTGAAAAGACCCGAAACAAAATTTCAGGATAAATCCATCTATCAATATGCTTGACAGAATAAATAAAGCAAAGAGCCTTATGGAATCGGCCTGTGAAAAGCTGGGCAGGCAAATAAATATAATGGAGGTTTGCGGCACTCATACTGTTTCGATTTTCCGCAACGGCATAAGAACAATACTTCCCGCAGGAATAAAACTTCTTTCCGGCCCAGGCTGCCCCGTCTGCGTTACAGACCAGGGATATATCGACATCGTTTTAGCGCTGGCCGACCGAAAAGACTGCCTGATTGCCACTTACGGCGATATGATTCGCGTCCCCGGCAAAATCGGCTCGCTTGAAACAAGGCCTTCTTCCAACGTCAGGGTTGTGTTAAGCAGTGAAGACGCCCTGCAATTAGCAAAAGATAATCCCAAAAAAACAGTGGTCTTTATTGCGGTCGGCTTTGAAACAACCGCCCCCGCCACCGCCGTCGTGGTAAAAGAAGCGGCTCAGCAAAATATCGAAAACTTCTGTATCCTCAGCGGACATAAACTCGTTGTCCCCGCAATGCGGGCATTGTTGTCGGGCAAAAATAATAAGATTGACGCCTTCCTTTGTCCCGGCCACGTCAGCGCTATAATCGGCTTCGGCGCCTTCGCTGAAGTTGTAAAGGATTTCAATCGTCCCTGCGTCGTTGCAGGTTTCGAGCCGATACAGATAATCGAAGGGCTGGGAGAAATCTGCCGACAACTTGCCGATAACAAAGCTGAAGTCAAATCTGTTTACGCCGCCGTCGTAACTGAAAAAGGTAATTCAACCGCTCAAAAAATCATCTCGGAATGTTTCGAACTCGCGGACGGCCTGTGGCGAGGACTGGGAAAAATTAAAAAAAGCACACTGAAATTGAAAAATAAATACGCCCGATTTGACGCCTTTATTCGCTTCGGCATAACCGAGACGCCCGCGAAAGAATTAGGCGGGTGCCGATGCGGAGAAGTGCTGTGTGGATTGATAGAGCCGCCGCAATGTAAACTCTTCGAAAATACCTGCACCCCCACCAAACCGGTTGGTCCTTGTATGGTAAGCTCCGAAGGCGCCTGCGCCGCCTGGTTCAAATATGGTCGAGGCAAAAAATGAAACTAAAAACAGAGCCAAAAAAAATATTACTGGCGCACGGCGGAGGTGGACAATTGACGGATGAGCTAATCCGGCTGCATTTCTTGCCAAGATTCAAAAACAAGATTCTTGCGGAGCTGACCGACTCAGCAAAACTGGAGCTTGATTCAAGGTCGATATGTTTTACGACGGACAGTTACGTGGTCAAGCCCCTGTTTTTTAACGGCGGGGACATCGGAAAACTTGCTGTCTGCGGCACTATAAACGATTTGGCCGTCTCTGGCGCAAAGCCGGTCGCACTGGCGCTTTCCCTGATAATCGAAGAAGGTTTTGAATTTCAATCGCTGGAGAAAATCCTCGACAGCATCAGCAAAACCGCTAAAGAAAATAACGTCGGCATCGTTACCGGCGATACGAAAACCGTCGAGACCGGCGCCGCTGATAAAATCTTCATAAACACCGCCGGCATAGGCGTCCGAATCGCCGAACTTGGCTTTAACAAAATTAAAGTCGGCGACAAAATAATCCTCAGCGGCACTATCGGCGACCACGGTATGACCATTCTTTCGCAGAGGGAAGGTATTAAATTCCAGTCGCAGTTAAAAAGCGATTGCGCCGCCCTTTCGGGATTGACGAGCAGGCTGTTTAAAAACATAAGTGGGGTAAAATTTATGCGGGACCCGACCCGCGGCGGACTGGCCGCAACCCTCAATGAAATTTCAAAAAGCACGAGGCTAAGCATAGAAATCAACCAGGCCGATATACCTGTCAGACCGGCGGTGCAGGCGGCAGCGGATATGCTGGGCCTCGATGTGCTGAACATAGCGAACGAAGGCAAATTCGTCGCCGTCGTCTCGCCGCAGTCAGCGGATAAATGCCTGCAAATCTGCAAAAAAAGCTCGCTGGGCAAAAATGCCCGCACAATCGGCACTATCACAGACACGCACGATGTCCCCACAGTGGAAATGATAACTCGTATAGGCGGCAGAAGGATTGTCCCTATGCCTTATGGCCGCGAGCTGCCGAGGATTTGCTAATGCACGAAATTACAATAGCACAGGGTCTGCTCGAAGCAATTTTAACTGAGGCGGCAAAACAAAACGCAAAGCCCGTCGCTGCAAAAATAAGCTGCGGTGCCTTTGATGCTGTCAACGATGAGGCGCTTTCTTTTGCCTTCGAGGCCGTTTCAAAAGGCACAACCTGCGAAGGACTAAAACTTGAAATAGTGCATAAACCGATGCAGGGACAATGCAAAAACTGCAACAATACTTTTATCATCGACCAGACTTCTATAAAATGCCCCAAATGCGGCAGCGAGGATTTTGAACTGCTGTCCGCCTCGTCCCTGCTGCTCGAAGAAATAGAATTTCAGACGGAGACTAAAAAATGAAAGTCAGTATCGGCAAAAAAATACTTGCTACCAACGAGGAACACGCCGCCGCCAACAGGCATCTTTTGTCTGAAAAGAAAAAACTGTGCCTCAATATGATTTCATCGCCGGGCTCGGGCAAAACCACAATCCTGACAAGGACAATAAACGACCTGAAGGGTCAAATCAAAATCGGCGTCATCGAAGGCGACATCCGGACTGACTTAGACGCCCAAAGAATAAAAGCGACCGGCGCACCGGCAATCCAGATAAATACCGATGGCGCCTGCCACCTCTCGGCAATTCAGATAAACACCGCTTTGGCAAAACTGTCGCTCGACAGCCTCGATTTGATTTTCATAGAAAATGTCGGCAATCTCGTATGTCCCTCTGCGTTCGAGCTGGGTGAAAACGCAAAAATTGCCGTGCTTTCCGTCGCAGAAGGTGATGATAAACCTGCAAAATATCCCGCCCTCTTCGCAAAATCAAATGTCCTGTTAATAAATAAAATCGACCTGCTTGAAACTTCCCATATCGATTTCGACATCGAGAGAGCAAAAGCCGATGCCCGCAGACTAAACAGGGACATAAAAATTTTCCCCATCTCCGCAATAACCGGCCAAGGCTTCCTTCTCTGGTGCGACTGGCTTGCTGAATCGGTCAGAAACTTCAGGATTTGACTTTTGCGCCGTAAAGACCACGCTGATAAATATATTCAGTAACAACCGGCAGCAGCATATCGCTGACGTCCAGACCCGCCGCCAGTCTTCTGCGTATTTCAGTGCTGCTGACGTCGATGAGGGGCGTTTGAATAACATTTCGGCGAAGTTTATCCGCCCTGTCCGGACCGAGGACGGCCTTTAGTCTGCTAAAATCCGGAGGCTCGCAGCCGCCTCTGAACATTACGGCCAGATTGCAAACATCAATGAGTTCGCCAATTTTATACCAATAAGGCAGTTCATCAATGCCGTCCGCACCGAGCAGCCAGTAAATAGACGCATCGCTGCCATATTCGGACTGAAAATATTCGACGGTTTCGATGGTATAACACGGTTTCTGTTTTTTCAGCTCGTAATCGCTGACCTCGAAGTTTTTTTGTCCGGCGATTGCAAGGGCTATCATATTCATCCTGTCGTTATCTGCCGCAAGGGGACAGATTGTTTTGAGGGGGGAACGCCTTGCGGGAACGAAAACAACTTTTTCAGCAGCGATTTTTTCTCCGGCAGCGGCGGCAACGGCGACGTGTCCCCGATGTATCGGGTCGAACGTTCCGCCGAACAATGCTATCACTTTTTGCACCATACAATAAGTATGATAAACGACACAAATCTTTCTGTAAAACAATGAATAACAAAATTTTATGAAGTAATTTCACGAATTTGGACGATAAAAAAGTTATGGAGATGTTCATTCAAGACCCAATCGCAAAAAGAGTTCAATAAATCTGAAAGGAGCCTATATGGCCAAGAAAGCAAAAAAGAAAAAAGCCACAAAGAAGAAACGTAAATAATCATCGAGTCTCACAACAAACGATGTGAAAAATTGGAAGGCCCCATTGCTACGGCGGGGCCTTCCAATTTTTTTATGCCCTTTTTTACCGCCAATCACATTCTTGCATTTGCCCTGCCTTTTCTTATACTATTGGTGTGTCCTGTCCGTTTATGATATACGAATTGTGAAAAAGTCATTGCGAGTAAAGCAATCACGTTTTGAATTTCGTATTTTGGTCATTCGGGCTTGTCCTTCGACTTTGCTCAGGATGGTGAGCCTGTCGAACCATTTAGAACTTGTCCGCCTCCTTTTGGCGGATGTAGAGATTCGGATTTAGGATTTTTTTACAGATGGATTATTTCAGATACAAAAATGGCAGATTGTTCGCTGAAGACGTCGACGTCGCTAAAATCGCCGACAAAGTCGGCACACCAGCCTACATCTACAGCAAGGCGACTTTCACAGACCACCTGCAAAAGATTCAGCAGGCCTACAACGAGCTTGATACGATGATTTGCTATTCCGTCAAGGCCTGCAGTAATATAAACATCCTTAAATTTATGGCTCAGGCAGGCAGCGGTTTCGACATCGTCAGCGGAGGCGAGCTTTATCGTGCTATGCACGCTGGCGCAGACCCTGCAAAAATTGTCTATGCAGGCGTCGGCAAAACCGATGCTGAAATCATCGAGGCATTAAAGGCTGGCATTGGCTATTTCAATATCGAATCAGAAGAAGAACTGGAAAACCTCATCCGCCTGACAAGACGGACAGAAAGAAAACTCAAAACTCCTCGCGCTGCTCTTCGTGTTAATCCCGATGTAGACCCCTGCACACACGCCTTCACCACCACAGGCAAAAAGGAAACGAAGTTCGGCATCGACATCGAACGTGCAAAAAAAGTCTTCGCTGTTTTCGGCAAAAATAAATCTGTCCGGCTTTGTGCGCTTCACATACATCTCGGCTCTGCAGGCCGCACCGTTGCCCCTTACGTCGAGGCGATAAAAAAAGTGCTGGCCCTGATAGAGCAGCTTCGAGCGGATGGTTTCATCATCGAGGCATTAGACATTGGCGGCGGATATGGAGCAGACTACACAACAGCAGCCTCCCCTACAGCAGCCGATTATGCCGCCGCTATTGTCCCCCTGCTCAAAGGCAAAAATCTAAAAATCATTCTCGAACCCGGCGCATCCATCGCCGCCAACGCTGCAATCCTGCTGACCAAAGTCTTGTATATTAAGACCAGCGGCTCGAAAAAATTCGTCATCGTTGACGCCGGTATGAACGACTTGATTCGTCCGCCTTTGTATGGTGCATTTCATTTCATCTGGCCTGCCAAAGTGAATAAAAATCTTGTCCCGTCTCGGCGTGATAAAGATTTGCAATTGGCCGGCACGGAGATTATAGATGTTGTCGGCCCGATTTGTGAAAGCGCAGATTTCTTCGCAAAGGATAGGGCTTTACCTCTGGTCAGGCGAGGCGATTTAATCGCCGTCTTTACCGCAGGCGCTTATGGCTTTACTATGGCGAGCAATTACAATTCCCGTCTCCGCCCCGCCGAAGTCCTTATTGACGGCTCAAAATTCAAAATCATTAGAAAACGCGAATCCTACAAAAACCTCACCGCCTTGGAAGAATGACAGAAAGAAAAACCTTTCTTTCTGTCACCCTGCACACCCGCCGTAGCTTTAGCGAAGGTGGGAGCGAGCAAACTTGTCCTGACAAGTCGGGAGCGACCTGTGGTGAGCTTGTCGAATCCAGTCGAACGGGTCTCTTTTTTGTCATTCCCGTGCAAACGGGAATCCATTCACAATATACGAACCCCCATAACTTGTTTAGCAGTCGCCGCTCGACCAGGCTCGTCAAAATCGGCACGGCAATCTTCTGTATTCTGATTCCCGACCCAAAACCTCTCTTTTGAAGTCGCAATTTGCGATATCAAAAATCGGCCGGGGCGGACACAGGTATCTGCCCTACACTTTGTCCACCGCAACCAGACAAAGCAATCTATCCATTAACTTCACGACCAATAAAACGGGGTTCCGGCAACCTTTTGCCCTGTTTTCCTTTGCTTGTCAGCAGAAAAAGGGCATAATAAGCCCGTAGATTTTGAGAGGATTAAAAAAATGAATAAAAGTCAACTGGTTAGTTTATGGATTGGAGTTATAACCTTTCTATTCTGGGCGGCGTATTCAGTAGCCTCTGGTTTTTATCTTGGCGGATTTCTACCTATTACACTTGCTATTGCAGCATTAACAGGGGTAAATACCTGTACTTGCGGTCGTAATAATGGGCTTTCTAAGACCAAGCTCATTATTATTAACGTGGCTATTATAGTAGCCTTTTTGATTTTTATTACAATTGTCTATCCACCCTACCACACGGAAAAGATAAAACGCTAAAGGAACATATACCCGATTATATGAGAAATGACCCCAGTGCTGACTACGCTCTTGTTGCTCGGCCTCGGTGCCGTTCGACTTCGCTCACGACAAGCGGTGGTTTTAAGAAAAAAACACAACTGCGTAGAATCCCCTTCCGCCCGCCTTTTTATCTACGAACCCCGAACTTTTTAAAATCCGTGCACTTGTCTGCCTGTGGCGGAATCCGCGTCTGATTTTTTACAACGAACAATGAACTAAAAACTATGAACTCGCCGCAGGCGGATTCAACCAAACACGCAGGGGGGTAATCCAAAAAATCCCCAAATCGCAAAAATTTTTCCAATTTCCTTAATCCTTATTTAGCAATTACTTATTACATATCTGTGTCATCTGTGAAATCTGTGGCTAACATTTTTTTCAATCAAACGTGCAGGTTCATCCAATTATAGGAGACCTTATGTCTCTATGTGGTATGAGCCGTTTTAGGAGTTTTGTTTTGGTCATTAAAATTTTGGCTATTAGGATTCTTGCCCGCCGCAGGCGGGTGAACTTAGGACTTGTCCGCCTCCTTTTTGGCGGATTTAAATATTAGGATTTAGGATTTTTCGCTAAAATCCGTGGCTCGATTACATTTAAGTTCTTGTTATGACAATAGTTAAGCAAAAACACGGGTGTCTTCTGATACACTTTGGAGTGCTTCTGAATGTGTTCTGATTACATCTGGATACCTTCTGATTACAACTGATGACAACTGATAACAACTGATAACATCTGATTTTATCCGCCGTAGCTTCGGCGAAGGCGGATTGACCGAAAGTTTGCCCATTTTCTCAGAAATACCGCTCGACGAAGCCGGTATCGATTTTATTTTTGACGAAGAGGTTATGCGAAAGAATATCGAGGCAGGCGGGGATGGTGGTTTTAATAGGCTCAATAACAAATTCCCGCAGAGCCCTTTTCATCGTGGCGATGGCCTCCTCGCGCGTTCTGCGATGAACTATAACCTTGGCAATCATCGAATCATAGCTCGATGAGACGGTCCAGCCCTGATGGACGTGCGTATCAATCCTGACGCCCGGCCCGCCCGGCGGGATATATCTGGTTATCGTGCCGGGACAAGGCGAAAAATTATTCGCAGGGTCTTCGGCATTTATCCGGCACTCTATCGCCACTCCGCTATGGGTTATATGCCTTTGCTTCAATTCGATATTTTCGCCGCTGGCAATCTTCAACTGCAATTCTATTAAATCATATCCTGTAACCATTTCCGTAACGGGATGCTCGACCTGTATCCGCGTATTTGCTTCGATGAAATAGAATTTTTTATTTGCATCGAGCAGGAATTCTACTGTTATGGCGTTGACATATTTCGCCTCTTTTACAATTCGCAGCGCAGCTTTGCATATTTCTTCTCTGGTGCGTTCATCCAGCACCGGGCAGGGAGATTCCTCAATCATCTTTTGATGTCTCCGCTGAATAGAGC
>Ga0315278_10005954_pt1 | contig 11059 bp, 12 predicted proteins | sample YL17G06_0_MG_FD_203880 | JGI IMG/M metagenome (GOLD analysis project Ga0315278, IMG submission 203880) | Sediment microbial communities from Yellowstone Lake, YNP, Wyoming, USA - YL17G06_0 | ecosystem: Environmental > Aquatic > Freshwater > Lake > Sediment | place: USA: Wyoming | collected... | reverse complement strand
GGTCAAGATATGGTTGAGGTTTTGGTTCCATTATACGATATGACACCTCCCGGAATGGAAGAAAGTGTTCCAGCTGTAGATTCTTGCCAACAATCAAACCCGGCAACAGCCGATGTAGCATGTGCCATGGAGAGTGGAGTATCGGATCTAATTTATGATCAACAATATTCACGATTCTCCGACCTTATGAATTCTTATGTCGAACCACAAGAAGCATTTGATGTGCTTTCTAGAGAAATGGCAGAACAGGGCATTGAAGGCGAAGAACACGACGCTATTATGCAACGTCTTGAAAGTGATTTCTTTCCAGAGGATAGCGAAATCGGCGATGGAATGACAGACGCCGAAGCAGATGCTGATACTCTTAAATCTGCAGGATGGGGATCTGATGAAGATTATGGCGGAGCCGGTGATATGGAATTCGAAGAAGCATTTGATCTGAGGGAAAATTTTGGATCGGCAGATATACAGAATGTAAAGATGCTGTTCTCGTTTGACATACAAGATGATGCTAAAAAAGAAGCCCAATGGATGGCTGACGCAGTCATGCGCTCTAATCCAACCGCCGACCTAAAGAATATTAGAGTCAAACAAGCCAGCTCAAGATCATCGACTGTATTCATGGAATTTCAATTTGAACCACAGGCCAACGCCAATAAGGAAGCATATGCTATGGGGCAGGCAGCAATGGGTGCAAATCCAACATCTGATTTAATTAAGACAAATTTAATGCCAGTCTCTCCGGGAAGAGAAGCAACGGAAGAAGCATTTGATCTTAAGAATGGATACGATGATATCAATGATGCATCTGGAAATGATTATTTTCCAAATGGTGCAGATAGTCCTGTAGTTTCTAAGGTTGGTCCATCTGGCGCACGTCAGGGTGATAATCCAGAACAGAAGAAAATGCAAGTAGCAGAAGTTCATAAAGAGCTTGTCTACGGATATAGAAACTATCTAAAAGAAACCGCTGTAGCCAAAAAAAAAAGTTAACTGAAAATCAACAAGTTTCCGATCTTGAAATGCAAGATTGGGGTGGTGATTGTGATGTTGACAGCGATACTGCCACCTTTGATGGTGGCTTTAATATGGCCGGAAAAGCCATGGGCAATGATGGAAAGGTTCATGACGTAGGATTTGATGTCGACGTCAAAGCTTCTGCTGGTGCTGAATGGGGAAGCGACGAACAGCCAACAGGATGGAATCATAGAACAGATAGTCCAACCTATACATCGAGTTCCTACCTATCTGTGGGAGAACCAGAAGTATCATTAGTTACATTTTCCGAAGGTATGGAATTTTTAGTTGATGGTGAATCACATTTCCTGCAAGATGCACAACAGATGATTACACCCGGTGCCATGAAGCAATTACTGAATCCAGAATTTTATAAGAAATTAGTAGGTTCACTCTTTGATAAGAAGGCTGCGAATGTTGATCCGCCAGAACAAGATTATTATGAACCAGAACGTGGAGAAAGTCGCTGGTAATTTATGGCAATATATCAAGACGACAAACTAGTCAAGCGTGCATACCAGAAGGTATCGTACACCAAAGAACAGATTGACGAACTGAGAGCATGTATGGATCCTGTTACGGGCCCTACATACTTCATGCAGAATTATATGTATATTCAGCATACCACAAGAGGTAGGCAGAAATTAGAATTATTTGATTTTCAATATGATCTAATCAATAATTATCATAATTCAAGACGCTCAATAAACATGGTTAGTCGTCAGATGGGTAAGACCACCGTTGCAGCAGGATATCTACTCTGGTTTGCTATGTTCAACGAAGATTCAACGATTCTTATTGCATCTAACAAGTATGATGGCGCACAAGAAATTATGCACAGAGTTAGGTATGCATATGAATCTGTTCCAGATCACATCCGTGCAGGTGCAAAATCATATAATAAGCGTTCCATAGACTTTGACAACGGCTCCCGTATTATTGCAACAACCACAACCGAAAATACAGGACGAGGCATGTCATTGTCACTTGTCTATTTGGACGAATTTGCATTCGTAGAACCAAATATTGCAAAGGAATTCTGGACCTCACTATCACCGACCTTGTCGACGGGTGGTAAATGTATTATTACTTCAACACCAAATACCGATGAAGACCAATTTGCTGATATTTGGTGGGGTGCAAATAAGATGGTCGATGCCAATGGAAACGATATGACCATTGGTGTAAATGGTTTTCGTCCCTACATGGCAACATGGGATCGTCACCCAGAGCGTGATCAAGTATGGGCAGATTCCGAATTAGCAGCATTGGGCGAAGATAGATTCTTGCGAGAGCATAATTGCCAATTCATTACATTTGAAGAAACTCTTATTAACCCAATTAAACTTGGCCAACTTGAGCCAAAGAATCCAATCAGAAAGACAGGTCAGGTTCGTTGGTATTCAGAAATCAGACCAGAACTTACCTATGTTGTATCGCTCGATCCATCAATGGGAACAGGCGGAGATAATGCAGCAATTCAAATACTTGAATTGCCTACACTTGTTCAGGTCGGCGAATGGAGCAATAATAAGGCACCAGTTGAAGAACAAGTTCGCACAATGAAGAAGATACTTGAAGAAATTTATTCATTTGGTGCTAGAGATATTTATTGGTCGGTTGAAAGTAATTCATTGGGTGAAGCCGCTCTAGTTGTTATTCGCGATACAGGAGAAGAAAACTTCCCAGGTACGATGTTACATGATCCAAAGAATAGACTTCAAGGTCGTACAGGTCGTCGTGCGGGATTTGTTACAACCAATAAATCCAAATTAGAAGCATGTGCTAAATTGAAATTCTTACTTGAATCCGGTAAGATGAAGATAAATTCAAAGGGTTTGTTATCAGAGCTTAAGGTCTTTGTGTCTCGTGGTAATACATTTGAAGCAAGAATTGGTCAAACAGATGACTTAATTATGGCTATGATATTGGCAGTTCGAATGACAGATTATATTTCAACATGGGACGATAAATCACAGGCAGCAATTAACAGCGATGTATCTGATGGCACCTCATTATCGTCATATGATAGTCCGATGCCTATAATGATATAGTGATATAAGGATTATTATGAGATTATATGAATTTACGATAATAGATGAAGATATTTCTTTAGAAGCATCTATTAAGACTATTACGGATGTTATGTCTACTGAATTACCCGAGTTATATAGAAAATTAGGTAAAATGGCTGAGAACTTTGCGAAAAATAATGGCGAAGTTGATAATCGTTTTAATTTTATCTCAGGAGCTCAAAAGAGTACATGGTTTAATACCGTGTTTGTCAGGTCGCTGAAACCGGCATTATATAATTTAGCAAGGAATATTCCAAAAAATTTAAAAATAGAATTAGTTACATTTCTAGACAATACAATTGGTGGTAAGTTTAAATCAATAGAAGATGTTCTACCACATATTCTAAGTAACATCGCCCAGGCATTGAAGAACAAGCAATTAACTGCCGGTGTTCACGCAGCAAATTCGGCTATAGAAAATTTCTATAAGACCATTGATAGATTAAATGCCGAGCAAGATGATGATTTTGACGAGCCAGAGTCTATTCCTAAGGTACCCAATGTTATAGCACAGCAGAATACAGAAGTGGATAATATTATTTCTAATATATTATCTAGAATAGATAGAAGACAGGCCGGCGAAATTAGGAATATAATTTCTAAGAAGGACAATAAATTACAAGCACTCCAACAAGAATTAGCCCGCCGCGGTATCAATCCAAATTAATCTTCGATTATTGATAAATAAGCAGAATAAGGATTTTATTATGGTTGAAATGAATGATCTAGCAGAACGAGTATTCTCTCTATTAAAGGGAAACGGTCTGCAGGTGAAAATTTTTGATGATGCTGGGGCAGAAACTACCGATCCAACAGCCGGCCGTAGATTTTTCGTTGTTAGTCCAAATATTATGGTTACCATAGACGAGGATGATAATAAGGTTGAATTTAGCAAAGGTGCCGATGTAGATGAATCTGTTGCCGGAATTCAAAAAAATATTCGTAAATTAGCAGATCAATTTATGATGAATTCACAAATTAAAGTTTTTGGTAAATCTATCCAGCCACGAGATTATGCGTATCAGGCAAAGATGAAAGGTGCAGCAATGAATGAAGAAATGAATCCACACAGTCACCAGCTAGTAGGTGAAATCATGAAGACAGTAAAGAAGTGGGGTGGAAAAATCTCTGAGGCCGATCTATGTAGCAATACAGGGATGCATGACTTAGATCAAGCCCGTCGCGTATTGAACAAGCTTGTTATGGATGGCAAGTTAGCCGCAATTCCGGGCAAGAATGGACACATGGAATATTCAATCGCGGTTGATGAAGCAATCACAGAAAGTTTTAGCAAGATGTTTGGTTCGCTCAAAACATCGCAGCAAACCTTGGAAAATGTACGAATTTTGGTGAAGCATAAGACACCAGTTGATGAGAACGTTCGCGGCTCACGCTCGCGCCACATCAGTGCAATTTTCCTCGAATGTAATGGTGAACGATTCCGTTTCCCACACACCTATCTACCAGGCGCAAGAGCAATGGCTCAGCATATGGCTCATGGTGGTGTAATGACAGATAAGGTTGGAGCATATATTACGGAAAGTACGGGAAATCTATTGAAACTTCAGTCTTTTAATCGCTATGTGACAACTAACAAGCTTATCAATGAAGATAGTTCCGGTATTGTCGAAACCGTTAAGGAAAATATCGAAACTCTACGTACAGAGCTAAAGAAGCTAACTGGCGTAAAGACATACGAAACCGTTAAGGCTCGTCTGGAAACATTTGAACGCGAAGCACTTGCGGAGGATGACACAAGTCAGCTTAAGGATCTTTTCACTATTCGTCGCTTTGATGAAAAGTTTGAAGGTGTGTTGCCTATCATCAAACAACTTGTACAAGAGAAGGATACCTTCCACAAGCGTATTGAAGAAGCAGCCGCAAATGTAGTCATGGTTCGCCGTGAAGCAATAAATACTACACCGATGTTTGAGTTCGCGAGCGAAAATGCTCGTTTAGGATTCAAGATCAACGAATTAGCACTAAGAATTATTGAGAACGAGGAACTTGCAGGGTTCGTCAATAAGATTGGTTCTAAGCTATGTAAGGAAGGTCAAGTTAATGATTTTGAAAAGGCTGTATTAGGCCAAGTTTTTGAAAACATTAAGGTAGCAGAGAAGTCAAATGCTCCTAAGCAAGAGATTAAAGAATCTGCCGACCTTGATACTTATTATGATAAATATGTTATGAACTTCTTTTAAGAAGTTCTTGACAAACACACAAGGTTTTCGTATACTAGCTGCATACGAAGGCCTAAGCAAGTAAGATGCGAACGGGTACAACGCTGGCCCAAGTAGATCGCAGCTCAATTAATAGGCGTTTAACTTAAACTAAAGCAGGAATATATTATCATGGCAAAAACATTAGACGAAATCCGTGCAAAATTACAAGCACTAGAAAACCGTAAGAACCCAAGTAATTTCAGTGGTGGCGACAAGTCCACATATGCACACTGGAACATGCCAGAGGGGACATCAGCAATCGCTAGATTCCTCCCAGATGCAAACCAGGAAAATACATTTTTCTGGGCAGAGCGTCAAATCATCAAACTCCCTTTTCCAGGTATCAAAGGTCAAGACGAAAACAAGCCCGTTGTCGTACAAGTCCCTTGTATTGAAATGTGGGATGGTCCAAAGACCTGCCCAATTTTGAATGAAGTCCGTCCATGGTGGAAGGATAAGTCATTAGAAGATACCGCTCGTAAATACTGGTGCAAGCGTACCTATTACATGCAGGGTTTTGTTAAGCAAGATCCGCTGAACGAAGCAGAGAAGCCAGAAAATCCAATCCGTAAGTTCATTATTGGACCACAGATTTTTGCAATCATCAAGGCTGCATTATTGGATCCAGAAATGGGCCCACACAGTCCAGTTGATTACATCAACGGTGTTGACTTCGTAATTTCGAAGACAAGCAAGGGCGGATTTGCTGATTACGGCACATCAAAGTGGGCAAGAAAAGAATCCAGTGTTACTGAAGAAATGATGGAAGCAGTCACACAATTTGGATTAGTTGATCTTGCAACATATCTTCCAAAGCGTCCAAGTGCAGAGCAATTAGCAATCATCTTCGAAATGTTCCAGGCATCCGTGGATGGTGATCTGTATGACCCAGCACAATGGAGTCAGCATTATAAGCCATTCGGATTTGATTCGAATGATGATGCAGATGCAGGTGAAGGCAAGCGTGCTCGCGCAGCAACACAGACTACAAGAACTCAAGTTCCTACAACAAAGTTAATTGTTAAGGAACCAGTTGTTGAGGCTGATGACGCCCCACTCGAGGCAGATACTCCTAAGGTAGTAGTTAAAGAAGAAGCAACAGTTTCTGTGAAGCCTGAAAAGTCTCCACAAGAAATTCTAGCAATGCTCAGAAATCGCAATAAGTGATTTTTAACTAGGGGAGGCTAAATACCTCCCCTACTACCTTATTAGGAGAACCTATGTCTAAAGCAGTCGACTATTCAAAATTTCGTAAAAGTATTACGAAAAGTATTCCGGGCATCAGTTCGGGATTTCATGATCCAAACACCTGGATTTCAACTGGCAATTATGCCCTAAATTATCTTATCAGTGGAGATTTTCAACGAGGTATTCCTCTAGGTAAGGTTTCTATGTTCTCAGGACAATCCGGCGCCGGAAAGAGTTATATCGTATCCGGAAACATTGTAAAAAACGCACAAGAACAAGGAATTTATTGTATCGTAATGGATACAGAAAATGCATTGGATGAAGCATGGCTACATGCTTTAGGTGTTGATACATCCGAGGAAAAATTATTGAAACTTAATGTATCGCAGATTAATGATGCAGCACAAATTATCAACGACTTTGTTAAAGAATACAAAGAACAGGCACTTGAAGACAGACAGAAAATTTTGTTTGTTATTGACTCTATTGGTATGATGTCATCAGCAATAGGTGCAGCACAATTTGAAAAGAATGAAATGAAGGGCGACTTTGGATCAAAACCAAAGGAACTCATGGCATTAGTTAGAAATTGTCTAAATATGTTCGGTGATCTAAACATTGGTCTAGTTTGTACAAACCATTCTTATAGTTCACAGGATCCATATTCGCCGGATGATAAAATCAGTGGTGGCTCTGGACCAGTCTATGCATCGAGTATTGTTGTTGCAATGAAACAACTTAAACTAAAAGAAGATGCCGAAGGAAATAAAGTGTCTGAAGTACAGGGTATTCGTGCAGGTTGTAAGGTAATGAAGACAAGATTCAATAAACCATTTGAGGATATTGAACTTCAGATTCCATACGATACAGGAATGTCTCCATATAGCGGATTTTTTGATTTAATAGAAAAGAAAAAATTCGTCACAAAGGACGGCAATAGATATTTCTATGTTGATCTTAACGGAGAAATTCATAAGTATTTCAGGAAAGAATGGAATAGAAATGAAAACGGAATTATGGATTTAGTAATGTCTGAATTCATTAATAAAGTCAAGGCAAACGAGAAAGAAGATTCGGAAACAGGTGAAGAGGTATAAAATGGTTAATGATAATCACGAACTATTATTAGAATTGTGGGCTAGAATTAAATCTCACATTGCGCCAAAAGAAAGACTAGAAGTAGCAGACATACTTGTTGTTGTGTTTGACGAATTTGGTCTTGTTGAAGATGATTTATTAGAGCAGGATCTCGATAAAGAAATGCGTGCAGCCGCTCGTAGTCATCTATCAGTTGATAAGGACGAGGACGAGGAAGAGTTTGATGACGACCGCTAAAGAGTCCGGAGAATTACTCCTCGAAACAATCAAGAGCAAGGATGTTCTGAAATCCATTACGCAAATCCAGCAGTTCAAAGCAAGTATGCGAGATGTGACTGTGGGTGCCGATTTCGTTACCTGGATTTCAGAACCAGTTAATCTGACTAGAGTACAAAAGGCTCTAGCGGAAGACCTAGGTGTCCCTCCACGTGCTATGGCTATCAAAAGAGTATTAATGTCCCGTCCTCAAAGAGCATCGTTATTGGTTCAGGCAATGGAAATTGCTATTAAGAGAGTGCATCGGGTGTGAGTGAAAAAGACCTATATCAAAAGTTAACTAAAAGTCATCTCGAATGGAAACGAGATGAATTATCACGTCAATTGGCAAATGCTAGCAGTATTTCTGAATATATAGAGCTGTCTGATAAAATAAAAGAATTGAATGATAAGATAGGTATAATTGAGAAAGAATTAGATTTATGAGCTCGTGGTACTATAAAGTCACATCAGATCTCTCAAATATTGCCGACTTCATAGATTATTATGAAACAGAATTAGAGACTGCCCGTAGAGAATTGTCTCTAAAGGGTAAATCTCTAGAAACACATGCCGGAGAACTTCCCGGATTGGTTGAACAACGGTTTGCCCAATTACAGGAGATTGAAGCAGTTTTAGAATATCTAAATATCAAACTACGTAAAGAAAGATCAGCAGAATTTAAGAAATTCTTAGAAGCATATCAAAAATCTCTTAGTTCGAGAGATGCTGAAAAATATGTTGACGGAGTACAAGCAATTGTTGATTCAACATTGTTGGTGAATGAAGTTGCCTTGCTAAGAAATAAATATTTGGGGATTAGCAAGGCCTTTGAGGCGAAAAATTTTATGACAGGCCATATTATAAAACTTAGATGTGCTGGCCTCGACGATGCGAGTTTATAATGTCAGTCTGTAAATTAATAATTCAAGATGAAGTTAATATCAAGTTCGAAGGACTTGATGTGGTCACTCGTAGAAAACTTTACGACTCGGTAAAGTATTTCCTTGAATACGCACGCCATATGCCATCCTATAAGTTAGGCCATTGGGATGGTATGAAAGCATTTTGCGATATAGGTGGTCGCAGTTATATCAATTTATTAGATAGACTCCTGCCAGTGGTACAATCTCAAGGTTATGAAATTGAAATTGAGGATCTTAGAGATACTACACACGAGTTTATCTTTGATGAAGTAGAAGAAGATAGTTATTCAAACATTAAATGGCCTAAAGGACATCAGCGTGCTGGTGATCCTATTATACTTCAGGATCACCAGGTTGAGGTAATTAATTCTTACCTCAACAACCTTACTGGTGTAAATATTGCCCCTACAGGCTCGGGAAAAACACTAATTACGGCGATTCTAAGCCATAAGGTTCAGCCCTACGGTCGCAGCATCGTAATTGTTCCCACAAAGGATTTAGTAACACAAACCGAAGATGATTATAAGAATTTAGGATTAGATGTGGGTGTATTCTTCGGTGATAGAAAAGAATATCTAAAAACCCACACAATATGTACATGGCAAAGTCTGGAAAGCCTAGCAAAGCGTTCAAAAGAAATAGATTTAGAGATAGATATAAACGATTTCTTCGAGGGAGTGGTTTGCGTTATAGTGGACGAAGTTCACAAAGCAAAAGCCGATGTATTGAGAAAGTTATTGTCGACCTATTTGAAGAATGCCCCAGTAAGATGGGGATTGACCGGAACAATGCCAGAGGAAGAGTATGATAGTGTTTCCGTTATTGCTTGTATTGGCCCACTACTTGGTAGAATTAATACAAAAGAACTCCAAGACAAGGGACTCTTAGCTCAATTACATGTTAATGTTTGGCAGATGCAGGACTTAGGTGAGACCGCATTTGACAACTATCAATCTGAACTAAAATGGTTAACAACTAATCAAAAGAGATTGAAGTTCTTAGCAACCAAGGTTATTGAGATGTCTGAGAGTGGTAACACACTTATATTGGTTGATCGCATTGAGACTGGAGAAAAGTTACAATTGCTTATACCAGATTCTGTATTCGTTTCTGGCAAGATGAAGTCAAAGGATCGTAAAGACGAATATAAAGAAGTTCAAGAGGTCGATGGAAAGGTTATTATTGCCACTTATGGTGTGGCGTCTACAGGCATTAACATTGTTCGTATTTTTAACCTTGTATTGTTTGAAGCAGGTAAAAGTTTTGTGCGTGTTATTCAGAGTATTGGTCGAGGTATTAGAGTTGCCCCAGACAAAGAATTTGTAAACGTATATGATGTTTGTTCAAATTGTAAATTCTCTAAACGACACTTGACAAAGCGTAAGAAGTTCTATGCGGAGGCTGAATATCCGTTTAGCATTAAGAAATTGGATTATTGATGATCATTGATACAAGATTAGATATAGCACACATTGAATTAATTAAGATTTTCCTTAAGGCGAATGATTTGGTAGGTGTGGAAATTAATGAAGTTCCTATGGAAGTAAATGGAAGATTTCATATGGTAATTCAACTTGAATCTAAATACGAACCTACATCGCATTCACTTACTTTCATGGGACTTAGACATTGTGGAATTCTAAATATGTTAGATGATTTTCTTTTGAAATGCGGCGTCTTACACGATGCACTTCAACCTAAATCCTATCATAGGCAACTACAAGAAGAAAAAGAACAAGAACAAAATGAGGAATTTATGAAACATATGGCAAGAGTCAAAGGAAAGTATGAATATTCTAACAAATGAAAATAAAGCGTATAATTTAGATAAGATCCCAAATGAAATTGAGGACATACGCTATTGTGTAATGGATTACTCAGATCCTAAAAATCCTGATTATTTCTTCATACCATTGATCTTCCTAGAAAGTTTTTATGCGCCAGCTGTAGTTTTGAAAATTGGTCAATATACCGTTCAAATGCCATTAGATTGGTCAATACTTGTATGCGATGAGGATTACAGCGATTTAGAAGTAATGCCACTAACAAGTCTAAATGATCGCGGATTTCATACAATGGTATTCAATCCACTTAGGCATATGGTACCAAGGCCTCAACAAATTACCATTACAAATGTCTACGCAGAAGTAAAATGGTTTTTTCCTAAGCTAAAAAATGGAAACATTCTTGTTGTACCGTTAGAAGATAAACCACATCCAAATTGTGTATTGTTTGTGAAAGAAGTAAATAAACTACCCGATGTAATTGATATTGGAGC
>Ga0315278_10005952_pt1 | contig 11060 bp, 7 predicted proteins | sample YL17G06_0_MG_FD_203880 | JGI IMG/M metagenome (GOLD analysis project Ga0315278, IMG submission 203880) | Sediment microbial communities from Yellowstone Lake, YNP, Wyoming, USA - YL17G06_0 | ecosystem: Environmental > Aquatic > Freshwater > Lake > Sediment | place: USA: Wyoming | collected... | reverse complement strand
GGACTCGAGGAAGAACGTGAAGGGGTCATTGCTCGGGATGCCCGCCCGCCGACAGTCGAGCCAGCCGAGGTAGGTGCCTTCGGGCACGCCCATCTCGATCCCCGGGAAATTGGTACTGACGTACTTCGCGAGGAAGTCGCGATTGCTTTCGAGGTAGCGCAAGAGCTCATCGAGCCAGGGCTGCCCGTCCCGGTACGCCGCCAGCATCGCCGTATAGCCCATGATATTTCCTGTCTGGACCATATCCAGGCGCGCTCCCAAGAACTTCTCCCTGAGCGCCTGGTTCGGGATGACGGCCAGCGAGGACTTGAGCCCGGCCAGGTTAAAGGTCTTGCTCGGGGCCAAGAGGGTGATGGTGCGCGCCTCGATCTCGGGACCGAGCGAGGCCATCGGTACGTGTTCGTGGCCGCTGTAGATGAGATCGCCGTGCACCTCGTCCGAGCAGATGATGAGGCCGTGACGGAGGCAGATCTCCGCCATCCGCACCAGTTCTTCGCGAGTGAAGACACGGCCGACCGGATTGTGGGGGTTGCACAGGAGGAACATGCGGGTGCGCGGCGTGATGGCCCGCTCGAATGCGTCGAAGTCGATGGTATAGCGCCCGTCGGCCCCCCTCATGAGGTGGACGCCGTCCCGCGACATCCCCACATTGTCGGGCAGACGCAGGATGGGCGGGTACACGGGCAGCTGCATCAGGACGCCGTCGCCGGGCCCGCCGAATGCCCGACAGGCGGTGTTGAAGCCCGGCGTGACACCGTTCATGAGCGTCATCGCCTCCGGCTCGACCTTCCAGCCGAAGCGCTTGAGGAACCGGTCGTGCATCACCTGGTGGAACTCGGGCTGCTCGACCCCGTAGCCGAAGACGCCGTGCTCCACCCGCTCGCGGAGCGCACGGATCACGGGCTCCGGCGAGGCGAAGTCCATGTCGGCGACCCAGAGGGGCAGAACGTCGGGCGGGTACTTGTGCCACTTATTGCTCTCGGTGCTGCGACGGTCGATGATCCGGTCGAAGTCGTAGGGCATGGAATGGAAGGATAGACGAGGGACGGGCCCCGGGCAAGGGCGTCCGGAAGGCTTGACTCGCGCCGCAAAGATGGGCATAAGGGTGGGGTTGCCGCAGCGCGGCAGGCGACTATATCCCCAGTGGTCGAGGAGATTTGCACATGAGCGGATTCCGCGAAACGCACCGGCGCGCCATTTGGGTCCTCCCGGCGCTCCTGGCCCTCGTACTCATGGCCGCCATGGCCGGCCCGGCGCTCGACGCCGCCTGGGCGCAAGGCGCGGCGGCCCCGGCCCCGCACCAGGGCGGGGGTGAGGCCAATCTCAGGATTCCCGATCTCTCCCAGGTGAGCTTCGGCGGTGTGTCCGGCCGCGCGCTCCTCCAGTGGGGTCTGCTGGTATGCTTCCTCGGCTTCGCGTTCGGGATGGTGATCTACAAGCAGCTCGAGAATCTGCCGGTGCATCAGTCGATGCGCGAGATCTCGGAGCTGATCTACGAGACCTGCAAGACCTACCTGGTGACCCAGGGCAAGTTCCTGATGATCCTGTGGGTCTTCATCGCGGTCATCGTGACGTTCTACTTCGGCGTGCTCCAGCACTTCTCGGCCCAGCAGGTCGCGATCATCCTCTTCTTCAGTCTGGTCGGCATCGGGGGCAGCTACGGAGTGGCCTGGTTCGGCATGCGCATCAACACCTTCGCGAACTCCCGCACCGCCTTCGCCAGCCTGCGGGGACTCGCGTTCCCCGTCTACGCCATCCCGCTACGAGCGGGCATGAGCGTGGGCATGCTGCTCATCAGCGTGGAGCTGCTGATCATGCTCTGCATCCTGCTCTATATCCCCGGGGACTACGGGGGCGCCTGCTTTATCGGCTTCGCCATCGGCGAGTCGCTCGGCGCCTCGGCGCTCCGTATCGCGGGCGGCATCTTCACCAAGATCGCCGACATCGGATCGGACCTGATGAAGATCGTCTTCAACATCAAGGAGGACGACGCGCGCAACCCCGGCGTCATCGCCGACTGCACGGGCGACAACGCCGGTGACTCGGTCGGCCCCAGCGCTGACGGCTTCGAGACATATGGCGTCACCGGTGTCGCGCTCATCTCCTTCATCCTGCTCGCGGTACCCAAGGAACTGATCCAGGTCCAGCTCCTGGTGTGGATCTTCGTGATGCGCGTCATGATGATCGTCGCCAGCGGCGCCTCGTACTTCATCAACGATGTCGTGGCGCGTAGTCGCCACGCCCAGGCCACGAAGATGAACTTCGAGGAGCCTCTCACGAGCCTCGTGTGGATCACGTCGATCGTCTCGGTCGCGCTGACCTACGTGGTCTCCTGGTGGCTGATTCCGGGGCTCGGGGACGGTACGCTCTGGTGGAAGCTGGCCACGGTGATCACGTGCGGCACTTTGGCCGGCGCGATTATCCCGGAGTTCGTCAAGATCTTCACCTCGACCAAATCGAGCCACGTGCGCGAGATCGTGACGTCGGCGCGCGAAGGCGGGGCTTCGCTGGACATCCTCTCGGGGCTGGTCGCGGGCAACTTCAGCGCCTACTGGCTCGGCATGGTCATCGTGGGGCTCATGGGCATCGCGTACCTGGTCAGCCGTCAGGGCCTGGACGTGCTCATGGTCGCCCCCGCCGTCTTCGCCTTCGGCCTCGTCGCCTTCGGGTTCCTCGGCATGGGGCCGGTGACGATTGCCGTGGACTCTTACGGCCCCGTCACGGACAATGCGCAGTCCGTGTTCGAGCTCTCCGTCATCGAGCAGATCCCCGGCATCAAGGCGGAGCTGAAGAAAGACCACGGCTTCGATGTCAACTTCGAGTCGGCCAAGCACATGCTGGAGGAGAACGACGGCGCCGGCAACACGTTCAAGGCAACGGCCAAGCCGGTGCTGATCGGTACCGCGGTGGTGGGCGCCACCACCATGATCTTCTCGATCATCATGGTGCTGACCCATGGGCTCACGCAGAACCTCGAGAAGCTCTCCCTGCTCCATCCGCCTTTCCTGCTCGGGCTCATCACGGGCGGGACCATGATCTACTGGTTCACCGGCGCGTCCATGCAGGCGGTGACGACGGGCGCCTACCAGGCGGTCGAGTTCATCAAGGCCAACATCAAGCTCGATGGCGTGGCCAAAGCGTCCGTCGCTGACAGCAAGAAGGTCGTAGAGATCTGCACGCGCTACGCCCAAAAGGGCATGTTCAACATCTTTCTCGCCGTGTTCTTCGCCACGCTTGCCTTTGCCTTCCTCGAGCCGTACTTCTTCATCGGGTACCTGATCTCGATCGCGCTCTTCGGTCTCTTCCAGGCGGTGTTCATGGCCAATGCCGGCGGCGCCTGGGACAACGCCAAGAAGGTCGTCGAGGTCGATCTCAAGGAGAAGGGCACCGCGCTTCACGCCGCCGTCGTTGTCGGAGACACGGTGGGCGATCCGTTCAAGGACACCTCGTCCGTCGCGATGAACCCGATCATCAAGTTCACCACGCTCTTCGGCCTGCTGGCGGTCGAGCTCGCCGTGTCGCTCACGGCCGAGCGGGGCGCGGTGCTGAGCCGCGGCCTGGCGGTGGCGTTCTTCGTGGCGTCGGTCATCTTCGTGTGGCGCTCGTTCTACGCCATGCGCATCAAGATCGAGCGGGCCTGAGCACGGGGAACCGCGTGAATCCGGTCGAGCGGTTTGCGGAGGCGTTCAACCGGCGCGACGTGGACGGTTTGCTCGCCTGCTTTACCGCGGACGCGACCTACCGCGACCTCTTCTATGGGCCGCACGCGGGGCAGCCGGCCCTGCGGGGCATGTTCGAGCGCATGTTCCGCGAGGGCCGCGACTACCGCTGGAGCATGGAGGCCATCGTCATGGACGACCGCCGCGCCGCCGCCGAGTGGACGTTCGGCTATACAGCGACTGCGGCTGTGCCCCGCAGCGAGGGGCGCAGCGTTCGCTTCTCGGGCATGAGCATCTTCGAACTCAGTGGCGGGGATCTCGATAGCGGACGCATCCGGGCGTACCGCGAGTACGCCAATACGGGCGCGGCGCTGCTGCAGCTGGGCTTCGCGCCCGAGAGCATCGCCAAGGTCCTCCGCCGCAGCCTGCCGACTGCCTGACCGCCCGCGCCCAGTGCTTCGTCTGAGCGTCCTCGATCAGTCCCCCATCCGCGCGGGAGGCACGGCCGCGGATGCCGTCGCCGAGACGCTCGAGCTCGCGCAGGCCTGCGACCGCTGGGGCTACCACCGCTACTGGCTCGCCGAGCATCACGCGAGCCGCGGCCTCGCCGGGTCGACCCCCGAGGTGCTGATCGCCCATGTCGCCGCGAGGACATCGCATATCCGCGTCGGGTCGGGCGGCGTCATGCTGAGCCATTACAGCGCGCTGAAGGTGGCGGAGAACTTCCGGATGCTCGAGACGCTCCACCCCGGCCGCATAGACCTGGGGATAGGGCGCGCGCCCGGCAGCGATCCGCGGACGGCCCGCGCGCTGGCCCACGGCCCGGGCGCGCTCGGCATCGAGCACTTCCCCTCGCAGATCAGCGACCTCGTGGGCTTCTTGCGGGGAGACCTGCCGCAGGGGCACCCCTTCCGCGGCATTCGCGCCATGCCCGATGGCCCGACCATGCCCGAGCTCTGGATGCTCGGCTCGAGCGGCGAGGGCGCCGCCATCGCCGCGCACTTCGGCACGGCGTTTTCCTTCGCCCACTTCATCAGCGACGAGGGCGGCGTGGCGGCCACGGGGGAGTACGCCGCGCGCTTCCGTCCCGGCGTGCTGGAGGCGCCGCGGGCCAGCATCGCCGTCTTCGCCCTGGCCGCCGATACCGAAGCGGAGGCGCAGCGGCTGGCGAAGAGCCGCGACCTGTGGATTGTTCGCCTCTACACGGGGCGGCCCGGAGCGTTCCCGTCGGTGGAAGAGGCCGAGAGCTATCCGTACACGGAGCAGGAGGCCGCCATCGTGCAGCATGCGCGACGGCGCACCATAGCGGGCGCGCCCGAGCAAGTGCGTGAGCGCCTGATTGCGCTCGCGCGCGAGTACGGGGCGGAGGAGGTCATCGTGGTGACCATCACCCACGACTTCAAGGCGCGGCTGCGCTCCTACCAGCTCCTGGCCGAGGCCTTCGGTCTCGGTGCCGGCTGAGGGCGGGGTCAGGCCTCGTCGCCGAAGATCGTGCGCACGCCGCGCGCCACGGCGACGCGCTCGCCGGCCGGGTCCACCAGCTTGAGCCTCGCCACCGCGCTCTGGATGGACACGCGCTCGATGCGGCCGCCCCTGAGCGCGACCATGGAGCCCCACGCGCCGTCCACGACCGCGCCGACGGCGGCGGCGCCGAAGCGCGTGGCCAGGATCCGGTCGAACGGCGTGGGAGTGCCGCCGCGCTGGACGTGCCCCAGGACGACATGGCGCGCCTCGAAGGGCAGCCGCGCCTCCAGCTCGCGAGCGGCCACGGCCGCGATGCCGCCGAGTCGCACCGGATCGGGGCTGCCCTCGACGAGCCGGCTGACGACGGCTTCGCCGGAGGGCAGTTTCGCGCCCTCGGCGACCACGACGATGCACGAGAGCCGGCCCTCCGTGGCCCGCTGGCGGATCCCTGCGGCGACGGCGCCCCAGGTGAAAGGGATCTCCGGGATCAGGATGACGTCGCCGCCGCCCGCCAGGCCCGCGTCCAGCGCGATCCACCCGGCGTGCCGGCCCATCACCTCGACCACCATGATTCGCTGGTGGGAGGCGGCCGTCGTGTGCAAGCGGTCTATGGCCTCGGTCGCCACGGCCCTCGCCGAGTCGAAGCCGAAGGTGAGATCGGTTTCGGCCAGGTCATTGTCGATAGTCTTGGGCACACCCACGACCGGCACGCCCTTGGCCGCGAGACGGTCGGCGATGCGGAGGCTGCCGTCGCCGCCGATGACGACCAGGGCGTCCACCCCAAGGCGGCCGAGGGTTGCCACGGCCACGGCCGAGTGGTCCTCGAAGGTCGTGCCCTGCGGGCCCGTGACCGGCATCCTGAACGGGTCGTGGCGGTTCGAGGTGCCGAGGATCGTGCCGCCCTGGGTCAGGATGCCGGAGACGTCGTCGAAGCCGAGCGGCCGAGCGGCCCCGGTCAGAAGGCCCGCGAAGCCGTCGAGGAAGCCGGTGACGCGCAGGCCGTGGACGTGCACGGCCGTTTTCACGACGGCGCGGACGACGGCGTTGATGCCCGGGCAGTCTCCGCCGCCCGAGAGCATGCCGATATGACGGATCTGGGGCATCGCGTGTCTCCTTGGCGATCGCCGGTGGTCGACGATGGTAGGATGCTCGCCGGAGGAGTGACGATACCATGAGCCAGTCGCCCGCACCGGTGCCGTCTGTCGATCCCGCCGATGTCGACGGCGTGATCCAGGCGGTGCGCTTCGAGCTGTACCGCGAGAACATCTACGGCGCGCTGGAGATCCTGGAGGCGGCGCATGCCGCGCGCCCCAACCCGCGCTACGCCGAGCAGACCGCTCGCATCCGATCGTGGCTCGTGCACCTGGAGAGCCGCGAGGCCTATGTCGCCGCGCAAGAGCAGCAGTACAAAGGGCTTCGCTGGAAGGCGGGACTCAAGCTGCTCGAGAAGCGTATCCGCATGCTCTCGGGGAAGAAGACCCGCAAGATGATCGAGCGGCGCGGGCGCGATCCGGAGTTCCAGGAGCTCGAGCGCGAGGTGGAGGCCGTCAGACCTCGCCGTGTGCTCGACGCCGGGAGCGGCGAGGGCGGGGTGGCGATGGCGCTCTGCGCTCGTCACCCGGAGCTAACTGTGGACGGGGTAGAGGTGTCCTTCACGAACGTCAAAATCGCCACGCAGCTCAATCGATGGGCCTCGGCCACATTCCGCCAGGGTTTGGCGGAGGAAGTGCACGAGTACTTCGAGCCGGGCCGCTTCGACCTGGCGTACTCCTTCGCCGTCCTCGAGCACGTCCGCGACGTCGATGCGACCGTGCGCTCCATCATGACGGTGCTGCGGCCGGGTGGGCGTTTCTGCTTTGTGGTGCCGATGCATGAGTTCCGCGTCAAGGGACCGATACCGGACTATGCGCCCGTCCACGGCTATGCGGACCACTGCCGGGTCTTCAGTGAGGCCGATCTGCGGAGGCGCTGGGGAGGGGAGCCGGGCTTCCGGGTCGTCAAGATCCCCGGCGCCTGGAAGCACGGAGAGATCCCGGATTGCTTCGAGCCCGTGGAGTTCGGCTCCTTCTTCGTGTCATTTGCCAAAGCCGGATCTGGCGCCAAAGCCTGACCAGGGTCCTTCGCCGTGGGCCGCAATAGCGGCCGCCTTGGCCTTCCGCTGGTGCCAGTTTTCGTCGTCCCGTCGCCCGCGATGGTCCGTCAGGCCCGGGGTTTCAGCCACAGACGCGAATGATTTCAGTTGCCTGGATGCTGGCACAGATGTTGTAGCCCCTACTTTCCATGAGTCACGACCCCGAAGGCCCCGTCGATCCGCAAGAGGCGGACTCGTTGCGCGCGGCGGGGCCCCTGTGGGGCCGGTGGTTCCGGCGCAAGATCTCCCTGGCGCTGACCCTTACCGCTCTGGTGCCGCTGTTGCTCCTCTTGTACTCGGTCTTCGCCTCCGTGATGTCCTGGCTCGGTCACGAGACACTCTACGGGCGCGACCAGCTCTGGAGCCAGACGCTGCTGGTCTTCACCGGACTCCTGATGTCCGCCGGCGGTCTGGTCATCTGGGATCTCGCCTCGATCGTGAAGCGGACGGCCGAGACGGTTGCGGTCACGAGCAAGGTCGAGTCGGCGGTCGCGGAGAAGACGGACCAGATCGGCGTCCTCATGGGCTCCTTCTCGCACATGCTTGCCACCATCGAGGCGCAGACGGGCGAGATTAACCAGTTCGCGACCCGGCTCGAAGCGGCGTACCGCGAGCTCGAGTCGACCAATGCCCGGCTCAAGGAAGTCTCGTTCACGGACGAAGTGACGCGGCTGTACAATCGCCGCTTCTTCTCCATCCGGTTCGAGGAAGAGGTTGCCCGCTACCGCCGCTTCAATCACCCGGTCTCGCTGGTGCTCCTCGATCTCGACGACTTCAAGGGCGTCAACGACGAGCTGGGCCACGCCGCGGGCGACGAGACCCTTCGCGGCGTCGCCGATCTCCTGCTCAAGCACTCACGCGGCATCAATGTCATCTGCCGCTACGGCGGCGACGAGTTCGCCATCCTCCTGGTCGAGACGCCCAAGGCCGGCGCCCAGATCTACGCCGACCGGATTCGTCACGTGCTCGCCCACCATGACTTCCCCCACGGCCAGCTCGTCAGCGCGAGCTTCGGCATCGCCTCGCTGCCGGAGGACGTGGGCAGCGCCGCCGAAGACTTAATCCGCGCCGCGGACGAGGCGCTGTATGCGGCCAAGCGCGCGGGCAAGAACCGGGTGTCGACTCACCAGACGGCCGTGCCTGCCGTTTCGGCCGCTCTCGTATCGCTTCCCCCGATCTCCGGCGGCTCGGACGCCGAGAGCCCCCACCTGTCGCAGCGTGGAGCGGGGCTCGCGGCGCGGGTGGGCGCCCACGCGGCAGAGCCCGCCGAGAGAGGCGTGCTGGTGTTGAACGGCAGTGCCGGTGTGCGGACGGCGCTCGAAGGGCTGGCCGATGCGACCTACGACCTCATACTGCGCCCGGCCGCCCCGGATGCGATCATCGGCCGCGCACCGGAGGATCGGTGGCGGCGCGGAGAGATTTGCCTCCTGCCGTCGGGGCTTCCGCCGCTGTCGCGCGGGGAGCGCGCCACGCTGACCGCGCTCCACGGGCTCATCGCCGCGCGAGACGCCGCCACGGGCGCGCACTCCGAGCGGGTGCGGGTCTACGCGATGGCGGTCGCCCGTGCGCACGGCACGGCCGAGGCCGGGCTGCGCGACATCGAGCACGGCGTCATCCTCCACGACATCGGCAAGATCGGCATCCCCGACTCGATCCTGCTCAAGCCGGGGCCACTCAGCCCGGACGAGTGGAAGGTGATGCGGACACATCCCGAGGTCGGCCGCAGGCTCCTCGAGCCCATCCCCTTCCTGGCCGGCGCGGTGCCCATCGTCTACCATCACCACGAGCGCTGGGACGGCAACGGCTATCCCGAAGGCCTCCGCGGCGAGGACATCCCGCTGGGCGCGCGCATCTTCGCCGTCGCCGACGCGCTCGACGCCATGATCTTCGACCGGCCGTACTCGCGGGCCGTGCCGCTCGAAGCCGCGCGCGAGGAGATCGACCGTTGCGCCGGCACCCACTTCGATCCCGCCGTCGTGTCCACCTTCATGGCCATCTCACTGGGCGTGCTCGAGGAGCTCCGCCGCCGCGCGACCAGTTGACGGGGGAGCCCAGGGCTTGGTAGCGTGCACTCCATGGAGGAGGCGCCCGTGGTCAAGCTCGACGAGATCCTGCGGCTCGCGACCGAGATGAACGCGACCGACATCCACGTCCAGGTTGGCCTGCCGCCCATGTTCCGCGTGCGGGGCAAGCTCGTGCCCCACAAGTCCGAGAAGCTGTCGGCCGAGCAGTGCGAGGCCCTGGTCTTCCCCATCATGTCGGAGGACCAGAAGAAGACCTTCGGCGAGCGCCTTGATTGCGACTTCTCGCATGGCATCCCGGGGCTCGCCCGCTTCCGCATCAATGTCTTCAGGCAGCGCGCGAGCGTCGCCGCCGCGTTCCGGCGCATCCCGTATCAGATCCCCGCGGTCGAGCAGCTCGGGCTGCCGCCTGGGGTGCTCGAGCTCATCAAGCTCAAGCGGGGGCTCATCCTGGTCACGGGCGCGACGGGCCAGGGCAAGTCGACGACGCTCGCCTCGCTGCTCGACCGCATGAACCAGGAGCGCCAGCTCCATATCGTGACGCTCGAGGACCCCGTCGAGTACCTCTTCGAGCACAAGTCGAGCATCGTCGTGCAGCGGGAAGTCGGCATCGACACGCTGTCGTTCGCCAGCGCGCTCCGGGCCTGCCTCCGGGAAGACCCCGACGTCATCCTGGTCGGCGAGATGCGCGACGTGCCCACGATCGAGGCGGCGCTCACGGCGGCGGAGACCGGCCATCTCGTCTTCGCCACCCTTCACACGAAGACGCCGGCCCAGGGGATCGACCGCATCGTGGACGTCTTTCCGCCGCACCAGCAGCAGCAGGCTCGCGTCCAGCTCGCCAACGTGCTGCACGCCGTCATCACGCAGCAGCTCATCCCGCGCCGCGACAACGAGGGGATCGCGCTGGCCATGGAAATGCTGATGATCACCTCGGCGATCCGCAATCTGATCCGCGAGGGCAAGACGTTTCAGATCCAGTCGCTGCTCCAGACGGGCGCCTCGTCCGGCATGCTGACGATGGAGAACTCGCTCAAGGGCCTCGTCGAGAAGCGCTGGATCAGCGCCGATGACGCCCTCGAAAGCTGCTTCGACCCGAAGGAAATGGCCCGCCTCCTTGGTCGCAAGTAGCCACGGCGGCGTTCGCGCGCGCCGGCGCTGAAGGACGCCGCCTGACGCGCTCGCGAGCCCGGCCACCGGCGAGCGTCTCGCGCCCGTGATGTCCCGCCGCTTCCCGCCGCTCATCGGCGTCCTGCCCTTCGTCGTCTTTGCCGTGACGGCGCTCACCTTCCTGCCGGTCCTCGACGGGCAGTTCCTCAACTGGGACGACGAGGAGAATTTTCTCCGCAACGAAGGGTTTCGGGGTCTCGGGCTCCCGCAGCTCCGGTGGATGTTCTCGACGTCGCTCATGGGCCACTACATCCCGCTGACCTGGCTGAGCCTCGGAGTCAACTACGCCGTGGGCGGCATGCGGCCACGCGGCTATCTCGCCGGCAATGTGCTGCTCCACGCCACCGCCGCCGTCCTCGCCTTTCTGGTCGCGCGCCGCCTGCTGGCGGCGGCCCTCGGTGGCCGCGCCCCCGGCTACACCGTGGAGTGGGGCGCCGCCTTTGCCGCCCTCGTCTTCGCCGTCCATCCGCTCCGCGTCGAATCGGTCGCCTGGATCACGGAGCGACGCGACGTGCTGAGCGGCGTCTGGTACCTCCTCGCCGTATGGGCCTGGCTCCGCGCCATCGCCGGGGGCACCCGGATTCACTCCGCCTTCTACGCGCTCTCGCTGTGCGC
>Ga0315278_10005950_pt1 | contig 11061 bp, 9 predicted proteins | sample YL17G06_0_MG_FD_203880 | JGI IMG/M metagenome (GOLD analysis project Ga0315278, IMG submission 203880) | Sediment microbial communities from Yellowstone Lake, YNP, Wyoming, USA - YL17G06_0 | ecosystem: Environmental > Aquatic > Freshwater > Lake > Sediment | place: USA: Wyoming | collected... | reverse complement strand
ACCGGCTCCCCGACCGCGAGGTGGCCCGCGACCGCATAGCCGCGCTCCTTGAGCGAAGCGAGACCTTCGCCGAGGACGTCCTGCATGCGCTTCTTCTCCTCCTCGATGAGTTCCTCGGGCAGGAACCCCTCGGTGAGGAACATGCTCGACGGCATGCTCGCGACCGCGAGCAGGTGCGTCTCGGCCCGCTCGAACGCCGCGATCTCGGTGCACGCGAGCAGCGCCGCCTTGCCCTCGCGCGTACCGTTGTACGCCATGAGAATGCGCTTATACATCGGTCGCCCTCCTGTGGACTGACTCTTCCGCGCCGATCCTGGGCGCGCCGCGCGGGGCGGCGCGCCGGGCCGTCGGGCGACCTCTCCTCGCCGGCGCGAACTCCGGCAAGAGAGTGCCGAAAAGCTTAAGGGCCGTCAATCAGCTTAAGGGGCGTCAAGCGGCGCGCGCTTGCGGCAGGCTACAATCGGCGGCGGCCGCTCTCCTCCGACTCGCTCACATGCCCCTCGACCCGCAGCGCCAGGATCTCGCCATCGGCATCGTCGGCACCGGCGTGATGGGCCGCGGCATCGCGCAGATCGCGGCGCAGACGGGCATCCACGTCGTACTCTACGACAGCCGCGCCGACGCGGCGGCCGCCGCGAAGGATTACGTCGTCGGCACGATCGCGAAGCTCGCGGACAAGGGCAAGGTGCCCGCCGACGCGGCGGCCCGCGCGGCCGGTTTGCTCGAGGTCGGGCACGGGCTCGGCCATCTTGCGAAGTGCCAGGTCGTGATCGAAGCGATCGTCGAGCGGCTCGATGCGAAACGCGAGCTGTTCCAGCACCTCGAGGGGTTCGTCGCGCCCGACTGCGTGCTCGCCACCAACACCTCGTCGCTGCAGGTCACCGCGATCGCCGCGGCGTGCGGGCACCCCGAACGCGTCGGCGGCTTCCATTTCTTCAATCCGGTACCGCTCATGAAGGTCGTCGAGGTGGTCGACGGCCTGCTGACCGCACCGTGGGTCGGCGACGCGCTGGTTGCGCTCGCGCGGCGCATGGGTCATACGCCGGTGCGCGCACAGGACACGCCGGGGTTCATCGTGAACCATGCGGGCCGCGGCTTCGGCACGGAGGCGCTCGCGTGCCTGCGCGAGGGCGTCGCCCCGTTCTGGGAGATCGACCGCTGTCTCCGCGATCAGGCAGGTTTTCGCATGGGCCCGTTCGAGCTGATGGACCTCACCGGACTGGACGTCTCGCACCCGGTGATGGAATCGATCTACGACCAGTACTACCAGGAACCGCGCTATCGTCCCTCGCCGATCACCGCGCAGCGCGTCGTCGCCGGGCGCCTTGGGCGCAAGTCGGGGAACCGCGGGTTCTATGAGTACCTCGACGGTCGCGCGCAGCCGATGCCGGTCACGCCCGTGCCGGATGCGCCGGCCCCGAAAGTCTGGGTCGCGCGGCACGGCCTCCACGATCAACTCGCGGCGACGGTCGCGAAGCTCGGCGGCCTGCTCGATCACGGCGACCGGCCGGGCCCCGACTCGCTGTGCCTGGTGGCGCCGCTCGGCCTGGATGCGACGAGCGCTGCCGTCGCGGCAGGCATCGACGCCACGCGCACGGTTGCGGTGGACTGCCTGTTCGGACTCGACAGGCGCCGCACGATCATGGCGACACCCGCCACCCTGCCGTTGATGCGCGACGCCGCGCATGCCCTGCTCGCCCGCGACGGCGTGCCGGTGTCGGCGATCCGCGACAGTGCGGGCTTCATCGCGCAGCGCGTGGTGGCGCACATCGTCAATATCGGCTGCGACATCGTGCAGCAGCGCATCTGCTCGCCGCCGGACCTCGACCTCGCCGTGACGCTCGGGCTCGGGTATCCGCTGGGGCCCCTTGCCTGGGGCGACGCCATCGGCCCGGCCCGCGTGCTCGAGATCCTCGATCACCTGCACTCCTGCTACGGCGACCCGCGCTACCGCCCGAGCCCGTGGCTGAAGCGCCGCGCATTGCTTGGACTATCATTGCTCACGCTCGAGCACTGACCCGCCCGCACGGAGACGCCGCATGAACGCCCCGCTCAAAGCCAAGGTCGGCAAGGCCCAGTTCGTCTGGGACGACCCGCTGCTGCTCAATGACCAGCTCACCGAGGACGAGCGCATGGTGCGCGAGGCGGCCGCCGCGTACTGCCAGGAGAAGCTCGCGCCGCGCGTGCTCGAGGCCTTCCGCCACGAGCGGACCGATCCGACGATCTTCCGCGAGATGGGCGCGCTCGGCCTGCTCGGGCCCACGATCCCGGCGGAGTACGGCGGACCCGGCCTCGGCTACGTGTCGTACGGCCTGATCGCGCGCGAAGTCGAGCGCGTCGACTCCGGGTACCGCTCGATGATGAGCGTGCAGAGCTCGCTCGTCATGGTGCCGATCTACGAGTTCGGCACGCAGGCGCAGCGCCAGAAGTACCTGCCGAAGCTGGCGACCGGCGAATGGATCGGCTGCTTCGGCCTGACCGAGCCCAATCACGGCTCCGACCCGGGTAGCATGGTCACGCGCGCGAAGAAGGTGCCGGGCGGCTACAGCTTGAGCGGCACGAAGATGTGGATCTCGAACTCGCCGATCGCCGACGTGTTCCTGGTCTGGGCCAAGGACGACGCGGGCGACATCCGCGGCTTCGTGCTCGACAAGGGCGCCAAGGGTCTGTCCGCGCCGGCGATCCACGGGAAGGTGGGGTTGCGCGCCTCGATCACCGGCGAGATCGTGATGGACGAGGTGTTCTGCCCCGAAGAGAACGCCTTCCCCGAGGTGCGCGGCCTGAAGGGCCCCTTCACCTGTCTCAACTCCGCGCGCTACGGCATCGCCTGGGGCGCGCTCGGCGCGGCCGAGGACTGCTGGCACCGCGCGCGCCAGTACGTGCTCGATCGCAAGCAGTTCGGCCGGCCGCTCGCCGCGAACCAGCTCATTCAGAAGAAGCTTGCGGACATGCAGACCGAGATCACCCTCGGGCTGCAGGGGTGCCTGCGGCTCGGGCGAATGAAGGACGAGGGCACCGCCGCGGTGGAGATCACCTCGATCATGAAGCGCAACTCGTGCGGCAAGTCGCTCGACATCGCGCGCCTGGCGCGCGACATGATGGGCGGCAACGGGATCTCCGACGAGTTCGGCGTCGCACGCCATCTCGTGAACCTCGAGGTCGTGAACACCTACGAAGGGACGCACGATGTCCATGCGCTGATCCTGGGTCGGGCGCAAACGGGAATTCAGGCGTTCTTCTGAGATGCCCGCGCGCCCGGCTGACTCAGGGGATTGCAAGGGGATGTGTCCCCTTGCTTCGTTGACGACCCTGGGTCGGGCGCAAACGGGAATCCAGGCGTTCTTCTGATGCCGGCGGTGCGCCGGCCCGCGGCGTGGAAGCCAGATGGCCGGAAGCGGTGCGCTTGGTGCCTGGAAAGTCAGGCATACGTCAGGTACCACGACGAAGAATGGGGCGTGCCGGTCCACGACGACCGCGCGCTCTTCGAGTTCCTGATCCTGGAGGGCGCGCAGGCCGGTCTGTCCTGGTCGACGATCCTCAACAAGCGCGCGCAGTACCGCAGGGCGTTCGACGGCTTCGACCCGGAGCGCATCGCCCGCTACGGCGCGCGCCAGAAAGCCGCCCTCCTCGCCGACGCGGGAATCGTCCGTAACCGCCTGAAAATCGAGGCGGCGGTGCAGAACGCCCGGGCCGCGCTCGCCGTGCGCGAGCGCTATGGCAGCCTGGATGCCTACCTCTGGCGGTTCGTGGACGGCCGCCCCATCCGGAACCGCTGGCGGCGCGTAGATCAGGTACCGGCCCGCACCGCGCTCTCCGATTCCATGTCAAACGACCTCCGGCGTGCAGGTTTTCGTTTCGTCGGCGCCACAATTTGCTACGCTTTCATGCAGGCGGTGGGCATGGCGAACGATCACCTGGTGAGCTGTTTTCGCCACGCCGCCGTCACCTCGCTAGAATAGGGTCGTTGCCGCGCCACTTTCGAGGATGAACCGATGACACTCTGGCTTCGCCTGCTCGCTGCCATGCTCCTCGCCGTGGTCGCCTCGATGACGTGGGCGCAGGGCCAGACGCCCTCGACCGACGGCGCCGTTTTCCTGGTCGCAGCGCCGGCGCTGCGCGATCCGGAGTACCGCCAGACCGTCCTGATCGCCGCGCCGACCGCGAACGGCGGTCACGTCGGCGTGATCATCAATCGCCCGACGCGCCGCTCGCTGTCGAGCCTGTTTCCCGAGCATGAGCCGTCCAAGAAGGTGGTGGAGCCGGTGTTCTTCGGCGGGCCGTTTTCGACCACTGCGCTCGTCGCGGTGGTGCGCAGCGACGCGAGCCCCGGCCAGGGCTCGCTCCTGATGATGTCGAACCTGCACCTGGCGATCAACGTCAACACGATCGACAGGATCATCGAGGAGCGGCCGAGCGATGCGCGCTTCTACGTCGGCTACGTCGGCTGGCGCCCCGGCGAGCTGCGGCGCGAAATCGACCGCGGCCTGTGGCACGTCCTGAACCCGGACGTGAACACGATCTTCCGCAAGGACACCGACACACTGTGGGAGGAGATGCTGCGGATGTCGCGGCAGATCAGTGCGTCGGCGCCGGCGGAGCGCACCTCCGACTGAGGCGGTGCGCTCGACGGGCGCCCGCGCGGCGCTGCGGCTGCTGCTCGCCGCGGTCCTCGCGCTGGGCGCACACGCCGCGGCGGCGCAGCCGACCGACCGCGGGTTCTTCCTGGTCGCGAAGCCGAGCCTTCTCGACCCGACCTTCCAGCGCACCGTCGTGCTGGTCGCAAACGCGCCGGATGGCGCCACGCTCGGGGTGATCATCAACCGCCCGACCCAGCAGTCGCTGGCGAGCATCCTGCCCGGCAACTCCACGCTCGCCAAGTTCACCGAGCCGCTCTACTTCGGCGGGCCCGTGGAGCGCGTGGGGCTCTTTGCGGTGTTCCGTACGAAAGAGGTGCCGGGCCAGTCGCTCCCGGCGGGCGACGATCTGCACCTCGCACTGCATCCCCCGACCGTCGAGCAGCTGCTGCTCAAGCCGCCCGAGCAGGTCCGTTTCTTCAACGGCTACTCGGGCTGGGGGCCGGGTCAGCTGGCGAACGAGCTGCAGCGCGGCGACTGGTGGGTGTTCGACGCGGACGCCGACACGGTGTTCCGGAAGGACACCGCGACGCTCTGGGAGGAGCTCGCGCGCCGTGCGCGGTCGATCACCGCGCAGATCGTTCAATAGACGACCACGCTGCGGATCGACTTGCCTTCGTGCATCAGCTCGAAGGCGTGGTTGATGCGCTCGAGCGGCAGGGTGTGGGTGATCAGGTCGTCGATGTTGATCTTGCCGTCCATGTACCAGTCGACGATCTTCGGGACATCGGTACGCCCCCTCGCGCCGCCGAACGCGGTGCCCTTCCAGATCCGGCCCGTCACCAGCTGGAACGGCCGCGTCTTGATCTCCTGCCCGGCGCCCGCGACGCCGATGATGACCGAGACGCCCCACCCTCGGTGGCAGCACTCCAGCGCCTGGCGCATCACGTCCACGTGGCCGATGCACTCGAAGCTGTAGTCGGCCCCGCCGTCGGTGAGCTCCACGAGGTGCGCGACCAGGTCGCCGGCAACGTCTTGCGGGTTCACGAAATGGGTCAGGCCGAACTTGCGCGCGAGCGCTTCGCGCGCCGGGTTGAGGTCGACGCCGACGATCATGTTCGCCCCGACGAGGCGCGCGCCCTGTACCACATTCAGTCCGATGCCGCCCAGGCCGAACACCACCACGTTGGCGCCGGCTTCCACCTTCGCGGTGTTGATCACTGCGCCGATCCCGGTGGTCACCCCGCAGCCGATGTAGCAGACCTTGTCGAACGGAGCGTCTTCTCGGATCTTCGCCAGCGCGATCTCGGGCAGCACGGTGTAGTTCGCGAACGTCGAGCAGCCCATGTAGTGGTGAATCAACTTTCCACCGATCGAGAAGCGGCTGGTGCCGTCGGGCATGACGCCCTTGCCCTGCGTGCCGCGGATCGCGGTGCAGAGGTTGGTCTTGCGCGACAGGCAGCTCTTGCACTGCCGGCATTCGGGCGTGTAGAGCGGAATCACGTGGTCGCCCTTCTTCAGCGACGTGACGCCCGGCCCGACGTCGACCACCACGCCCGCACCCTCGTGACCAAAGATCGCGGGGAACAGACCCTCGGGGTCGGCGCCCGACCGGGTGAACTCGTCGGTGTGGCACACGCCGGTCGCGCGGATCTCGACCAGGACCTCGCCGGCCTTCGGGCCGTCGAGATCCACGGTCTCGATCGCTAGGGGCTGGCCGGGGGCGTAGGCGACGGCGGCTTTGACTTTCATGTTCGAGCGCTCCGTATCTGGCGTTTCAAGCGATCTCGAACGCGATCTTACCGAGCGCACGGTTCGCCCGCGCCCCTTGACAGATGCAGGTCGATCCCCTAAAAAGCTCGGGACGTGGGTAGAAGCGGTCGGCCGGGTGAGCAGGCGGTGCAATGCCGCAGCCGCTCGGTGGGAGATTGCTCACAGGCGAGGTGATTCGCCCCGTGCGATCCCGACCGCGAGTCCGCCCGCGCCGCGCCCCGATCGGAACGCGAGCGAGCAGGCCCCGGCCGGGACCGTCGACGGCTCGAACCACTTGAACCACTTGAACCACTTGAACCACTTGAACCACTTGAACCACTTGAACCACTTGAACCACTTGCGCGTTACCCACCGATCACCGAAGGAGCGCCCGCATGATCATCGACTCGGCCTGCCATCCCACGAAGGTCGTCGATCTGGCCTGGTGGCACGACGGCGAACCGTTCACCGGCGAGCGCCTGATCAAGATGATGGACGGCCCGTACACGGTCAACGGCAAGCCGCGCCGCGTCGACAAGGCTTTCATCCAGCCGGCGGAAGGCAACACCCTCTACACCTGGACCGACGGCGCCCGCACCGGCCGCGACGCGATCCGGGCGTACATGGACTACACGGTCGAGCTCGCCCAGAAGTATCCCGACCGGTTCCTCGGCTGCTTCGTCTACAACCCGCGCTACGGTACGGAGAACGGCGCCCTGGAGATCGAGCGCCACGCAAGAGAGTTCGGCTTCAAGATGGTGCAGCTCCACGCGAACCTGCACGCCTACCGGCCGGACCGCGCGAAAGACTGGCTGCGCCCCGCCCTGAAGAAATGCGCCGAGCTCGGCCTGCTGGTCCGGCTCCACACCGGCGACGGTCCGTACAGCATCCCGACCGAGTGGGTGCCGATCATCCGCGAGTTCCCGACGATCAACTTCATCATGGCGCACTTCGGCGTGCAGACCGGCGGCGTGTACTGCTTCGAGCCGTTCCAGATGGCGATGGACATGCCGAACGTGTACTGCGAGTCGGGCTACTGCCTGCAGTCGCGCATCGTGGAGTTCGCGAAGGACCTGCCCAAGCACAAGATCATGTTCGGCTCCTCCACTCCGCCCAACGAGCCGGGCATGTGGCTCCGGTTGCTGGAGGTGCTGTGCATGGAGCCGCCCCAGGGCCTGAACCTGGACGAGGACTCGCTCGAGGATTACCTCGGCAACAACCTGGCGCGGATGATCGGCCTGAAGCCGACCGCGCCGCCGCGCACGGTCGAGGAGGCGAAGGCGCGCCTCGCGTCGAAGACGCCCATAGCCGCATAGCGAAGCATTCGGAGAGCATTAGATGATCATCGACACCCACCTGCATCCGACCAACCTCGTCGACGAGGCGTGGCGGCACACCGGCACGCCGTTCAACGGCGAGCGCATGCTCAAGCTGATGGACGGCCCCTACATGATCAACGGCAAACCGCGCCGCATCGACATGGGGTTCATCCAGCCGCCGCCGGGAAACACCGGTTACCGGGACGGCAACCGGATGGGTCGCGACGGGATCCGCGACTACATGGCCTACTGCGCCGAGCTGTGCCAGAAGTATCCCGACCGCTTCATCGGCAACTTCAACTACAACCCGCGCTGGGGTCCCGAGAACGGCGCCGCGGAGCTCGAGTTCCACGTGAAGGAGTACGGCTTCAAGATGCTGAAGCTGCACACCAACATGCACGGCTACCGCCCCGACCGCGCGCTCGACTGGCTGCGGCCGGCGATGAAGATGTGCGCGAAGCACAACGTCGTGGTGCTAATCCACACCGGCGACGGCCCGTACAGTATCCCGACGCAGTTCTACCCGATCATCCGCGAGTTCCCGATGGTGCAGTTCATCATCGGGCACTTCGGCGTCCAGACCGGCGGCAATTACTCGTTCGAGGCGTTCTGGATGGCGATGGACACCCCGAACGTGGTGTGCGAGTCCGGCTGGTGCTTCCAGTCGCGGATCGTGGAGTTCGCCAAGGAGCTGCCGCGACACAAGATCGTCTTCGGCACCGACTCGCCCCCGAACGAGCCGGGAATGTGGCTGCGGGAGCTGGAGGTCCTCTGCACACCTCCGCCGCAAGGCATGGGCCTGGACGAGGACGGCCTCGAGGACTACATGGGCAACAACATCGCGCGCATGGTCGGCATCAAGACCACCCCACCGCCGCGCACGATGGAGGAAGCCCAGGCGCGGATGAAGGACACCTACGCCGGCGTGAAGTGATCGGCTGCGGCGCCGGGCAAACAGCGCGATGACGCACCCGCCTCCGCCCGGCACGCAGGACTTCCATGGCTTCCTCGAGGGCTATCGCGCCGCGCATCCGGACGATGTCCTGGTCGTCGACGACGAGGTCTCCGCCGATCAGGATGTCACCGCGGTGCTGTGGCAGCTCGCAGCCGCGGGGCGCCAGCCGCTGCTCGTCTTCGCGCGAGTGACCGGGCTCGGCACGCGGGTCGCCACGAACGTCTTCGGCTCGCGCGTGCGCATCGCGCGGCTGCTCGGCGCGGATCCCGCCCGGCTGCACGAGGCATACCAGGCGCGCTCGCATGCGGCCTGCGACTTCCGCGTCGTCGATTCGGGTCCGGTCCTGGACATCGTCGAAACGCGGACGATCGACCTTGCGACGGTGCCGCTGCTCAAGCACTTCGAAACGGATCGCGCGCCGTACGTGACGAGCGGCATCATCGTCGCGGAGCATCCGGACACCGGCGCGGGCAACCTGAGCTACCACCGCGCGATGCTGCACTCGCCGACCGAGCTCGCGACCAGCCTGCATTCGCGCGGCCATCTCTGGCGACTGCTGCAGCTCTACGCCGAGCGCGGCCGTCCGATGCCCGTCGCAATGGTCATCGGCGCGCATCCGCTGTTCATGCTCGCCGCCTCCGCACGCGTCGGGTTCGGTGTGGACGAGCGCCGCGTCGCCGGCGGCCTCTTCGGGGCGCCGCTCGAGACGATTCGTACGCCGGTGCACGGCATCGCCGTGCCGGCTGCCGCGGAGATCGTGCTCGAAGGCACCATCGATGCGGCCGCGCAGGCGGAGGAAGGGCCGTTCGGCGAATTCACCGGCTACTCGTCGAACCGGTCGACGAACAATCTCTTCAAGGTGGATGCGATCCTGCGGCGGCGCGACGCATGGCTGGTCGACGTCGCGGGCGGCAACTCCGCCGAGCATCTCAACCTCGGCCGCGTCCCGCGCGAGTCCGAGATGGTCGAGAAGCTCAAGGAGCGCTTCCCGAGCGTCACCGCAGTCCACTATCCGACTTCGGGTACGCACTTCCACGCGTACGTCGCGCTGCGCCAGCTCCGACCCGGCGAGGCGCGTCAGGTGATGCTCGGGCTCCTCGGCTGGGATCCCTACCTCAAGACGGTGATCGCGGTCGATCCCGACGTCGACATCACCAACGATTCGGAGGTGCTGTGGGCGCTGGCGACGCACTTCCAGCCGCACCGCGACGTCCTGATTGTCGATGGCCTGCCCGGCAGTGCGCTGGACCCTTCCGCATCAGGCGTCGGCACCACGTCCAGAATGGGCCTCGATGCGACGCGCGGGCCGGGCTTCGAGGGCGTCCGGGCGAAGGTATCGGAGCGGGCCCTCGCGCGTGCCGCAGAGATCCTCGCGCGCGTGCGCCCCTGACCCCATGCGCGTCCACGACCTCCGCAGTTTCCTCGACGTCGTCCGCAAAGCGGGCGAGCTGCACGAGATCCGTCGCACCGTCGATCCGATGCTTGAGCTCGGCGCCGTGCTCAAGGCCTGCGAACGCGCCGACAAGGCCGCGTTCTTCCATGCGGTGAAGGGCTTCGACGTGCCGGTCGTGGGCGGGCTGCTCAGCTCGCCGCGCCGCATCGCGCTTGCGCTCGGCTGCGACGTGACGGAGGTCGGCGCGCGGATGGCGGCCGCGACGGAAAAGCCGATCGCCGCGCGGATCATCGACGGCCCCGCGCCGTGCCAGGAGATCGTGATCGACACACCCGATCTCGGGCGCTGGCCGATCCCGACGCATTCGCCACTCGATGCAGGCGCGTTCATCACCGCCGGAGTGGTGATCGCGCGTGACCCGCAGACCGGCCGCCACAACCTGTCCTACAACCGCATGCAGATCTTCGGCGCCGATCGCGCCGGCATCAGCATGAACATCTGGCGGCACATCAAGGCGTTCTTCGACAAGATCGAGCCGCAGGGTCAGAACCTGCCGTTCTGCGTGGCGATCGGTCCGGACCCGGTTGTGATGATGGCCGCGGCGTTCCGCTACGACGGCGACGAGTACGAGGTGGCCGGCGCGCTCCGCGGCGCGCCGATCCCCGTCGTGCGCGCGCTGACGTGCGACGTGATGGTGCCGGCCTCCTCCGAGATTGTTCTGGAGGGCGAGGTCCTCGCCGGCGTGCGGGAGATGGAAGGCCCGATGGCCGAGTTCACCGGGCACTACTCGGGCCGGGATCCCAAGCACGTCGCGCGCATCACGCGCATCACCCACCGCGCGAAGCCGATCTTCCAGACCATGAACGGCGGCGGCTACGAGCACGTCAGCGTCGGGAACATGATCACGCGCGAGCCGCTGCTGGCACGGTTCGTCCGGCACATCACGCCGCGGCTCAAGGCCGTGCACCTCCCGCCCTACGCCGCCGGCTTCACCGCGATCATCAGCCTGGACAAGCCCGAGCCCGGCGAGGCGCGTAACGTCGCGCTTGCCGAGATGGCGGCGCACGT
>Ga0315278_10005949_pt1 | contig 11062 bp, 9 predicted proteins | sample YL17G06_0_MG_FD_203880 | JGI IMG/M metagenome (GOLD analysis project Ga0315278, IMG submission 203880) | Sediment microbial communities from Yellowstone Lake, YNP, Wyoming, USA - YL17G06_0 | ecosystem: Environmental > Aquatic > Freshwater > Lake > Sediment | place: USA: Wyoming | collected... | reverse complement strand
CCTCTTCCACAGACATCTCGCCGTCCTCGATGCGATCCAGGATTGTCTTACGATCCAACTTGGGGTCAGATGGCTCCGGCGGTTCTGGCGCAGAAGGAGGCGCTGGAGGCTGAGGTGGAGCTGCTTGCCAGACGTATTCACCCGCTGTGGATGTTCGCTGCGTGGAACCATCAGCGGCATTTCCTACGGTTTCAACAAACAGGCTGCCCGAAACGCTATTGGCAGTAATCCGCACACCACCACCTTGAACCTCGAAAGAAGAATGACCGCCGGCAATTTTCTGGCGGGTGACTGGTAAATTGACATTAATACTGCCGCTGACACTGTGCAGGTCAAGGCTGCAGCGCGTATCTACCGGCACAGACAGCCAGACATGACCTGATACCGAATGGAACCGGTAGGGGCCATTGGTCAGCTCCGTCTGCAAGCGGATTTCACCGCTGACGGTGGTCAGGTCGGTGGAGGTTAAAGACGATTCTACCAGGCGCACTTCACCCGAAACCGTGTTCAGGTGCAGCGCTCCGGCCAGCTTTACACCACTGATCTCACCGCTAACCGACGAGATCTTCATCTCTCCGGTTAAGTCTTCCAGGCTTATCCCGCCGCTGACGGTGGAGAGCTTGTATTTTCCCTCCAGGCTGCGCACTGCCAGCGAGCTGGAGACACAGGAGGCATCAATCTCGCACATAGGCGGGATATGAACCTGGTAATCCACCTGGCAAGGCCTGGAGAAGCTGAAGAAAGCCCACCAGGCATCCTGGAAGCGCGTTTCGACGGTGACTGCTCCATCTGCAGCCTGGCCCAAGTAGATCTTTGTCCTGCCAGGATCTCCATTTTCCGAGTGCTTGGTGGCTGTCACGGTCAAGACCCCGGCTTCCCCCGGCAGGATCTCCACCGAGCCGCGGATGTTCGAAAGTTTCAGGCGCGCTGGACTGCTTACGTTAAACGTCTGTTCTAGCGTTTCTATGGACATGGTTGTCTCTCAATCGATGAAGACTTCAACGTGCTCGCCGTCTTCTTCATCATAGACGTCTACGATCTTGCCTTCCAATTGGCCGGACTTGACAGCTTCAGCAATCTGACTCAGATTGATATTTGGGACAAACTGCGTGGCGATGTTCATGCCTGCATCTACCAAACCCAGGGGCAGGTTGACATTCACTTTGGTGCGTCCGGTTGCCATATCCGTCACGCGCACCCGCAGCCAGCCCGGGCTGGTGCGGTTGGCGGGCACGGGCGGACGAGGAGGCACAGGGCGAGCTTCTCGCAGAGCAGACAGCAGCTTGGCACCTTCGTCCGCAGTAATCTTGCCTTCCTGGATCATTTTAAGAATGCGTAGTCGTTCATCTGAAGTAACCATATTTGCCTCCTAACTCGAATTAACCAATGTAAACTTCCACTCGTTCCCCATCCTCGCCTTCCTCAACTTCAACGTAGAAAGGTGCATCAGGGTTCGTTGCTTCTAAGGCCATAATCAGCTCATCCATGCCGGTATTTCCCATCCCCGGGATACGTCCCTTAAAGATGCGAAAGAACCAGGCGGTCAGGCGCAGCGGAATGGGCAGGCTGATGGAAATATTCTGGGGTTTCTCGCCGGGCTTCTGGTGGACACGAACATGCAGCCAGCGTGCAGTCCGGCTGGTATATGCCAGGGCCATCACCAACACACCCAATGCAAATGGGAACCAGGTGCAGGCAAACCAAAAGCCGAAACCGCCTTTGTTCCAGGCCGCGTACATCAAGGCCGCGCTGAGCACCGTGACCCCCACGCCCACCCACAGCGGAATCCACCAATACTTGCGCCACTTTTTCATCCCTGGATCGATGCGCGGGCCGGAGAATTTTTCTTCTGGTGCTGACTCTGGTTGGGGTGCATGTACCGGTTCTGCTGCGGGCAGTGGTTCTTCCGTGGTTGCCTGAGCTGGTTCCAGGGTAGCCAGACGAACCGGTGCAGGTATCGAGACCTGGGGTGGATCAAAAAACCCGACCGTCTCGACGGTTGATCCCAGGTCAGGGGCCAGTGCTGGTTCACCAGAAGCTCCAGAAACTGCCGTGGACTCATCCCCTCTCTGGTCTAAACCTTTCAGCAAGACAACACCCTCGTCAACGGTGATCAGACCGCTATCGATCATTTCCAGAATCTTCAGGCGTTCACTTTCGTAAGACATCGCCGCCTATCCTTCCTTGCCTTCTAAAGCCGCCAACAAGGCCTCTGCTTCTTCAAGCGTAATTACCTTTTGTTCCAACAAGCGCAGTACCGTCAGGCGCTCCTCATCCGATACAGGATCTTGCACAGGGCTGACTGGCTCACCTGGGGCAACCGGCCAACCGAAGCCTGCCGGACGATGTTCCCGATGACGAGAATGGGCTTCTGCCACGCGCACCTTCTGTTGAATGCGCTGCTGTGTAGCTGCCATACGGCGCTCCAACCGCTCCTGTGCCCGACGCATCTTCTCCTCCGCGCGTGCCGAGGCGCGCTCGCTGGCCTCGCGGGCTCGCTGCTGAATGCGCTCCATCTGCTCAGGAGAAAGCCCGGCAGCTCCAAGGTTCATGGTGATGTTCGAAATTTGGGTATTGAGCTGCTCTTCCAGCATTCGCATTTGCGCTTCGATCTGCTGTTCGATCTGTTGGCCGATTGCCTCACCCATCCCCTCGAAGGTACTCTCGAATTCCATGTCAAAGTCGGGCATTTCGAAATCTGGAACCTGGCCTGAGATCACCACATTCCCACCGGCGGAGAGATTCATCCGAGCATCTCCCTCACCGATGGTGAGCTGATAAGGGGTTTTGGTGCTTTTTCCATTGTGTACATCTGGCAGGTTGACCATTACCCGGGCAGCTTTGCTTACTACCAGCTCGATGCTGGCATCCTCGGGGACGTTGCAGGTGATGTTGCCATGCGCTGTAATGTTATAGTCCTCTCCCGGAGAGGGGTCCAGGCTCAAGCTGACATTGCCATGTACATTCGCATTTATCGCGCCATCTACATCGAAGATCTGCAGGTTGCCGTGTACCTCTTTCGCATCCAAAGCGCCCTGCACATCCCGGATGACCATGTTGCCTTCCAAGCGCTGGACGTTCAGGTCACCGGTGATATTCTTCACCCCCAGGTTACCCTGGATGGTTTCCAGGGAAGCCGGGCCAATGCTGCGCAGATCAACATTGCCATGAATCAAATGCACCTGCAGCGCGCCGTCAAAAGCCTTGAAGACAGCGTCACCTTGCACCTCATTGACCTGCACCTGGGCTTGGCGCGGTACGCGCACATTGCAGTCGCTGGTGCACCGGATGTAAACCGTGTCACCATCCTGCTCCAGAGTTACCGCATTTGGATCAGATGATTTCGCAGCAACTTCCAGCTCGTCGGAGCCTTTCAGACGCAAATCGCCGTGCACCTCAACAACAACTTTAGGATTTTCACTGGTCGTGACAAAAAGCTTATCCATCTTACGCCTCACTTTCCTGCAGCAGCCGCATGGCTTCCTCGTAATTGATCCGCCCGGCTTCCAGGTCTTCCAGGATGCCCCGTCGCTTCTCTTCGGCAATCGCGCCCAACGGCTCCTCGGGTTCCGGTTCATAGCCCAGGGCGCGGATCGCTTCGTTCAGGCGGTTGCGGATGGTTGGGTAGGAGAGGCCAAGCTCTACCTCCATGCGTTTGATCCGTCCTTCGCAGCGCACGAAAGTCTCCACCAATCCCAGTTGGTCCGGGGTCAGTTTGCCCACAAAGCGTTCCACAAACGCCACCTGCTCAGGCTTGAGCGGAGCAGAGACGCCAGCCAGGAACCGACCTTCGATATGGGTATCACATTCCCGGCAGTAGATGTGGGTAACATACACTTCTCCACCACAAAATGGACAGACCGTGGGTATCGTGTTCATGAGTTCGCCAGCCTCCCGTTATTAATCCACTAACTTTCTTGCATCTATAAATAAATTATACCAAATATTTTTGTTATGTCAATACCCAATTGAATAAAATTAAGTCAAATTTTGATATTTTCAATATTTCAAAAACCATTTTGTGTGTTTTTTAACTGTTATTATAGAAAAACTCATCCCATTCCAATAAACACCCTCCAAAGAACGTGCCTGACAAAAATGGCTCTTCAGGAATTACCATAGCAGATACCCGGATTTAAGGGTTTGACCATGAATCATCATCCGTTGGACAAAGTATTCCATCCTAAGACGCTACCGTTGGTTTCCGTTGTGACCACACAAGGAGCTTTTGAGAATTTATTCGATGCCATGCCCGTCTTGAGTACTATTCCCCGAGCGCGACGGTGGATATCCTGGCCTTTTTTACTGCTCCCCTTCCCTGCCTTTTGCCAGCGCCAGGAACACATCCTCCAGCGTGGGTTCCACCTGCTCCACCAGCCGGACAGCGATGCCGGCATCTGCCAGGACATGTTCCAGCGTACCAGCCTCCACCTCTTTGGGCGTGATGGCCCGCAGGTGATCCCCCGCCAGGCCGGCGCGAAGAACGGACGGGCACTGCTCCAGCACGGTCAGCGCCGGCAGAAGCGGCTCAGCGAAAACATCCCAGGCCAGGCCCGGCAAGACCTGTTCTTTGAGCACCGAAGGTGTATCCATAGCCAGGAGCTTCCCCAGGCGCATGATGCCAACCCGACCGCAGTATTCCGCCTCATCCATATAGTGGGTGGTAACCAGGGCGGTGACACCCTCGGCAACGACGGCATAGATCAGCTCCCAAAAGGCGCGCCGGGCATTGGGGTCAACGCCGCTGGTGGGTTCATCCAGAAAGAGCAGGCGCGGGCGGTGGACGATCGCTGTGCCCAGCGCCAGGCGCTGCCGCCAACCCACAGAGATATTACTGACCCGCACACGTTCCAGACCGCGCAGCCCAAGCAGCTCGATCACCTCGCCCAGGCGGGAACGGTCCGTGGTGCCGTACACGCCGGCGTAAAAAGCCAGGTTTTCGGAGACAGTCAGATCGTTATATAGGGCAAATTTTTGCGACATATAGCCGACTTCTTGGCGGAGCTGCTCGGCCTGCCGCCGTACATCATAGCCCAGCACGCTTCCCTCGCCCTCGCTGGGGCGCAGCAGCCCAAGCAGCATGCGGATGGTGGTCGTCTTGCCAGAGCCATTAGGACCCAGGTAGCCCACCACCTCGCCGGCCTGAACATCAAAGGAGATGTGATCGACAGCAGTAAAATCACCAAAGCGCTTGGTCAGGCCGCGCACCTGGATGACTGTTTGCTCTCCACTCATATCTGAGACTCCACCAGGGCAATAAATACATCCTCGAGCTGGGGCTGGATGAGGCGGATCTGGGTGACCTGCCCCCCATCTATTGGAATACGCTGCGCCAGGCGGGCCATCACCGCTTCCGCCGTGCCGCGACGCACACGCAGGTGCAGGCGGTCGCCAAACATCTGAGCTTCTTCAACGTCTTCATCAGCCCTGGCAACGGCTCTCAATAAGAAAAGTGGCTGGCCGCGCACTTCGACCACCCGTTCGTTCAAGTTGAGGCGCAATTCTGCCGGGGTGCCTTCGACGATCAAACGCCCTTTTTGCATAAAGCCAACCCGGCTGCAGCGTGAAGCCTCGTCCATGTAAGGGGTGCTGACCAGCAGCGCCACGCCCTCTTCGGCCACCAGGCGGATGATGAGCTGCCAGAAATCCTGGCGTGTCACCGGATCGACACCACTGGTCGGCTCATCCAGCAGCAGGACTTTCGGACGGTGCACCAGGGCTGCAGCCAGGCCAAGCTTCTGTTTCATACCCCCCGAAAGCTGACCCGCACGCCGGTTTGTAAACGGGTCCAGCCCCACAAAAGCCAGTATTTCCATGCAGCGCGGCTTCCAGTTCGCTGCCGGCAGACCACGCACCTCAGCAAAGAAACGTAAGTTCTCCAATACAGTCAGGTCTTCATAGAGCGAGAAGCGCTGCGGCAGGTAGCCGATCTGGGCACGCGCCTGTTCCGTATGCCGGAGCACATCGTAACCGGCGATGCGAACGACAGCGGACTCACCGCCGGGAACCTTTGAAGGCTTTAAAACGCCGCAAACCAGGCGAATGGTGGTTGTCTTGCCGGCACCGTCTGGCCCCACCAGACCGTAGATCTCCCCCCGCGAAACGTGCAGGGAGAGGCCATCTATGGCAGTCACCTGGCCGAATCGTTTGAAGAGTTTTTGCACTTCGATCATCGCAGTAAGCTCACAAATGGCACAGGGTAAAATAGAATCGCACTCTTTTATGGGAAGACCACATCAGCAGGCATTCCGGGTTTCAGGAGGCCAGTCTGGTTATTGATGGACAGCTCAACGGCAAAGAAGGTGGTCTTGCGGCCCTCTTTCGTCTGAACATTGCGCGGGGTGAACTCGGCCTGGTCGGCGATGCGGGTCACTGCGGCGGTGAAGGTTTGGCCAGGGAAAGAATCGACGTTGACTTCCGCCACATCAGCCAGGCTGACTTCGCCATAGCGATCCTCCGGAAGGTAGACGGTGATCGTCAGATCTTCCAACTGTCCGAGCGTCAGCGCTGCTGCGCCGGACTGGATCAATTCACCCGGCTCCACGCTGCGCACCAAAACCACGCCTGTGATCGGAGCATAGACGGTATACCGGTCGAGCTGCAGGCCAAGCAGGTCTAACTCAGCCTTGGCCTGGGCGATCACCGCGCCGGCCTGGGTAAGGCTGGCTTCAGCCTGGGCTGCGGCTGCTTCAGCGCGCTGTAAGCCTGCCTGTGCCTGGGCCAGGTTGGCTTCGGCCTGCTTTAGACTGGCTTCAGCCACCTGGACCTCCAGCGATTGGTCGCCGGTCTGGAGCTTGGCCAGGCTATCTTGCGCTGCATCGGATTGCTCCTGGGCAACAGCCAGGCGCGCCCGCGCCTCCAGGATATCTGCCCGCTCCTGATCGGACAACAGCCGGTCATAATCCTCCTGAGCAGATTTCAACGCCGCCTCAGCAGCATCAAAGAGCTGCTGGGCGAAAGCCTCCATATCCGCCCCATCCGAGGCTACCCTGGCCTGATCCAGCACCTGCTTGGCAACCAGGAAAGACTGCTGAGCTTCTACCAGACGCTTCTCGGCGCTGACCAGCTCATCGCCACCCGACTCTTCCATAACCTTGCCCAGGTTGGCTCGCTCTGCCTCCAGGATCGCTGCCGAATCCTCCAGGTTGGCCTGGGCGGCAGCTATGTTTTCTAACTTTTGGAAATACCAGACTGGCATGTCAAATTCACCAGGCTGGCTGAGGCGCCAGGCCTCCTGACGGATGGGAAGCTCCGCCTGCCGCGCCGAATTCAGGGCGCGCTGCTGCTGCAGGTCCGCCAGGTCGAGGCCAGCCTGGGCGGTATCCAACTGTGCCTGGGCCAGGTCGCGCCCGGCCTGCGAGGCTCGCAGAGCCTCCTGGGCGGTCTTCTGCCCCGCCTGGGCAGCCTCCAAGCCAGCCTGGGCTTTCTGGCGCTGCGCCTGGAGCAGCTCATCCTCCAGCCGCAGGAGCGGGGCGCCAGCCTCCACCAGGTCACCCTCGGCAGCCAGGATTTCCACCACCTTGCCGCTCACTTCCGGTGCGACGGCCACCTCGACCACTTCAATGGTCCCAGAGGCTTCCAGTGGAATGATTTGGGCTGTGTTTTCGCGCAACAGGTACCAGCCGCCGTAGGCAATCAGAGCCAGGATCACAAGAATTGGAATAAAGATCGGTTTACCTTTATACATCGGAACCCTCCGTAAGAATTAATCCAGCCGCTTTTTGAAGCGCAGCGAGGCGATCGTCATCAAGGCCAGACCAAAAATAACCAGAGCAATGATCTCATCCTGCAAGCCGATCAGGCCGTTTTCCTTCAACATCAGGCTGCGGATGATATTCAAATAATAACGCAGCGGCAGCAAATACGAAACCCACTGCAATACTTTCGGCATGGATTGGAGCGGGAAAAAGAAACCCGAGAGAAAAATAGTCGGCAAGAGCGTCATCCACACCAGGAGCATGGCCTCTTGCTGTGTGTTTGCAAAGGTGGACGCCAACAGGCCAATCCCCAGGCTGGAGAGCAAAAACAACCCAGAAAGCAGCAGGATGACCCCCAAGTCGCCTCGAATGGGCACGCCAAACCACCAGTGACCGAGCGCCAGGACTTCCAGCGTGTTCAGGAAGGCCAGGATAACATAGGGCAGCATTTTGCCAACCACCAGCTCCCAGGGACGGATGGGCGTTACGATGAGCTGTTCAATCGTGCCGCGCTCGCGCTCCCGGACAATGGCTGTAGCTGTGAGGATCGAGGTAAGAGCGAAGAGGATCATCCCAATCACGCCAGGGATCATGTAATAAGTACTGCGCAGGTCAGGGTTGTACCAGACCTGGGTGCGTACGTCCACCGGAGCAGTCAAGACAGCCGCCTGGCCGTGGCGGGAAAGCCGCTCGGCAGTGACCCTGGTGGATAACGACTGGCCCACCAGTTGGGCTGCTGAGAGGGCCGTGGAGGCTACCGTAGGATCGCTGCCATCCAGGATGAAAACCACCTGCCCCACCCCATTGCCGCGAATCTGCTTGGTATAATCGGGCGGGATGATCAGCCCGACGCGCGCCGCCCCGCCATCGATCAAATCGCTCAATTCCTGCTCGGTCTGCACATCGAATGCCACGCGGAAGTAATCGGAGGCGCGATAGGCATCCAGCAGCTCGCGCGCCGCCGGACCACGGTCCTGGTCGAAAACTACCAGGGGTACCTCACGGATATCGTTGGTAGCAGCATACCCCAAGAGGAAGAGCTGCATGATGGGGATTACCAGGACAAGTGCCAGTGTACGGGGGTCGCGCAGGATCTGGATGAATTCTTTACGGATCAGTGAAAGTAAACGAGAATTGACCATAAGCTCAACCTTCTGCCAGGATGCCATGCAGATAAATGTCGATGAAATGCTCCAGGGCGTTTTTGGAGATCTCAGGAGAGAGTTGTTTCCCGATCATCAGCCCGGTAATAACATAAGAGAAAAACAATCCCATAAAGGAACGTAAGAGCAGCAGGGGAGGGACCGGCCGCAGGCTGCCTTTGGCCTGGTAGAGGCGCTCCACAAAAGGCAGCACCTGGGGCAGCAGCATGCTGAACATATCCGGAAGGTGCCGGGCTTCAAACTCCACCAGCTCGATGAAGATCAGGTTGAGGAAATCCATGCGGTTATCCAAGATCTCCACCATAAGACGGGCAGCATCGCGCACCAACGCTTCAACTGTCTCACCTTGGGAAGAATTCAAGGCCGGGATGATCTCACGCACGGGGTGACGCTCCATCAGGATTGCGACAAACAGCTCCTCTTTGCCGGAGAAATGGTTGTAAATACCACCCAAAGCGGTCCCGGCTTCTTCGGCGACCTGGCGCATTGAGGTGCCGTGATAGCCCTGCCGGATGAAGAGGCGGGTGGCGGACTGGATGATCTGCAAGCGGGTTTGCTCGCCGCGGGAGAGGGATTCGTCCATTCGTCAGATAGTCAGAAGATCACGCACAAATCAGGTATTCAAGAGAACGTGTTATGAACGAACGTTCGTTCATATTATACACAAGTTAGCAGACGCGTCAAGAGGAAACTCCCACCAACTCAAATTGGCAGGAGCTTTCCCCAATAGAGTGCAGTGTCTAACGCCTGAGGAAAGGAAGATAGACCTTCTTGGGGTTATCTGGCAGGTTCAGCGCCCACAGCTCAGGCCCGGTCAGCCCATCGTTAGCGCTGAAAAAGAGCTGGTAATTGGAGATCGTCAAGTAGTTGATCCTTGAATAATCCAATCCCGGCCAGATATCTCCCAGGAGAACCGTGCCCGCCTCGGTGCCGTCGCTGGCCCACAGCTCTTTTCCATGCTGACCATCATCGGCGGTGAAGTAAACCATATCGTTCCAGGCAAAGAACGAGCTGCCAAAGCTGGTTTGTGGCTCAATCCCCGGCCAGATATCCTTCACCAGCACGGTGCCGGTCAGAGTGCCATCACTTTTCCACGGCTCGATGCCATGTATGCCATCATTAGCCCAGAAAAAAAGGTGGTGTCCCACCCGCGCGATAAAGTTCAAAAATGATGGATTAATACCCGGCCAGATATCTTTTACTAATACAGTGCCGGTTACTGTTCCATCACTCTTCCATAACTCTGCTCCAGATATCCCATCATCGGCTCTAAAATAAATCTTGCCATCTAAAGGGGTGAGTTCACGAATATTCGAGGAACATGCTCCTGGACAGATATCGGAAATCCTGACCGTGCCGGTGACCGTACCGTTACTCTTCCACAGTTCAATGCCATAAATATCGTCTTTAGCAGCAAGATAAAGACTGCCATTGACCTCGACCGGTCCACTTCCGTTCGCTCCACTGATGTTACTTTTTAAAAGATAAGTCCCTGCCTCCGTGCCATCACTGCGCCACAAATCAAATAGAGGAGGCCCGGTTCTTGCAGCCTGGAAATAAAGGATTCCATTCTGAGTAGTAAAAGCCATCGGCCATGAACTACCATTCGGATTGATATCCTTTACCATCACTGTATTGACCTCAGTTCCGTCACTCTTCCACAGTTCAATTCCGTGTATACCATCATTGGCTGCAAAAAATGCCCAGCCTTTAACATTCACAAGCTGATCTGTCGTCTCATTAGAGCTATTGGGCCCATTAAAGATATCTTTGACAAGAAAGGTACCAGCCAGCGTTCCATCGCTGCGCCACAACTCGTCTCCGGAGAGACCGTCATTGGCGAAGAAGAAGAGCATGCCATTGATATTGCCCATGACGTGCGGCGAGGAGCTACCACCGGAGCGGATATCCTTGACCAGGCTTGTGCCTGCCAGCGTGCCAGCGCTCTTCCACAGCTCCTTGCCGTTGACGCCATCATCGGCGGCAAAGAAGAGGGTGCCGTTGACATCCACCAGGTTGTTGGGGCTGGACCCTGGAAGCGGATTAATATCCCGTACCATCTGGGTGTTTCCCTGTGTGCCGTCGGATCTCCACAATTCTCTCCCGTGCCGTCCATCGGTAGCAAAGAAAACCACCTGGCTGCCTAGCGCTCTCAGGTAACCGGGGGATGATGAACCCCCACCGATGTTAATATCTGAAACA
>Ga0315278_10005948_pt1 | contig 11064 bp, 9 predicted proteins | sample YL17G06_0_MG_FD_203880 | JGI IMG/M metagenome (GOLD analysis project Ga0315278, IMG submission 203880) | Sediment microbial communities from Yellowstone Lake, YNP, Wyoming, USA - YL17G06_0 | ecosystem: Environmental > Aquatic > Freshwater > Lake > Sediment | place: USA: Wyoming | collected... | reverse complement strand
CTCGACGCGCTGCGCGCAGCGGGCATCGATGCCCCGGTGATCGCGGGCGGAACGCTTGCGCCGCACGCCTGCCGCAAGCTCGCCGAGCGCGGCGTCGCGACCTTTCCACCGGGTTCCTCGCTGCAGGCGATCGTGGAGACCGCGCGCGCACTCACACGAGGCGAGTCCGCGTGATGCGCTTCACCTCCCGCCCGGGAGCCGGCTGCCGCTTACGGCGTCCAGATTAGGTGGCGCCGAGCGAAAGTCTCGCGGCCATCCCACGAAACACGACCCTGGAGTTTCTGGTCGGGGCGCCAAGTCGGTGCGTGGAGGAGGCTTCTTCATCCTGCCGTCCGTTGCATCAGCGCTGCCCAGGTCGGGGCGTAGCCGCGGGCACGGCAAGACCCAGGCGCCGAAAGTACTCGGCAGGTATGCTCTCGGGATGCTTGTAGATGCTCATGGTACACGACCCGTCCGCGCGCGCGGGATCGTCGAACACCCATTGCGGATGTCCGAACCACGCGGTGGGTGCCACCGAGTTCCACATCGGACAGTGGGAACAATAGACCGGTAGCTTGCCCTTGCCGAACGTCAGCTCGCCCGACTTCTCAACGTAAGGCAGCGGGCTCGATCCTTCGTAGGCGCCGTCGCGCCGAAGGCGGCCGCCGCTGCCGCAGGGCGAGAACTCGAACTGGAACTTGTCCTCGTACTCCGTAATCGCCATGTCGCCCATGTGCTGGCGCGCAAGAAAGGCCGTGGCGCGTGCGAACTCCGCCGTCGAGAGGCGCTCCCAGGCTTCGAATCCGCGGCGCTGCGCCTCGGCGGTCGCGAGGTGGAAGCGGCCGAGCTCTTCGGCGCCCAAGCGCTCGAGCACGTAGCCCCACAGCTCGGCCATGAAGCGGACCAGGCGATCGTGGAGCGGCACGAACTCAAGGCGCTCCTTGCGGTCGCTGAGTTCAAGAGCGGCGTTGCTGTCACGCCGATCCAGGGCTTCGAGGATCTGTCCGGCGAGCTTTTTGTGCTCGTGGTCGAAGCGCGCTTCGGACTCCGCGAGCAGCAGCCGCGTCCGTGCGAGCGCGCCCGCCACTCCCGCGGCCCTGTCCTGCGCGCTCGGCTCGCTGCCCTCCGCCGGGGACACGAGCCTCGTCATGTCCCTACAGAAACGCCACAGCACCTCCGTGAGACTCCGGCGAGCCTCGTCGTTCGCGAGCCGTCCTGCCGCCTCCTCGAGCAGATCCAGCAGGATCCGGATCGTGATGCCGAGGCCCTTGACCATCAGCGAGTATTCCTTCTCCAGGCTCTTCGCCATGCCGTCGCCCTCGGCGACGAGTCGGCGTGCGACTTCGATGTCGCGCGCCGAGAGCGCCGCGCGAACGCGGTCCGAGAGACGGATGCCCCACTCCGATCGATCGATGCGCATGCTCATGTCCCTCCTTACGGCGCGACGGCGTCGTCGACGCTCGTCGTCGTCTTCTACGCATCTTCCTCCGGGATGCCGGTCGCGGCAATCCCGCGTGATCGGAAGATTACCGTGCGATCTAGCGGCCGCTTCCCTTGGCGATCCTCAAAGAAGGTTCTGCCGTTCCTCATCCGTGTGTTTGGATCCGCGCCAGCGGGCGGCCGACGAACCAAAGCGTCCTGAGAATCGAGTCGCCCGTTGGCAAGATCGCCGCACATCGCTTGACTGGCGGCTCGCGGGTCGTAACGCTAGCTGAGGGAGGGGCATCGGATGGACTTCGATCTCAGCGAGGAACAGTCGATTGCGCTCGGCGCGTTCCGGCGCTTCGTGGAGACGGAGATCGCGCCGGCCGTGGAGCCCTGGCGCGACGCCACCATCCCGAAGGACCTTGCTCACACGCTATTGCGAAAGCTGGCGCCTTACGGCGTCGGGACCGGTTGGCTCGGCGAGAACGACGGTGGCCTTGCGCTCGACCTCGTGACCAGCGGTCTTCTCTACGAGGAGCTCGCCCGAATCTCGCCCGGACTCGCCGGAACGGCGTTCATCAACGAGGGCGTGGCGCTCGCGATCGCCATGCTCGGGACCCCGGAGCAGAAGCGGCGCTGGCTGCCGCGGCTCCTCGCCGGGGAGTTGATCGGCTGCTCGGCGATCACCGAGCCGGGAGTCGGCTCGAACGTGCGGATGGTACGGACGCGGGCCGTGCGAGACGGCGATGGATGGCGCGTCCGTGGCGAGAAGACGTGGATCTCGAACGCCGGCATCTCCGACCTCGCGGTAGTGGTGGTGCGGGGTGAGGACGAGTCGGAAGGGCTTTCTCAGATGGTGGTCGAGCGCGATGACGGTTACCGCTCGCGCGAGCTTCCGAAGCTCGGGCTGAACGACTGGTCGACGGCGGAGCTCGTGTTCGACGACGTGTTCGTGCCGGTCGGCCGGCGCCTCGGCGAGCCCGGGGTCGGGCTACGCACCACGCTCCGGCTCTTCGAGCGGGCGCGCTGCTTCGTCGCCGCGATCGCCACCGGCATCGCACGCGCGGCGCTCGACGCGTCGCTTGTTTACGTGCAGAGCCGCGAGCAATGGGGCAAGAAGATCGGCGGACATCAGCTCGTTCAGGAGCTGATTGCAGACATGGCGACCGAGCTCGATGCCGCGCGGCTGCTCATGCTCCGCGGGCTCCATCTGGTGCAGAAGGGGATCCGCTGCGACACCCAAACCTCGATGGCGAAGTATTACGCGACCGAAGCCGCGGTGCGAATCGCCTCGCGCGCGATCGAGGTCCACGGCGCGTACGGGCTCAGCCGCGAGCTCCCGGTCGAGCTTCATTTTCGCAACGCGCGGATGATGACGATTCCCGACGGCACGTCCGAAATCCAGAAGCTGATCATCGGCCGCAACCTGATCGGTCTTGCGGCTTTCTGACAGCGGTCCGCCCACGGATTCTCCGGGGAGACGTCGATGCGGCGGAATTCTCCAGCACGCCGCGCGTAGCGCGGCGGCGATTGTGTCCAGGCCGGTCAGGTCGGGCGGGGGATTTCTTTTCTTTGAATTCCCATCAGATCGCGAAACGTATTCCAAGACTCCTGCGCGTCGCTGAAGCGGCGGCCGGCGGTCAGTCCTCCATCGACGACCAGCGCGTGGCCGTTGACGAACGCCGCGTCGTCGCTGGCGAGAAAGAGCGCGGCCGAAGCGATGTCGGCCGGATGGCCGGGTCGCGGAATCGCCTGGAAGAGCCGCAGAGCCTCGCTCACGGCGCCGAGCGTTTCGTCGGCCTTCTCGGCCGGGAGGCCGAGCGCCTTTCCGAAGATCGGCGTCACGATTCCTCCCGGACAAATGCAGTTGACCCGCACGCCCCACTCACCGAGCTCCATGGCGGCGCTGCGCGACAGGTGAATGACCGCCGCCTTGGCAGCGCTGTAGACGTGCGGGCCGTAACCCGCCTGCATTCCCGCAACGCTGCCGGTGTTGATGATGCTTCCCGAGCGCTGCTTCTTCATGATCGGAGCGGCGTGCTTGATTCCGAGCAGCACACCCTTGACGAGAACGTCCATCGTCTGCTGGTAGCCGTCCATCGGAATCTTTTCGAGGATCTCGTCGACGCCGCCGAAGCCGGCATTGTTGAAAACGCAGTCGAGGCGGCCCCAGCGATCGACCGCCAGAGCGATTGCTCCGGCAACGTCGTCTTCGCGCGATACGTCGGTATGCGCATAGGCCACCGCAGCGCCGAGCTCTCCAGCCAGCGCCCGGCCTCGCTCGTCGGTGACGTCCGCGACGACCACGCGGGCACCTTCGGCGACGAAGCGGCGCACCGTTCCCGCCCCCATTCCACTCGCTCCCCCGGTGATGACCGCGACCTTTCGATCAAGTTTGCCCATGGGTTTACCCTCTCTCCGCCGATTTGGCTCACCAACCCCTAGCCGCCTCGCTTCGAGGGAGTCAAGGTCGCCTCACGGTCGTGTCGTCTCACGGTCGTGTGTACGGTCGCGTCGGAAGCACGCCGCATGTCCGCTCGGAGCATCGCGTGGGCAAGCTCGTGCTCGTATTCTTCGCGGACGTCGTTCGACACGCGGCTGCTCGCCTCGCGATCCAGCCGTCGCGTCGCCTCTTCGCACGAGATGACCTCGGTCTGGCGCTTGGCATCAGCCATCGGCTCCTGGACGGTAGGAACCTAGGGGCGGCAAGGTGCTGGCGTTTGCGAGAGCCTTTCGGGCCGCACGTCTCGGAATGATTTTCCCCTCTCGCTCCGCAAAGGCGCGGATCGCCAGGCCCCGCCACTCCCACAGCACCATCCCCACGATCATCGCCACGACGAAGGTCGCCGATTGCCAGCGGCCGTACGCGAGGCTCGCCACCGCCGGCCCGGGGCAGAAGCCCGCCAAGCCCCAGCCGATGCCGAAAAGGGCCGAACCGCCGATCAATCGAGAATCGATCCGCCGCCCGCCGGGGACGTGGAACTCCTCGGCGAAGAGCGGATGCGTCCGGCGGAGGATGATGCGGAAAAAGGCGAAGGTTACCGCCAGCGCCGAGCCCATCACGAAGGCGAGGCTCGGATCCCAGCGACCGAAGAAATCGAGGAAGTCGGTGACCTTCTTGGGGTTCACCATCTGCGAGATCGTGAGACCCGCGCCGAAAAGCACGCCCGCGAGGAACGACGCCGAGAGCCTTCGCATTGTCACCCTCCGAGCAGGTGCCGCGTCACGAAAACGGTCAACGCGCCGCTCGCCATGAAGGTGAGCGTCGCGGCGATCGAGCGCGGCGACAACCGCGCCATCCCGCAGACACCATGACCGCTCGTGCAGCCGTTGGCGACCCGCGTACCGAAGCCAACGAGCAGCCCCGCGAGCACGAGCTCTCCCGTGGAGGCCGAGATCGTGACCGCGATCGCGTCGCCGCCCGCCAAGCGAACGAGCCAGCAGCCGCCGATCAATCCGGCGAGGAACAGCGCCCGCCAGAGCTTGTCATCGCCCGCGGAGACGAGCAGGCCGCCGAGAATTCCGCTGATGCCGGCGATCCAGCCGGTGGCGAGCAGCAGCCAGCTCGCCGACACGCCGATGAGCACCCCGCCGAGCGTCGCCGAATAAGGGTTGAAGTGTTCCAAGTGGCCTCCGTCTTGACTGCAACACTACATTGATAGAGACTCATGTACTATAAACATGCCGTTCGCGGATTGCAATTCCCGAGTGGCGGTCGCAGCTTCGAAGCGCAGGAGAGTGCATGCTGTTTCGCGAACTGAACCGCGGCAAGTGCAAGAGCTATCTGGTTGCCTGCGAAGAGACGCGCATGGCGGCTCTGGTGGACCCGGTCAAGGAGCGGCTCGAGCGGTATCTGGCGATCCTCGCGTACGAGGGTCTCAGGCTCGCCGCGGTGATCGACACCCACACGCATGCGGATCACCGTACGGCGAGCTTCGATCTTCGCGAGCTCGTCGGCGCGACGGCGGTCATGCATCGGCGCGCGCCCGCTCCCCACATCGATCGGCACGTCGAGGATGGCGACACGATCCCGGTCGGCAAGGTCGAGATCCGCGTCCTCCACACCCCTGGCCACACGCCTGACAGCATCAGTCTCTACTGCGGCGGCAGAGTCCTCACCGGTGACACGCTGATGATCCGCGGTACCGGGCGCTCCGACTTCGCCGGCGGCGATCCGGGTGCGCAGTACGACGCGATCCAGGAAAAGCTGTTCCGCCTGCCGGACGAGACGCTGGTGTTCCCGGCGCACGACTACCGGGGCAACACTTCGTCGACGATCGGCGAAGAGAAGCGCTCGAACCCGCGCCTCGCGGGGCGCAGCCGCGAGGCCTACATCGACCTCATGAACAACCTCGGACTGCCGCTCCCGGACAAGATCCAGGAGGTGCTGCAGCCGAACGAGACCGCGCTCGAGGACGATCGCCTGCGCTTCCCGAGCCTCGCCGAGCTCAGCAAGGTGCGGCAACGAACCGCGCAGGACGTGAGAGCCGAGCTGGAGTCGTCTTCGTCGCCACTCGTGCTCGACGTCCGCGAGCCCGAGGAGTTCAACGGCGAGCTCGGTCACATTCCCGGCAGCGTGCTGATCCCTCTCAAGGATCTGCCGACGCGGGCGGGCGAGCTCGAGCCGCAAAAGGAGCGTCCGATCATCGTCGTCTGCCGGGCAGGGGTTCGCAGCACGACGGGGGCCGCGATCCTCACCGGCCTCGGTTTCGAGAACGTCGCCAATCTGAAGGGCGGAATGCTCGACTGGAACGATCAAAAGCTCGCCGTGGAACGATCTCGTGATGACGGCTGAGTCGGCCGCGCCCGCGACTCCCACGGCCGCGGTGCGCTGGGCGAAAGTCGTCGACCACAGCCGCTGCATCGGTTGCCACGCTTGTTCCACCGCCTGCAAATCGGAAAACCAGGTGCCGCTCTCGGTGCATCGCACCTACGTGAAGTACGTGGACGTCGGCATCTTTCCCAAGGCCCGCCGCGCGTTTCAGGTCACGCGCTGCAACCAGTGCGAGGATCCGCCGTGCACCCACGCGTGTCCGACCGCGGCGATGTACCGACGATCGGACGGCATCGTCGATTTCGACAAATCGATCTGCATCGGCTGCAAGGCATGCATCGCGGCCTGTCCCTACGACGCGATCTTCATCAACCCGGAGGATCACTCCGCGGAGAAGTGCAACTTCTGTGCGCAGCGGATCGACATCGGCCTCGAGCCGGCGTGCGTGGTGGTGTGTCCGGTGGAGGCGATCTTCGTCGGCGACCTGAACGATCCGCGCTCGAAGGTCGCGGAGACCGTCGGGCGCGAGCCGCTCGCGGTGCGCCGCCCCGAAAAAGACACTCGCCCGAAGCTCTTCTACAAAGGAGCGCACCAGGCGACGCTCGACCCGATCGCCGCACGGCGTCCCGGGGGCGGAATTTTCATGTGGAGCGAGCAGGGCTCGCTGCCGCATCAGGTGACCTCGGGGCACCCGGGCGCCGCCAACAGCTCGGCCGCCGCCGTGCTCGCCTACGACGTGCCCCATCGCGCGCCCTGGGACTGGCGGCTTTCGCTCTACACGTGGACCAAGGGGATCGCGTCCGGCGCCTACCTGGTGCCCTTGCTGCTGGTCCTCGTCGGCACGCTCGCCGACTCGAGCCCGCTCTGGCGCTCCGCCGCTCCCGTCGTCGCGGGGGCATTCCTCGCCTTCACCGGTGTGATTCTCATCGCCGACCTCGACCACCCGGAGCGCTTCTATCTGATCTTCGCGCGCCCGCAGTGGCGAAGCTGGCTCGTGCGTGGCGCGTTCATCATCGCCGGATACACGGCCGTTTTGGCTCTGCACTTCCTCTCGAGCTTCTCGGCGGCGAGCGCCCGCTGGCAGCGCGCCCTCGTCGCGCCCGGACTGCCGCTCGCCGTCCTGACCGCGGTCTACACGGCGTACCTGTTCGCGCAGGCGAAGGCCCGCGACCTGTGGCAGAATCCGCTCCTCCCGCCGCACTTCCTCGTTCAGGCGCTGCTCGCCGGTTCGGCGGCGATGCTGCCGCTGGCCATCTGGCTCGACGCGCAGGCCGTCCGTGCTCTCGCCGACGTTCTGGCGGCGAGCTGCCTCGCACACTTGCTGCTCGTCGCCGGTGAGGTGACGCTCACCCATCCGACGGCTCACGCGCGCCTGGCGATCGAAGAGATGACCGGCGGGCGGTATCGGGCGTTCTTCTGGGGCGGCGCAGCGCTCGTCGGCATCGCGGTCGCCGCGCCGTGGCTCGGCGCATTCAGCGCGCCGCTGGCGCTCGCCGGCCTCTTCGCCCACGAGCACGCGTATGTCCAGGCTGGCCAATCGGTGCCGCTGGCTTAGGAGACGACGTTGGAGACGACCAAACGGAATCCGCGCGTGTCGGCGGCAAAGCCCGCCACGGAGGCTCGCGGCGAGACCTACTATCCGGGGCCGAGCGCGATCGATCTCGCGGCCTTTCCCCCGAAAGAGCGCTGGGACGACTGGGTCGAGCTCGATTCGCGCGCGTGGCCGAAGCGCGTCGAGCGCCGCTACATGCTCGTGCCGACCACGTGCTTCAACTGCGAGTCGGCCTGCGGCCTTCTCGCCTACGTCGACAAGGAGTCCCTCGAGATCCGCAAGTTCGAGGGCAATCCGGAGCACCCCGGCTCGCGCGGCCGACTCTGCGCCAAGGGGCCGGCCACGCTGAACCAGGTGTACGATCCACACCGCATCCTCCATCCTCTGAAGCGCAGCGCCGGGCGCGGAGAAGGGAAATGGCAGCGCGTCTCCTGGGACGAGGCGCTCGACGACATCGCCGGGCGCATCCGTCGCGCGATCCAGGAGGACAGGCGGAACGAGGTCGTCTATCACGTCGGTCGGCCGGGCGAGGACGGCTACACCGAGCGCGTGCTCGCGGCATGGGGGCTCGACGGCCACAACTCGCACACCAACATCTGCTCCTCGAACGGACGCGCCGGCTATCACTACTGGATGGGGCTCGACCGACCGAGCCCGGACTACGCGAACGCCGACGTCATCGTGCTGATCAGCGCGCACCTCGAGTCGGGACACTACTTCAACCCCCACGCGCAGCGGATCATCGAGGCGAAGAAGCGCGGGGCGAAGATCATCGTCTTCGACGTGCGCCTCTCGAATACCGCGACGCACGCCGACTACTGGGTCTCACCGTATCCCGGGACCGAGCCGGCGATCCTCCTGGCGATCGCCCGCCATCTGATCCACCACCGGCTCTACGATCGTGAGTTCGTGCGGCGCTGGTGGAACTGGCTCGAGTACATGCGCGTGAAGCATCCCGACCGAGAGCCGACGTTCGAGAGCTTCGAGCACGAGCTCGCACGACTTTACGAGAGCTACACGTTCGAGTTCGCCGCCGAGGAATCCGGGATCGATGCGAAGACCATCGCCGAGCTCGCCGACGTCGTCTCGCGCGCGCGCACGCGCCTGGCGACGCACAGCTGGCGGAGCGCGGCGGCCGGCAATCTCGGCGGCTGGCAAGTCTCGCGCACGCTCTTCCTGCTGAATGCGCTGCTCGGCGCGATCGGCACGGAGGGCGGGACGCATCCGAACGTCGCCAACAAGTTCGTGCCGCGCCCGATCCACGTGCCCGCGCATCCGCAGGTCTGGAACGACCTCAACTGGCCGGCCGAATATCCGCTGGCGATGAACGAGATGTCGATGTTGCTGCCGCATCTCTTGAAGGACGGGCGCGGACGGCTCGAGGTGTACTTTTCGCGGGTCTACAACCCGGTATGGACGAACCCCGATGGCTTCACCTGGATCGAGGCGCTCACCGACGAGACGCTCGTCGGCCTGCACGTGGCGCTCACCCCGACGTGGAGCGAGACGGCGTATTTCGCGGACTACGTGTTGCCTATGGGCCTCGCCTCCGAACGGCACGACCTCCATTCCTACGAGACCCACGATGCGCAGTGGCTCGGCTTCCGTCAGCCCGTCTTGCGCGCCGCGCGCGAGCGGCTCGGACAGCCGGCGCCCGCGGACACACGCGAGATCAACCCGGGCGAGGTGTGGGAAGAGAACGAATTCTGGATCGAGCTTTCCTGGCGCATCGACCCCGACGGGACGATGGGCATTCGCCGCTACTTCGAATCGAAGAAGTCACCGGGCACGAAGCTCGCCGTCGACGAGTACTACGGTTTTCTCTTCGAGAACTCGATTCCAGGGCTGCCGGAGCGCGCCGCCAAGGAGGGCTTGAAGCCGCTCGAGTACATGCGGCGCTACGGCAGCTTCGAAGTGAAGAGAAAGATCGCCGCGCTGCACGAGGAGGACGTCCCGGCGAGCGAGCTCGACGACGTGCGCGTCGACGCGCTCGGCCGCGTCTACACGAAGACGGCGAAGCCGGCCGGGGCGAACATCGTGCCGCTGCCGACTCCCGATCCCGATGCGGAGGGGAGGCGGCTCGTCGGCATCGAGATCGACGGCCAGATCTTGCGGGGATTTCCGACTCCGAGCGGCCGGCTCGAGTTCTACTCTTCCACGCTCGATCGCTGGGGCTGGCCCGAGTACGCGCTGCCCACGTACATCCGCAGCCACATTCATCCCCAGAGGCTGGAGCCGGGGCAGATGGCGCTGGTTCCGACCTTCCGGCTGCCCGTGCAGATCCATACGCGGAGCGCCAACGCCAAATGGCTCGACGAGATTGCGCACACGAACCCGCTTTGGATGCATTCGCAAGATGCGGCGCGGCTCGGCGTGGCGACCGGCGAGCTCGTTCGCGTCGAAACCGAGATTGGTTACTTCGTCATCAAGGCCTGGGTCACGGAGGGAATCCGCCCCGGCGTCGTCGCTTGCAGTCACCACATGGGTCGCTGGAAGCTCGACCCGCACAGGCACGGGCAGCGGCAGATGATGGCCACGGTCGCGCTCACGCGCGAGGGCAAGCGCTTCGCGCTGCGGCGCAAGGCGGGCGTAGAGCCGCACGATAGCGCCGATGCCGATACGCGGCGGATCTGGTGGACGGACGCGGGAGTCCATCAGAACGTGGCGTTTCCGGTTCATCCCGATCCGATCTCGGGGATGCATTGCTGGCATCAAGCCGTGCGGGTGCGCCGCGCCGAAGCGGGAGACTCGTACGGCGACGTCTCGGTCGACGTGGAAAAGGCGCACGAGGTCTACCGGCGCTGGCTCGAGATCACGCGCCCCGCCGCGCGCGTCTCGCCTGACGGCACGCGGCGGCCCTACTGGCTGCTGCGCCCGCTGAAGCCGTCGCGGGAGGCCTACCGGTTGCCCGTTGCCGGCGCTTCTCCATAATCGGCTCGTGGAGTCCGGCTCCGACAGCGCATCCCCGGGCATCATCACAGGGAAAGCAACGGCGACCGAGGCGGCCGAAGGTGGGAGCTCGGTCTTGCGAGGGGACCTCCTCGCGGGTGTGACGACAGGGATCCTCGCGGTTCCGCAGGGGATCGCCTTCGCGCTCATCGCGCACGTTCCGCCCGAGCACGGTCTCTACGCGATGATCGTGCCGACGATCGTCGCGGCGCTCATCCGCAGCTCTCCGTTTCTCATCACCGGCTCGACGAACACCTCCGCGCTGGTCATTGGTGCGCTCGTCGCCTCGTTTTCGCTCGGCCCGCAGGAAGCCGTGCCCTTGATGCTGCTCATCGTGCTGGCGATGGGCCTGATCCAGATCGCGGCGGGCGCGCTCCGGCTCGGC
>Ga0315278_10005947_pt1 | contig 11064 bp, 10 predicted proteins | sample YL17G06_0_MG_FD_203880 | JGI IMG/M metagenome (GOLD analysis project Ga0315278, IMG submission 203880) | Sediment microbial communities from Yellowstone Lake, YNP, Wyoming, USA - YL17G06_0 | ecosystem: Environmental > Aquatic > Freshwater > Lake > Sediment | place: USA: Wyoming | collected... | reverse complement strand
TTGGTGGTAATGAACACGGATTTGGTATCGGTCAGTTCCATAACGGAAGGGCTCTGCTCCTCGAAACACATGTTATCATACACTTCATCATTGATAATCGGCGCCTGGCCCTTGACCACGGAATTCATATAATACAATTCATCCCAGTTTAAAATGTTTCCCAATGGGTTCCCGGGGCTGTTAATCACCACCAAACGTGTTTTGGCGGTAAAATTCTCTTTGAAAGAATCCTTATCCAGCCTCATGGTATTCATGTCGATTTTATAATACCTGATCTGCGCCCCGGCCAATAAAGCGGAAAAATGATACAATGAATAATAGGGAAGTGGGAGTAAAACTTCATCGCCTTTTTCCAGGAACAGGTAAAACAAATTCCTGAAAATAGTACTGGTGCCGACGCTAATGATAAAATTCCCAGGGGAAATATCCAGGTTATGCTTCCTCTTGTAATGCTGAGAGAGTTTCTCCTTTAATTCCGGCAATCCCGCCGGGAACACCAGTGCACTTTTTTTAAAATCCTGGACGGCATCCAAAATGGCCCGGATGATATCGGGGTGTACCGGTAATTCGGACTTGCCGAGGGTCATACGGATGGCTTCCTTACCGGCCTTTTCATAATCATTGGCCATTTTGTCCAATTCAAACATTAAAAACCTATTGTCAAAAAAATCGATTCCTTGCTTAATTCTCATAATCGGTCTCCTTATTGTCCGGAAATTTTAGCCGCGGGCTTCCCGTGTTATCGGTGGAAAGCCCGCGGCTAATTTTATAAGTTACTTAAAAAACATTTTTAATCTCTCAAAACGATTTGCTTATTTCACGTCCGCTAAATCGACGCCGAAAAATTCGGCATATTTGGGAATCTCCAAAACATCCTGGAGAAAGATGTCGCAGACTTCCCGGCCAAAGATCTCCATGTAAGTCGGCGCCATCTTGATGGCTTTTTCTTTTTGGGCATCGGTCATGGTTTCCCGGGTCATTTTATTCTCAGCCACATAAAGGACCACGTTTTTGTATTCGTCCATCATGGCTTCCACCACTTCCCGGGTCAACACATTGGCGGTATCCGTATCTTTCACGCTGCGCTGCATTAAATTGGGGTAACCCCGTCTCACCTCGGTGGCGTAATGCTTGATGTATGAGACGCAGCCGAACCGCTTCATGCTGAAATACGAGAAGAACGGGGTAGCGGAGCAATTGGTATAAATGGTCCGGAAAGACTTGCTGGGAAGCCCCATAGACTCGATCTCCTTGAAATTTTCGCGGTAATCGTAAGGCAAGAAGGTAAAGGGTGAGACAATGGAGGGGTACCTGCCGCCGGTAACTTCCTCTACATCATAATCGTAAATACTTCCCTTATACTCTTCGCCGATGGCGTCCATCATCAGATCGTGAACTCCGCCGTAGGGTTTTTTCCCTTTTTTTGCCTCTTCACTGACTCTTTCAGACTGCAAAAAGTGGGGGTCTCCTGTTTGCGACAGGTCGCTTCCTTCCAGTATAACCGGGATGTCCATCTTCATGGCATAATTGATGGGCAACCACGAATGGAAGAAACTGCAGACATCGCAGCCGAAAAACTCACCCAGTCCGTATTTGGGGCCCTCTAAAATCCCCATGCGTATGGCCTTCTTATACACTTCCACATCGGGGTAAATCTTAACCAGATCGACGCCCAATTTGGCGGCCACATTTTCGATGTTGTGCTGGGCCGTTTCATTTACCAGGGGGTGCATTACCGATACGGCAAGGGTTCTCAGGCGGTACTTTTCTTTGGCCAACTTCAGCAGCACCGTACTATCTTTACCGCCGCTGAAAAGCACGATGGCATGATAGGGCCGCTTCTTACTCCTGGCCTTCTTAAACAGGTTTTCCATTTCTTCGGTGAGATACTTCCTTAGCCTGGGCTCGTGCGCGTTGAACTTCTTATGATGCGTGCATAAAGAGCATAGGCCGTCATCATCGATTGTGATACCGGGGATCCCTGTGTGCAAAACACAGTTGGTACACGTTTTGTTGTTTTGCTTCATTTTTTATCTCCTATTGTTTTTTTATATTTGCCCGTCATTCTTTTACAAAAACTTTAAAAACAATGGTTGGTTGACATTAAATGATGAATGACCAATGATGAAAGATAATAGAGGAAAAACAACATTCTAATGATGAATAATAAATATATCAAATGATAATTATATTTTCGATTTTAAATCCCTGTATTTCCGGGGGTCGATGGCAAGATATTTTATAAATTCCCGGACAAAGCGTTCCACCGATAAAAAACCTAACCGGCGGGACAGTTCCGTAATGGAAATATCATTATCTTTTTCCAATACAAAAACCGTTCGATGCATCTTCTCTCTCAAGATAAACTGGTGGATACCGATATTTTGATCCAATTTAAATCTCCTGTACAGATACGCCCGGTTCCTGTGGAAGGCCCTGGCGATCTTTTCCCCGGAAAGGGTTGCCAATTCTTCCATGTCCCTGGTTAAAATATATTCTACCACCTGTTGGGACAACCTGCGGTTTTTTCGTTTCATTTTTTTTAGGCCCATGTTTTCGTCATTTCCAAAGGCTATTTTTCCATTTTATGCAGTCGCGGTATTTTCCCGGTCCAATCCCGAAGAGTTTTCTAAAAGCGTGGATAAAATAACTGGTGGTGCAAAATCCCAGGTTTTTGGCCAATTGTTTAACGGTTAACTCTTTACTGTCGTTCATGATTAATAATAAGGCGGAACGATAGATTTTCATTTGCATGATATGCTCGCCCAGGGGAACTTTCTTATCCAACAGGAACCGGCGGGATAGGTATGATGGATTTACGTCTAAAGCACTGGCAATGTTTTTTACAGTCAGATCTGCCATCTCGCTGACTTCCCGGGTCAATACAAATTCCACCGCCCGGTTGGAAAGACAATTATCTTTCTCATGTTTCACCATTTTATAACGTGTTGCAGCACCACGCTTTTTTTTAATTACCGCCTTGCTTAACACTTGACTAATGATCATTGATCCCGCGATCCTGCGATCGATGTTTACGAAAAAATTGCATTTATATGAACAAGCTTCCGCCATTAACTACCGATGGCTTCTCAAATAAAACAAGTAAATTTTACCCAGCAACAGAATGTCTGCTGTTATTGATAACACACCTTTCCTTATTTTAAAATACTAAAAATGGTTACCTGGCCGACATAAAAGGCCTACTCCATGAAAACATTATATAGCAGTGGTATTGAGGATTTCATTCCGGCGCCCGGCGTAAAGATTCCCCTTATCGTTAATATTTAATTTTTTTCATGCCCACTTATATAATTGTAACAAATGTTTCAATGGGTACACTTTAAAAAAGGGGAAAAGATATCATTTTTAATGGTTTTTAAAATTCAATCGGTTTTTCGTACCAAAAAATAATGCCCCGGGGGCGATGCGGTTAACAATTCCGCGGCGATGGAACGCCGCGGTTCCGGTAGGGCGTTCAAGCGCCGAAGCATACCGCGCCCATTGGATTCGAACCACGATTCGAACCGCGATGTGGGATCATAAAGCGGGGGAAAAACCCAGCGCAAAAAACGCCCCCGCCCCTGCCCCATCCACCGCGGAATAGCATCCATCAGCTTTGAAACGGTATACAATTTATCCACGTCATCGATGGCCCCGGAAAGGTCCAGGAGTTCTTTAACGGCTGTTTCGTCACGGGGTTTAAGGTTTTCGCAGGCAAAGGCGGGATGGGTTTCGGGTAATTCCCGGATAACGGCCCGGGCGATTTTGAGGGTTACGTCCGGGTTTTGCCCACGGCTGAGCCGGCGGATAATGGCGCCCAACATAACCGCCCCGTAGTACCCGGAAAAACTGCAAACATGGGCCGACATCACTCCGCCGGGCTTCAAAAGGGCCGCCAGTTCCCGGAACAACCGGTCGGTCTCTTCGCCGCAAGGAAGATACTTTATCCCGGCGGCGTTTATATAATCGAATACGCCTTCCGAAGCGGGCGCTTGTTGTCCCTCTTTTTGCCGCATAACCTCCGCTTCGGGAAACTCTTTCTTCAATCGTTCAAACAAATCATCCCTGCCCCCGGCCTCCAATACCCGGAACCCGCCGCCTATCGCCCTTATCTCCCCTGTCACCCCGGCAGGATATATGGCGGCGGTCACAAAATCCCTCCGGCATGTCAGCTCTTCAATTTGTTGTTTATTCATCATTCATCATTCATCATTCATCATTCTCTATAAAAACGACGCCCAGGTTATCCATTACTTTTTTAAGTAGTTTTTCCACGGCGTTATCCACGGCGGCCCCGGATGTAAAAGGCATTGCCTTGCGTACAACCGGCATTTGCGCCACCCTGCCCAGGGAATGTTCGGGCAAGATATGACTTAAGAATATCAACTGCCACTGGGAAATTTCCAGCGGTCCCCAGGCATCCTGGATAACGGTGGGGGGGATAAGAAATGTTCCTTTTTTGTCAGGGTTGGGATAGATACGGCTCCAGGCAAGGCAGGGGGTTAATTTGCCATGAAGTTGTCGCCAGCGTCCGGCGCTTATTTCGGCGTCCGGCGCTGAGAATTCAGTCCCGACAGCGAAAAAACTGTGCTTGGAATTTTTCCCATGCACCAGCTCCACGATTTCGTGTTTCTCCCGGGGGGAAAGACTCTGGAGAGATTTCAGCAGCAGGGGGTCTTTGAAATAGTTGTCCGGCTCGTAGATTAACGGGAATAACCAGCGGTAAAACCGCATGCCGGCGCCTTCGCACATGCGGTAGACGGCAGGTACATCGAAGGGGATATCATTGGCGTGCAGCAGCAGGTCCACGACGCCGGCGTCGTTACCTTCTTGCAGTTCCCTTCCCAACGACCGCTGGGCCAGGGGATGATTCGGCGCGGCGGCGCGTATTCCGTGGGCCATACGAAGGGCAAAAGAGATTTTTCCCGCCATGGGATCGTGGGGTTCAAAAACGGTTCGCAGGGCTTCCTGCAGCATGTAAACCCCGGTGCGGCCGTATTTCCCATACACCATAACGGAAACAGCTCCCTGGGGGTCCAGCACGTCGCCGATGGCTTTTAAGCCGCGGGCCGGATCGGGAAGGTGATGAAGCACGCCGCTGGAAACGACGAAATCAAAGGTCATGCACAATTCGGGCAACCGTTCGATGGGTAAATTGAAAAAGCGGGTATTTTTAACGCCGAACCGTTGGGCCAATTGCCTGGCTTTGGCTAATGAGGCGTCGCTGAAATCGACGCCCACGATATCGGCATTGGGATAAGAAAGGGCCATGGCCACCAGCGGCGCGCCGGTGCCGCACCCGGCATCCAGGACCCGCAAACCGTCGGGCGACCGTTTCCCTGCCCACAGGATATCGCACATCAGGGAGAGATGGCTGGATACCAGGAGTTGGGGGGCCTGGTGTTGGGGATCGATATCGGGGTACGGGTATTTTTCGTACTGGTTCTGTACGTTGGCGCTGATTTGCCGGGAAAAATCCGTCACGTTCTCTCCCTTAATTATTTCTTTTTCGTCTTGCTTGTCTTTTTCGCCGGTTTTTTCATTGTTTTAACGGGGCCGGGTGGTAAAGGTTCGGTGTCGATAATGACGGATTCCGGGGGGACTGTCACGGGCGAGGCCGGTACGTAGACCCCGGGTTGGCCGGTGGCGGTCAGCGCTTCCATTGCCTCCGGCGAAGGCGTGGGCGGCGGTTCGGTGGGGGCCGTGGGTTCCCCGGGAATAATCAGGGAACGTTTGTAGGAGACATTATCGCCCTCTTCCTTCACAAACGCAAATTCCACCAGGTGGTGGCGGACGGCCTCGAAAGACCAATCGGCATGGTATACCGCCCCGCCGCCGGACGGGATGCCGAACCCGCGGTTGAAACTGCCCAGGTAATCCACCATGGTGGCCAGGTCATGCCAATCGCTTTCCTCGTTGTGGACATCGATAACCGCCGGGACCAGTTGAAACGTCTCAAAGAGTCCCTCCACGGGTCGTTTGCCTTCTGTCCAACCCCTCAGGCCCAACTGTACGGCGCCGGCAGAGATGCCGATCAAAACTGCTCCTTTATAATACCGGTCCACTATGCGCTGCTGGAATTTTTCCTTGATAATTTCCCAGCCTTTTTCGATGCTGCCCCCGGCCAACAGGATGAGGTCCGCCTCTTCCAGGAACTTGAAATCTTTTTGGCCGGTTTTTTTGGAACGGATTAACCGGCAATTTTCATGGGGGATCCCAACCTGGGTTACAGCGGCCAGGAATATATCGTAAAACTCGGGCTTATCGCCGTTGGAGGCGCCTATGTAAGCGGCTTTGAAAGGCCCCCCCGGCTTGTCTTGTTCCAGTAATTTGCGAACCCGCTCCATAAAAAGTACTTCTTTGCCGCGCCAGAATAGCAACTGGCTGTCGGCCAGAAGAAATATCGGTTTTATATTGGGTTTACTCATATTTTTATGCTCCTCTTATTAATCATTCAATCGCCAAGGAATTCACCGGCCAACTGCTCCATGGTCATCATGCGGACGCTGCCGGGAAATTCCCTGTGATGCGCACAAACTGCCATTTTATAATCTTTATGGATATCATATTGCTGGAAAAATATATCCTCCAGCAACCGGCCCCCGGCTTTGATCCTTATATCACCGGGACTGAAAAACTTGATGGAAAAAGAATTCAAAGGCAGGGACAGCCCTTTGCCCACGATTTTGATGTAACTTTCTTTCAGGCTCCAGAGGGTAAAGAAGTAAGCGAACTTATCCTGGTGGGCCATCAGGTCCCGGTGTTCGTCGGGCGAGAAATAATTTTTAGAGATATCCAGGTCGATGGGTTGAATTCTTTCGACATCGATGCCGATGGGTTGGTTATCCACGGCGCCCACCACCCAGATACCGGAATGGGAGAGGTTAAATTGAAAATCATCCGTGCCTTTTAAAAAAGGTTTGCCGTAGTCATTGGTATAGAATTCGATCCGGTGGTTTTCCAGGCCGGTTTCCCGGGTAATACAACCGCGGGCCAGGATATCGGCCATCAATCCCCTGATCCTGTCTTCTTCCCTATAGAACCGTGGGATTCGGGCTCTTTTTTCCGGCGATACACGCGCCAGTAAGCGCTCATAAATGCCTTTATCGAGGGTCCCGGTTACATCGACGGCGTAAACATCCATGTTATTTTACGGCTGTCCTGATGGCGTTGTTAATGATATCCACCACCCGTTTATTTTCTTCATGGATAAAAAAGTGGCCGCCTTCGAAGTAGTGAATATCGCAGTTTTTGCCGGCATGCACCCGCCAGGCCTCTACTTCTTCCGGTGTATCTTCATCCTGCTTGCCGCTGAAAACCGTCATGTCCACGTCCAGTGGGGCGTCTTTGACGGGGTGGGTATAGGTTTCGGTCAGCCGGAAATCGCCTTTCAGCAAAGGCAGGAAGACTTCCAGCAGTTCCGGGTGGTCGAAAAATTCCTTGGGGGTGCCGCCCATTTCCAGTAATTGTGTCTTGAATTCTTCATCGGCCAGGTGGTGGAGCGTCCGTTTTTTATCCCTGGGTACCTGGGGAGCGGCGCGACCGGAGAAGAAAATATGGAAAGGCATGGGAAGGTTATTCTTCTTGATTTTATAGGCCAGTTCAAAGGCGATCATGCTGCCCATGCTGTGCCCGAACAGGGCATAAGGGGCCTGGGTTAGTTCATTTTTGATGATATTAAACACGTCGTCCACGGCGTCATCGATGGTATTGTAATTGGGTTCGCGCATGCGCCTGCCCCTGGCTGCCAGCTCGATGGACCGGTATTCGACGGCGGGGTCCAGGTATTGTTTCCACTGGTTATATGAAGCGGCTGCCCCGCCTGCATAAGTAAAAAGAAATAATTTAACCTTATTCATTTTTCACCTCGATTGCATTGTTCAACATATGTTTGAGCTTTTAAGCCGCGGGGATAGCAGCTCAGCCCCTTCACCGCGGCCGGGCTCTAAGTTGTAGTTTTTATTATATCATATTTTTCCCCGAATTACATGAATTTACGCGAATTAAAAAAAGTACACAGGAGGGTTTCGCCTAAAATTTTGTAAAAAATGATTTGCATTTTTCTTTCATTCCTTATAAAATACAATTTATCGATTCCAATAAAAATTCCTTGAACAGGAGGCATTATTATGAAAAGTAAGTTACCCGAAACTCCCCTGGATGCACTCAATATCTCCGGCGCCCTGCGGGCGACGATTAAAACGATTCATACCTGGGCCGACGTCTCCGGCTGCTGGAAATACCCATCGAAAAAAGCCGCCGGCGATTTTGAAGATATGTCCCTGATGGATAAAATTTACTGGGGCTACAAAAGCAAAAACCCGGTTACCCGTGCGGAAAAAGGCTCCGGCCTGGAAGCTTTTTTTAAGGATAATTCCGCTGCCCTTACGCTTCCCCTTCCCGAAGGGTTTGAAAAAAAACAGACCGTTACTTTCGGCGCGGCCGGCGATTTGATCAAGGTGCCCGGCCTGGAAAATTCCCAGGATAAATTGTATGAAGGGGTGGCGGATTTATTATTTAATAAAGATATTACCTATGCCAACCTCGAATCCCAATTGACCGGCCAGGACCTCGGCGCTTATACCTTCAGCGCCAAAGAAACCCCGCCGCTGTGCTGCACAAAAGAACAGTACGACGCCCTCAAAAGCCACAAAGGAAAACAATACTCTGCGCTGCACATGGCCTGCAACCATACCCTGGACATGGGCCTGGAAGGCCTGGAAACAACGTTGGCCCAATTGCGGGAAGACAATATCATGGAACTGGGCGTCAACCACGACCCCGGGGAACAAAAAAAGGGACGAATCATTGAGAAAAACGGTCTCAAGATCGGGTTTGTCTCAGCCACCTACGGTCTCAACGGCAAAACAATTCCCCAGGGAAAAGAGTACATGGTTAATGTGGTTCCGTTCCACCACAAGGACCCGTCCGGTAATAAAGCGGATATTTCCCTGTTGAACCGTCAAATCTTCGACTGCAAGGAACAAAAATGCGATATCATTATCGCTTCCCTGCACTGGGGTTATGAGTACGAATTTTACCCCCGCCGGGCGCAGGTGGACATGGCCCATGAGATCATCGAAATGGGCGTGGATGCCATCGTATCGCACCATGCGCATGTGCTCCAGCCCATGGAATTTTACCGGCCCCAGCGGGACCCGGAAAAGACCGCGGTCATCGCTTATTCGTTGGGAAATCTCACCAGTTCCTTTTCCGCACCCCATATCGTTTTGAACGCCATCCTTAATTTGACTTTTGTCAAAGGGACGGTAAACGGTGAAGAAAAGGCTTTTATCCAGGGCGCCCAATTAACGCCCGTGGTTCAAGTGGAATCCCCGGACGACGATTTACCTGTCCTTCGTATTGAAAAACTCCAAACCCTTTCCGCTAAAAAAAGCGAACCCGGCGCGGAAAAGGAGTATATCTCCGCCATCGAAAGGTACGCCGCCCTGGTATCGGTTAAAAAGGCTTAAAATAATCTATGGATGTTTAAAATAATCTGTGTTAATCTGTGTAATCTGTGGACAAAAAAAAGATAAAAGGAGATGAAAAATGATGCAGGATATCGATAAAACCATATATCAGCGGCCCGTAGAGCTGCTGCAGCATTTAATCCGTTTTAATACCTCCAACCCGCCGGGGAATGAACGGGACTGTATTACTTATATTTCGCATTTGCTGGAAGCCGCCGGCATCGAGGTGCATTTGCTGTCGAAGAACCCCCACCGGCCCAACCTGGCGGCGCGGCTGCGGGGCAAGAAAGACGTACCGCCGCTGCTGCTTTACGGCCATGTGGATGTGGTCCCCGCCGACGGCCGGGATTGGAAATATCCCCCCTTCGAGGCAAAAGTGGCCGACGGTTTTGTCTGGGGACGCGGCGCACTGGATATGAAAGGCGCCGTGGCCATGATGGTGTGCGCTTTTATTAAAGCGAAAACAGATAACCTCCACCTGCCCGGCGATGTGGTGTTGTGTCTGCTCAGCGACGAAGAAGACCTGGGCGAGTGCGGCGCGCGTTTCCTGGTGGAACACCACCCGGAAATCTTTAAAGGTATCCGCTTTGCCCTGGGCGAGTTCGGCGGTTTTACCCTCTATGTGGGCGGGAAGAAATTCTATCCCATCGAAATCGCCCAGAAACAAAAATGCGGCGTCAAAGCCGTGGTTCGCGGCCCGGCAGGGCACGGATCCGCCGTAATGCGCGGCGGCGCCATGGCAAAACTGGCCAAATTGCTGGAACAACTGGATAAGAACCAACTACCGGCGCATGTGACCCCGGCGGCTGAAATGATGTTTAACGCCATGGCCGACGCTTTACCGTTCCCCACAAACCGGATACTGCGGCAACTACTCAACCCCAAGCGCACTGATTTTATCTTGAAAAAAATCCTGGGGGAAAAGGGAAACGTGTTTGCCCCCATGTTTCATAATACGGTCAATGCCACGGTGGTGAAGGGTGGGGAGAGGCTCAATGTGATCCCTTCGGAGATTGAAGTGCAAATGGATGTACGTCTGCTGCCGGGTTTCGGACCGGATGATGCGATTAAGGAATTGCGTCCTATTGTGGGCGATGAAGTGGAATTGGAAGTAATGTTATACGACGCCGGGCCGGCGGAACCGGATATGGTGCTTTTCGATATGCTGGCAGGTATTCTAAAAGAGGCCGACCCTGAGGGTATTCCCGTGCCGCTGCTGTTGACCGCTTCTTCCGACGCCCGGTTTTTCTCACGGTTGGGTATCCAGACTTACGGGTTCACGCCCATGCAATTACCCGAGGATATGAATTTTAACCGCACCATCCATGCCGCCAATGAACGCATCCCGGTAAAGACCCTGGAATTTGGAATCGATGCCCTGTACCAGGCGATGCAGAGGTTTTAGGAACTGTTCGGCGCATAGGCTGTGGAAGGATTTCTTGGCCATGGGTGAGGGGTAAAAAAGATAATTATAAATGATTAATGATAAATGATAAATTATAAATGAGTGCGACCTGAGGTTCTGGTTTGGGCTGTCCAGGTCTTAAGAATATATTAAACAGATTTTCGGACTATCCCATCCGTTTGGGGT
>Ga0315278_10005945_pt1 | contig 11067 bp, 9 predicted proteins | sample YL17G06_0_MG_FD_203880 | JGI IMG/M metagenome (GOLD analysis project Ga0315278, IMG submission 203880) | Sediment microbial communities from Yellowstone Lake, YNP, Wyoming, USA - YL17G06_0 | ecosystem: Environmental > Aquatic > Freshwater > Lake > Sediment | place: USA: Wyoming | collected... | reverse complement strand
ACAGTTTTATTTGGCCCTGAAATCAAAGCCGGATTATGCCGAGGCACACAATAATCTGGGCAACGTCCTTCAATCGCAGGGCAAACCGGGTGAAGCAATAGGCCATTTTCGTCAGGCGATAAAAATCAACCCCAGATTCATCGAAGCATATAATAATCTTGCCAATGCACTTGGTGCACAGGGCAAACTCGACGAGGCAATCAGCAGCTACCGGCAGGCCCTGCAGATTAAACCTGACATCGCCCGGATATATTACAATCTCGGCATCGCTTTATCGCAACAGGGCAAACGCAATGATGCTGTTGACTGCTATCACAGGGCATTATCGCTGGCCGCCGAAGAAGGAGATAAGAAACTTGTTGAATGTGTCCGTGAGGAACTGGAAAATTCCAGACACAATTAAGCGAGGAATTACATATTTGGACTGACCATGCTCTCTTTGGCTTTTAGCATCTTCTTCAGCTTCATATTCTCGGTCCTGAGCTGGTCTTCTACGCGAATTCGCTCGGAAATGTCGCGGGCTACACTGACGATGGCAACCTCGTTTCCTTCTTCGTCCTTGATTACCGAACGTGTAAGAGAAACCGGAAATTCACTGCCATTCTTTCGTATGTGATAAAATCCTACTTCCCAGCCGGTAACAGCCTGGTAGACTTTTTTGGTGTCGGTCGCTGAAGGGTTCTTCTCCCAGAGAATATTGCCGTTTTTCCCAATAATCTCTTCTTCGCTGTATCCGTAGGTCTCGCAAAATGCCCTGTTGACAAAAATGATATTGTCCTTCATATCGGTAATGTAAATGCTGTCGTCGGTGCTCATTATGGCGTGCGAGAGCAGTTTGAGTTTATCTTCCATCCTTTTGTGATTGATTGCATTTTCAATTGTTATCGGGACGGTCTTGAGATAATTTCTGGCCTGGTCTTTCACGAGATAATCATAGGCGCCTGCTTTCATCGCTCTTACGGCGGTCTCCTCATCGCCCGCTCCCGTGATGATTATAAAAGGAACGCTTTTCTTTATCGAATACAGAACATCTATCGCAGTTCCGTCCCCAAGCAGGTAGTCCGCAAGAACAGCGTCAAACTTCTCTGCATTCAAGGCCTTGACAGCCTCTGAAACAGAGCCTGCTATTGTATAATCAAAAGAATACTTCTCCTCTTCCACTATCCGCTTAAAAGCCATCTGGTCGAGTTTATCATCCTCCGCGAGCAAAATTTTATATTTTATGGTTTCCATATCCTTCCAAAGCCCGTTCATTGATTGGGAAGTTCACTCAAAGTCCAATAAAGGTCGATTACCTTTACCGCCTCTACAAACTTCCTATAGTCGACGGATTTAATTATATAACCCGCAACGCACAGCTTAAAACTTTCGATTTTATCCTGCTCTTCCTTCGACGTGGTCAGTATTATCACCGGAATGCTTCTGAGTGCATCATCGGCTTTGATTATCTTCAAAAATTCTATGCCGTTCATTTTCGGCATATTCAGGTCAAGAAGTATAAAACAAGGCTTGGCGTTGCCGTTACCTTTCAGATAACACAGAGCTTCTTCGCCGTTGAATGCATGAACTATGGGATTCGTAACCTTCAGGTCCTTAAACGCCCGCCTGACAGTCATTGCATCAACCTTGTCATCTTCAGCTAACAATATTGGTCTGGAGTTTCTCATCTTCCGTAACCTTAGTTTCGTGTTTTGGCAGTGTGAAGTAGAATGTGCTTCCGACACCCAGCTTAGATTCCACCCAGATTTTGCCGCCGTATGTTTCTACAATTTTCTTCACTACCGTCAGGCCGATGCCTGTGCTGTCGGTTCCCCCATGGGACGACAATGTCTGGAATATCTGGAAAATCCTTTCGAAGTGTTTTTCTTCGATACCCAGGCCGTTGTCAACAACGCCGAACTTCCAGAATTTGTTTTCTTCAGAGCAGATAATCTTTATAATGCCTTTTGGTTTATCCATATACTTAATGGCGTTACTGAGCAGGTTCTGGAACACCTGGGCTATTCGGGTCGGCTCACTCACAATGGTGGGCAGTTTGTTCTCGACCGTAATCGTGATATGCGACGGAGGAACGACCATTTCAATGACGTCCTTGACCAGTTCATTCAGATTCACAGAACTCTTTTCTTCGTGAACACGCCCGATTCGAGAGTACTGAAGGATTCCATCGATTAGTTTGTGCATTCTCTCCACTCTGTTCAGGAGCAGTCTAAGCTGTTCTTTACCCTCGTCATCGAGCTTGTCCGCATAGTCGGTTGCAATCCACTCCGCCAGCGTGCTGATGCCTCGCAGGGGGGCCTTCAGGTCGTGAGAAACCACATAAGCAAAACTCTTCAACTCCTGATTGATACCCTTTATCTCTTCCAGAAGTGCTGCCTGGTTTGCCTCAGCTTTTTTGCGCTCTTCCACCTCTTTCTGGAGCTGCTTATTGGCAATTTTAAGGTCTGCAGTGCGCTCCTCGACCCGGACTTCCAGTTGTTTCTTTGAATCGACCAATTCTGATTCTCGCTGCTGGATTTGCTCAAGCATTTCATTAAAGGCATTTATGAGCAGCCCTATTTCATCATTGGTTTCTTTCTTTGCACGGGTGGTATAATCTTTTTTCTCCGAGATGTTCTTTGCGATGTTGGCCAGGTTCAGAATCGGGCCGGAGATAATTTTCTGGAGTTTCGATGATATGAAATAAGCTGCCACGGCGGCAAACAGCAAAACAGCCATAATTATGTTTGTGTTGTGCCTGAGCATCACATACAAAGGCTTCCAGTCCGATTGCAGACAAACCGTTCCTACCGTCTCGCCTTCAAGGATAATAGGCTGAAATACCGTGAGCAGTTTGTTATTTTGGGAATCATAACCGTTCTGGTCAAGTCTGGCCGGATGAGATTCATAACAATTGTCATTATGATAGCTTGCGAACATATCTCCGTTTTTGTTGTAGATGCCTCCGAAGACAATGGAAGATTTTACGTGCAGCGACTTTAACAGTTCTTCGGCATCGTTTGCGTCGTTAAAGGACAGGGCCGCTTTGCAGTTTTCGGCTATCATTTCTGCCTGTATTGAGAGGTCCTGAGTCATCGTGCGGCGGGTAGAGTTCTGTTCCCACACGATGAACGCAACACCGGCAAATAACAAGGCTATAACGGTCGTGACCATTATAATCACCACCAGTTTGTGCCTTATTGCCATGTTCCGTAAAATAAGCATACCCGTCAGTTCCTCGCCATTCCCAATACAGCGCCTCTGCTGCCATTGCCCAATGAGACAGGGCCGCTGCCGTTTTCGTTTACGACCTTCTTGGCCAAACGCAGCAGTTGAGACCTGATTTTCAGGTTAGCTTTCTCGGCAGCACTGAGATTAACCTCAAAACGAACTTTTCCTTCTTCCATCAGCAGTTCAATCATTCCTCGCGACTCGACAAAATCCTCCATCTCACTGATTGTCAGGACAGACGCACCTTTGAGCGATTCTATGATTTCACTCAAATGCCCTTTTTCTGAAGAACAGATAAACAGTAAATGACATTTCCTGATAGCATCAGTCTGGCTGCGCAACAGTGACACATCCTGTGAGGCATCTTTCTTGATGTCCTCAAGGCTTTTGAACCTCTCGACATTAACCTTCCTGCCTTTAACGTGGGTATCTTTGACCGGCTCAAAAGCATTGCCAAAGGGGTCTGTGCCGAGGACACCTATGATTATAGGCTGATTGACATCTACAGTGTCTTCTGCGGGCCAGTCCACAAATTTTATGAAGCTATACAGAAATGCGGCTTTTACCTGATATTCCCTGTTTGCAGCAGAATCTGCCTCAATATTCGATGCAACCTTCCCTGCTATCGGAACTATCGCGATAGACAGAACTAAAACTACCAGTATGGATATTCTAATCTTCATTAGTTGTATATATAAGCCTGCTCCATATTGCCGTTTGCATTTCTCATTAACCCTGATACCATTCACTTAAAACTTCCCTATCAGCCTCACAAAATATGTAGGATTCGGGTTGATGTCACGCGAGACCCCGTCGTAGGTATAAGGTCCCCACCACGGATGGTCCTCGCTCGTAAGGTTATATCCGCTTATCTGCAGGTCCAGATTCTTATTCAGCTTAAACGTCAGCGTGGCATTAATAAAATCTGCCGGCTTTTTCAGTTTCGGGTCGGCGTTCCTCTGTCCCTTGATTCCCCACGGACGCAGATACGTAATGCCGAGGAAGCATTTGTCCTTTACCAGCTCAATAATAGCGTGGGCTTTTGTCATATTGGTGGGGAATATCCCCCAGTCCTGTTCGTCATAAGACAACTTCGTGATAGTCCAGGTATCTGCGGAATCTTTGAAACTTACAGGTCTGCTGTAACTATGACTTGCCTTAAGCCCCAGCCCCTCTGTCTTATAGTCCGCCACCAGTTCAAGTCCTTCAGCCTCAACGGTGTTGAAGTTATATTTGTTGCTGCCCGATGCAAATATCAGGTCCTTATAAATCGTATAATACCCTATCAAAGTTGTGCTAAGCTTCGGGGAAAGCTTGCGGGAAAGGTGGACTTCATAATTCTGCACTTTTTCAGGTTTCGGTTGGGGATAATTGTTGGACAGATTGCCCTCATAGTATGACCAGTTGGGAATCCTGAAGCCGGTATCATAAATAAGTTTTAAGTTTGTTTTCTCATCGAAATCATGAGAAAGAGTGGCCCGCGGCGAAAAACAGGTGTGCGCTATGTTGTGGTTCTCTAACCGCATTCCTACAAAAACCATGTCCCGCTCGCCAAGACGCCAGATGTCCTCGAACAGAAACGCGCCGGAATAAATAGTTTCAGGGGTTATGCCCGACCTTTTTACTCTCTGATAAAGCGGACTGCCGCTACTGACGATTTCATAGTTCTGCCCGGTAAGATCAGGACCGGCCCGCATCCAGAACATATCAATTCCGGTGGTAAGCTGATGATTGGCAAAACCATCGTAGTAATAAAGTATCTGACTCCTGAATTTTCTCTCGCCTCGCGTCAGTGTCTTCTCACCTTCCTTTGCGATAAGGTTTCCTGAAGCATACCAGTCTTCTAATTTTTCATCCTGTCTTTCATCCATCCCGAACGAGATATTCGCCTTCATTCGGCTGACTTCGCTGAACTGGTGCCGTATCTCGGGCTCAATAAACAAATAACTATGATTCGCAAGAAGGTCGGATATGTTGGCAACGGATGTGCTGCGTATAACAAACGGCGATTCATATTTTTCTCTGACATATCTTGCCCTTAAGGTGAAATCTCCTCGCTCGATATTGGTATGAAACTTAAAAGACGGCTCAAAGTGGTCCCAGTATTCACCGCTATCGGCGTGTTCTTTTCTGCCGTAACCGCTGGTTTCGCTGCCGCTGCCTCCTGAAGGAACATACCCGTGAGACTGCTTGTAGCCGAAATAGTAAAAATCATTTTCCGTATCCGATTTTTTACTACCGTATTTTAGTGAACTTTCCGACCTGTCCCCTGAACCGTAACCGCTGGCTATCTCTGTCCCCTGAAAATCCCTGCCTGTCTTGGTGATAAAGTTGATGACGCCCGATGTCGCTCCGTCACCGTAAAGATTTGAACTCGGTCCCTCGGTTATCTCAATCCTGTCTAATTCATCCAGAAGGCCGAGATACATCTCATCCATCGCTCCTGCCGAGGTCATAGAGGTTACATTAAGACCATCAATCATAAAGATGAATTTGCCGTTGTCGTCGGCGGATATGCCCCTGAAGTTGTAAAGGCCGCCCTTGCCGCTCGACTTGTGGATGTCGGCGATTCCGCCGGGCACCATATAATTAATAACGTCCGTCAAATGCCGCAGCCCCAGCAGTTTTATCTCATCAGAGGTAATTACCGTAATAGATGCCGGCATTTCGTCCTTCTTCATAGGTCTGCTGGCGCCGGTGGTAACCTCGACCTCCATCAGTTCCTCGAGGGACATATTGAAATAGTCCTTTTTTGTCTCAGAGGCTTGCTTGTCTGCAAATGCGTATGTACTGATGCTCAACAAAATAAAGAGTGCAACGGACACGCATTTCTTTTCCGTTAAAATTTCTCGTGTCCACATAATTTCTGCTCCTGATTTTTGCTGTTTCTATACCTTTACTTTATTTCTACGAAACTATCGAAAGCACTATCGACATATAAGGAATGCGGTTTTACTAAAAAAACGCTCCCTTCCCCGTTAATTCCTTTGTTATATTTGAAGGTGCAAAACATCAGAATTATCAGACCTATCTTCGGTTTCAAAAACCTCATATCTGCGGCGAAAAAATATTATAGGAACTTGTAATTGCCTGTCTGGGAAATTGACAACAGGCACTGTGCTGTTTATAATAGCAGCGTTTTTAAGGGAGGATTTTATTATGAATTCCGAACAAAATGGTGGTTTTGAATCGCTGCCGCCGTCGTCAGCCCCGGTGTCTCAGCCGCCGCAGATGTCCCCGCCGGTAAAAGAAAAGAAGCGGAGCGGCTGGAGAATTTTCTGGAACATTGTTTTAGTGCTGTCTGTCCTGACAAATATTGTGCTGTTTTTAATGCTGATTGGTTTAGCTGCGGTTTTTGCAGCCGGCAGAATGGGTGTCTTCACTGAAGAGGTCATACAAACCGGCCCGAAAACGGCCAAAATTGCCGTCATCACCGTAGAGGGTATAATAGACGGCGAAAAAGCTCAGGACGTATATCAGCAGCTAAAGTCTGCCACCGACGACAAACACGTCAAAGGTCTGATTATCCGCATAAATTCCCCCGGAGGCACAATTTCCGCCAGCGACCAAATCTACAATGAAATTCTCAAGTACAAAAAACAAACGGGCAAACCCGTTGTTGCGTTTATGGAAGGTCTTGCTGCATCGGGCGGCTACTATACCTCCGTAGCGTGCGACAAAATCATGGCCGAACCAACCACAATTACAGGCTCTATCGGCGTGATAGTAGGTTATCTCGTTGTGCAGCAACTGCTCGAAGAAAAGCTGGGCATTGTGCCTGTCGTCAGCAAGTCGGGGCCTAAAAAAGACTGGCCAAGCTCTTTTCATCCGCCCACAGAAGAAGAAATGGAATATATAAAGAACAAATTAATTACACCTGCTTATGAAAGGTTTGTCGACGTCGTCGCCGAGGGCAGGCAATCGCTTACCCTTGCTGACGTCAGAAGGCTCGCTGACGGCAGTATTTACAGCAGCCGCGAAGCACTCGATGAAAAGCTGATTGATGACATCGGTTATCTCGATGACGCTATAGAAATGGCCAAATCAATGGCAGGCGTTAAAGAAGCTCTCGTTGTGGAATATCGCAAACCTTTTTCACTGTCCAGCCTTCTGGATTCCCGCGCACCCAATTTGCTGAAATTAAAAAAATCCGCACTCTACGAACTCACTATGCCCGAAGTAATGTATCTCTGGAGCTTAAACTGACGAATTATTCGGACATTCTGTCTTTTTAAAGCAAAGAGGATATTTTTTGGCAAATTATTCGAAGGGCAAAGTCCAAATTTAAGAAGCTCGTGGTCCGCCGTTCACAAGAACGCAGAATTTATCCTGTTCAACAAAAAGCGTGCTTTGTTTCGGTAAAGTAAAGAAGAAGGTGCTGCCCAGGCCGAGCTGCGACTGGACCCAGATTTTGCCGTTATACAGTTCGATAATTTTTTTTGCGATACTCAGGCCTATGCCGGTAGTTTCGGACAGGTCTTTTGTGGATAACGTTTGAAAGATTTCAAAAATTTTCCCATAGTATTTTTCATTAATGCCGGGTCCGTTATCCGTAACACCGAACATCCAGCAGTCGGCCTCTTCGACACAACTGACAGCTACCCTGCCTTGCGGCTTATCCATATACCTTATTGCATTGTCAAACAAGTTCCGAAAAACCTGTTCTATGCGGCTTTTTTCGCACTCGATTACAGGCAGTCTATTTTCTATTTTAATCTCAATATTCTCGTGTGGAGGGAAACTGTCGATAACATCAGAAACAAGCTCATTAAGGTCGACCGTAACTTTATTTTCTTTTATGTATCCGATGCCGCTATAACTACGGATAGCTTCAATGTAATTGTACATACGGCTTACACGCTTTTTGAGCAATTCGACGAATCCCCTGCCCTTATCGTCGAACTTATCTGCGTAGTCGGCTGCGATCCAGTCGGTCAGTGTTTTAATTCCGCGCAACGGGGTTTTTAAATCGTGAGCCGATATGTATGCAAAACTTTCAAGCTCACGGTTTGCGAGAATAAGCCGTTGAACGGTTAACTGCAGGTCTTTATTTGCGGCATCGAGGGCGCCTTCAGCTTTTTTCCTGTTACTGATTTCCTCATCGCGATAAACAATCGCTTTTTGCAGCGTATCGGTCATTTTGTTGAAGGACTCCGCCAGGGTGTTGGTTTCGTAGCTGCCCCTGACAGAGACCCTGTGGCTCAAATCGCCCCGAGCAATACGTTCGCTGCCGATTGTTAATTTTACGATTGGTGCAGCCAGCCGCCGTCCAAACCACAAACCCAGCAATAACGTCAGCGGCACGGTTAGGCTAAAAACCTTCAACGCCATCCACAGGTATCGCCGTTCGTATGCCAGCACCTTCGAGGCTTTTATATCTATACCCAATATGCCTTCCATCTGTCCATCAGACCTGTAGAAGGGCGCATAGCCTGAGAGCCATACTCCCCATTTGTCGGTGGTAAATTTTTCGTCCACCATAACACCGTCAAGTGTTTTAAGTTTTGACAGCAACGCTGGCTCACCGCTGTCGTAAACGTCGCCAAGGTGTGATATTTCCTTGGGGTCAGTTTCGGCATCTACAACAAAGATAATTTGTCCGTTCGGATTTTGGCGCCAAGTATAAATAAAGCGTATATCCGGCGATTTCTCGCGGATATTTTGCAAAACCTTTTTAATCCGCATATATCCGGCACTGCCTTCCTGTGCCGGATTTACCAGAGTTGAATGTTCATCACCGTTTATTTGCAGAACTGCAACGCCGACAATATCGTTGAGACGACGCCGAATGTCCTCACGGGCCTTGGCTCGAAAGTTAAGATACGAAGCGAAAGTAAGCAGCGCTGAAATAAATACAGCCAGTATCGAAAAGGCAATCCCCAGTTTCGTTTGCAATCTTAAGGCCCTGGGTGTCTCCGCAATACTGTTTATTTTATTTCCGCCCATTGGTTTGATATCGCTATCCGGTTTTTTGAGACAAACCTCTAAAACTGCCCGCGGAGATTCTTTCGGCAATATTTAAGGTGTGCTTTACGTGCTGTTTTTCTATAAAGGCAGGTGAAATATTATCGGGGCAGTTAAAATTCGGTGCATATGGTCAGGCCGGCCCAGAAATTGTCGTTTTTGGGCGTTTCTGTGCGTATGACATCGCTAAGTATCGTAGAGTAATTTATGCTTGGCTTAATCGTCCAGGCGCCAATACAAAACGGAAAAGCAATAGAGGATGTCCAGTCATTCAGCCTTTCACTGTCCACACCAAAATAACCTTTGTTATAGCGGGGACTGCCGTAGCCGATGCTGCTTCCTATCTGCAGACCGCAATAACATTTATCGCTTAACTCCCAAATTTTCCCTATGGAATGCCCAACGCCGAACTGTAGGTAGCTGCCGTTGATTGCTTTAACGTCGCGGTACCATTTTATGTATGGTGCCAGAGGCAAATCAAAATTCAGCCCCCCGTATAATTCGGTTGTCGGTTCCGAAGTAGTATTTGGAAAATCATAATAAAGTGCGCCAATTGAAAAACTTACGCCGTTAATGTCCGGCACCGATGCCGAGTAATCGAGACCGTAATCAAACTCTGTAAACTCGCCGGCGTGCTGATTGCTCTTTTTCAAATCAAGATTGCCCCAAACAGAAGCTGTGAAACCACTTAGGCCAACAGAGACTGAAGGCTGAAAAACACTTTTGTCATTAAGATTCTGTCCCCGCCAGATGTATTTGGTGAAGTAATCTGCGGTGAGTGCAAATTCGGATTGCTGTTCGGCGGCGTAAAGAGAACTGCAAAAACCACTAAAAATTATAAGGACAAAGAAAACTACACGGCCCAATCCTTTTACAGCTATTTTTCCCATCCGTGGTTTCCTTATAACTTATTCCGCTTCAAGGGTGTAAATGGAGCCAATGAGATTCGAATTCGCCACAGGCGAACAAGCTCACTTGAGCTTGCTTTATCCGCCGCAGGCGGATCACGACCTTTCTTAAATTAAACCAACCAAAGTAAATCCGCCGCAGGCGGATAAATTTTAAAGTATTGATTGGTTTACAGCCATCCATGCAAAAGCTAAAAAGTGGAGCCAATGAGATTCGAACTCACGACCTCTTGCATGCCATGCAAGCGCTCTCCCAACTGAGCTATGGCCCCAAATTAGTCGCTGGCCGCTGGTTGTTTGTCGCTGGTTCAAAGATATTAACAAATCAACAGGAGTCTGGCAAATAATTTCCATACCTGTTTTGCGTCAAAAAACCTGTGAGACAGACAGTTTGTTTTCCAGACTCCATTAAACTATAATCAATATATCTATGGTCAAAAGACAAAGAATATTTATAACAGGCCGCGTTCAGGGCGTCGGGTTTAGGCCAGCGGTCTATCGAATCGTCAAGCACCTGAGGCTTACAGGCTTCGTCTATAACGATACAAAAGGCGTAACAATCGAAATACAGGGCGAAAATAATAAAGTAACAAAGTTTCTACCAAATTTTGAAAAAGATAAGCCGACAATGGCGGAAATAAAAAGCTGTGAAACAATCGAAATACCTGCGGTAAGGTCAGAAAAAGAGTTCGTTATCAAGGCCAGCAAAACGCGTGGTGAGCCGCTTTCGCAGGTAACGGCGGATATGGCTGTCTGTAAAGATTGTCTTTCGGAAATGAAAAATAAAAGCGATTTCCGGTATCGGTATCCGTTTATAAACTGCACAAATTGCGGGCCTCGATATTCGATAGTAAAAAATATTCCTTATGACCGGCCAAATACTACGATGTCGGAATTTAAGATGTGCGGCAAATGTGCCGCTCAATATAAAAATCCCGCAGACCGCCGATTCCACGCACAGCCCGTTGCCTGTGCCGATTGCGGG
>Ga0315278_10005943_pt1 | contig 11067 bp, 9 predicted proteins | sample YL17G06_0_MG_FD_203880 | JGI IMG/M metagenome (GOLD analysis project Ga0315278, IMG submission 203880) | Sediment microbial communities from Yellowstone Lake, YNP, Wyoming, USA - YL17G06_0 | ecosystem: Environmental > Aquatic > Freshwater > Lake > Sediment | place: USA: Wyoming | collected... | reverse complement strand
CAGCCGCACTCGCCGCGGCAACCGGATGGCCGATCGCCCGTTATCTCTTCCCGGCGGGCGTTGCGGCTGCCGCGGCCGCCGTCGAGATCCCGGCGCGCGAAGTCGCGCTCGGCGAGTCGAAGCGATTCCTGCTCGGCGGTCGGCCGGCAATCGTGGTGCGCACCGCACAGGGACTGCGCGCGTATTGGGGCGCCTGCACCCATCTCGGCTGCCTGGTGAGCTGGCGGCGCGGACGCAGCGACTTCTTCTGCCCGTGCCACGGGGGTCGCTTCGACGTCGATGGCCACGTGGTCGGCGGACCGGCGCGCGAACCGCTGGCGCCGCTCGTGATCGAAGAGATTGGAGACACGATTCGTGTCCGCACGGCCTGAGGTCGTCGCGGAGGTCGCGAACTGGCTCGAGTCCCGTGCGGGGCTGCGCACGCTCACGCGCGCGATCGCAGCGACGCCGTCGGGTCGCACGTGGTGGCTCGGAGCGACCGCGCTGATCGCCTTCGCGCTGCAAGTGGTGACGGGAATGCTGCTGCTCGTCTACTACGTACCGGCGCCCGATCGCGCCTTCGCGAGCGCACAGGCGATTCTCTGGGAAGTGCCATTCGGCTGGCTCGTGCGGCTTGCCCACGCGCAGGGCGCGAGCGCGCTGCTGGCGATCGGAATCGCGCACACGGTGCTCGCCGCGGTGCGCGCGGACTACAAGCAGCCGCGCGAACTCGTCTGGGTCTGCGGGCGAATCCTCACGCTGCTCGGCTTCGTCGCCGCGCTTACCGGCTACATCCTGCCGTGGAGCCAACTCTCCTATTGGGCCACGACGATCGCGACGTCGCCGCTCGCGAAGTTCCCGCTCGTCGGCACGACTCTCGTGACGCTCGCGCGTGGCGGTGAGACCGTCGGCGGTCCCACACTCTCGCGCGCCTTCGTGGCGCACGTCGTTGCGCTGCCGCTCGCCGCGATCGCGCTGTTCGCGCTGTATGGACGCCTGATCGCGCGCGCACGCCGGATCGAAATGCGCCGCGGCACACGGGCGATCGCGCGCCTCGCAGGCGATCCCCGTGCCCGCGCCCTCGAGGTTTCGATGTTGGTGGTCGTCTACCTCGCAGTCGTCCTTGCGCTCGTGATCTACGTGCCGAGTCTCGCGTTCCCGCTGCACGCCGATCGCCCGGCCGATCCGCTCGACACGCCGAATCCAATCCATCCCGAATGGTATTTCCTCTGGGCTTCGGAGTTGCAACGCTTGATCCCCGACCTGATCGCCGCGCTGCCGTGGAGCCACGGGCGACTGGCTGCGGCCGCGGGCTGGATCGGGGAGCTGCTGCCCTTAGCGATCATCGGCGGTGCGCCGTTCGTGTTGCTCGCCGTCCCGTTCGTCGATCGGGGACCCGAGCGCGACCCGCGGCGCCGGCCCGTGGCGATCGCGGTGATCGTCTTGACGCTCGCCTCACTCGCGGTGCTCACGAGCCTCGGAGCGCACGAGTGAAGCGGGCGATCGAGTTGGCCGCGGCGACGCTGATCTGCCTGGCGCTACTCGGAGCGCGCACCGCTTCGGCGAAGCAGGCTGCGATCGACACCTGTGTCGCGTGTCACGAACAGGAAGAGGACGAGGATGTCGCGAAAGCGGTTCCCGAATGGCGCAAGAGCGTCCATTTCGCCGCCGAGGTCACCTGCGACGGCTGCCACGGCGGCAATCCGCGCGCCAAGGACGAGGACGACGCTCACGCCGAGAGCGCGGGCTGGGTGGGCACTCCAGGCTGGAAGGAGCTGCCGACTTTCTGCGGCGCATGTCACGAGTCGATCGCGCATGGGTTCGCGGATGGAAACCTCGGCGACGGGTTCGAGGGCGGCGGGATCCCGCCCACCTGCGTCGACTGCCACATGTCCACGGGTCACGACACGCAGCACGCGAACGCGAAGGAGATCCTTTCCGATCCGCTGCCGGAGCGCCTTCGCGGGCTTCCGCAGCTCGCACAGGCGCGAAGGGACGTGCTCGCGCTCGTGCAGCGCGAGACCGTGGTGTCGAAGCGCGTGGCCGAGGTGAGCGCACGAGCGCTCCCGCCGACCGGCCTCGCCCGCGACCTGCGCGCGCTGCACGATGGTTGGGCTCCCCACTTCCATCGCTTCGAGCCAGCGGAATTCGCCAGGGCCGACGTCGAGGCGCGCGCGGCGCTCGACACGGTCGAGAGTCGATCCGCCCAGCTCGAGCAGGAAGCATATGCGCGCGCGCGGCTCGGGGAGGGCGGTATCGCCACGCTCACGTTGTTCTTTGCGGTGTTGGCTGGACTTCGTTCGAGGAGGGATCCGTGACGACGCAACCCGTTGCCGTTCGTGTCGCATTCGCGATCGCCGCGTTCGCCATCGTAGGCGCCGCGCAGGCCCAACCCAGCACGAACCCCCAGCACGCCTTCGTCGGCTTGAAGAAATGCGGCAGCTGTCATGGAAAGGAACTGATCGGCGACCAGGTTGCGGCGTGGCGAAAGGATCCGCACGCGCATTCCTATCAGACGCTTCTCGAAGAGCGCTCGCAAAAACTGGGCGCGGCACGCGGAATCGCAGCGCCGCCCGCGCAGGCGCCCGAGTGCCTCGCGTGTCACGTCACCGCGGCTGGCGTCGGCGCGGCGAGGCTCGCCTTCCCGCCCGATTCGGCGGACGGCGTGCAATGCGAGTCGTGCCACGGCCCGGGCAAGGATTTCCGCGAGAAGAAAATCATGTCCGATCACGACAAGGCCGTGGCCAAGGGTCTTTGGGAGGCCAGCAAGGACGAGAAGATCTGCACGGCCTGTCACAACTCCGCGAGTCCCACCTGGGATCCCAAGCGCTTCGCGCTTCCGGGCGGCAAGACGGCGCCCTTCGACTTCGCGGTCGCGAAGGCGGCGCACACGCATCCGATCCCGAAGGACGTGAAGGGCAAGTTCCTCGAACTCGAGAAGAAGCAGAAAGCGGCCAAAGGCGAGCACGACGACGACGAGGAGGACGAGTAGCAAGCGTTACTCCCGCTCATCGTCCGAAGAGGGAGAAGTCGTAGGTCGCGGACAAGAGCAGGGTGTAGTTGCGACCGCCGGGATTCGGCGCATCCAGATGATCCGGGTTGCTGTACGCATCGGTGCGAACCCCGACACCGAGCTTCCACTGCGGCGACACCTGCACGCCCATCGACGCTTCGAGCGACGAGATCCGAACGTCCATCCGGTTGGCCACTTGCAGCGCGATGGGCGTCGGCGCAGTGCCCGGGAAACGCGCGTCCACCGTCGTGAGCATGCCATCCACGCCGACGTCGATTCGATCCGTGACCTGCCAGGTGGCGCCCAGCGCGAAGACCTTCATGTCGGCCCGCCACTCCGGGAACGAGTCGAGGTAGAAGCCCAAGAAGGGCGGACCGTTGAAGCGCGGCACATTCGAGCGGATCTGCGCCCAGGACTGGTCCTCGACCTGCTGCGTTACGGTCGAGTAGATCACCCAGTCGGCGCTGGGCATGATCGAGAGCGTTACGCCCCAATCCCAGCTGGTCTTGCGGAACTCGGTCTGCTGGCTGCGACCGGGCATCGTGCTCACGACTTCGATTCCGTCGCTCGAGCCATCGAGCCAGGAGCCGAAGGCCGCCACGGTGATCGGCCACGGCGCCACGACCGTGTGGCTGGCGCGAGCGCGGACGAAGCGCGCATGACTGAGTTCATTCGGGTAGCCGATCTGCGGCGCCCAATCGAAGCCGGCTTCGGCGAAGACCTGCAGCCGCCGTAGCAGTCGCGTGTAGAAGCGCAGGTAGAACTCGTTCGATCGAGTCGTCTCTTCGACCAGCGAGAACTCCGGGCGGATCGCTGGTTGCGGGATGCCCGATTCGCTCACCGTGCTCGGGTAACGCAGTCCGCGGTCGACGGCGTGCAGGCGCCAGCCGGTGACGACGCGCGTGCCCGCGAGCGGCTCCGCCGAGAGTTCCGCTCCACCCTGCCAGACGCGCAGCCGCGACAGGAAGGGATCGATCTGCGTGCGGTTGTCGGGAGCGAAGAGCGCCGTATCGCGTTGGATCTCGTTCTTGCGGAGCGCGAAGTTGCCGAAGGTGTCGAAGCGCAACCAGCGACCGAAGGGCAGATCGGCGGCTGCCGTCGCCGACAGGGTGTCGACGTGATTGTCGTCGAGTTGCGCTGCGCGTTGCGGTGCCGGTCGCGCGCCAACCTGGGTGAGGCGCGTGGCGAAGCCGCCTCCGTACAGCGTTGCGTCGCCGATGCGCCTCGACAGCTGCAGCGATCCGCTCCAGCGATTCGAGCTCGGGATGAAGTCGATGGGGCTCTGCGCGAGTCCCGGCGCGGGCCGCACCTGCAACGGATCGAGTGCGGCGACGTCTCCCACGGTGACGATCGGCGCGTGCTCGCGGAAACCTTGCCAGTTGACGTCGAAGACACTCGTCACGAGCCCGGCCGGCTCCGCGACGAAGCGCGCTCCGAGTGTCGTCACGTCCTGATCGAGGAGCTGCGTGAGGCCGCGGAAGCGCGCCGCGTCGTTACCCGCGCCGACATCCGATGGTTTCAACAGGAAAAGAGCCTGGCGCTGGCCGGTACGATCTTCATGGCGCCCATAGAACGAGAGCTGCGAGAGCGGCCCGAGATCCGTGTCGAATCCGTCGGGCCGCAAACGGATCACGCCGCCGCCGCCGTAGCGGCGCAGGAAGAAGCGGTCGTCGGGCTCGGTGTCGTCGGTGTACATCGATCCGAGCGCGTTCGTCACGCTCTCGCCGCTCTGTCCGGTTCCACGCGGGTAGACGCGCAAGAAGTCGATGCGATCCCAATGCTGCTCCGCATCGACCTGCAAGCCGCGCCAGTCGAGATCGAAGAGCGTCTTCATGTTGTAATCGTACGGGCTCGAGTGGACGAGTTTCGCGAGCGATGTCTCGTCGTCGCGCAGCCAGGCGAGGTCGAGGTCCATCAGGTCGGCGAAGAACGGGACGTCGGCGCTCTTGTTGTGCACGTGTTCCCATTGATCGAACCAGGACGTGGTGCCGTCGTTCGCGAAGTTGGGATCGAAGTGATAAAGCCGCGTACCGGCCGTCGCGGAACCGCGCAACTCCTCGGCGCGCACCGCGCTTGCAACGGCGAACAGCGCGAGCGTCGCGCAGAGCATCGCGCAGCTAGCGCTGGAGCGTCGGATCCGAGTACGACCCATGGATGGCTCCGTGGCAGTTGGTGCAGTTGCGCAGGAAGGTGCGCGCCTCGAGCGAACCGACGGCCTGGCCGCTTCCGGCAGGCGGGAAGTTCTCCTTCGCTCCGGTGTTCCCGCGAATCCCTGTGCCCCCCGTATTGTGGTGCCAGAGATCCGCGATGCTGTGACACGTGAGACAGATCACCGGCTGCGGCGTTGCCAGTAGCTTGGGCGCCGGCGCGCCGTGCGGATCGTGGCAGGTGGTGCAGTTCTCGGCGGCGGGAAGATGTTCGAAGACCCAAGGCCCGATGTGATCCTGGTGGCAGCTCGCGCAGAGCTGATTCGCGCCGCCCGGGCGAACGCGCTGATCTTCGTGTGGGTCGTGGCAGCTCGTGCACGAGAGCATTCCCTCGCGCACCGGGTGATGCGATGGGAAGGTAAATCGCGCCGCGACGTCCTCGTGGCAGCTCACACAGAGGCGCGAAGACTCTTCGATCGTCCGCAAGCCGCCGCGCGGTGCGAGCGCCGTGTCGGGCGCGCTTCGCAGGTGGCTGCGCGTCGTCTGGTGCAGCGCATGACAATCGGTGCACAACAGTCCCGCCCTGCTGTGTTCGCCGGTGCCCCACTCGAGATGCGTATCGCGACCCGTCGCGTGACACGCGAGACAGTCGGCGGTCGCGGGGAAGCGGATGTCCTTCTTCGCCTGGCTGTCGGCGTGGACGCTGCCGCCGCCATGGCAGGCTTCGCAATCCTGGTGATACGCGGCGATCTGCTCGTGTCCCTTCACGTCCTCGTGGCAGGTCTTGCACTCCCCGGCACCCAGTCGCTCGGCGCCGGCGACCTCCGCGATGCGACGCGGGCCCGTCGGCTTCCACGCGAGCGCGCACGCGACGAGTCCGAACGCGAGCACCGCGCCGGCGCCACTCGCGATGCGCAGTCCGGCCTTCGTCACGTCAGCCCGGGCAGCTCACACGGTTCGTGGCGTGACGTCGGCGCCGCAGCGCGATCGCCAGTAGCGCCGCGAAGCTCGCGAACTCCGCCGCCCGCCAACTCGGCTCGGGCACCGCGACCTGCGCTTGGGCGAGATTCGAGTCGGTCGAGCCGTCGTTCGCGGCGAACGTGAAGCGTTCGGTTCCGATCTGCCCGGCTTCGGGGTAGTAGGTCGCGACGGCGCCGGAGAGCCCGACGGTGCCGTGCACCGGCTGCGAGACGATGCGCAGCACGAGCGGATCGCCGTCGGCATCGGTCGCGCCGAGCGGAATCGCGACGGGCGTCTCGGTGTCGGTCGCGGCGAGCGCGTCGGTCACCTGGGCCGGGTGATTCGACGAAGCGCTTTCGCTGAACGGTCCGTTGTGACACGAGAAGCAGGAGACCTGATAGCCGCGCCAGAAGTGTTTCGTGCCGAACTTGTCCGTCGAGAGCATGCGATCCGCTTGCGAGCGCGAGAGGACGGTGCCGCGATAGTCGGCGCCGTGGCAGGTCGTGCAGGTCGTGAGGGCAACGCCGCCCTCATCGCCCACGGCGTCGCCGTGGCTTCCCACCCAGCTCTGCCCAATCGGGTGCAGTCCGTGCGGCCCGCCACTCACCGTGGACGGGACGCCGTTCGTGTGACAGGTGTTGCACTGGGACAGTACACCGGCGTGTCCCTGCAGCGCGACGCTCTGTAGGTTGTCGTTCGCATGCGACGACGGGTACTCCGCGTGCGTCGCGCCGTGGCACGACTCGCACTCGAGTCCGCCGTGGCCGGTGGAGAAGCGATAGAGCGAGAAGCCTGCGCTCGGCACATTGGGATTGGTCGCAAAGGCGGCGTCGGCCGGGATGCGCACGTGACCGGGCGCGTCGAACACCGACGTGAAGCGCAGGGCGCCCGCGTTGGTCGTGGCCGTGCCCGTGTGGCAGGCCTGGCAACTGGGTTCGTCGAGCCAGCCCACGCGTCCCGGAGCGCCGACCTCGCTCATGCGACCATGGCAGCTCTGGCATTGCATCGCGAGCGTGCCGTCGGTCGCGACGGCGGCGCCCATGGCTCCGCGCAAACAGCGCGTCGTGGAACCGGGGTGGCAGTTGTAACAGGCCGCGCGATTCGTTTCGTCGTCGAGTTTGGGGTGTCCCATCGCAGCGAGATCGCGAACATTCGCGTGACGGGCGTGGATCGCTTCGGTGAGCGGCAGGACGCCCGCGAGGCCCGTGCCTGGAAGTGCGTTGGACGCGTGACAGCCGGCGCACAGGATCGGTTGTCCGTCCGCTTGCGCAGTCGGGAAGAGTCCGTCGCTGCGGTAGCCCCGCGTCGTCAGCAGGCCGGCGTAGCTCGGATTACTGACGTTGCTCTCGTCGTGCAGGCGCAAGATGTTGAGACGGAAGTCGCGTTGCGGGTCGGGATCGAAGACCCAGCCCCCGTTCGGCTTCGCGGGACCGCGCGCACCCGAAGCGTGACACCCGCTGCAGCTCATCTCGTCCGAGACGGGCAACACGACGTCGGTCTGTGCGAGTACGACGCCCGAGACCTGGTCGCTCACCGCGACGCGCATCACTGGGTAGGTGTTCTTTTGGAGGGCGTCGTCGTACGGGGTGATCGGGATGCCTTCTGCGACGAAGCCGTTGCGAGCAGCGTCCCACGTCATCGGCTGCGGAAGATTCGTCGGACCGGGCATCCGTGCGCCCGCAAGACCCTGGTCGGGCGCGAGCGCGACACCGTAGAGCGGGAGCACCCAGTCCCAGAAGTTCAGCTTGCCCAGCGACGTCGTGTTGATCGACCCAGTCGGATCGGCGACGCCCCGGTAGGTCACGACCAGACCGCTCGCGTTCGTCACGAGCATGCCGTTGCGCATCACCTGCGCCAGGACAGTGTTATAGGGCGGGAGCAGCGAGAAAATCTGGAAGTCGGCATCGGTGCAATGCATGCCGAGGTTGTTCCAGGCCACGATCCGCACGTTGGGATCGAGCGCATGCGCGGGCCCGGCGGATGCGACGAGGAGGGAGACGGCGAGCGCCAGCCGGCACGAGAACGCGGGTCTGCGATCCATGGCCCCCCCTGCTTCTTGCTAAAAGTGGGATTATTTCCCGCAATTCGTTGAATCCGCAATGGGGCAACTCGTCACGCCTCGCGCGAGGGAATGGATCGCCTCCGCTCGGGAGCCGGCAACCGAGTCGCCAAGTGGGCGGAACGAGCGCGATCGCTGGCGAGACCCATTCCCGCCAGCCCGGCGCCCATAGCGCGATAGCGGCCGGTTCCGGAACCGAGGTCACCGCGTATTGCGCGTCGAAGGAGATCGGCCCGATCGCGTGATCGAGCAGACGGCCCACGATGTAGGCCGCCTCGCTTTAGCCGTCCGTGAAGTCATCCTGCGCCGTGCGTCTCGCCTGGATTGCCCGCGCGCACGACGCAGTGGTCGTTCACGTACGAGCCGGTGCGCCGTGGCGTGAAGAGCGGACGCCACTCGCTTCCGCCGAGTCGTGGCTTCAACCCGGCTTCTCCGCCAAGAGTCCCTTGCCTGGCACGAAATTCACCTCGAGCCGAATTCCGTCGGGATCCTCGAAGAGCACCGAGTAGTAGCCCGGTGCCCAGTTCCCCGGCTCGGGCGGGTGCACGATCTTCGCGCCCAGTTCTTTCGCAAACTCGTGGACGCGATCGACGTCGTCGCGCTCGCGGGCGCGGAAGCAGACGTGGTGCAGCCCGACGCGTCGCTGCACGAAGCGTTCGCCGCGCTGTTCCGCGTCCGCCTGCTGCACACCGACCGCGGTGCGACCGCCGACGCAGTAGAGGAAGGTGTCGCTCTTCATCACCGGCTTCATGCCGAGGAACACCAGCAGCTTCTCGTAGAATGGCAGCGCGGTTTCGATGTTACTCACCGTCAAGAACAGATGCGCGACGCCATTGATCTCCATCGGCTCCTCCTCTCGCATTGGGAACGTTGCGGCTCCAGGGCGCGCGGGCCGATTCTCGCGCAGGCGTTGCGCGGTTGCTCCCGGCGCGCGACGGTCGAGGCGAACGCGGAGTTGGCGGAGGCACGAGACAACATGCAGCGACGGCCCCGGCTACTACTCTTGTTGCTGCTCGGCGTCGGCATGCTCGCGATGGCGCGGGAACGCATCGGGCCGTACGCCGTCGCGGCGACGCGCGCGGGTATCGAGGTGCACGCGCCGGACGACGGTCGCGCGGGCAGCGTGCTCGTCGCGGCGGGGCTCGGTCTTGCCGCGCTCGGGGCCTGGCGCGCGCGGAACAGCCAGAACGAACGGCGCAATTTCGCGCTGGCCCGCGTCGTACTCGGCCTCGCGCTTGCGGGCTTGGGCGGCTTCGCGATGTTCGGCAGCGGGACGACGTGGACTGCGTCGAGCGACGGCATCGTCGAACGCGCACGCGACGGCAGCGAGACGCGCAGCGAGCGTGCGCAGATCGAAGCCGTCACGATCACGGCCAAACGTGCCGACGGCGCCGACCTGAAGAACCCGGGCGGATCGCGACCTTGGATCGTGCAAGCGGGCAGCGCGCGCTTCGCGCTGACTTCGCAGCCTGATGCGCAGCGACTCGCGGAGGAGTTGGCGCGCGCGATCGGCGTCGAAGTGCGTACGCGGTAGCGCGCCGGCTGCGGTTGCTACCAGCCCGCGTAGGTCGCGCGCGAGCGGGTGGGGTCGAGCGCAGCACGTGATTTGGGGACGTTGGTTGCGCGAGTTGCGTTGGGGACGTTGGTTGCGTCGATCGGGCCGACCCCGGTTCACCTGCGCCGTGAAGCCGACTCCGCGGACGCAACGAACGTCCCCAAGTCACGCGAGTCAACCAACGTCCCCAACGCAACGTGCCCAGAGCGACACGGGTGCGAGGGCGGGCTGCGATCGGCTAAGTCTCTCGGCGCCCCCAACGGTCCCCGGACCTCGCGCCATGCCTCGTGGACCCCGGCTCGACGCGCCCCAGACCTTCCATCACGTGATGATTCGCGGCATCGAGCGCCGCATCCTCTTCGTGGACGACGACGACCGCTGCGATCTCGAGGCTCGCCTGTCGCGAATCCTCCCCGAATCCGGGATGGCGTGCTTCGCATGGGCGTTCATGCCGAACCATATTCATCTCGTCGTGCAAAGCGGGCCGGCGCCGCTCTCTCGCGTACTGGCGCGCGTCGGCACTGGCTTCGCGCGTCGCTTCAACGAACGCCATGGGCGCGTCGGTCATCTGTTCCAGAACCGCTTTCGCTCGAGGATCGTCGCGGACGACGCCGACCTGCTCGGCGTGATTCGCTACGTGCATCGCAACCCGCTCGCCGGTGGCGTCGTCGCGACGCTCGATGCGCTGGGCGAGCACCGCTGGAGCGGGCATGCCGCGCTCGTCGGGCGACGCGAACCCGCAGGGTTCCACTCTCGCGCTGCGGCGCTCGGGCTGTTCGGTGCGACGCCGATCGAGGCACTCGAGAGATTGCGCGCGTGGATGGAAGCCGACTCCGATGGCTCGGCCGGCACCGACCCGCTGGAACCCGAGGGCGAGGTGGCGCCGTGTGCCGCGGCAGATCATCCGATCCAGACTTGCGCCGCGCCGCTCCCGCGCGACGTCGACGTCTGCGTGGCGCACGTCGCGCGCGCGTTCGGGCTGGACTCGAGCGTTCTCAGCGCGGCGGGACATTCGCCGCTCGTGGCGGACGCTCGAGCGGTCGTCGCGCACCTGTGCGTGCACCGACTGGGACTCGCCGGCGCGCGAATCGCTGCGCGGCTCGTGATGTCGCGGAGCGGCGTCAGCCGAGCGGTGGCCCGAGGTGTCGCGATCGCTCGGGAGCGGGGAATCGATTGGCCCGGAACCAACGTCGGCGACCGCGACGCAACCAACGTCCCCGACGCAACCGGCGCAACGAGTGTCCCCGTTCAGGAGTAGAACTGGCGGGCCCAGCGGCGGAGGAGGGCGATTTCGGCTTCGCCTTCGACGAGGAGGGGGTGTTCGAGGTGGATCTTGTTATCCCAGATCGGGTTG
>Ga0315278_10005937_pt1 | contig 11075 bp, 10 predicted proteins | sample YL17G06_0_MG_FD_203880 | JGI IMG/M metagenome (GOLD analysis project Ga0315278, IMG submission 203880) | Sediment microbial communities from Yellowstone Lake, YNP, Wyoming, USA - YL17G06_0 | ecosystem: Environmental > Aquatic > Freshwater > Lake > Sediment | place: USA: Wyoming | collected... | reverse complement strand
TACTGCCGGACAAAGACTTCGATCTCTACTACACTGTGAGCCTGGAGAAGATCGGCCTCAACCTGCTGAGCTATAAGGAGCCTCATCAGGATGGCTTCTTCCTCCTCCTGGCCGCTCCCAATCTGGAGGTCAATCAGAGCGAGGTGGTGGCCAAGGACCTCCTTCTGGTTCTGGATACTTCAGGCAGCATGGACGGCGAGAAGCTGGATCAGGCCAAGAAGGCTGCCGATTTCATCCTTCTTCACCTCAATCCCAAGGATCGCTTCGGCATAGTGGCCTTCAGCACAAATACGAGAGCCTTCAGCCCAGGGCTGAGCCCGGAGTCACAGGCAGGAAACGGCCGGGAGTTCGTGGACAGGATGGAGGCCATGGGCTCCACAGACATCAATCGTGCTCTGCTGGAGGCTGTGGGCATTGCAGATAAGGAGCGGCCCACCACCCTGATCTTTCTGACCGACGGCCTGCCCACTGAAGGGGTCACCGATGCCGGCCAGATCCTGAGCAATGTTGAGGAGGCTCCCAAGAATGTGCGCATCTTCTGCTTTGGCGTGGGAGATGATGTGGACACCGACCTGCTTGACCAGCTCTCTACTGACCATGGCGGGACCAGCACTTACGTCCGTCCGGATCAGAAGATCGACGAAGAGGTGAGCGCTTTCTACGCCAAAGTGAGCAATCCAGTGCTCTCCGACGCGGACGTTGACTTCGGCAACATCAGCACAGACCAGCTCTTCCCCCAGCGCATGCCCGACATCTTTGCCGGGTCCCAAGCCATCCTGGTGGGCAGGTACAGGGAGGGGGGGCCCTCTCAGGCGGTCCTCTCCGGGACCGTCAATGGAGAGAAGAGGAGCTTTGTATATCCGGACGTCTACTTCCGCAAGGAGGGCGGGGATAGCTTCATCCCCCGGCTGTGGGCCACGCGGGCTGTGGGCTATTATCTGACCCAGATCCGCCTGAAAGGAGAGCGCCAGGAGTGGATTGACACCATTGTGGGCCTGAGCACACGCTACGGCATCATCACACCCTATACCTCCTTCCTCATAGAGGAAAAGGACATCTTCACGGAGCAGGGGAGAGAGCAGATAACCGAAAGTGTGCAGCAGGAGATGGCCAGGGAGGCTGACATGCCCTCCTACGGCGCGGGAGCGGTACAGAAGGCCGCCTTCCAGGGCGCCTTGAGCGCCGCACCATCCGCCCCGGCCCTAGCGAACTTCACCTTCCAGTCCGATGGGGGCACAGAGACTGTAAAGGTCTCGGATATAGTCAAGTACGCCGGCAGCAAGACCTTCGTGCTGCGCAATGAGACCTGGATGGACACAGAGTACAACGGCCAGGAGACAAAGAAAGTGAAGTTCCTCAGCCAGGAGTACTTCGACCTGATCTCCGGCAATCCCGATCTGGGCACCTACTTTGCCCTGGGAAGCAAGGTGATAGCGGTCTACAAGGACGTGGCCTACGAGGTGGAGACCTGAAAAAGCGTCTCCACCTCAGCTGCCTTTTTATTAAAGACGGGCAAGGGCTCTAAAATTTTAGGGAAGCCCCGGATATCTCTTTAGAATTTTAGTATGTGTTTAGTTCATCTCAATAAGCATCCTTAAGCTCATTTCAGGATCTCTGGCATGGCCTGTCCCAACGAGCTAATTTGAAACAACTTCGTCTATAGATATTGTTTTTCTATCTGGCACTAGTCGTTGGTCTGCCATTCTTCATCGAATGAAATCGAAATCATGCGAGCGATTTTTGGGAGCTAAACACGTACGAATTTTGTAACCTTGATCAGCTCCGCTCCAAAGAGGAATATCTGGGCTGAGTAGTAAACCCATAGCAAGAATATCACCAGCGATGCTGCTGCTCCGTAGGCCGAGGCGATGTCCACTGCGCTCACATAGGTCTCCACCAGGAAGTTTCCTATGGCAAAGAGCAAGGCTGCGGCCAGAGAGCCAGGGATCACATCCCGCCAGGCCAGCCTGCCCTCTGAGAGCGCAAGGTAGGTGACGGCGAAGAGGAAGGCGACGGTAGAGAAGGAGATGAGATAGGTCAAGATCTTGAGGAGGCCTAGCTGAAGGGGAAGATGCTGCTCTATCATGCCCGCCAGGGGCAGGATAATTGCGGTTAGGGATGCTAGGAGGAAGAGGGAGAAGCCCACGAGGGCTATGAGGAGGATGGAGAGAAGGTAAGACCTGGCGGCTGCCAGCAAGGTGGGCTCTTTCCTGGACTCCATCTGCCATATCGACTGCAGGGCCCTCTTGGTGTGCACGAAGAGGCCGGTGGCTCCGAAGAGCAAAAGCAGGCAGCTGAAAAAGGTGAACTTGAAGCTCGATGCGCGCTCTGCGGCCTGCCCTATCATCTCTCCTAGGAACTGTGCATCTTGCAGGCCCGTCATTCTCTGCGCCTGAGCAACAATCTCCTGTCCCATTGGCTCCGACCGGAAGAGCATGTTTATGAATAATAAAAATAGTATTAAAAGAGGCACAAGGGAGAAAAGGGCATAGTAGGCAATGGCCGCGGCATAAATGGGCACATTGTCCCTGTCCCATTCATGGAAAATATCCTCCAGGATTCGAACTGAGCTCTTGAAATCCATACCGGTCGTGGACCTCTAATTAGTTTGAAATCTATAAAGCCATCTCTTTTCCCGCTCGCTGCCGCGATGTTTGACCTGCTCAAGCCTGGTATGGCATTACGAGGAGCTGTCCATGCTGGTTTGGCTCGGCTCTCTGCTCCCGGCTCTAGCTGTCCTCGGCGCTTCTTGCCAAAAACTACTGCCATGCCTCTTCTTTGTGTGTCGCCCCGACGCCTTTAGCTCCCGCTCAAGGCCGCGGGCGGTTTCCCCGGGCGTCCGCGGGGAATACTACACGCATGAGGGTCGAAAACGGTTTGATAGATATAGATCGATTTGCTCTTCACCTTCTGTGCCAACTGACACCCCAAATATGAATAGGGAATAGGACTCTCCTAAAACAAAGCTATCGTTGGCTCACGACCTCCATATTGGCTATCAGAAAAAAGAGATGCCAGAAAGGGTTGCCACTCAGGCAGGAGGCTAGCCAGCTGCGTGCAGATCTTCCCGCTGGGTAATGCTCTTGATCTCCTGCCTCAGCTCCTCCGGCAGACCTTTTATCTCCACGTCCAGGAACCCGCGCACTATCACGCTGGTGGCCTGCTCTGAGGTCAGGCCGCGAGCCATGAGATACTCCAGCTCTTCCTCAGATATGCGACCTACTGCTGCCTCGTGGGACATGTCCAGGTCCCTGCTCCGGCCGTCAAGCTCCGGTATGGAGTCGATGCGGCCCTTATCCGAGAGCAAGAGGCCCACGCACTCCAGATGGGCACGGGCGCCGGGAACCATGCCCGTCATCTTGCCCCTGGCTATGACCTCGCCTCCCACTGAGACCACCCTGGAGATAGACTCGGCGCTGGTCTCCGGGGCGTTGAGGATGACGTGGCTGCCGAAATCGATATTTCCCATACTGGCATAGATCACTGTGTTGAAGCTCGCTACTGCGCCTTTTCCAGCCAGCGTCGCCGTGGGAAACATCTGCAGAGTCTTCACCGGCCTCAGACAGATGTAGTTGTTGGAGAGCGATCCTCCCTCCTCGATGATCACTCCCGTCCTCGGCCTGACGTCCACCTCCTTGCCCCAGCTGTGGATCATGGTGAAGCTGACATGAGCTCCCTTTTTGATGTAAAACTCGGAGGCTCCAATGTGCAGCCCGCGCTGGATATGGGCTGGCGTAGTGCATCCGGTTATTATGTGCAGCTCGCTCCCCTCTTCGGCGATGATGATGTTATGAACCCTCTGGCTGAGGTTGGCCGATCCTAAGTAGAGGCAGCTTTTGACAGGAAAAACCGTTCTCGTCCCCTTCTTAGCCCGTATGAAGTAGCCTGCTGGAGGATGCTGGGCCAGGTCGGCGACGTACTTATCTGCATCCGGAGCCACCAGCTTCCACCAGTAGTCCTGCAGGTAGTCATACTTCTTGAGCGCCGACGCAGTGTCTAAGATCTCCACCCCCTCGAAGAGAGATTTGGTGTGCACAGGAGTCTGGTCGATTTGCACGTAGGCTCCAGAGGTCTCTTTGTCCAGCTTCACGCCCACGTCCAGGGCGGCCTTCTTCACCGCCTCAGGCAGATCCTCGGCCTTCTCGACAGCCTCTGGGGGCCGGGCCTCGGATTCATAGCTCTCCAGATCGAGGTCTACGCCATAGAGGGCCTTCTTCCCCCTTGCCTGCCTCGCCCTTTCCTCTACGCCGGGCAGAGACATGCCACACACCCCTCATATCCGCTCTTCTTGATCTGCTCCAGGATCTCGGCCGGATTTCCGCTGCAGACGATGGATCCCCCCAGCATGACATGTGCTCTGTCCGCCTTCATGTAATCCAGAATATGGCCAAAGTGGGTGATGATTATACCCGACTTGGTTCTCAGGCTAGGCCTGACGTCCTTCTGGGTCAGCTGGTTGATGGCGTCGCCGATAAGCTTTATGTTCTCCAGGTCCACGCCGGAGTCGGGCTCATCGAGCATCACCAGGTCCGGCTGCTGGGCCAGAAGCTGAACCATCTCAGATCTCTTTATCTCGCCCCCCGAGAAGCCGCGGTTTACGTCCCTGCCGGCGAAGTCCTCGAAATCCATCCTTTTGAGGATGGCCGCAGCATCTGCATGCGGGTTGATTATCTTTACCAGGTCCTTGAGCTTCAGGCCGCGCAAGGCCGGAGGCCTCTGGAAGGCCATGCCTATGCCCAGGCGGGACCTCTCGTCCATGGACATCCGGGTGATGTCCTGGCCCTTGAAGACGATGCGCCCTCCGGTTATAGTATACCTGGGAATGCCCGCGATGGCGTTCAAAAGGGTGGTCTTGCCCGTTCCATTCGGCCCGAAGAGGGCATGGGTCTCTCCAGCCCCAATCCTCAGGTTGACGTTGCTGAGAACCTGCTTGTCGCCTATGCCCACCGATAGATCTTCGATCTCCAGCAGCCCGATCACCTCCAACTAGAGGGATGATAGTTGCCTTCAGAGATATAATACCCTTTTTGTAAGCACCGGTTCCTGGTCGTGAGCCTCTAACTGGCTTGAATTTTATGATGCCATCACCTCCAGGTCTGGCTGTCCTTCCGTGCTTCTCCCCCAAACAGAACGACTTACTATTACTACCATGCATCTCAGTGTATCGCCCCGATGCCTTTTAGCTCCCGCGGTAAGCGCGGCCCCCCCCTCGCGTCCGCGGGGGACCCTACAGGTGGGAGCGCGCTGAAAACGGTTGATGGGGAGCGGGTGTAGTCCGGTCTGACGGCAGCAGGAAAAACCAAATAGCTCTCCAATCATAGGATAGTCGTATGATAAGGGGCAAGGCGTGGATCTTTGGAGACGACGTGGACACGGATGTGATAATCCCCGGCAAGTACCTCAGGACCAAGGATGCCAGCCTTTGGGCTCATCACGTCATGGAGGGGCTGCGACCCGAGTTTGCATCCAGCGTCCGAAAGGGCGACATAGTCGTGGCCGGCCGCAACTTCGGCTGCGGCTCCTCGAGGGAGCAGGCTCCTTTAGCCCTCAAGGAGGCAGGGGTGGCGGTGGTGGTGGCTAGGTCTTTTGCCCGGATATTCTATCGCAATGCTATAAACATCGGCTTGCCGCTGGTGGAGGCAGATGTGGAGGCAAAAGAGGGCGATGCAGTAGAGGTGGATCTCTCTGCCGGAACTGTCAAGGTAGGACAGAGATCCTATCAGGGCAATAGAATGCCCCCCTTCCTGATGGAGATCTTGCAGGATGGAGGCCTGGTGGCCCACAGGAGAAAGCAGAAAGGATTGGCGTGATCTTCCGAGAGAGGAGTACAATGATCTTCCCTGAAGAGTACAAGTTTGTCGGCTGTAAAGATGAGGAGCGGCGGGGAGATCCCATATACTTCGCCACCCAGTATCTCATCTGCCGCAACGAGCCCAGCCTCTACCGCGTTGTGAGCTCCGGAGAGGGTTTCATGCGAAGAGTCGACTCCCTGGAGCTGATCGCCTCCGGCGAGGAGATTGTGGAGCATTCTCCCGTCGTGGACATATCCAACCGCGCCCTCTTGATTGAGCTGGCCAGCGAGATCTGCCGAAATTCAACGGCCAACACTGTGATCTTCAAAGGGGCTGATGAGCATGTAATTTTCGTCCACGATCCCGATCCCGGCGCAATTCTCACCCTGGAGATCCTGGATGTGGCTCCGCCTGAGCCGCCCTGGCTGGTGTACAGCATAGAGCGGCTGCAGGCTTGCGGAGTTCTGGGAGATCTGACGGTGCGCTTTGAGCCCCGTGTTCTGGACCTGCGGGACTACAAAGGCCAGGAGGTCTACTATCCCTGCCGGGCCGCGGGGTTGGGACGGTCATTGGACTCTGATAAGGTGGTGCACAAGAGGCCGCGCATAGTGGGCTGCGAGGTCTCCCGCCAGATATTCCTGGCCAACTACGGCGGCTCTGATCACGATTTTGTAAACATATGCCCGCCTGATAGCATTGTGCCGACGCGTCCTTTCATAGCCAGATGCTGCCGGTCCGAGAGAAAAGGGCTCGTCACCAGGAACGGCCATCCTGGCATAATTGTCCACTGGGGAGAAAGGCCCTGGGCCATAGCAGAGGCGGTGAGATGTCTAGTCCAAGAGCTAAGAAGGTAGCTGTAGTTCCCGGAGACGGGATAGGTCCGGAGGTTATAGAGAGCGCTCTGGCAGTGCTCGAGGCTGCTCGCGCAGATTTCGAAGCGGTCCCCCTGGAGATAGGCTACGGCCGCTGGAAGAAGACCGGCCAGGCGCTGGCGGAGGAGGATCTGGAGACGATAAAGGAGTGCCGTTGCGTGCTCTTTGGGGCGATCACCACCCCTCCAGACCCCGGATACAGGAGCGTGCTCCTGCTGCTGCGAAAGGAGCTCGACCTCTACGCCAATATCAGGCCGTTTTCTGGCCCAAAACTGGACTTTGTCATCGTCAGAGAGAACTCGGAAGGTCTATACTCGGGAATAGAAGAGCTGGGCGATGAGGAGTCCCGCACGGTGAGAGTGATCACCCGCAAGGGATCCCAGAGGATTGCCGAGAAGGCCTGCGACCTGGCCCTCAGGCGAAAGAAGCTCACCATCGTCCACAAGGCCAACGTCTTGAAGAGCGATCATCTCTTCCTATCCACCTGCCGCCGGACGGCTGAGCAGCGCGGCCTGGCCTATGAGGAGATGCTTGTAGACGCCGCCGCCTACAACCTGGTAGTCCGCCCGGAGAGGTTTGACGTCATAGTCACCACCAACCTCTTCGGAGACATCCTGAGCGATGAGGCGGCGGGAGTCATCGGCAGCCTGGGGCTATGCGCCAGCGCCAACCTGGGAGATAAGTATGCTCTCTTCGAGCCCATTCACGGCAGCGCTCCGGATATCGCCGGCCTAGGTGTGGCCAATCCCATCGGAGCTATAAGGAGCGCGGCCATGATGGCGGAGTGGCTGGGACTGCGCCAGGTGGCCGGGCGGATAGCGGAGGCAGTCGGCCGGACTCTGCAGCAGGGGATCAAGACTCCTGACCTCGGAGGCAGCTGCAGCACCCGGGAAATGACAGAGGCAATCTGCAAATACTTACGCAGCTGAAAGCCGCAAGACATTTGAGAGCTTCCGCCGCGCTGCATTGAATAGATCCAGAAAAGGGAACGGGTGCCTCTGAAAGAGGGGAGAGATCAGAACAGCATTCTATCTGGTTGTGGAGTCCTGAATATGGAGTCCTGATCGAAAGCTTTTTTATTCTAAAGTCCGTTTTGTGCCGGGAATGAAGGCGGAGACCAAAACAGCGGAGAAGAACTCCCAGGCTACCAAGCTCGATCTCAGAGAGCGGCTGGGAAATAAGCTCGATATAAAGCAAAAGCTGGATCTGGACGGGATGGTGGGCGATATGGGCATAACCATGCCCTCCACCAACATTGGGGAATACCTCCGGGTATTGAAGCTGGCCCGGAAGCCCAGCAGAGAGGAGTTCACCATGGTGGCCAAGGTCTCTATGGCGGGGATTGGAGCTATAGGCGTTTTGGGCTTCCTGATTTACGCCCTGCTTACTGAGCTGCCCAAAGTTTTCTAAAAATTTATCGGCTCTTTTGCCCCAGAGCCCAAATTTTTAAGTCCGACAGCCCTATATTTCAAGTCCCGTCCCTGCGAAGCGCCCTCAGGGTAGCTCCGAGCTCTGACTCCATTATGGATGTGACGCCCATGGTCTTGGGGTGAAGGTCCAGCTCCACAACTACGTGGTGATGTCCTGAGTCGCGCAGGGGCTTAACCTGCCTCGGTCCATTGGTTATTGAGAAGATCTCCATTCCTTGCAGTGCTATGGCGGGGATGGCATGAGGCACGCCGGCGATCACTGCAAAATCGTAGGGTCCATGCTCTGCCACATAGGCCTCTACCGCCTGGCCGACGATGGGATACTCATCCAGGCCGCCGATGATCTCAAATCGCACTCCTCGCTCTTTTAGCTCGCGGGCGATGTTAGAGGCGTCCCTCCTCACCTTGGGCAGGCCGACCATGTCGTCCAGGTTCGCGAGAGTGTCGACGCCCTCGGATGCCTCGGAAACGGCTAAAGTAATATCAGCAAAAATATATGCCGTCTCCTTCTTGGCAGCTAAGATGTTGAGGCCGCGCTTGCCTTCTCTCATGAGCTGAAGAAGCCGGGATGCCGCGGCGTATTTGACGTCTCCTCTCTCCGGCGGCAGATACTCGCTGCTGGCTGCCCCGTAGAGCTTCTCGACCTCTGTGGCCTTTGTGAGCAGGTACCTCTGCCTCTCTAGCTCCTGCTCATCTATTATTCCCTTCTCCTTGGCAGCCTCCAGCGTCAGCATTACTCCTACGGTATTGTCGCGGTAGCCGGCATGGACCTCCACCTCCAGAACTGGTATCGCGAGACCGGCCTCTACCACCGCCTGGTGGAGGTCTTCTCCGATGATCATGCTGCTGCAGGTTCCAACCACTGCCATCAGCCTGGGGCTGAAGAGCTCATTGGCCCGGCGGAGAAGGGCGGTGAGCTGCCGCTGGGCCCCGAAGACAAAGCCCGCCTCGTCCAATGCCGTAGTCAAGACCCGCACCCCGTCCTCCTCCAGCAGCCGGGCATGCTTGAAGCAGCATCCGCTTGGGCCGTGCAGTATCACAACTTCTACTCCCAGGTCGCGCAGGGTGTAAAGGGCAGCTACGATGGAGCTCGGCCGGGGATGAAGCACCTGTATGTTTTGAGCATCGCTAGACATCATCCATCACCTAAAGCATTTCACACATAAAAGCAGCCTGTCTATCTCCTCTCTCTCAGCCATCTGTCGGCCGGAGGCCAGGTCTGGGGCAGATCCGGCCTTGAGCTCTCCGGCCCAGGGCAAGAGCCTCTCTCCTACCAATATCAGCAGATGGATCTCTCCCCTCCTCTCCCGGAGCAGCTCCACCAGGCCGGGAACGTCCATGCCCTCACAAACCGTCTGCGCCTCTTCCCCGACCACCAGGGCCAGCCTGCCGGAGGAGATGTCCAGGGCTCTCTCTACGTCGCGCAGCTTGAGGCCGGAGCAGGAGCTGTCCAAGATGGTCAACCCTTCCTGGCGCAGGACCTTCATCCTGCCCGGGAAGCCGTCGAAGCCCTCCAGGGCCCGGGCAATCTCCTCTCCCGGCAGGCCGTGGGAATAGGCCGCTGCGGCAGCCGCGGAGAGGGCGGTCTGGTAGCTGGGAAAGTCGAGATCCTCTCCCAGGTGTAGCGGCAAGCAGTCCCTTCCCAGAGACAGCATCTCTGGCTCGGCTCTGACCGTCCCTCCTTTTCCGAAAGATAGGTCGGGGGATATCTTGGCATCGGCGTTGGCCACCAGAACAGAGCCCTCCTTGGCCAGGGCCACCATCTGCAGCTTAGCAGTGCTGGCCCACTTCGTTCCTCGGGCTATTCGGTAATCCCCCGAAAAGCTGGTCAGAATCCCGCAATCGGCAAGGCCAGTCCCGCCCAGGGAGATCTCGCACACCAGGGAGGACGCCCCTTCGGCAGCATCCAGGGCGCAGATGACATTTCCCGGAGCAATGCTCATGCCCACCTCCAGTACACGTGAAGATCCATCCTGCCACAGCTCGATTCCCCGGGTGGTGTGAGAGACTACCAACTGGCGGAAGGACAGAATCCTGGCCAAAAGAAGGGCGGTAGAGGTCTTGCTGTGAGTCCCTGTGACCTCAAACATCAGCATGCGAGGCTGCAACAGCTCTCCCACCGCCTGATGATGGGTTATTATCCTCTTTCCCAAATGCCTGGCGGAGAAGAGAGCGGGATTTCCCGGCCACAGGTGCACTGGAGCCACGATAAGGTTGAAGCTGGCCACGCTGGGGTTATGATGGTAAACCTCCAGGGCCTGGGCCTCTATTCCTGACTGAACCATCCTCTCCGCAATGGCCGATGCCCCATGGATGGTGTCAAGAACCCCTACCTTAAGGCTTCCTCCGCCCGCCTGTAGGCCAAAGTTGCGATGCATTCATCTGCGCCCAGGGGCTCGGCGCACACTACCTCCACCTCTTCGCCCCCGATTCTCACCATGCCTCTGCGGCTTTGCCTGTCCACCCCTAGCTCCCTGGGAATATCCTCGCGGGTGTGGACTCCGTGGGCCAGGAAAAGCGGAAGGGCCACAATTCTTTTCACCTCTAGGCCAGCGAAGCTCTCCAAGCCCTCTCTGATCTGCGGATGGTCCATGTTCAGGTAGGCGGTTCTGACCGGTCCGGGATGAATCTTTCTGATCATTTCGGCAAGAGCTTCCACAAGCTCCCTGTTGTAGGGCAGGCTGGAACCATGCCCGAGCACGAGTATGCCTACATCCTTCATGAGAACACCAATGTTACCTTTTCTCTGTCGCGTGTTAACGACCATAGATCCATAAATAATAAATCCTTTGCGGAAAAGAACGCCCGCGTCATAGGAGTCAAGAGAGAGGTAAGATATGAGGGCAATATTCTGGATATCCCTGTACACTGCATTCCTGGCCCTTCTGCTTCTATCCTTTTCTGCCCCATGCGAAGAGATCATCCTCTATCCCGGCCAGCACCTCAGCCTGGATACGGACCTTACCCTGGTGGTCGAAGAT
>Ga0315278_10005936_pt1 | contig 11075 bp, 9 predicted proteins | sample YL17G06_0_MG_FD_203880 | JGI IMG/M metagenome (GOLD analysis project Ga0315278, IMG submission 203880) | Sediment microbial communities from Yellowstone Lake, YNP, Wyoming, USA - YL17G06_0 | ecosystem: Environmental > Aquatic > Freshwater > Lake > Sediment | place: USA: Wyoming | collected... | reverse complement strand
CGTTGACGTCGAGCATCTGTGCGCCCGCCTCGACCTGCGCGATGGCGTCGGCCAGGACGGTTTCGAAGTTCCCGGCCGCCATCTCCTCGGCCAGCTTCTTACGTCCCGTCGGGTTGATGCGCTCGCCGATGATCACGAACGGGCGGTCGAAGCCGATCACGACCTCCTTCGTCGCGCTCGAGAGCCGCGTCTCGGTCACGCGTCGCTCCCGTTCGAGCGTACGAGGCGGTCCAGGACCTCGTCGCCGTAGGCCGCGTCCAGCCACGCGGCCTCGTCGGCGACCTCCTTCACGAGATCGTTGCCGCACTCCCGCGTCTCCCGCCGCCACTCGGTGAGGTAGGCGTCGGTGCCGATCAACCCGCCACGCATCGCTGCCGCATCGATCGCTTCTTGGAAGCGCTCCGAAAGCTGTGCGCGCGAGGACGTCCGGCCCTCCTTCGCCGTCACCTGCGCCGGGATGTCCCGCCACCAGATCACGGTGAGCTCAGGCAACCGGCGCGGCCTCGACAAAGCGGGTCAGGGATGGAAGAAGGTCGCCGTACCCGGTCCGGCGCTCCTCGTACGCGAGGCCGAGGCGCTCGGCTGCGGCCAGCGCCCGCGCGCGCAGGTCGGCGTCGTCGGTCTGTGCCAGATAGAGAAGCCGCCGGTAGTTGCCGAAGTACTGCGACAGGAGCTCGGGATGGCGATCGAGTCCCAGTCCTCGGATCACGAGGGCATCGAAGTGCCTGGCGAGGAAGTCGGTGAGGTAGAAGGTCGCCGGCTCGGCGTCGTGCAGCTCCTCCCAGGCGTCGTTCCCGGCGAGGAAGCCGTAGCAGTGGGCGCCGGGCAGGCGCTCGACGCCATGCTCCTCGAGCACCTTGTCGAGCTCGCCGCCTGTACCGCAGTCGGCGTAGGCCACGAAGACGCGCTCGTAGCGGCCGGTCAGCTCGCGCAGCTTCGCGTCGACGGCCGGGGCGATCAGCTCGGGTCTCGAGTGGAGCTTGGCAGGGAGGCAGCGGACTGTGACGTTGCTCCACCCGTTGAGTCGGATTACGGCCAGCACCTCCCGAGCGATCGCTCCGCAGCCGAGGATGAGCACCTCCGGCCGCTCGGCCTCGAAGGTGCGCTCCTCGTCAGGATGCAGTAGCTCGAGCACGGCGGGCCAGCATGAGGGCCTGGGCGGTTTCGGCGGCGACGGCAGCGTCCCGGCAGTACGCGTCCGCGCCGATCGCCTTGCCGAAGTCTTCGTTGAGCGGGGCGCCGCCGACGAGGACGATGTAGTCGTCGCGGATCCCCTTCTCCTTCAGTGTGTCGATCACGACCTTCATGTACGGCATCGTCGTCGTGAGGAGTGCCGACATGCCGAGGATGTCCGGCTGGTACTCCTCGAGCGCGGCGAGGTAGTTCTCGACGGGGTTGTTGATGCCGAGGTCATGAACCTCGAACCCGGCGCCCTCGAGCATCATGGCGACGAGGTTCTTTCCGATGTCGTGGATATCCCCCTTGACGGTGCCGATCACGACCGTGCCGATGCGCTGCACACCCGTCTCGGCGAGGAGCGGCCGGAGGATGCCCATGCCGGCCTTCATCGCGTTTGCCGCGAGCAGCACCTCGGGCACGAACAGGATGCCGTCGCGGAAGTCGACCCCGACGATTCGCATGCCCTCGACGAGCGCGTCGTTCAGCACCTTGTCCGGGGTCCAACTCCGGTCGAGCAGGATTGTGGTCCCTTCGAGGATCTCGTCCGCGAGGCCGTCGTAGAGGTCGTCGTGCATCTGCGCGACGAGCTCGTCGTCGGTCAGGGTCTTCAGATCGAGGTCGTCGTCGGCCATTCCAGTGTGTTCCATATCGTGGAACGATGCTGTATCGTGGAATACTAGGAGATCCTGGACGATGGTGCAATCGCTCGAGCGTGCGTTCGCGATCCTCGACGAGGTCGCCCAGCGCCCCGCCGGGGTCACTGACATCGCTGAGCGCGTACGGCTGCCGAAGTCGACCGTCGCTCGCATGCTCGCCACGCTCGAGGAGGTGGACGCAGTAGAGCGGTTCGACGGAGCTCGCTGGCGTATCGGCCCGGGCATCACGGCGCTCTCGACGGCCGTCTCCCACGAGCGCGGCCTGATCTCGATTGCCCGCCCCTTCCTCACCGATCTCGTCACCGAACTCGCGGAGGACGCGGGACTCGGCGTCCCGGACGGGAACGAGATCCTCTACGTCGACCAGGTCGAGTCCGACAACCCCGTGCAGGTGCGTGACTGGACGGGAACGCGCGCGCCGATGCACTCCGTGCCGTCCGGGCTCGTCCTGCTCGCCGAATGGCCCGAGGACGCGCTGGCGGCGTACGTCCGCGGCGGCCTAACGGCCCTTACGCCGCGCACCGTGACCGACCCGGCGCGGCTTCGAAAGCGCCTGGCTGAGGTTCGAGCGCTCGGATACGCCTGGGGCCTCGAGGAGTTCGCGGAGGGAATCGACTCCGTTGCAGCACCCGTGCGCGATGAGCGGGGTAAGGCGGTCGCTGCGATCCACGTCCACGGCCCCGCATACCGGTTCCCGACGGCGGGCGAGGAAGGCCGAATCGTGGATACGGTCCTGACAGCGGCACGAGCCATTGGCCGGCTGCTCGCACGTGGCGAGCGCGGATCTCTCCCGTGACGACGTCCCTCCGATTTCTCGATCGCGAGACGGTCGCCGCATCGCTCCCACCCGTCCTCGAGCAGGTCGAGCTCGCCGCGCGCGTGTACCGCTCTATGGCGCGCGGGGAGGTCGAGATGCCGCCGAAGATCGGCGTGCATCCGCGCTCCGACGCCTTCCTGCACGCGATGCCGGCGTACCTCCGCGAGCTCGACATCGTCGCGATGAAGTGGGTCTCCGGCTATCCGGACAACCCTGCGCGCGGCCTCCCGGCCATCAGCGGCTTGATCGTCGTGAACGACGCGGAGACGGGGGTGCCGGTCGCCGTCCTCGACGCTGCCGAGATCACCGCGGCCAGGACGGCGGCGGCCTCGGGAGCATGCGTGCAGGCGTTTGCGAACGAGGGCTGGAGCGTCGTCGCCGTGCTCGGGTGCGGCGAGCAGGGGCGTTACCACTGTGAAGTGCTCCGCGCGCTTAACCCCGACTGCGAGATTCGCGCGTACGACCCTGTCACAGAGCGGGCTCGGGACGTGTGTCCGGGGGCTCTCGTCATGGACGACCCGCGGGCAGCGGTCGCCGGTGCAGACGTCGTCGTGACCGCGGGGCCGATCCTGCGCGACCCGCCGTCGCCGCTCGACGCATTGTGGCTCGAGGACGACGTGCTCCTGCTGCCGATCGACTTCGACTTCTACGTCTCAGCTGCGGCAGTCGCCGGCTGCGATCTCTTCCTCACCGACGATGTTGCCCAGTACGAGGCCTACCGCGAGCACGGCTACTTCCGCTCCTGGCCAGATCCACACGCGAGCGCCGGCGAGGGGTTGGAGCAGGCAATGCGTGCGCGGCGAGTCATCTGCGCGAACCTCGGCGTGGGAGCGCTCGACGCAGCGTTCGCGCACGCCGTTCTTGGTCGCCTCGAGAGGTAAGCCGTCTGCTCGAGGTGACCGGGCGAGACCCGCCGACGCGGGCGCCGAGTACACGTCTTCCAGCGCATGAGACACTTCCGCTCCCGTGCGTCCCGCGATTCGTGTTCTCGACGACGACCTCACTGCCAGGATCGTCGAGGAGGCCAAGCGCGTCCTCTTCGAGACCGGCATCGAGGTACGCGGCCAGTCGCTCCGCGAGAGGCTCCTCGACAGCGGGCTTCGCCTCGACACTAAGGGCGAGCGCGTCCTCTTCCCACCCGCCGTCGTCGAGGAGGCCCTGAGACAGGCGCCCTCGTCGTTCACCCTCTACGACCGCGCGGGAGAGCCACACGCACGGCTGGGCGGCGACAAGGTGCACTTCGTTCCGGGCTCGAGCGGTTTGCGCGTGATCGACCACCGCACCGGCGAGACGCGGCTTGCGACCTCAGCGGACTTCGTCGAGTACGTCCGTCTTACCGACGGGCTCGAGAACATCGCTTATCTCGCCACCGCTTTCTCCACCGACGATGTGCCAGCCGAGATCTCGGATGCCTGGCGTCTCTACCTGTGCCTGGCGAACTCGCGGAAGCCGGTCGTGTCGGGCGCCTTCACCGAGCACGGCGTGCCACGGATGGTGGAGATGATGCAGCTGTTCCGGCGCGACCTAGCCGACCTCGTCGCTCGGCCGATGTCGATCTTCACCGTCACGGCGACCGGCAGCTTCCGCTATGGCGAGGACTCGTGCCAGAACCTCCTCGACTGTGTCGAGGCCGGGATCCCGGTCGAAATCGTCCCCGTCACTCTGATGGGGCTGATCGCCCCCGTGACCCTGGTCGGCGCCACCGTTTTCCACACAGCGGACGTGCTCGCCGGGGTGACCATGGCCCAGATCGTTCGCCCGGGTGCCCCGGTTCTCTTCGGAGGGGCACCGGCGACGTTTCACATGAAGGCTGCGAGCTCGCCGATGGCGGCGATCGAGGCGCTGCACCTCGATGTCGCATACGTCCAGGTAGGAAAAGCGCTCGGCCTCCCCACGCAGGCGTACATGGCCCTCTCGGACGCGAGGACGCTCGACGCCCAGGCAGGCGCCGAGACGTTCGGCAGTGCGCTGTTGGCCGCGCTTGCCGGAGTCAACTCCGTGTCAGGCCCTGGGATGCTCGACTACGTCCTCGCGTTCAGCCTGCCGAAGCTCGTCTTCGACGACGAGCTGTGCGGGCAGGCGCTGCACTTCGTCCGCCCGATCGAGCCGAGGGACGATCTCCCCGTCGGTGACCTCGTGACGCACCTCCTGAACGAGGCGCATCTGATCATGGCCGACCACACCACTCGGCACTGGCCCGAGGAGCTCTGGCTCACCGGGCCGACGATCGACCGGGAGAACCGCGAGGCATGGGAGCGCCGCGGCGGAAAGGACCTCCACACCCGAGCGGTCGAGGAGGTCGAGCGTCGGCTGGGCGCGTACGAGGCAGTCGACACCGACCCTGCAGTCGACGCCGAGTTGCTGGCGATCATCCGCTCGGGCATGCAGGCAGACGACGAGCTGCCGACCCTGCCGGCGCCCGAGCACGCTCCCGTCGACACGGCGGTCGGCCGGCGACGAAACCGCCGGCGAGCTCCCCACATCGAGGGCTGACTCGGGCCTGGAGCGCGGCGCCTTCGGCGGCCGGGCTCGTGAGTGCGACCCGGAATCTCCTGTCTCAGCCGCTGCGCGATGTCTCCAACGCCTCGACCAGCAGCGTCGAGACGTCGGCCACCCTCATCTCGCCCCCGGTCTGCCGCACGCCGTCGTCGAGCATGACCGTGCAGAAGGGGCAGGCGACGGCGAGCGTGTCGGCGCCCGTCGCGGCCGCCTCGCGCACGCGCTCCTCGTTGATCTGGCTTCCGCGCTCCTCCATCCACATGTGCGCGCCGCCCGCGCCACAGCAGAACGTCCGCTTGCCGCTGCGCGCCATCTCGAGCGGCTTGCCGATTCGCGCGACCAGCTCGCGCGGCGCCTCGAGTACGTCGTTGTGGCGCGCCAGGTAGCAGGAGTCGTGATACGTGATCGTCGCGTCGCCCGCGACCGGGGACAGCCGGCCGTCGCGCACGAGCTCGGCGAGAAGCTCGGAGTGGTGCATGACCTCGTAACGGCCGCCGAAGTCGGGGTACTCGTTCGCAAGCGTGTTGAAGCAGTGCGGGCAGCTGGCGACGATCTTCGTGACGCCCGCCTCGTCCAGAGTGCTGACGTTCGCCTGCGCGAACGCCTGGAACACATACTCGTTCCCGGCCCGCCTCGCGGGGTCACCCGTGCACGACTCGCGGGGCCCGAGGATGGCGACGTCGAGGCCAGCGGCGAGGAGGAGCTTCGTCGTGGAGATCGCGGCCGTCCGCGCTCGCTCGTCGAACGCGGCGGCGCACCCGACCCAGTAGAGGACCTCGGGCGCCGGATCTCCCGGCTCGAGCACGCGAACGCCGAGCCCCTCCGCCCACGACGCGCGCTCGGTCTGCGGCTTCCCCCAGGGATTGGAGCCCCGCTCGACATCGCGCAGCATCGTCTCGGTCTCGGCCGGTAGCCGGGACTCGACCATCACGAGGTGGCGGCGAAGATCGACGATGTGGTCGACGTGCTCGATCGAGACCGGGCATTCTTGGACGCACGCACCGCACGTCACGCAGTCCCAGACGACATCGTCCGTGACGGCGTTCGGGACGAGTGCCGCGAGCTCCCCTCCCGCGAGCGCTGCCGGTCCGTCGGCGAAGAGCTGGTCGCGGATGCCCATGATGAGCAGCTTCGGCGAGAGCGCCTTGCCGGTCGCGTACGCGGGGCAGACGTCCTGGCAGCGCCCGCACTCCGTGCACGACATCGCGTCGAGCATCTGCTTCCAGGTGAGGTCGGCCACGGTGCCGGCGCCGAACCGCAAAGCGGCCTCGTCCTCGGCCTCGAAGTCGAGAGGCTCGAGGCGCCCGCGCGCGCGAGTGCTGCCGAAGAAGACGTTGATCGCCGCGGTCGCGATGTGCAGGTGCTTCGAGTGCGGGAGGTAGGCGAGGAAGCCGAGGACCAGGAGCACGTGCGCCCACACGAAGAAGCGCTCGAAAACCTCGGTCGTCGTACCGGTCCCGAAGACGTTGGACACCGCGTCCGAGACGGGCGACCACTCTGCGGGCCAGGGGTTCAGGTCGAGCGCGATGAGCGACGCGTGCCACAGCAGGAGGCTCGTCACGATCCCCGCGATCAAGGCCAGGATGAGGTCCGCCTCGCCGAGATGGCTGCCGTCGAAGCGCCGCGGTCTCTGCACCTTGCGGATCCAGAGCGCTGTCGCGACGCCCGCGAGTACGAGCACGACGAAGACGTCGACCATGAGCGCGTACCACCCCTGGCTCTCGAGCCAGCCGAGCGGCGATCCGGAGGGGAGCGAGGGCTCGCGGTTGACGATCCCGACGATCGCCATGAAGATCGTCGGGAAGAGGACGAGGAACCCCCAGAAGATGACTGCGTGCATGAGCCCCGGCACAAGCCGCTGGAGGAGCTTGCGCTGGCCCAGGACGATCGTCGCCTCGTTGCGAACCCGGGCGGGGAGGTCCGAAGCGCGCCCCACCGGCTTGCCCACCCGCACGAGCCGGGTGAGGAAAAGAGCGCGCCGCGCGAAGAGCACGCCCGCGACCGCGATCGCGACGACGAGCGCGACCGCGGAGGCAACGCTCGCCGTCGAGCTCAGCCGCGCCCCGCCTTCTGAGCCTGGGCTTTCCTGATCTCGGCCGAGATCGCCGGGACGACCTCGTGCAGGTCGCCGATCACGGCGTAGTCGGCGCTCGCCAGGATCGGCGCCTCGGGGTCGGTGTTGACGGCGAGGATCGCCTTTGCTCCCTTGCAGCCGGCCATGTGCTGCGTCGCGCCCGAGATGCCGCACGCGACGTAGATGTCGGGCGCGATCTTGGTCCCCGTCTGACCCACCTGGTCGGTATGCGGGCGCCAGCCGGCCATCGTCACCGCGCGCGAGCAGCCGACCGCGCCGCCGAGCAGGCCCGCGAGCTCCTCGATGATCCCGAACCCCTCGGGCGAGCCGGCTCCACGGCCGCAAGAGACGACCACCTTCGCGTCGGCGAGCGACACGCCGCCGGCAGCGGCCGCGACGCGCTCGGCCACGCGCACGAGGCGATCGGGGTCCGAGAGCACGGGCGTGAACGCCGCGATGGCAGGTTTGCCGGTCCGTTCCTCGGCCGCAACGACGTGCGGTTGCACCGTGAGCAGCTTGACGGGCCCGTGCAGGTGCGCCTCCTCGAGCAGGCTGCCGCCCCAGCGGACGCGCGTGACGAGGAATGGGTCACCCGCCGTTGCCGCCACGCAGTTCGCCGAGAACGGGAGGTCGAGCTTCGCGGCCACATGTGCGAGGACTTCGTTTCCCCGTTCGGTGCCAGCGGCTACGACGGCGGCCGGCGAGAGCCGCTCGACGAGCTCGACGATCGCTTGCGCGATCGCCGCGGGTGCATAGGAGGCGAATGCGTCTCCTTCGGCGACGTAAAGCGCCTCGACGCCTTCCACCGGCACAGCGACGCCGGCCGCGAATGCGTGCAACGGGCCGCCGAGCCCACCCGCGAACGCGAGTGCCTGCTGAGTGAGCTCGCTCGGCTCGTCGACGTAGACGAGGATCACTGCGCCACCCCGATCTGGCGCAGCATCTCGACGACTGCCGGCGCCGCTTCCGGCCCGTGGCCAAGGATCACGGCCTCCTTACCCTGGCCCTCGGGCACGACCAGCCGCACCTTCTCGAGCTTGGAGGAAGGCCGCGTCGGCGAGCTCGACTCAACGGGCTTGCGTTGCGCGCGGAGCTTTGCAGGGACGGACGGATAGCGGGGCAGGTTGAGTCCCTCGAGCACCGTGACCACGGCCGGCAGCGACAGCACGTAGACGTCGCGGCCACCGGATACCTCCTGCTCGCAACGGACGCCGCCGCCGTCGATCGCGACGCCCTTGAGACCTGTCACGACCGGCAGCCCCAACGCATAGGCGACGCGAATGCCGACCTGGTAGTTGCCGGCATCGGCTGACTCGTTGCCGAAGAAGACGAGGTCGAAGGGCCCGTTCGCCGCCTCGTCGGCGCGGATCGCCTCGACGATCGCACCCGCTGTCGCCTGTGCGTCCCACTCCTCCCCGTCGGACACGAGGTGGACAGCGCGGTCGATGCCAAGTGCCATCGCGTCGCGGAGCTGCTCTACCGCCTCTGGCGGGCCGAGCGTCAGCACAACCGACTCGCCGCCGTTAGCCTCGATCAGGCGGACGGCCTCCTCGACGCCGCACTCCTCGTGCGGGCTGATCGTGAACCCAAGATGAAGTGTTTCGATTGCCTGCGCGTCCTCGGTGAGGATGATCGTGCCGCCCGTCATCGGCACGCGCTTCACGCAGACGAGAGCTCTCACGAACGGATCCTCGTGTTCTCCGGGTCGAAGATCGGGGCGGAGCCGACGACGTCCACGGTGACGGGGTACTGCTCGCCCATGTACTCGACTGCGAGCTGAGTCCCCACGGCAGCCTGCTCGGGCGGGAGGTAAGCCATGAGGACGTGCTTCTCGACCGACGGTGCCGCGCCGGCGCTCGTCACGTACGATCGGCGGCCCTTTGAGTCGACGAGCGGCGCGCCTTCGCGCGTGAGGATCGGCTCGCGCCCCTGCGGGTAGCGCTTGACGCCCGACGACGACGTGTGGTCATCGACCGAAAGCGTGCACAGCAGCGCCGCCGGCTCCTCCTCTCGATGGCGGAGGTGCGCTTCCTTTCCAACGAAGTCCTGCTCTTTCACCTTGCCCCACGCCATGTCCGCCTCGACCACCGTGTACTCGGTCTCGAGCTCGGTGCCGTAGGCGCGGTAGGACTTCTCGAGACGTCCCGTGGTGCCGTAGACGCCGATTCCGCAAGGCACTGCGCCGTGCGCGCGTCCGGCTTCCCACACGATGTCCCACAGGCGCGCACCCTGCTCGATCGGGACGTACAGCTCCCAGCCGAGGTCGCCCACGTACGAGATGCGGGAGGCGAGCACGCGGAGCGGGCCGATCTCGATCACCTTGCAGGTGGCGAACGGGAACCCCTCGCTCGAGACGTCGTCACTCGTCACCGAGGCGAGGATGTTGCGAGCGCGCGGTCCCCAGAGGCCGAGAGTCGACCAGGCGGAAGTGAGGTCTGCAAGCTGGGCGGAGCCATCGCTGGGGAGATGGTCTCTGACCCATTTGTGGTCCGCCATGCCGTGCGCACCGCCCGTCACGATACGGAAGTGCTCAGCGCCGAGTCGCATGATGGTGAGGTCGGACTTGAAGCCTCCTCCCTGCGAGAGCCAGGGGGTGTAGACGACCCGTCCGACCCTAGCGTCGACCTGACGCATCGAGATCTGCTGGAGAGCCTCGAGCGCGCCGGGCCCGACGACGTCGAAGATCGCAAACGCTGACAGATCGAAGATCCCCGCCCGGTCGCGCATTGCCAGGTGCTCGGCGTTAGTGATCGGAGACCACCAGCGCCTGTCCCACTCGGCCTCGCGCCGTCCCACGCGGTCGCCGTACTCCTCGAGCAGCGCGGCGTTCGACTCGTACCACTGCGGGCGCTCCCAGCCCGCGGCTTCGAAGAAGACCGCGCCGAGCTCTCTCTCGCGCTCGTGGAAGGGCGACAGCCGTACGTCGCGGTTCGAGGCCCACTGCTCGAGCGGGTGGACGATCCCGTACGTCTTGTTGAACCCCTCGGCCGTGCGCGCCTTGACGTGCGTCGACGTCTTCTGGTGCTCCCAGAAGCGCGCCGCGTCGGAGGAGTGGAGGTCGATGTGCGACTCGCCGTGAACCATCCACTCGGCAAGCGACTTGCCGACGCCTGGTCCTTCCTTGATCCAGACGGCCGCGCACGACCAGAGCCCCTTCACTTCGGGGAGCTCGCCGAGGATCGGCATCCCGTCGGGTGTCAGAGAGAGGATCCCGTTGATCGCGTGCTTGATGCCCACGGTCTCGTCGCCGACGATCGAGGGCATCAGCTCGAGCGCCTGCTCCATCTGGAGCGTGAAGTCCTCCTGCGTGAACGGGAACTCGGTGGGAGAGAGCGAGGCCTGCTCCACCGACGGCAGCTCTTCGGGGTCGTGGAGGATCGGACGATGCGCGTACGAGCCGATCTCGAGCCCCGATCCGTGCTGGCGCTCGTACATGTTCGTGTCCATATCGCGCACGATCGGGTACTCGATGTCGCCCTTCGCGTCGGCGAACCAGTGCGTCGGGCCGATGTCGATCATCTGGTGGACGGCCGGCGTGAGTGGAATCGAAGCGCCCGCCATGCGCGCGAGCTTCGGGCTCCAGACACCGCAGGCGATGATGACGACGTCCGTCTCGATGTCGCCCGCCGTCGTGAGAACACGACGAACGCGACCGCCGTCGACGTCGATGCCGACCACCTCGGTGCTCGCGAACACCTCGAGCCTGCCGGCGGCTTGCCCGCGCTCGCGCATGATCGTCCCGGCGCGCAGCGAGTCGACGACACCGACCGACGGCGTGTAGAAGCCGCCGAGGATCACGGTCTCGTCGATGAACGGCACGAGCTCCTTCACTTCCGCCGGGGTCACCAGC
>Ga0315278_10005935_pt1 | contig 11075 bp, 11 predicted proteins | sample YL17G06_0_MG_FD_203880 | JGI IMG/M metagenome (GOLD analysis project Ga0315278, IMG submission 203880) | Sediment microbial communities from Yellowstone Lake, YNP, Wyoming, USA - YL17G06_0 | ecosystem: Environmental > Aquatic > Freshwater > Lake > Sediment | place: USA: Wyoming | collected... | reverse complement strand
TCACCAAGTACATCTGGAGCCAGGACCATAAAGTCATTGCCATCCAGTATTCCCTGACGGCCATTACGGTCGGCCTCGTGGCCCTGGTGCTCAGCCTGGGTATGCGCTTGCAGCTTGGCTTCCCGGACACGTTTTCGTTTATTACCCCGAGCGAGTATTACCAGGCCATTACCATGCATGGCATGATCATGGTGATTTACCTGCTCACGGCCCTGCTGCTGGGTGGCTTCGGCAATTACCTGATTCCGTTGATGTGTGGCGCACGGGACATGGTATTTCCCTACATGAACATGTTGAGTTACTGGGTCTACCTGCTCTCGGTGTTGGTGCTTCTCTCCAGTTTCTTCATTTCCGGCGGGCCAACCGGGGCGGGATGGACACTTTATCCACCCCAGTCGGTGATGCCGGGCACTCCTGGCGTGGGTGGCGGCATCGTGATGATGCTTATTTCACTGGTGTTGTTTATTGTGGCCTTCACCATGGGTGGCCTCAATTATGTCACTACTGTATTGCAGGCCCGTTGCCGCGGCATGACCATGATGCGCATGCCTTTGGCAGTGTGGGGCATATTTACCGCAACCGTTCTCGGCTTACTGGCTTTCCCGGCCCTGTTGGTATCCGGCATCATGTTGCTGCTCGATGCGCTGGTCGGCACCAGTTTCTTCGCGCCGGCCATGCTTTCCATGGGAGAGGAATCCAGGCATGCCGGGGGTAGCCCGATACTATTCCAGCATTTGTTCTGGTTTTTCGGGCATCCTGAGGTTTACATTGTTGCATTGCCGGCCTTCGGGGTAGTTTCGGACCTCGTGGCAGTGCATGCGCGCAAGAACATATTTGGTTACAGAATGATGGTCTGGGCGATCCTGGCCATTGGTGTGATTTCTTTCGTGGTCTGGGCCCACCATATGTACGTCAGTGGCATGAACCCGTATTTTGGTTTCTTTTTTGCCACCACGACATTGATCATCGCGATTCCAACAGCGCTGAAGGTGTATAACTGGGTGCTCACGCTGTGGCGTGGCAACATACACCTCACAGTGCCCATGCTGTTTGTTATCGGGTTCATTTTCACTTTCATCAACGGTGGCATCACTGGCCTGTTCCTGGGTAACGTGGCTGTAGACATGCCGCTTTCGGACAGCTATTTCATCGTTGGACACTTCCACATGGTGATGGGTGTATCGCCGATCCTGGTGATTTTCGGTTCGATCTACCACTGGTACCCCAAAATGACCGGTCGCATGCTCGATGACCGGCTTGGACGGATTCATTTCTGGTGCACCTTGTTCGGTACGTATGCCATTTATCTGCCGATGCACTACCTCGGAATTCTGGGCTTGCCGCGACGCTATTACGCCATGGGGGACACGTCTTTCATCCCGGATTCTGCGCAAGCCATGAACGCGGGCATTTCCATAGCTGCCCTGTTTGTTGCCCTGTCGCAGATGATATTCCTGTTTAACCTGTTCTGGAGTCGCACACACGGCAAGCCTTCCGGCGGAAATCCCTGGAACGCCACGACACTGGAGTGGCAGACCCCGCAAACCCCGCCGGTACACGGCAATTGGGGCAAGGATTTGCCGGTGGTGTATCGTTGGGCCTACGACTACAGCGTTCCAGGAGCGGCGCAGGACTTCATCCCGCAAACCATGGCGCCGGAAGATGTGCCAAAAGAGACTGGCAGTAAATATGACGGCCGTGAGGGCGAGCACGCTTGAAAGTCCTGCAAAGACTGTTGGCAAAGCCCTGGGAGCACGCCGGGGAGATGGAAGGGATTCACGGCGGCAATGTCGCCGGAAGACCACCTGGCCGGACTGGTTTATATGTGTTTCTCGGCGTAGTTACCAGCCTGTTCCTCCTGTTCAGTATTTCGCACCATATGCGCTCGAGTTACCCGGACTGGACTTCAATTGCGGAGCCCGGAATTCTCTGGTTCAACACCGGCATCCTTCTGTTGGCCAGCATTTCCCTGCAATTGGCCAGCAATGCTGCCGCGGCCGGATCGCCCAGACCGGTCAGGAATGAACTGCTGGCGGCCAGTGTATTCAGCCTGCTGTTTCTCGGCGGGCAGGTTTATGCCTGGAAGCTGATGCTGGACGCGGGCCTGTATGCCGCAGGAAACCCGGCCAACGCGTTTTTCTACATGTTTACCGCGATCCATGCTGCCCATCTGTTGGGCGGCATGTGGTTCCTGCTCAAGGCCCTGCAAACGGCGTTCACTGAACCGGATGATACGGCCTTGCCAAACCGCATTGGTCTGTGTGCCACGTACTGGCATTTTCTGCTGCTGGTGTGGGCGTTGTTGTTTTACTTGCTGCTAAGCAGCTGAAAAAGAAGAGCATATGAGGGAGCAGGCATGACACACGAAGCAATGGCAGGAACAGTGACCGCAATTCCGATCGGAAATCTGGGCGTGGTCGCGGATGTTTCGGGTGACAAACAGGCCTTCCAGGTGCCTTGGGGCAAGGCCATGATGTGGATATTCCTGCTCAGTGACACATTCATTTTTTCTTGCTTCCTCATCAGTTACATGACCGTGCGCATCAGCACCACGGTGCCATGGCCGAACCCGAGCGAAGTATTTGCCCTGTCATTTGGCGGTGAGCCCATACCGCTGATCCTGATTGCCATCATGACATTTGTGTTGATCACCTCCAGCGGCACCATGGCACTGGCAGTGAATTTCGGTTATCGCAAGAACAAGAAAGTCACGGTACTGCTGATGATGGCAACGGCTTTGCTGGGTGCAACGTTCGTGAGTATGCAGGCGTTCGAATGGACAAAACTGATCATGGAAGAGGGCGTTCGACCGTGGGGGAACCCCATGGGAGCGGCACAGTTTGGCGCGTCCTTCTTCATGATTACCGGTTTTCACGGCATGCATGTTACTGCCGGTGTAATTTACCTGAGCATCATTGCCTACCGGGTTGGATCTGGTTTTTACGATCGGAATAAGGGTGGAAATTACGAAACCGTCGAGATTGCCGGCCTGTATTGGCATTTCGTTGACTTGGTGTGGGTATTCATCTTTGCGTTTTTCTATTTGTGGTGACCAGGGTCACACGGTTGCGGACAACGATTTTTCAAGCGGAGTAATTTGAAATGGCTCAATCAGAAGGCCACCAGCAACATCCTCTCGGCATTTATTTCTGGGTGTGGGGTCTGCTGTTCGTACTCAGCGGGTTTTCCTACGGGGTTGACTATTTCCAGCTGGAAGGCATGCTGCGCTGGTCACTTATCCTGCTGTTCATGTTTCTCAAAGCCGGATTCATCGTTGCCGTCTTCATGCACATGGCCTGGGAACGACTCGCGCTGATCTATGCCATCCTGGTGCCACCTTTGTGCCTGACAGTCTTTATTGGCCTGATGGCCATTGAAGGTGATTACACCTTCCTGACTCGGCTGGCTGCTTTCGGCCCTGCAGCGGAAATTATCGCTCCCCATCAATAGCCCCTGTTTGAAGGTAATGCCTGATGTTCGAGCTGGAAATGCTGACGACCATTGCGGTGTTCAGCGCGGTAATCGCGTTCGTTGTAACCTTCCACTACGAAGTCCTGTCCTTCCTCACTGCCATGATGCCACGTTTGAACATGAAGCACCGGCGACGTATCGTAGTTGGTGTCTTTGGTGCGCTGATGGCCCACATAGTGGAAGTGTGGATTTTTGCATTAGCCTACTACGTGCTGCTTGATGCAAAAACCTGGGGCCACCTGGAGGGAGATTTCGATGGCTCCCTGGCGGCCTGCGGTTATTTCTCGTTCACCGTGTACACGACATTGGGATTCGGTGATATTCAGCCCTTTGGTGACATGCGGCACCTGACCGGTGTCGAGGCCCTGACCGGCATGGTTCTGATCACCTGGACGGCCTCGTTCCTGTATCTTGAAATGCAGCGCAATTGGACTGATCGTTAAGCCCAATGTCTGCGCAGCGGGGCTACCCTCACGGCTCCAGGTCAATGCTTTCTGACGGCCGCAATTCCAGCACCCTGGGTTCATCCCGGAATGCTGCCCAGCTGACGATCACATAGCGGATGCCACTTTTGACCGGCAGTGCTTCGTGGGCGTACTGGCCACCCGATGGAAAACACAGGAGATCACCGCTACGCGGCCGGTAGGTGTAGTTGAACTGGCGAAAATTCAGCCCACCGCCTGCGAATTCCTCGTTGAGGTATAAAAGCAGGCTCACGTCACGGTCAATAACCTTTCGCCAGTGACTTGCCATACTGTGATTCAAGATAGCTCACCCGCTGCGCCGGGATTCAACGCAGTTGATCTCAAATACATTAAACTTTGCTCTGGACTGCGCATAAGAATGAACATGAGACCAATACACACAGAACTGTCCAGGGAATCCTTGCTGCGAATCCTGGAAGTAAGCCATAAACTTGCCGAATCGTTTGACCTCGTGCAATTGCTGACCGAGATCGTTGAGGCTGGTAAGGACGTGCTGCTGGCCGAGCGCGGAAGCCTTTGGTTGTACCACCCGCAAAGCCGGGAACTCGAGCTGAAAGTTCCAAGCGATGGCCCACCCATACGAATACTGGCTGGCCAGGGGCTGGTCGGTGAATGTCTGGAAAGCAGACAGGTGATAAACGTACCTGAAGCGTACTCGGACCCACGATTCAACCAGGCCATAGACCTCATCACCGGGTTTCGAACCCGTTCCGTTCTCAGCATTCCGTTGTTAGGCCGCCAGGGTGAACCGGTTGGTGTGATGCAGCTGCTGAACAAGCAAGGGGGGGTATTTGAGCAAAATGATGAACTTTTGGCCATATCCCTCGCAGCCCAGTGTGCTGTGGCCTTGCAGCGCACGCAACTGACCGAAGCGCTTTTCCTGAAAGAGCGCCTGGACGAAGAAGTTTCGCTGGCGCGGGAAATCCAGATGAGCACCCTGCCCAGCGTCATGCCGCTGGTTCCCGGCTACGATCTGCATGGTGAGTTTCAACCTGCTGACCAGACGGGCGGGGACATGTTCGACCTCGTTCTATTGGAGGATCAACTGTTCATTTTGTTGGGGGATGCGACTGGTCATGGCATTGGCTCGGCCCTGTCTGCAACCCAGATGCAAGCGATGTTGCGTGTGGCGTTCAGGTGCGGAGCGGGGCTCGCGGAAGCCTACCGTCACGTCAATAACCAGCTTGCGGAGGACTTGCCGGAAGACCGTTTCCTCACGGCCTTCATGGGCTTTCTTGACCCCGCCCGGCACGAAATAAAGTTTTATTCCGGCGGACAGGGCCCCTTATTGCATTTCCATGCGGCAGACCAGCGCTGCGAATGGTTGAAACCGACGCATTTCCCGGTGGGAATTCTGCCTTTGGATGACCCTGGTGCAGCCAGTATGATTCAAATGGAGCCGGGCGATGTATTGGTGCTGCTTTCGGACGGAATTTATGAGTTTGCGAATGATCAGGGCGCCCTGTTTGGCGAAGAAGGCGTCCAGCAAGTCATATTGAATCACCATCATTTGCCTATGGCCGAGTTGTGCAGACAGCTACTCCAGGCCGTATTTCGTTTCGGTGGGGATGCAAAGCAGGCAGATGATATAACCGTGGTCCTGGTGCGCCGACTTGGGGCAGCAGAGAGTGATCGCATTGGGTAAACTGGGTCGCGAGCCGCGCTTTTTCGACGTTTAACAGCACTTATTGAGGCAGGAAGATGAAAAAATTCTTTGCACGGAGTTTTGACCAAATAGCCCTGATTGTAGATGCAACCGACCATTTCTTTAAGCTGCAGAATATCGACCCGTCCTTACGGACTTCGGTGGATTTGTGCATTGAAGAGCTGTTTGTAAACATGGTTAACTACAACACGGAAACACAGCGTGAAATCCTGCTGGAAATGGAACCGGTAAATGGCGGAATCGAAGTCAGCCTGACCGACTACGACGTTGAGCGTTTCGATCCGACCACACCACGGGACATCAACATTGATGCGCCTTTGGCAGAGCGCAGCCCGGGTGGACTCGGCGTGTACCTGGTACTTAAAATGGTCGATTCGATTCATTACGAATATCACGACCGGCAAAGCAAAATCACCTTTCAGATCAAGCGGGGCAAAATCTGATGTTTAGTATCGATTTCAATGATCAAGGGCAGGTGGCGATGACTGGCCGTCTGGATGCGGCACAGGCAGCCACCGCGCAGGCATTTTTGGACCAGGTTTCCGGGGAATGCATTTTGAACCTGGCAGAGCTTGAGTACATGTCCAGTGCCGGCCTGGGCGTCTTGCTGAAGACGCACAAACGGCTGATGTCAGGTAGTTCCGGGCTGAAGCTGGTTAATGTGAACAGTCACATCAACGATATCTTTCGCTACTCGGGATTTGATAAATTATTTGATATCAGTCTTTTGCAGAAATAACTGAATGTGTTTCTGACGAGTTTTCACAGGTGTTGCATGCCAGTTCCAGACTTCCCGCCAACTTTTCTATTGATTGCCTGTAGTTATGGATAGGAGTCGGGATCATGAACTCATCTTGCGATGCAGACGTGGTGACCGTCAGGCGCTCGGTGAACTGATCAAGGAATATGAGCGGCCGGTTTACAACGCAGCTTTTCGCATCCTCGGTAATCCGGATGATGCGGCGGATGTAACCCAAACCGTATTCATGAAAGTGTTTGAAAGAATTGATCAGTACAACCCGGAATACAAATTTTTCAGTTGGATCTACCGGATAGCAATTAATGAATCCATCAATCAACGAAACCGGAGCAAGGACCTGCAACCCTACGAGGATGAGCATGCTGCAGCTGGATCCGACCCGGAAGACTCAATTGATGCAGAGAAGCTGTCCGATATCATTCAGGCCGGTCTCATGGAATTGCAGGAAGATTACCGGGTGGTCGTGGTGTTAAGGCATTTTTCCGAAATGAGCTACCACGACATCAGCGGAATCCTCAGTATTCCTGAAAAGACAGTGAAATCAAGGCTTTATTCTGCGCGCCAGCTAATGAAGGCCCAACTGGTGGCAAGAGGGGTAATGTAATCATGTTGAATGAACGAATTACTGATCTCATCCAGGCAGACGTCGATGGCGAGCTGGCTGATCATGACCGGGCCGAACTTTCCCGTGAGCTGTTACAGTCACAGGAAGCCAGGAAATTCCGGGACGATATGATTCGAATCAATGGGTTGATGGCATCGATACCCAGCCTCGACCCGCCCGCCGGGCTGCAACACAAGATCATCAATGCGATCAAGCTGCCCAGGCGTGGACCATTTTCAGCGCGCACGTCCGGGTGGCCAAAGTTTGCATCCTACGGGCTTGCACTGGCGGCCGGTGTAGTGATGGGCATTGGCCTGGCTCAAGTCAACCCCAGGGAGACACAGGACCTTTCCGCCGTGGTTGGAACGATGATGAGCCAGCCTGAGAGTCAACAGGGTTCTGCAGGCAAGACACTTGCCGTAAGTCTTGATTATGTCCAGGGTAACATCAAACGTAGCTACCTTGGTCAGACGGTAGCGCTTGAGTTTGATCTCAAATCAGTAGAACCTGTTGAAATTACAGTTGATTTGAGTGGCACTGGTATGCGTTTTGGCGGCTTTGCCGACCAGGACCCGGCGTCAGGCGTTGAAAAGTTCGAAGTTTCCGATGGAAAAGTGCATTTGCTGAGCAGGGGCAATCGGCAGTATGTTCTGTTCCTGCGCAACGAACCGGAAGGAAGTACGCGCTCGCAGGACATCGGGATATCATTGGCTCAGCAAGGGACAAGCATTTACCAGGGACAACTGGATTCCGGGCAGTGAGGAAAGCAGGCGGGAGCGCTGTTGGGTGCCCGCTCCAAAAATGCACCAACTTTTTTGCAGTTTCGTTGTAGTTAATGACAAGAGCTTGAGTTCTGAGAAAATACCGCCTCGGTGGCGATGAACACAGTTTGGCAACATACCAAGGAGTAACATGATGAAAACGAGTCAGACAGGTAGCACTAAAGTTTGGATTTTGGTCGTCGCGTTGGCGGCAGCAGTTAGCGCCATCCTGTACGTTGGTACGTACTGGCCTCCAGGCGAAGAAGGCGTTTCCGGGACCATAGTTCCAGCTGAGCGTTATCGTTCAAACCAGATCAGTAGCGAAGATGTGATCCTGGGTGAAGAAGAGTCTGCATCCGGTGAAGTGTCAGATGACCTGGCGTCAGGATTATTGGTTGATTCTGCAGACCGGGGCGATAAGTCTAACAAAGCCGACAACCTCAATGGCAAGAGCGGCAGGAACAACGCGGATAACCTCAATGGCAAGAGCGGCCGGAACAACGCCGATAACCTCAAGGCCGACAATATCAACAAGGCCGACAGCATCAACAAGGCCGACAACAGCGGCAAGGCCGACAACAGCGGCAGGGCCGACAGCATCAACAAGGCCGACAACAGCGGCAGGGCCGACAACAGCGGCAGGGCCGACAACAGCAACAAGGCTGACCGCGCTGACAACTCCAGCCATTAATTAGCCACAGACTTGTTTTCAATAACACTGCCGCCGGCTCACTGCCGGCGGCTTTTTCTTGGGGCAAACGAATTCATGCGTTTCGCTCCATTTTCCAACGAGCGTTGGCCTCGTGTCGCCTTTCTTCAAGTAGTCCGGAAGCCCTCCCGCACAGCGTGAGTCCTTGAGCAACGGGCTGGAAAATTCGTAAACATCAGAGCTGAATTTCGAATAGTATTAAAGGCCGTTTAGACACATTTGAAGGCTTTACTAACATGCCGAAATGGTTCTTCCTGGCGATCATCGTTTTGTTCAGTTCCACAACCCTAGCGGATTCGTTCTGGATGGACCAGCAGGAAACTGCAGATCTCAGGTTGCTGTATTTTGACCCGGGGACAACCTACCTGGTGCCCCACGTGACCCGCAGTTTTGAGAACTCCCTGCAGTTTCAGCGATACATTTTCGACTGGACCCCTTACGAAAAAGTCACCCTGATGCTGGAGGATTACATTGATTATGGCAACGGGGCAGCCTTGTCATCACCGAGAAACGTGCTCTGGGTTGATGTAGCTCCGCTGAAACACACTTTTGAAACCTTTCCTGCCGTGGAACGCATCTACCAGATGATGAACCATGAGCTGGTCCACCTTGCAACCGGAGACGTGGCGAATTCCACGGATCGAAAATGGCGGCATTTTCTCGGTGGCAAACCCGAGGTCACAGGCAAGCACCCGGAATCGCTCTTTTATCACTTCATGGCCACCCCGCGCAATGTCGCTCCGCGCTGGTACTTCGAGGGCAGCGCGGTGTTCTTTGAAACCTGGATGTCCGGGGGACTGGGACGGGCCCAGGGCGCCTACGATGAAATGAAATTCCGTGCCCTGGTGCGCGACGACCAACCCCTGTATAGCAACCTTGGCCTGGTTTCAGAGGGTACTGCAGTGGACTTCCAGACGGAATCCAATGCCTACTTTTATGGCACCCGATTTTTCAGTTACCTGGCCTACACGTATTCCCCGGAAAAGGTAGTCCAGTGGCTCAAGCGCGAGGAAGGCAGCAAGCGTTACTACGCGAACCAGTTTGAGCACGTCTTCGGGAAAAAACTCGAGGCGGCCTGGGAAGACTGGATAGCCTTTGAGCACGAATTCCAGGAAGCCAATCTGGCTGCCGTGCGCAAAGTGCCACTTACTGCAAAACAACCCCTCGCAAAGCAAGCTCTGGGCTCAGTATCCCGGTCGTTCGTGGATACCCAAACGAACTCCCTGGTTGCGGGGTTTTATTACCCTGGCGTGGTCGCCTTTATCGGCGCACTGTCGCTGGAGGATGGCAGCATCAAGCACGTGACTGATATCAAGGGACCGATGAAATATAAAGTGACTTCCATCGCCTACGATGCCCAGAACCAGGTTGTGTTTTACACATCGGACAACAACAAGAAGCGTGACCTGATGTCGGTCAGCCTGCGTGATGGCAAAGCGAAGATGTTGCTGCGGGATGCGCGCATCGGAGACCTGGCATTTAATCGCGCGGACCAGTCGATTTGGGGCGTGCGCAACGAAAACGGCTATGTTTCCCTGGTGCGGGTTCTGCCGCCATATGATGACTGGGAAGAGATCCATACCTGGCCTTATGGAGAAGCCCTGACCGATCTTGATCTGTCCCCGGATGGCACCGTGATGTCTGCGAGCGTGGAAGAGATCAACGGTGACCAATTTTTACGGCTGTTCCACACCGAAGACCTGCTCAATGAGAACTATAAGTCGTTTGGGCAGTTCGATTTCGGCAGGGCCGTACCCGAGGGTTTCGTGTTTTCTCCGGACGGGAAGTACCTGTTCGGAAGTTCCTACTACACTGGCGTGTCAAACATATTCCGCTATGAAATCGCCACGGGCGAAATCGAAGCCGTAAGCAATGCTGAGACCGGTTTTTTCCTCCCCATTCCCATGGAAGACGGGTCGTTGATTGCGTTTGAATATACCGGTCAGGGTTTGCTGCCGACGCGCATTGATCCGGTGCCCCTTAAAGACCTGAGCGCGACGAATTTCCTGGGCAATGAAATTGTTAAGAAACATCCTGTAGTCATGGACTGGGGAGTGGGTTCACCCGCCGATATTGATCTTGACGCCCTTAATCCGCAGCAAGGGGAATATCACCCCAGTCGTGAACTCGAATTCGCGTCCGGATATCCTATTATTCAAGGTTACCTGGGCACTGTGGCTCCGGGCTGGGCCTTCAACTGGGAAGACCCGATGATGTTCAATACTCTCAGGATGGATCTGTCCTACAGCATTGGCACGTCTCTGGAAAATTCGCAAAGACTGCATGCGAATGTTGAATACACCACGCTTGACTGGCGTTTCCAGTATTGGCACAACCTCGCGGATTTTTATGATCTCTTCGGGCCTACGGAAAGAGCCAGGAAGGGCGATGCGTTTATCGTGGGTTACATGAACCCGCTGATTCACGATGGATCCCGCACATTGGACCTGGATGTAGAAGCGGCTTACTACACGGGGCTCAATACCTTGCCGGGCAACCAGAATGTTTCAGCAGAGTTTTCCAAACTGCTTTCGGCAACAGCGGAGCTGAACTTCAAAAACATGGAGGAATCCCTGGGAGCAGTTGACCACGAGAAGGGCTATGGCTGGAACCTGGCCG